>Ga0256405_10000052_pt1 | contig 333936 bp, 277 predicted proteins | sample RumenRJG_02DNA_FD_189096 | JGI IMG/M metagenome (GOLD analysis project Ga0256405, IMG submission 189096) | Bovine rumen microbial communities from Lethbridge, Alberta, Canada - RJG_02 | ecosystem: Host-associated > Mammals > Digestive system > Stomach > Rumen | place: Canada: Alberta...
AATCCTCATACGCCAGGCGGATGCCATCCTCCAGCTCGGTTTTGTATGTCCAACCCAGGGCGGCCGCCTTGCTGACATCAAGTAGCTTGCGTGGTGTTCCATTCGGGCGTGAAGTATCCCAAGTAATATTGCCCTCATATCCCACCACGCGCGCTACGATTTCAGTCAATTCTTTGATAGTCACCTCTTTGCCGGAACCGGCATTCACCGTCTCATCTCCGCTGTAATGATTCATCAGGAAGACGCACAGGTTGGCCAGGTCGTCCACGTACAGGAACTCCCGCAGGGGCGATCCGTCCCCCCAGCAGGTCACCTCCGGCGCTCCGGAGACCTTCGCTTCATGGAAACGGCGGATCAGCGCCGGCAGCACATGCGAATGTTCGGGATGATAATTATCGTTCGGTCCGTACAGGTTGGTCGGCATCAGGCTGATAAAATCCGTCCCATACTGCTTATTCAGGTACTCGCAGTACTTGAGACCGCTGATTTTCGCCAGTGCATAGCCCTCATTCGTCTTCTCCAGCGCGCTGGTCAGCAGGTATTCCTCCTTCATGGGCTGTGGTGCCATGCGCGGATAAATGCAGGACGAGCCGAGGAATTCCAGCTTTTTCACCCCGCTCTTCCACGCCGCATGGATGACGTTCATTTCCATGAGCATATTCTCGTACAGGAAGTCCGCCATCGCGGTCTGGTTGGCGATGATGCCCCCCACCTTCCCCGCCGGATGGAAAACGTATTCCGGCTTTTCCGCCTCGAAAAACGCCTCCACATCGGCCTGACGGGTCAGGTCCAGTTCCTTGTGCGTGCGGGTTACAATATTATAATAACCCTGCCGGTTCAGTTCGCGTACGATTGCGCTCCCCACCATCCCGCGGTGGCCGGCCACATAGATTTTGCTATCCTTCTCCATCATTTCACGATTCCTTTTTCCAGGTACTCGGCCAGGTTCGTGCGCACCTTTGCCGCGGCGCCTTCGGCCGCCACCTTGGCCATATCGTGCTCCACCATCAGCTTTACCAGCTGCTCGAACGAGGTCTTGCCGGGGTTCCAGCCCAGCTTGGCCTTCGCCTTCGTGGGATCGCCCCAGAGGTTCACCACATCGGTCGGTCGATAAAAATCCTCGCTCACGGCCACCACGGTTTTGCCGATCAGGCGCTCCGGTCCTTTTACGACGATGCCTTTCTCATGGATCCCCTTTCCCTCGAATTGCAGTTCGATGCCTGCGTAGCGGAAAGCCAGGTTCGTAAACTCGCGCACGCTGTGCTGCTTGCCCGTGGCAATGACGAAGTCTTCCGGCTTGTCGTTCTGGAGAATCAGCCACATGCACTCCACGTAGTCCTTGGCATAGCCCCAGTCACGCAGACTGTCCAGGTTGCCCAGGTACAGGCAATCCTGCAATCCCTGGGCGATACGGGCGGCGGCCAGGGTGATCTTGCGCGTAACGAAGGTCTCGCCACGGCGCTCGCTCTCGTGATTAAACAGGATACCGCTGCAGCAGAACATGTTATAGGCCTCGCGGTATTCCTTTACAATCCAGAAACCATAGAGCTTGGCCACGGCGTACGGGCTGTAGGGATGAAATGGAGTATTTTCGTTCTGAGGAACTTCCTCCACCTTGCCGTAGAGTTCGGAGGTGGATGCCTGATAGATGCGACAGGTCTTTTCCAGATGGCAGGCGCGAACGGCCTCCAGGACGCGGAGGACGCCTGTTGCGTCCACGTCCGCAGTGAATTCCGGCGAATCAAAGCTCACCTGCACGTGGCTCTGTGCCGCAAGGTTATAAATTTCGTCCGGCTGGACATTGTCCACGACTTTGACGATGGACATCGAGTCTCCCAGGTCGGCATAGTGCAGATGGAAATGCGGCCGGCCCTCCAGGTGCGCAATCCGCTCGCGGAAATCCACGCTGCTGCGGCGGATAATGCCGTGCACCTCATAGCCCTTCTCCAGCAGGAACTCGCTCAGGAAAGAGCCATCCTGGCCGGTGATACCGGTAATCAAGGCCGTCCGCTTCCCGCTTCGGCCCAAATTTGTCAAGTTAACGTCAAGCACCTCCTCGATTTTCTTCATGCTCGAGGCACCGATGCCCACTTTTCCGGCAAACCAACGGGATACCGCCGTCTCATCCTTGCCGAGCAACTCGGCAAACCGACGCTGACTGATCCCCTTCTGCTCAAGAATCGTCCGGATTTTATTCAAAAGTACATAATTTACCATAACGCAAAGTTACGGAATTATGCGGAACTTGACAAAGTTTTTCAATAGAATTTTTAGCGCTTGACAGAGATTGACAAGTATTGATTGTCGTTTATTGTTTTCAATTTGAGCCGGTCGGGAGCTCCCCTGTTTGTCCTGGCAAAATGTACAAACAACTTTACGAAATAAAGTACAAAGAATGTTTGCTTATTACTCTTCATTCCTGACCTTCAGTCGAGACTGCTCACGCTCGGGAAAGCCTAAGCAAGCTTAGCACTCCTCTCGCTTAATCGCAGCCTTCACTTTTCACTTCCAGGACCCCTTCCACCTCATGCTCCACAAACGCCCCCTCTTTGCATTCAAAGATAACACACCCTGACTCTAACGCCTCCAGCTTATGCCACACATTCTTAGGGATGTCAATCCCATAATTGCCACTCTCTTGACTCAACACCACATCCCCTATAACAGCCCCATCATCACCGTGAGTAGTCACCCTAACCTTGCCTCGCAGGATAACGAAAGACTCATCCTTCGTCGGGTGCCGATGGATGGGTACCACAGTCCCCGGCTCCACTGCATTCAAGAACCGATGGCACTTGTCTTCCAGCGACTTGTGGAAGCCCTATGCCGAGATCACACCCAATAAGGCCGATTACAAAGCCAGTATATCTTCCTCCCCCGTGGGTTCATACGGCCCGTCTTTGACTTCCATGATGACAGTGCCGGATTCCAGGGCGCGGACGGTGTGCCATTGGCCGATGGGGATGTTCAGGGCGACTACCGGGCCGCCGGGCGAGAGTTCAATGGCCTCGGTTCAGCGACGCTCCAACTCGTCATAGAACTCCTCCACCAGCCGTCCGCGAAGACAAACAACCGTTTCGGAGGATTTCCGGTGCCGATGGATGGGAAGAGGAGAGCCCGGCTCAATGGCGTTCAGCATTCGCTGGGATTCGTCTTCCTTGGAGTCTCGGAGGTCGTAGTTCATACGAAGGCGGGGGGACTCTTTGGCTTGTTTAGTCAGGCGATTCAGTAGAATATCGTCTATAACCATATCATTATACTATGCTACAGCGAGGATTGAATGTCCATTTGCATCCTCCCATACTTTAATTGCGCGGAACAAATTTGTATTCACAAACTTATCCTTCGGATAGGCCAGCCTAAGCCTTTTGAAGAATTTCTTTTTATGGAAATTGGCCACATTTACGGCTTTGGCACGGACATAAATCCTTTCCAATATATCGTGTCCATTACAAAGCTGCTTTTCCGGTGCTCCGAGATTACTCCCTTTGAAAGAAGCCACATCTGCCAAAGTTACTGTAACGATATTATTTGTATTGGAAACAACCGTGCTGAAGTAACGGGCAAAATCCATATCAGGGATGACATTTTTAAAGTTCAGTCCGGAATGTGTAGTGTGATTATACCATTTCAAGTAAGAGATCTCCATCAGTTCCGCATAAATAGGAGCAAGTGTTATACCGCAGCATCTCACGGCATCATCCCCTTTTAACTCCGGGAGGCACTCCTCCACTATCATACCCTCCGTATCGTGCGCATCAGTCAGAACCATATTGGGATAAGGATGGACTCTCCCCTCAAGAAGGTCAAAATCTGCATCTTTGATTGCCAACATCCGGTTGGCGTAACGGCTGTTCAGTGCATCAAGGATAACGAAATGCTTCTCACAGTCGCCATCCACATAGAAACACACGGCTGCGGGATCAAAGACTTTCTCGTACACATATTTGTCATCATCCCCTTCAACGACCACAATCACTTTTCCGTCGTTAACATGCGTATCAAAGAGAGCTTTTACATCTGCCACCTTGGCATCCGCCACAAGCTCACTTGCTTCACGCATGGATCCTATCACCACTTCCTCAGCCATTGTTCCTCAATGTGTATAAATCCAACGTCTCGTCCCAACGACCACCTACCAGCAATGGGGAATGTGTAGCCAAGATGATCTGCATTTCCCTACCCTCTTCCTGCTTGAAGTTTTGTATCTTCTCCATGATGGACACGTACACATTTAACCATGCTGGATGAAAAGACAGTTCGGGTTCATCTATCATAACCAAATCACCAGACTTGCCTTCAAAGACCAATTCAAAAAGCTGAAGCAGCACGTGTTTTTCACCTGAAGAAAGCGCCGTGACAGGGATAAGGTTCTTGAATTTGTTATTCATTCTGAACCGGATACCGAATCTGTCATCAATCATCATGTCCTTGTCTGCAAATTTAAAGGAAGAGACCAGTTCAGAAAAGAATGCTACTCCTTTTTCATTTTCTCCCTTGGCCACAATATCCCTCATCCTGTTCGCCACATTCAACATTGAATCATCCGTATCTGCATTCTGGACTCGTTTATCTTGCTCCTTATTGCGATACAGGATTCGTTTGTCTGTAAGATAGAAACATTTCATGGCGTTCAGGACAAGTTCCAACGGGCCTCCTATAGTTTCCTCTTTCAGATGAAGATTATCTCGCTTCGCATCCAACAATTCAAAATAGATTTGTATTTCTTCGACAGCCGGAAGATCTGATTCCTCGTCCACAGGAAGTGTCTTCCTGTTCTGTACCACCTGAATGATATCGTTATCGATATAAAAGGCCACGCGGGAAAAAGGAATCTGATAAAACAGTTTTGTGTCCTTATTGAAGAGGGCATTGATTAATTGCAAGAGCGTAGTCTTGCCATAGCCGTTAGGACCCGTTATAATTTTCAAACGTTGGTCAGATCCTTGGGTGAAGTCAAGTGAATAATTATACAAGCCATAGAGGCTTTCTATTTCAATTTTGTTCAGCATAACTACAGATTGTACAATTCTTTCAGAGCTTTTTGTTTCTTTTCGTTTACCTGCAGGAAGCTCCATTCTTTGATGTTTTCCGAACCTTCGGATGTGACTACCGCCGTGTAACTTGGATAATCATCGCTTTTGCTAGTGTTGTTTTCGTGCTGTAAGGCACGAAGATTGACTGGGTGATCAATCATTTCTTGACTGAAACCTTTTTCTCGCAGGAGAGATTGCGGGACAACATGGTCTATCACCCAACCGTAGAGGCTGTCCGTGTCACCATACTTATCCCATATAATCCATGCGCCGCACGCATCCTTGCGGAAACGGTTTTTGTCATAACCATCCACTATGGTCGCGCGGTTCCAGGCACCTTGTATTTGTTCTTTTGTCCAAGCCATATTGGCACTTAGTACTCCTTGGGTTCAAAAATACTAATTTACAAAAATACGCATTTTCTTTGAACCCAACTGTTTTTTAAAAATTAATTAACAAAATGAAGTGTGGGGGTCTTGGAAATAATCACAAGTCTCTTACACGCTCTGGAGATGGCCACATAGAAGTTCTTAGAGTCTTCAAAGCGGTGGGCGTCCAGCACAATCACAGTGTCAAACTCAAGACCTTTGGTAAGGAGTGTAGTACCTATGCAGCGTCCCTGTATCTTGCGTCCTCCCCTACGTATTGCATTCCGAGTTTCATACATGGCCTCATAAACTGTCATATCCTCCGGATAGTTGCGCAAGCAATGTTGTAAGGAAGCCACCACTTCACGACGCTTAGGTTTCATCCCAGCCTCCTTTTGGAAGAAGCAAATCAATTCATCTACTCCCCTTTTGCTCGGGTTAGCGAGAAAGCGTTTGTAAATCTCAGCCAAGTGGTCAGATTTGGCCTTGTTTTCCTTCTGTTTGTCAATCAAACGACAGTCATGTTGTCTATCAAACCATTTTCCTAAATCTGTCAAGTTGAAGGATAAGCCGTCCATAAACTCCAATATACGCTGCTCCTTTTTTCTAGCCCTGCCTATACCGCCAATCAAATCATCTGCTCTATTTGCGTTGGAGTAGAAAGATTTATCGTCTATGGCTTCTGCCAACCAGAACCGGTTCTCATAATCAAAACGGTCTTTAATCTTCACACGGTCAGTAATGTCTCCCATCCGCCTAAATTCACCCTGATATGACGGCACAATTATTAGTAGACTATCGCTGTCAACCAAGCCAATTATTTTACGCAGCATTTGGAAGTAAGCCTGTTGGTGCTCCATCGCTTCGTATGCTGCAATGCAAACTTCCACGTTTGCTTTTCTGTCAGAAGCAAGCCTTATGGTTTTGTTGTCCGACAACAACACATTCCTCCACTCCAGAATCTTATCTCCCAGTTCTTTGCAGTTGCCGTCTTTATGCCACCGCCAGGGTTTTTCAAGTTCAAAAGGTACAAACCCTTGCAAGTCCTGATCAAAGTCAACCAACCTGCCAACGAAACTGAAGATTCCTTGCAACTTATCTCCTAGTACATGAACCGGAAGCACCTGTGCCAACTTCATGATGATAGCATGTTGCAGAGCTTCACAGTCCTGGTATTCATCTACGAAAAGGCCTGCGTATGTAGCCTTCACCACGTCAAGGATATGTGGACTGGAGAACACCTTCAATGCCTTTTCCTGTACCAGCCGGAAATATGTCTTGTCTGACGGTTCCGGCAGGCTGTCCGCTTTACAATACGCAAGAGCATACGACTGAGCGAAACTGGTAATTGTCTCTACGTGGTACTTCTTCGTATCCACCTTCAAAGCGGCCAGCTTGGCTTTGATGGAAGCTATTCCGGCGTGTGTATGGGTAAGGATCAACTGACACTGTCCTTCAGGGCACAGCTGAACGCACTCCGCAATGGCGTGCGTCTTGCCGTGTCCGGCGGCAGCTATTAACAAGCTCTTGGGCTCGTTGATAAATTCAGTCAATGTCATTGCCAATCCACTTCATCAATTCATCGTATTCCTTCTTCAAGCCGCATGTAGGATCTAAGTCTCCAACGTGATTAAACCATATACTACCAACTGCTTCTCCTGCACCAATATCTTTAAACCATTTGTCTTCGGATGACAACTGCATACAAGACTCCCTTATCTTTTGCTGTTCTGTTTCGTCTGAAATGGTTTTTATTGTTTCAATGTCATTGAAGCCCAATTTTTCCAGAACGACACCTTTCTTAAATAATATTGCAGCCTTAATCAACTCACAGACAGCATTCCAGGGCATGTATGTGAATAACATTTTCTCTATGTTCTTTCCCTTCTCACAAAGTACTGTCGCAATTCCTTTCTCTATGGCAAACTGCTTTTTCTTCTCAATCTGACTGGTGTCGTCATCAGCAAAAACACAGGCATCCAAACCAATGCTTTGCAATTTCAATGCGTCATTGTAAAAAGCATCACCACCCCTACAGTTCAAATACACAATCCCTTCTACGGCAAGGCAGAAACCCCTCTTCTCTTGAAGATGGTCATCGAAAGCCCTGATAATACCGAATTCTGTTTTACCTTCACAACAAACAACTCTCTTTGCGAAAAAGGCTTCTGGTTTAGTCCGTAAGACATCCTGATATTCCTCACTTAAACACCGGATTTCACCCACATCCTTTTTCAACAAAAACAAATTACAGGCTCTAACTTCAGCCAGAACCGCTCTTGAATGTGTAGTTACAAACACTTGACCTTTCTTTGTTTGTTTCAACAGGCGGGCAAGGTTTCTTGAACGGTCGGGTTCGATACCCTGCTCCAACTCATCTATCAGTACTATTCCGCCGTCCTCAACCAGACCCTTTTGTATGGCGATTGAAAGCAGTCTCTTTGAACCTTTGCCGTGCAGCCGGTAAGGAATGCCATCACTATGCAGTGTGATGTTGCTTTCCGTATAGGCGTTTTCCTTGAATTCCAAAAGAGTTTGCAGGTCTGTTATTGTCAATCCTACTCCCTTTGCCAGTTCCAGGATATCAGCTTTCACCCCGTCAAATTCTGCGAAAGTATTGTCTTTCTTGATGGTAGCAAAGGCATTCCTCATCATCTCCAGAATCTTCTTCTCGGGAGCTTTCCTGTCATCAAGAGTCTGCCTCAGGAGAGAGAATAGCGGTGAGCCTTTGCTATAGCTGAAATGGTTGTCAACGTAATCACTCACCTGATACATCTTCAACCTTGCTCGGTCTGTCCCACTAATTTCCGTCTCTTGATCCAGGGCTGGACCGTGAACTACATACCATTTGGGTTCAAGGCTATCAGTCACCTTCAGGCGTATGGTGAGCACCTTTTCGTATTGGTCCTGCTGGTCTTCAGGGATAGTCTCTATGTCGTATGTGAGGATGTCATCTTTCAAAAAACCCAGACACAGCCCGAACTTGCCTTGCGTAATGAGCTCTTCCGGCAAGTCTTTCACAACAGCCTCAATAACAATAGGCTCACCCGTTTCACATTTGTAGAAATCCCAGTCATTGAAACTTAGATTCCAACTGGGACTCAATACCGCCGCTATGGCTTTCAATATGGTGGTCTTGCCGGAATCCCCACGGCCTATGATGGCCGCAAACTTCTCGTTTCCAAAGGTGACAGTCAGGTCTTGGATGCCACGATAATGACGGATGTGAAGAGAATATAAATGAGCCATATTGTTTATTGGGTTTCCAAACTAACGGTGATAGTCTCTACAAGTGCATTGGCGTTTGCCTTTATCATTTTCTGGATAGTTGCAATCAAGATTCCGGTGGCGGTTATCATATAGTCGCGTTCTCGGTCTACCGCTTCTGCATCTTTGTCTGAATAGTCCTCCGAACTCCAGCACTTGAAGATATTAGCCCCTCCGTGAACCAGTTGGGAGCAGCGGGTGTACATAGTACCTATTGCTTTTAAAGCCAGGGGCGGCAAGTCTCCCAATACTACTTGTATCTTACATTTCAAATGGGCCAGGATAGAGTATTCGTTGTTACTGCTGTCGTTGTAGATGGCTTCTATTCCCATGAGGACATAAAAGATGAAGATATCGTCGTTTGCCTCGCTTTCATATGAAAGGGCATGTAGAGCTCTGTCTATGGATGTCTTGCTTATGTCTTGAAGGAAGTTGGTCTTGGTAGTTAACCAATTCCAACACTGATTGATGTTGAGTCGTTCAAAGGGAATCCAGGTACAGTGGTTGTATGCCATGCCAGACAAGTCAGAGGCGAATGATAAGAGCTTAACAGGAGCACCGTTGCGGCATAATATGCTATCCACAATGTGGATGTGGCCAGGATACACCAGATTCATGGCGAAAAGCATATCTTTAATCCTACCCACTATCACGTCGTCCAGAATAAAGACATAGGAATCCTCTTTTTCGCTCCCGAATTGTTTTTGTCTGTCTATTATGGTCTTTACATTGATGTATGATCTTCCATCTTCGTCATGTTGCACGGAAAAGACGAATTCAGGATAGAAGGGGCGATTAGTAACAATCTGGACCGTGGGGTGAAATGAGTTGATGTCGTTTTTGATAGATTCCATCATTTCAGCCTCCATGGTCCCGATATACTTCATCCAGACCAAATCTGCCTCGTATGTTATATACTTTGTCATGCTTTTACATAATCCTCCACAGCATCGTAATCAAACCGACGGAAGCGATCTGGTTTATCATACACATCGCACCATTGAACATCATATTTTTCGTCTTCTGCCCATTCAGGGAAAACTATTTTTAGCATGCCCCCTATCCCAAATCCTCCACCAAAGTAGGTGCTACTTCCACCATATGTAAAAACTACAGGTCCCGTGGAATAGTCACACGTCTTGAACTGGGCAGAAAGAACAACAAATAAGCCGCAAAAGGCATTCATCAGATTCTCCAGATTAGCCTCATTCAGTTTTGCCGCCCTGCTGTGTTTTGTGCGTTGATAGGCTCTGTACCAGTTCAGTACCGGAGAAGACTTCCAGGCCGCAAATGGAGTGAAAACCTTTCCTTTTCCTTCCCAAGTGGGCATAATCACACTATATTCACTCAACTTGTGCGAAGCATCAATCTTCCAATAATCATTGATATACCATTTGGATTCATCCTTTGCATACTTGTTCTCTTTGAGAATGGCCTTGAAATTGGCTTCGAGCTCTATGCAAACACGGATGAAGAGCTGTTGTATTTTGTAGGAGTAAGTTTTGCGATTATTATAGGTGGGCTCCACGAAATTGAACACTTCCTTCAAATCATTCTGAAGTTCCTCAAAGGCGCGGGTAAACATATAGGGCTTCTCTGCATAATCATCATCCTGGAGATAGTGGTACTCGCTGGAGCCAGAGTTTACCCTTTGTACCATTGGACGATAACAACGATGGAAAGGCATCCTGGGATTAGGGATGCTTTCTTTTGCTATGCTATCTGGGAAATGTTCTTTTGTGTATCTCATTAAACGATATTGCTCTGTTGTATTGCTCCCCAATTTAAGCGAAAACGGACTTGACGCTTTAGCGACATTCGTGGGCCTGAGAGGATAAACTCTTAATTCAAACAATTCTTATGCTTTTCTCCTAATTCTAGAACTCTTATAATTCTCCACATCTCTTTTTAAACGGAGAGTTAGACCACCACCTTTGGACACATTGCTCACGGTCATCATAGATGACAGTGTTTTTATAGATATCCTTTCTTCTTAATCCATGAGAAATAGATGGTGGATATCTCCAACTGCGCCCGGATATCTTGAACCATTTTCCCCAAAGGCCGTTTATATGCATCCTTACTATTTAGAGGAACTCCGTAAATAAACTCATCGTAACCTATACTATTTGTAAAAGCCGCCCCATAATTCATTTTCATCTGCTTACGATATGCATCACTGAAAAACAAATATCTCTTGATTGTCAACCCCGCTTCATCCTTGAACAAATTGTACATCTCATTAATGGCGAACCTCGCATAATCCTTTTCCGCTTGTGTATCAGAAGCTCGTGACTTAAACTCTATTTTCAACAAATCCGAGTTAAAGTGATTTAAGTACATGCATAAGTTGCTGTCCGGGATACTGAAAACGAATGGATTATTCCCATCAGGAGCAATCAGTTTGGGAATTTCGGAATACATACTGTATAACAATAAGTCCGTCCCTTTATGTTTATTACATGATGAACAAGATGGAACAAAATTATAGAAAGAAACACTTAAGCACGGATACATATTCTTAGACATCCAATGGTCAATCTCAAATTGTGCGTACTCCACTCTATTTTTACGTGTAAACGTTACAGCATATTGTGCATTACAGTAAACGCAGGTTTTAATGCCCATCTGAGGAACATAACTCCTATATAAACTACGTGCCTTATCATATTCCATGGCGTCCACAACAAGTTTATAAAACTGTTTCTTGTTAAAACGTTTTGACATATCAGCTGGAATGAAACCGCTACAAATATCTTTTAATTTGGAGGGGGTTGCAGTTATGAACTCTTCATTTATTATCCCTTTTAAGCGCGTTACGTAATCTTCGTGATCGGTTGATCCCCTTACCGTTTTTAGCAACGCCTCCAAATTAGTTTTAATGCGGGCATAATTAATCTTACCGGCATATTCTTCAGCAAACGGCTTAACATCCTCTGTATAGAGTTTTACCATTGAACCTTTCCTCCCAGTGTTTTTACAAACTCTTCAACAGCCAGCCTATTATGATTATCTAATCCGTTTCGTTTCTTCCAGTTCCAGAATAGCCGGGTTAATTCTAACTGCAAAAGAGGCTCTCCAATAAGAGAAATAAACGGCTCTATTCTCTCTACATCCCATCCCTCTTCCACATTTGCGGATTGATTATCGCCCGACAAGAAATCAATTAACGACCGAACCTTAGAGCTGACGAAAGTGCCAGTAAAGCCATCTTCCATAAAAAAGCTCTGTGAGAGGATATCATTTACATTAGCCGCAAACGGATTGACAGTAATCTTGCTATTCACCTGTTTCCCCTCCCTCAAATACAGAATATTCCCTTGTGGAATGTCCGACAGAACAAATGGCGAATGAGTCAACAACGAAATATTGATACTCATATCCTTTGGCAAATGGGCTGCGGATATTTGCCCCAGCAAATAATTTACCATATCTCGTTGATAGGAAGGATGGAAACATAGTTCTATCTCATCCAAGAATACATGGATGTTCCTATAACGAATCGAGCGCGATCTATCAAGTGAGGAACCCAAGTTTCTCAGATGATAAACTACAGCGCCAACCATATTCAGCATTTGGCGCTCTCCAGAACTGATATGGGACGTAGGATACACCTTGTCCCCGGAACGGAGGATGATTTCTCCTTCGAAAATAGGGGGCGGCAAAAAGTCAATTACCGGCCCTTTCGTATTCTTCCGGATAAGCTTTAACAAGTCATCAAAAGATATGTAATGAGTATAATCCTTTCCAGGAACCTTATACTCCGTATCATCCTTTTTCAGATTCCACCTCTCGTAATCCGAAAAATGGTTGAGGTAATTTATACATTGCCTTATTTTCAAGGTAATATATGACTTGTCCTTAATTATGTCCTCTACAAGCGTTTTAAAAGCCTGCTCCATCCGAATCTCAAAGCCATTACCATCAGTTGGATATGCAAAAAAGTTTATTGGCTTTTCTATCTTTCCTATGCAGCCATCATACAATAAAGGATATGTCTCAAAGACAGAAACGGTCTTATAGATAATGTATTTTTGTGCATTTATCTTCAAATTATCCTTCTTTACAGCCACACTATTGATTTCAAATGGCTTGGAAAGGATCTTTGATAGGTTCCATCTCCGCTCTAGCCAGATGACAAGAAATACTCTTTGGAAATCTAGAAATGAGAAACGCTGAAATCCCTTTAATAATTTTATTACTTCTACAACACTCGGGGAGATTTTATTTCGTTTAAGGATAGAAGACTCAATCAGAATTAGATAATTAGAAAAGTCTGTCCCGCTTTTGGGGCGACCCTTTATCAATTTATGAACGGACTCGATGAAATTTCTTTTATCCAAAATCAAGTCCGCATTACGCTCCCAAAAGGCAAGGTGCATTCCTTCATCAAAGGCTATCTTGCTTTCGGAGTGTCTTACACTTCTGTTCTTTGAAAAGTAATCCAGAAATGTTCGTTTTGCCAATTTAGATTCCTTCGATAGTTGGAAAATGAAGCCTTCTCCTGTTGGAACGCCATATCTATTATCTCCACCGTTTCTATACCCCTTTGTTGCCTCCGTAAAGAGCGACATTAATCTTTGTTTTGACAGTTCATGCTCTCGATTAATATCTATCTGTCCATTCTCCCTCATGGGATTCAGATTAACAGGTGTCTGATAACCATCATTCTTGTGAAACAATGGGGTCAACCAGTCATATTTATTACCCGTCTCACCTATGAAATCATAACTATTAAAACTGTTCAGAGAATAGTTAGATACCAGCATATAGAAAAGGTAATCCCTCACCCCCGCCAGGCGTTGTTTGGGTGGGTTCCCGACATTAGATGTGCGTCTAACAAACTCTATCGGTTCTTTGCCTTGAATGCTGAGTGTGACTTTGTCATCATAACATGATAATGAACAGTTTTTATCTCCGACGCTATATTTAATTGTAGCGCGGACGTGGGGGATAAATGTCAAGTGCTGTTGATTCTCTCTGAAACCCGCAAGATATGCGAAGTTGTTGAGGACACGAATCATCATCTCGGTAATGGAACTCTTACCATCGCCATTCTTTCCAACAATACAGGAAAGGCTTACTTTGGGGCCATTCGGAATATCGTATAGCCATCCTGGAGCTGTATTCTCATTTTGATAGAAACGATACTCAGTTCCCGGTTTTAATGCCTTTAAGAGATGTGGATTCCCCCCGTCCTCAATGGTAAGACTTTGTATTTTGAAACGTTTATCCATTATTGATTTTGATTCTTGTGTTTATACGTTGCCTTTGTATTAGCCAGAAGCAGTCAAACATCTCATATAGATGGAAGATTATCTGCATCCCGCCTTGTTCAGTCTATTCAAACGCCCCTAGTAAAGTTCATAAAAATGAATTCAGAAAACGAGAACTCTCGTGTTATCTCAACAAAATTTCGTACCTTCGTCATACAAACTTTTAGTTCGATTCCTCCGATTTACACTTTCCTACGGTGGTCGGGGGAATTTTTATTCCTCGTATCAAAGATACAAAATTTCTAACACATTATCAATCAATTTGTTATAAATTTTCAAAGGACTTTTCCTATTGCGCGATAGTCCATACAAAATATATTTCTATTAGCACTTAACCTCTCGCATTTTTAATACTTCAGCACTCATATACCACTCTATAAGTTATGTATGCATTCTTGTTAGCAGGCATATCCTTAACGCTTATAGTGCTGCGAAAAGTTGTGCGGCCATTTCATTCAATTCTGCCCAGTCAATAGGATTCTCCCGCGACTCTCCTCCCAGATGCATATCACCACCCGACAAACGGCCATAATATCCACGCATCATATCTATCAGCGCTGGGTCTGCCTGCAACTCTTTCAGTCTGTCCCAAATGATTGTTTGGCTCTTTCCTCCACGATATTTTACAGGCACAAGGTTTCTAAACACCTTTTCGTCAACCATATGTTCAATAGCTTGGCGTAGCAAACCAGAGCACTTGTTGATATCCGTGGCCTCGTCAAAATTATGATTACCCAGCACTCGTTGTGCCTCCTGTATATAGTACCTGGCATTGTCCTGACGCGAATCACGGATATATCCCTTTGCGTCGCGCGCGTTTACATTATATAAGAATAGGTGTTTGTTTTGCTTCTGGCAACCGTTTATCTGCGACTTGTTACACTCGTGTACCGTCCGGAGAGCCAACAACGAATCCCTCAACAGAATATGGTGTGAGAATATAACCACCTGATTACCCAAATCCACCAGGCGCTCCATCAGCAGTGCCGTGATGTGGTGGTCCAGACTGTTCACTGGGTCATCCAGTATAATGGGGTTCTTCACCTGCTCCATACGGCGCTCCGCTATGAACAGGGCCAAGGCAACACCCTTCTGCTCACCTTCACTCAATATCTCTTGCGTTCTGATAGCAGCAGGCAGTTTGATCTTCATATACGACTGTCCCCTGCTGGCACCATCCTCTTCCAGCGACACTTTCAGATAACCCAGTTTCAAAGCGCCTAATTCCTCTTCAAATTTAGTACGCAGACTTTCTGTAAGCAGTTCCTGGCTTGCAACCCTTGACTGTATAGAGACCGGACGAGTACTCAGTTTTCCTTGACAACGCTCCAGCTCTCTAATCTGTTCCACCTTGGCAAACCATTGCTCCCATAAGGTATGCTGCTCAGCTATGGCCTTATGTTGCAACAGAAGGAGACGGGTCTCATTAAGTTTCTTCAACTGCTCTTCCTTTCCCGCCTTATCAATGGCCAACTGCTTCAGTTTTTCATCATAAGCTGTAATAATCTTGCCCAAAGAGCCATCAACTCTTACTTCTTCCGCCAGACTTCTAGCTTCATATTGCTCTGTTTCAAACGAAGCCACCAGTGCTTTCCGTGTCTTCTCAAACTGTTCAAAGCAGTTCACCACAAAGGCATTCAACTGCTCGCCGTTCTCTTGTGCACTCAACACGCGCATCAGAGGCTCGGTCACATTGTATGTCGTAACGAAACGCTCCAGATACTCTTTCCAGTCACTCTTTTCCTTTAGTGCCTGTTTGTAGGCGCTTGAAGCACTGTTATCCAAGAAGTCACCGTAGGCTTTCACGATGTTTGCCGCATCACCCACCAGTGGTTGACGGCAATAGGGGCAGGTTCCAGGTGTAATCGTCGAACTCTGCTGGTAGGCTGCTCCGCTTTGAATAAATGCCTGCCATTCTTTCGAACCAGTATTGCCTATCTCTTCCAGTATCTTGATTTTCTGCCTTGCCACTTCCTGTGCAGTGCGGGCTGCTTTTACTTTAGGATAGACAGCTGCTACAGCCTGCTCTGCCTTGGTCAGCTGTGCAAAGCAGCTATCCATGTGCTTCTTCAAGCCATCCACCAAACTCCGCTCATTTTGTGCCAGCCTGATGTTGGCATCAAAATCTTTGGCCATCAACTCGTTGTATGCCTTCTGGCACTCCTCCAGAGATTGTTGTATCTCTGCGGGCATCGTATAGCGGTCGGTAATGTATTTCTTTTGTTCCTGACTGAAGTCACAGCTGTTAAGAATGTTTACAATGGTCAGTCCTAGATTGTCTTGCGGTATCCGTGGCAAACTGCGGACAATACCTTCTTTCTCTGTTTCCAGACGGTTCCTGATGTTATCCATGGCTGTGGTCAGGGCAGTAAAGAGATGCAAGCCTAGAGGTTTCACGATAGCAGTATCTGCGCTGCGTTTTTCCAATAGCAGATTGGTGTAGTCGCTGTCAAACACACTGGCTTGTGTCAGCGGAGCGAAGGCTCTGCCTTCACCATTCCAGCTGATTGACCTCTCATCCCATCTTTCCGGATTTCCTTGAACCTTTTCCTTATATTTCAGTTCCACATTAATGGGTGCCGGAACCTGTGAGAAGATATTCTGGTACACGTGTACCTCCCTGTTGCCGCCCACCATTTCATTCAGAATACGGAAATAGCTGCTCTTTCCCGTACCATTATAGCCATACAGCAGGGTTATATCCTTCGAGAAAGATATTGTTTGCTCACTGGCGAGGGCATTTACGCCACTGTGGTGTATCAGATCTGTCAGGAGAATCTCAGTGGCATCATCCGTCACATATCTCACCTCGCTACTAAATGCTGCAGGAGCATTGGTCTTGAGTTGCTCTGCCGTTGCCACAAGCGCATCCTCTGTCAATTGTCCGTTACTCATCACTACACGGACAATCAGATCGTGCATCCACCCGGGGGTGTTTGCACCACTGGCCATTTCTAACAGATATTCCCTTGCGTGAGTTTTGCTCATAGCTTGCTTCTTCCTTTCTTTAATTGTTCTTCTCCAACACTTCTTTTACGCCCTCAAAACGGTTCATAAACACCTTGTCTAACAGCGTCAAGATAAAGAACCACTCATAAACGTTACCTCTCTCTTCTCCCTTCACTCTTCACTAATTAAACGTACTGATTCTTCCTCTTATACTCCTCCATCAACGTTAGCAACTCCTTAAACTTCAAAACCCTTTCCGGCTTTAACTCACCTGCATTCATCTTTTTTCTATTGGCCTTGAGCCAGTTGAGCATATCGTGCTCCTCAATACGATACTTACTCGGGTTCCGGTGCTCACGTTCAATAAACTCCTTCACCTCATTATATCTTGTCAGCCAACGAGTTTCTTGATCCATAGATTACTGTTAACTGTTACCCGTTAACCATCAATGAGGCCTACGTTGTGGGACGAAGATGTATAAACAAAACTGCCACATAGCTTTCAGGTACTTCATACTCTCAACTTTAAACTGTCCCTCAACACTCAACTCTCAAGTCTAAACTGTCAAGATGCCCTCGGCATCGTGAGGCACAAACGGCCCCGCCTTACATTCAAAGATAACACTCCCCGCCTCTAACGACTCCAGCTTATGCCACACATTCTTAGGGATGTCAACCCCATAGTTGCCACTCTCTTGACTCAACACCACTTCTTCTATGATAGAGCCATCATCATTGTGAGTAGTCACCCTAACCTTGCCTCGCAGGATAACGAAAGACTCATCCTTCGTTGGGTGCCGATGGATGGGTACCACCGTTCCTGGTTCTACGGCATTCAGCATCCGATGGCATTTCTCGTCCAGTGACCGATGGAAGTTAAAGTTCATGCGCAGACGGGGTGATGCCTTCGCCTGCGCACTAACCGAATTCAACAATTGCTCGTCGATAACCATTACAGGTTCTTCACGATATCCACGAAATTCCCAATCACATACTCCACATCCTCATCCGTCAAACGCGTGTGCAACGGCAGCGTAACTTCGTTCTCAAACAGATGGTATGCGTTAGGATAATTCTTGATGTCGAAGCCCAGCGCCTTGTAGGCGGTCATCATTGGCAACGGCTTATAATGAACGTTGCAGGCAATGCCACGTTCAGCCATCTGCTCAATCACCTTGTTGGCCTCCTCGCGCGTCTTGCCCAGCAGGCGGACCAGATACAGGTGATGCGAGCTGCAGTGGTCAGCGTCCTTATGATTCAGGACTGCCACAGGCAGATCCTTCAGTGCCTCGTTGTATTTAGCGACAATCTCCTGCCTGCGTTTCAGTAGACCATCATAACGTTCCATCTGCACCAGTCCCAGTGCCGCCATGATATCCGTCATGTTGCACTTATACCACGGGCCGATGATGTCGTATTCCCAGGCGCCCAGCTTGGTCTTAGCCAAAGCATCCTTGTTCTGACCATGTAGAGAGAAGAGCTGACTCAAGCGGTAAAGCATCTCATTCCAGGTTTCACCTTCTTTCTTAGGCACGGTGGGCATATAGTCTACATCCGTAGGGACAGCCTCGTTCCCGAAGGCCAGTTTCCAAGTCAGTGCTCCACCTTCAGCAGTCGTGAAGTTCTTCACGGCATGGAAGCTGAACGATGAAAAGACTGCAATCTCACCAGCCATCTTACCCTTGCGATTTGCGCCAAACGAGTGCGCACAGTCGGCAGACACCACAATCCTTCCAATCTTTGCTTGCAAAGCATTGTTAGGCTTAAACAGCCCCTTCTTAGCCTCCACAATCTCAAACACACGGTCATAGTCGGCCACAATGCCACCAAGATCCACCGGAGCAATCACCTTTGTCTTCTCCGTGATAGCGTCAGCCAACTTGTCATAGTCCATCTCCACATTGTCCTTCTGGCTGTCCACCAGCACCAACTTACAACCCACATGTTGTGTTACCGATGCAGTAGCTGTGTATGTATATGCCGGCACGATCACCTCATCATCAGGCTGAATATCCAGCAAGTGCAGCACCATCTCCAGCGCTGCTGTTGCTGAGTTCAAGCACACCGTCTTCTCCGTGTGCACATATTCCGAGATCTGGCTTTCCAACTTCTTTGTACGAGGACCCGTAGTAATCCAACCCGAGAGAATAGCTTCTCGCACCTCTTTAGCCTCTGCCTCCGTCATGTCAGGAGGCGAAAAAGGAATATTCCTAAGTTTCATGTTCATAATTCTACAACTCTATGATTTTTATTATTCAAATTCAATAATAAAGGTTTCTTCATATTCCCAGTTCAGGGACTCCTTGTTTCCGCAGTTCCGTGAGTCCCGTTGCTATCTCATCAATAGCAACGCTTCCGCCCCAAGAACGGAATACATATTCAGGTGTTACACACCCGAAATCCATACTGCAACTCCGGGCTTCGTTTTCAAGAAACTCCCTTAGTTTATCAACTATATCCATAAGTTAAGGTTATCGTTAACGTTATCGTTGAAAGGGTTAACGTTATCGTTCTTTTACTATCACCCAGAACGTCTTGAAAATCAACCCCAGGTCATAAAAGAAATTATGTTTTTCCACATACTCCAGGTACAACTTGATTTTCTTTTGCATAATGACCTCGATATAATATTTCTCCGGGTCTTTAGCCTTTTCCATTAGTTCATTCTCATTGCGGAACTTGATACTAGCAGGATCTGTTATTCCAGGACGAACATCCAGCACGTGCATCTGTTCTGGTGTCCAATAATCCACATAGTGACGAACCTCAGGTCGAGGGCCAACTAACGACATTTCCCCAATGAACACATTAATCAACTGTGGCAGTTCATCCAGTTTGAATTTACGAATCCAATAACCGGATTTGGTCACACGAGGGTCTCTACCGCCAATAGTCACCAGACTTCCTTTATCAGCCCCTACCCTCATAGAGCGGAACTTAAAGATGCGGAAGTCTTTATTATATCTACCTACACGTACCTGACGGTAAAACACCGGCCCCTTGCTATCCAGCTTAATCCAGATAGCAAGTATTAAAAATAGCGGGCTTAAAAGAATGAGCCCCAAGCCACTAGCTACTCTATCAAATAAACGTTTCATAATAATTCATAAAGTTTACATCCATTACTTTGAACCGATGAATTTTATTCACCACGTATCGCGCTCCTCACTCCATTGAACATTATTCTCGGGAAGAACCGCAAAGAATCCAACGGAAATATTCTTGCATGATTAACCAGGTCACCGATTCGTCTGCCCATGGAGACACACTTCCTAATAAGGTAAGGATACTTGCTGAAATGGCTCATATCTCTATTGTGCCCCATATTGCCAGATTTCAGTATAAACTCCATTATCCTGTCAGCCTTCCTCTCCCATTGGGGATCACCTGAATCCTGAAACATGAAACATGGGACATCTGGCATCCCAAGATACTTGGTTACCAGAGCATAAAATGCTTTCCATTCACTCATCAATCCCGCACGTTTAATCCGTTGTTCCAATAGTTCGTAATTCAATGAATCCTTATACGTCCACATCAGCCTGCACCAATCACAAATCTGTCTCAATCCGACACCTTCTTTGTAGAAATGCTGTAGTATATGCGTAAAGACATAAAAAACATCATTCTCTAGCCCAAGCAGGAAAATCTGAACACCATTGTTATTCCAAGAACGTACATTTCCTCCATGAAAAGTGTCATTCAATACATCGTCCAATTCTTTGTCCACTTTTGAAGACAAGCCTCCATGAAGGGTGCCATGTAATTCTACAACGAAACCATCTATTGTCATACCCAGATGCTTCGCTGATATACCCTCGTCATCTACATGAGAGGCCATCGGTTGCAAAAGCAACTTTGCTCTCTCATAATTGCTTTCGCTCAAGAATAGATCTACATCACCAGAACACCTCCATAGAGGTTTCTCATAACACTGTGCTACACCTTGTCCTTTTACGAGAATTGCATAAATATCTTCTTTTCGTAGCTTTTCAATGAGGTCTGCAACAAAGACATTCATTTCCTTGTTCCGCTGCTCAATCATCTGCACTTCACCAATCCATTGCAATAGCAACTTTTGGTTAACGTCAAGGTTCGCTCGAGCTCGCTCGCTTGTTCCGGAGGTCTCAAGAACGTTAAGGTTCTTGTATTGCTCTATTCCAGCAAGTACAAGTCCTTGAACCGATTGTTCCTGTGCCATTTGATACACCTCGTTCCAGTCAACGTCCTTGAATAAGGAATCATGAACCATGGCCCCTTCACCATGAACCGGAAAGAGTCCCGCTCTCACTAGTGCGAAGAATGACTCAATAGTATTGTCTCTCATCGCTTCAAAAGTGTTAACATTGTGGATATTCAAATCACAATATCCGACAATATTCCGACACAAATCGAATTAAGTTTAACACTTCAAATTAATCAGTTTCCTACCAGTAACAAGTCCTTTTATTGTACCTAATCCATATGAAACATGCACACAGAAGAACAACACAAATAGAGGCAGACAATACTTCCACCCATGTTTGTTTGATGCTACAACAGAAGCTATAATGTCACATATGAAATAGAGACTTAATCCTGCACCTAAAAGATATCCTATAGGATGATATATTACAGAAGCAATAACACCAACGATGATGCCCGCCACGAACAACAAAGGAATCATATGTCGCAAACCTATAGATTCTTTATCAACATAAAAAAGATGTCCTATAGACTCACCGTTGGCGAACATCTGCTGGCAAGAAGCCTTTAATGTCGGTCTTGCATAATAAGAACTTACTATTTCAGGGTTAAAAAAAACATTATAGCCTGCTTTGCGAATTCGTGAATTTATCTCATTATCTTCACCTCTTCGCAAGTATTCCTTCATTCCTCCTACCTTTTCAATAACAGAACGGGGAAATGCACCAAATGGAACAGAATCTACATTTTGAGGAGTGAGACCTACTCGAAAAGCAGAACCACCGATACCAAATCTACTATAATTTAGAATTGCATTGGTATTAGCCCATAATGAATTATCATACGGACGAATTATACAGCGACCTCCAACATTTCCTCTTTTTCCATCTTTTCTTAATTCAATTATACACTTCTCAATATATTCACTTTCGTATAAAGCATGCGCATCCAATCTTACAACATAAGGAGCTGAAGAATTCTTTACACCAATATTAAATGCAATTGACTGAATTTTCCCAGGGTTAGCAATTAATCTTATGTTCTCATACCTGTCATGGTATTCATTAACTATTTCTTTTGTGCGGTCTCGACTTCCGCCATCAACAACTATAACATCCATTTCTGCAAATGGAAACGTTTGGCTTATAATACAGTCCAAGCATTTTGCGATAAAACGCTCCTCATTGAGTGTTGGGATTATAATTGCGACACTATAATTTATCATTTAGTAATATAATTAATTATTCAAATTTGAAATAACTGTTGAGAGTTTATTAAAAAAAACTTCATTATTATTGATTGAATAATCTTTGCCTAGATTCTCCATAGTTCTCCCAATTCGGTTAAGAGAATCAGGCGCCAATTGTTTAACGCATTCAATGACTTCTTTTTCTTTTAATGCATCTACGGTATATCCAACCTCCAGGTCTTTAACCTTACTTCCAAGATAGCACCCAGCTGAAACAATAATTGGCGTCTTAAAATAAATAGCTTCGTAGAGTTTATTAGGCTCAGCGTATCTTACATTTTCATAAACAACATCATAGGTTGACAACACAACATCAATTTGAGCATACACTTTTGGCAGATCAATAGGTGTCTTAAAAGTACCATGAAAAAAACAATTTGGAAAATTTTCTAATGGTTTAAACATAAGTATTTCCTTGTCACTACTGATGTCTCCAAAAAAATGAAATTCATCGTTAGGAAAGTTTTTACAAAAATAATATGAAAACGAGCGAACTGATTCATAGCGGATATGGCCCACGAATCCAATTCTCAGATTATCATGTTTGTTTTTGGGAATAGTTTCAATCTGGCTAATATCACTTGAAAGCTTATTTGGAATTATCCAACAATTTGAAGGTTTTTTTTCTCCGAAATGATATATGCGAAATCCTTCAGATGTGAATACTGTCATCAAGGACTTGCGTATAATTGTTTTATCCAGTTTTTCTAAGCACCACCTTAAAAATCTATTATGTAAATATGTGTGCATTAAATCTGACTCCTCATATATATATTTCTTTCCACCCGTGATAACAAAATACATCATTGCCACTTCTAGGCTAAATAAATAATATATTAAATTATTCTTTTTGTTTTCCGCTACAATTCTTTTTATACTTCTATATATGATGGGAATTCTTTTTATATATGAAAGGTTATTGGAGTAGGCATCTAAGTAATTAATCTCAAATTTGATATCATTATTATAAACATCACCACTTCGATTAAACGCATAAACAACCACATCGTACCCCTTATCAATAAATTCATTAACACGTTTTATGCATCGTGGATTCTGAATGCTATTGATTATAAAAAGAATTGTATTACCTTCTGTTCTCATTTCTATTTTATATAAAAATCAATCAACTACTAAAATACATTATTAATCGTCTTTATTATATCTCTCCTAAATAAGAGACCAATACAAATACCAGTCATTGGTGCAGTAAAGGAAAAGGAGAACATAGATGATTCAACAAAGTGCAAAATAAAGACAACCGAGGATGTAATAAATATAAAACCATATTCTTTGCTTCTTTTCAAAAATGCCTTAATGAAACAGCGGCCAAGCCTTGCCAAATAATATAGCATATAAAACAAAAAAGGAATAAGTCCAAATGTATATGCCAGCATGTAAGTTGGACTATCCACAAAAACACCTTTTCCACCTTTATCTGTTTGGAATGAAACAAACCCATGTGGAATAATTAATTGATCCGCCTCGTCAATAAACTTAGTAGAATTAGAAGATCTTGTATCATCACCCTCGTTACTAACACCTTCTGTAAGATTGATTGTTCTTAATACGACTCGATTATACAATAATTCATTATTATCTAATAAGTAGGAGCCCATATACGGAAGTGCAACTACTAAACCAGCAACAATAGCTATGCTTACAACCTGTTTTTTAAAAGAAAAGCCGCTAACCGTTGCAAATAACATTGAGAGCAAGGCTGATATTGCAGATACTAAAATCTGTCTTCTAAGTCCTGAAGTCATAGAAAGATAGATATTATCAAGAAATGCTAAAGCAAAGATCCAATAATTACTCATAAATAGTAATGAACTAGCAAAACATAAAGGAATTGCAATCATATTACCATAAAGTATTCCATTGCCCTTTAAATATGCTCCCGTTGCAATTGTGAGGTAATTGTTTAGTGACCAACCTATTATAGATCCGAGAGAAATAATCAAACAAACTCTTATAAAATTCTCATCAAATCTAATCTTTAAACCTATATCATAAAAAACAAAAACAATTAAGAAGGATCTGGCTGTTGAAATAGCAGCAACTATCGATATATCTTGTGTTATAAATGAAAACAAAATAAGTAATACTGTTGCGATAATAGAAAGCGAAAAAGCAGGCTTTCTTACAAAAGATATCCCCAGATATTTATATTTATAAAATAATATCGGGATAAAAATAAGTTCTGGTAATACTATTGGGAATCCAATACCATGAAAAATATATGTAGACATCGGACTCAAAAGTAAACCTATAAAAAAAAGCAATAGCATCTTTTTTACTGTCATTATTATCTGAATGGATTATATAAAGATTTGTAATTAACAAAAAACTGAGAATCTATTATAACAATCATATTTCAAAGAAAAAAGTATCAAACATTTTAAGTCAAGAAATGTCTCATTGACTCTTCTACTTTTTTCATTGAAAATAATTCTTGTATTTTATAAAAATTATTTCTTTGATCTTCAAACGACAAAGGCGTCGTTAAATCTTCCAGTCTATTAAGATCTCTCTCAAAAGAGAATACCTTAATCCCGCAATCTTGATAAAGATTAAGCAAATTATTATCATCTCGAAGAAACACTTTTGTGCCATTTTTGAACGCATGTAACAAATTTCCACCACCTTCTTGTCTGTGAGCGCCCAAGATAAAAACATTAACACGACTCATCAGTTTGAAATAAACATCTGCGCGAAGAAAATCTTTTATTAATTGTGCATTCAAATTATTATCTGCAACAAAATCTTCCACTTCTTTAATTACATAATCTTCACCATAGCTTAAAGGGATTAATAACTTCAATTTCCGCTCTGGATCTATTTCGACCAAACGCTTTAAAACAGAGACATGATTACCATCCCAACTGGCACTATGGTTAACCTGAACTATAAGCTCTGAATCATTATTATTTTTAATCGAATATGACTCGTCTAGAGAAAAAGCAAAACCATGTGTATAAAACTTGAATGATGCATGGGTTTTAACGTATTTTTTCAATAATTCAAAGTCGTATATATTCCAAAAACAAAAATAATCAACCTTTTTAGCAAACCTTTTAAACAAAGGCCAGTGCTTAATCATTCTTAGTTTATCCAATAAGAATTTCGATGCAGACTTATGCTCATCATCTATCAAGTGGTAATTATATCTATAATACAAGTTACTATATAGTTCATTACCAAAAAACATCCAATAGATTTTGCATCCATATTTCATTTTCAAATACAATGCAATTAGGCGATGATTATAACTTGCATTATATACAAATACGCCATCAATCCCATCTATACACCTATCTGTGACCTTTTTTAACGAATAAATATTTAAATTATCGAGAAAAATAATATTATCTTCGTCTTCTGTCTGTGTATTACCCCCCTGGGTTATAATATATAAACTCAGATTGGGATGATATTTTTCAAAAATTCCTATCTGACTCTTTGCAAATTTTGCATCAAATAATAAATGAATATACATAAAAATTGTATAAATTTAATTTCGTATCAATTAATAATAAGAAATATTTGTTATACATAACACAATGCCCACTTGTATGAGTAAACATTCCCAACACATCTACAAAAGTTTAAGACAAGTAATATTTTGTATAAAAACAATTTTAAGTAGATTCAATACTTAATTCCAAATTCATCAAATGCGATGCAGAACCGCCTCATCCATGTGTGATCTATTTCCGCTCGCTTACGAGATGCTTCTTTCAATTCTGCTATCTCAGAATCCTTCGCTTTGTGAACATAATATTCAGCTTTCGAGCGGAATTCATCATCTGATTTGTAAAAGATGATTTCCTTTTCATCTTCAAATTGCTCTGCCAAATATGGATTATACCGACATATCTGCAAGCCTCCGCTCATTGGTATTTCAAAGGCTCTAAGATTTATCACATCAACAGGATTATTCAATATGTCTGTGTTGTGATATGACGTTGATGAAAGTGCAAGCCTGTATTCCGAATATACACGAGAAATATCATCAAAGGGCAATGAGTCTAAATGATGTATATTAATCGATTCAGCCACCAAGTTCTGATTTTTTACAAAACGATTCAAAAATGAGCTCCATAGCATTTTCCTTCCTACAGGATATCGACTGTAATTAAAGAATGTCTGGTATGAAGGGGGTGTATAACTCTTCAGATTACTCCCAGGCAATGCTTTATGGATATCGTTATTGTTTTTGTCATAAATATCAATCTGTATATTATTGTACTTTGCTAAAGTATTAATCATGTACGCTCTGCTCCCATGCGCTCTTCCAATAAAGCAGGCAGCGGGTTTATATGCGCATGACACAGGCTTAAATGCATAAGGGTTAGCAGCGTATGGGGAAAGAAAAGATTTAATCCCCCATCTATCATAAAGATACTTAGTTTCTGGCTCTGTAATCCAAACTAAATCAAATTGCCTTGCAATTTCTTTGTCTTCGTATGGGGTAGCCAGGCTGTCTGCCACAAAGAAAAGGGTTGGAACCCCCATCTTCTTTATTGCTTCGATGGAACTAACATACAGGTTCCTGGTGCTCCTTACTAACGTAAAGAACATCACAGGTGGTGCTTCTTTAACGTATTTAACTAAATTCTCATTTGCTTCATCCCATGAATTATACTTTAATGGATTGAAGATATCAAACTGAAAGCCATAATGCTCCAGCTCATCCATGAAATGAATCTTCTGCCAGGTGGCCATATAACTAGCCCCTAGGCCTCCAAAATATAATATGCGCTTTACCATTCTTTTAAATAACCATTATTTATTAATAACATGGTCAAAACCACAGCAAACAATTACCATATCACCTTATTGTTCTGCCATTATGTTTTTTCTGTACTTATTCTTTATAAACATTCTTTACATATGGTCATATGAATCCATTCCCCATCACTTCTTGTAGGGGTAAATCCTAAAGATTGATATAATTTGACAGCACTCTCATTTAGCTTTTTTACTTCTAAAACAATCTTATCAAGGTTTAATTCTTTAAATCCATAATCAATTATTAGACGAGAAGCTTCTCGAGCTATACCTTTTCCCCAATAATTCTTATCCCCTATAAAAATATGGTAGGTAGCACTTCCGCCTCCAATATCAGTCAAATATATATTACCGACATATACTTCATCAGCTAAGATAGCACAGCGATAATCATTATGATTGGCCATTACCTTACGTATCCAAGCTAATTCAGAGTCTATTGTTATCTCGTGGTCGTAGGTATTACCAGTATATTTAAATACTTCCGGGTCATTACGCCATTGGACTGACGTATATGCATCCTGCTCCTCAAGTGGTCTAATTGTTACTTGCATATTATGTCAATTATTCTTTTCATATTCTTCACTCCATACCTCTGGTCAATGGGCAACGGTTGCATCTTGAATGCCAAAAGATATTCAATATCATCTTTCGTAGTCCAATCCAACACATTAGGCCAATAGCGGGCAACGAATATCTTATTCTCTATCAGATTCTCACGCAACCCCTCGACGGGTACAAGATAGGGATACACCATCGGTACCGCATCATCTTCCATAGGCAATTCAATGTTGTTCTCTTTGCCAAGAGCATCATGCAGCATCTGATAGTTAGCTCTGCGACGTTGTGATGCTGTTTCATAGTCTATCGACTGCATCATACGATGTGCCAACTTTGACATTTTACGTATTGGCTGGTTATCCAAACCGTCATCCACCTTACGGAAGTCCGCAAAGCCTTGCTCAGCAGAGAGGTCTATTCTCTTAACAAGATGCGCTACCCTATCATACGAGTAATCTTGCTCTATCTCTTCTTCAAGTTCTTTATCACAATATAGATAGGCTCCATCAGGTACGCCAAAGAACTTACGACAAGTATAGAAAGTATCAATCCCATCTAACGGTTTTGCATAAAACGCCTGGGTATTATCTACAATCAGGCGAGAGTCATATTTCTCTGCCAGCTGCTCCACATAGTGTTGCTTCAATCCGAAATAGTTGGTATAAAGCAGAGCCTCACCTTCTTTCAGTGTAAAGCGGTCTCGAATCTCAAAATGAATATCTATATGATAGAACTCATACGGTATGCCCAACTTATTGATGGGTTCCATCACTGCCTCACAGGTATAATAAGGCACATACACCTTCTTATACCCTCGAACTCGCAGAATATACTCCAAGCAATTGCGACCCGTATTCAACCGAATTGCATGCTTGTGATACTCCTCGCGTTGAGGTAGCTCTAATGAGAAATAACCGCCTATTGCCTCCTTCATTTTACAACTACTTTCAGCCAATTCCTCTGGTTGGTGATAGCCTTTTCAAGATCTTCTGCCGTTTGGAACTTCAGTACCAAAGTACCAATAGCGTTGTTGGCGCCTTCAAACCCTTCTACCTTATCACCATTCACTACCCAGAGATCTTCTTCTACAATCTCTGCAGGCAAATCCTTGCTTATTTCAAGATAGTCAAACACACCATCTTTATCAGCATGGAGAATAATCTCAGCCCAATGACCGTTGTATGGCTTCTGCTCAATTGGTTCAAGGATAGGGTCGCCCACCATTGCACGTGTAATAGCAGTAATCATATCTACACCTGTAGCATAGCGTAACATCTCACAGAGTCGGTTTCCACCTCCACGAGGTGTTAACTCCATGATGTAAGGCTTACCATTGGGGGCAACACGTACCTCAATGTTATAGACCACAGTCTTCAGATTGAGCAAGGTGATCAGTCGCTGAATCTCAGAGGTAAGATATTCTTCCTGTTCCTTTGTAAACGTTGAAGGCCAGCTATAAGCAGCAGGAGTATATGGATTGGTTGCCTCTACATCAAAACGCTGTGCACAGAAACTTACAAACTTCAATTTTCCATCCTCGGAGAAACTATCGGTATCAGACGAACAACCCTGCTTTTCAATAAACTCTTCTACAATGATATGACCAGAAATACTGTGCTCCATAGCATACTCCAAAGCAGGCTTCAAATCCTCAGCCCTGTCAACACGGGTCACGCCCTTGCTACCAGCTGCATCCGTAGGCTTTACAATTACAGGCCAAGGATACCAATAGATTCCCTCCATTGCAGCTTCCACACTGTCAAAACCCTTTGCCTGCGGCACATTAAAGCCGTTCTTTGCCAAGAAAGCACGAAACTTATCCTTGTTTTGAAGTATTTCTACGGATTCAAACGGACCAAATGAAGGAAGTCCCATTTTATTCTGCACATAGCTTGCAGCCACAACACCTGGGTCACAGGCGAAGGACATGATGCCATCTATCTGGAGGCGTTGAGCTTCTTTCAGAACGGCTTCCTTATCAATGATGCTGACGTTACAATACTCATCGCTCCACTTGTGAGCAATGTTATTAGGCAGATAGTCTGCCGTTATCACATAGTAGCCTTGCTTGTGGGCTGCATCTATTACTGGTTTCAGGTAGCGCAAGCCACCTAGGAGCATTATCTTTTTCTGCGTCATACCACCTCCTTACGCCACAAGACGCAGATAAAGAGGTGATAAACAGTTACTTACCCCCCCCCCGTTTGGGTTTAACTACATCTTTCTCAGAGAAATACACACTATTCTCAAGATTCACAAACCTTTTCAATTCCATTGATCTATCTTTATGCTTTATTGCTGGAATACCATAATAGATACTCCAAGGTTCAACATTATCCTTAACTAACGAGCATGCTCCAATGACAGAGCCTTCTCCTATCTCAATATTTGGAAACACCACCGAATTGCTCCCTATCTGCACAAATCGCTTAATAACAACAGGCCCTCCCGTAACATGTGTAGTATAATCTGGATGAATAGGGCCTATCAGGTAGTCGCCAGAGAAATCGTCCATAGCACTATAAACAACAGACTTTGGAGATATACCTGTAAAGTCTTCCATCACAATACCTTTTGCTCCGTAAAGGGCAACGTAGGCTGAAATATGGATGTTAGACCCAAGTGTGATACAACCAGACAAAATGCAAAAATCATCTATCCTGACATTATCTCCAATGGATATAGTATTGGGTGAATAGATACTTGTTTTTCTACTAATCTTCACACCCGTGCCAACAGAACGGAAGCCAATATCAAAAAGCTCTTTGTCAGAGTAGAATGAATCCATTTTATTTTACGATAAGGTTAATTATCTTTTCAATGTCACTCTCGCTCAACTCATGATGCATTGGCAAACAAATCACCTCGTTAGCAATCTTGGTTGCAACAGGAAGATTCTCAGGTGTAGCACTCGGTAATCCGCGATAGGTACTGAATGTACTTATCAACGGATAGAAGTATCTGCGGCCAAGAACATTCTGCTCACGCATCTCAAAATATAGCTGGTCACGAGTCTTACCATACTCCTCAACATTGATAAAGATGGGGAAGTAACTATAGTTATGACGGACACCCGACATATCATCGAAGAAACGGATGCCAGGAACGTTACGCAAAGACTCACGATACTTCTGTGCAACCTTCTGTCGGTTTGCAATAGCCTGATCCACCTGCTTCAGATTCAACAAACCGTATGCACTGCGAACTTCATCAACTTTACTATTAATACCAGGTGCTACGACCTCTGTTTCCCCTGCAAAACCAAAGTTCTTCAGGTAGTCAATACGCTTCTTGGTCTGCTCGTCGTGCATCACAAGAGCACCACCTTCAAGTGTATTATAAACCTTAGTAGCATGGAAACTAAGCGTACTCATATCGCCTGCATTCAGCACACTCTCACCATCCACTTCCACACCAAAAGCATGGGCGGCATCATAAATCACCTTCAAGCCATACTTGTCAGCAATAGCCTGAATCTGCTTCATCTTCACCGGCTTGCCATAACAATGCACCGGCATAATGGCCGTGGTCTTAGGCGTGATGGCAGCCTCAATCTTATTGGGGTCAATACCACAAGTCTCCTCCTCAATATCCACAAACACAGGGCGGCATCCGTTCCACCAGATGCTGTGGGTAGTAGCGACAAAACTATAGGGGGTAGTGATGACCTCTCCTGTAATGCGCAATGCCTGCAGAGCTGTCAACAATGGCAAAGTTCCATTAGTAAAGAGGCTTATATAAGGTACTTTCAGATACTCACAAAGAGCCTGCTCTAATTGCTTATGGAACTGCCCCATATTGGTAATCCACTTACTCGCCCATATCTCTTTAAGCATTTCATTAAACTCGTCGAGGTTGGGCAACAGCGGCGAGGTGACGGTAATTTGTTTCTCAGACATATCTTATCTTACATTTATTTATTCTTGTGGGCCTGTCATATCAGGATGAGTGAAAGTATCTGATGTGATACTCTCTTTCATCTCGTCAATGACCTTGAGAAGGTACTGACCATACTGATTTTTCAACATAGGTTGAGCAAGCTCACGCATTTTTTCTTCACTTATCCAACCATTGCGATAGGCTATACCTTCAAGACATGCCACCTTTAAGCCTTGGCGCTTTTCTATAACCTCCACGAATGTAGAAGCTTCTGCAAGGCTATCGTGTGTACCGGTATCTAACCAAGCAAAGCCACGTCCAAAGACTTGGACTTTCAGTTCACCATCCTTCAAAAACTCCTGGTTCACTGTGGTGATTTCTAATTCACCACGAGCAGAAGGTTTGATGTGTTTGGCCACATCTACCACTTTGTTAGGGTAGAAATAGAGGCCTACAACAGCATAATTACTCTTGGGCTCTTTGGGTTTCTCTTCAATAGAAAGGCAGTTGCCGTACTTATCAAACTCAGCTACACCATAACGTTCTGGATCTGATACCCAATAACCAAATACAGTTGCCTTAGCATTTTCTTCAGCATCCTTTACAGCCTTACGAAGAAGACCTGTAAAGCCTGAGCCATAGAAAATATTATCACCAAGAACAAGGCACGCAGAATCATTACCAATAAACTTCTCACCAATGATGAAGGCCTGAGCCAGTCCATCTGGTGAGGGCTGCTCTGCATACTCAAAATGAACGCCATAGTCGCTACCATCTCCCAAAAGACGTTTGAAGCCAGGTAAGTCGTATGGAGTTGAGATAATGAGAATATCTCGTATTCCTGCCAGCATCAATGCACTGATAGGATAATACACCATCGGTTTATCATAGATGGGAAGCAATTGTTTGCTCACACCCTTTGTTATCGGATAAAGACGTGTTCCTGATCCGCCTGCCAACACTATACCTTTCATATTCGTACCTTAATTTGTTTGTATAATCATGTAAAATAGTTTTAGTCAAAGCAAAACAATACACATTGGACTTTATTTTTGGATTATCTTTAACCTCTTGAGACCAAACGGTTACGTATATTAAGTATGCCTTGAATTGCTTTATACTTTATATTAAGTGCCATTTCTGACACCCTTTCGGAAAGCAAAATGTTTGAAATAATTATTTTCATGTTTAATGACACAGAACGACACTTAAAAAGAGAACAAATATTTTCTTTTATTGTTTTTCTAATGTTTTCTCTGTATTTTTCCTTAACTAATTCGGGGCATCCCAAATAACCTAAAGCACAACATCTAACAAAAAAACCAACCACATCATGGTGTTCCTGTTTAGATTGATAAACGTGATTCTCCTTAAAGAAATCATCAATTAAAAGGCAAGTCAGATGTTTGTCATTTAAAGATTGTTTTGTTGCACTACCTTCTCTGTACCTATATTTATAAAACAGTTTTGATGTTATAGCTACAACACTTGCTCTAGAAATCATCAATCCAATAAAAGCATAATCTTCCCATTGGACTATATGAGATGGAAATCTAAATGATGCTATTAAATCCTTTTTTATAATTGTTAACCAGACAGACGGGCGAACCTCTCCTATTTTAAAAAATTCATTTCTGGCTTCCTTGTTATTAAAGATATGGAGAAAAGGTTTTCCCGTGTATTTTGCAAGACTATTATCATCTAAACAACTGATGGATGAGATAATATCTGCATTTGTACGTAAAGCAATTGAAGCATACTCTGAAAGCATCGCTGGCAAAAAAGTATCATCAGAATCAACGAAACCTATATACTCTCCCAAGGCTACATCAATACCACTATTCCGTGCAGCACTGACGCCCATATTTTTTTTATGAATAACACGAAAACGATTATCCTTAGCGACATAATTATCACATATTATTCCAGAATTATCAGTGCTACCATCATCAACCAACAGGACCTCAAAATTGTCATATGTTTGAGCCATAAAACAATCAAGGCATTCACATAAATATTCAGCAGTATTATATACTGGCACGACTATACTTATCTTTGGATTCTTCATTGGAATTTATTTTTTCAAGTTCTTTTCCAAAAACAAAAGAGAATCTTCCCGTAACTCGCAGAGTTCTACGCTAGGTTCTTTTAAAAACTGATCTATATTTAAATGACTGGTAACTTTATACAATAGCCTATATGCTTGACCTGTCTTGGACAAAAGAGATTCGAGCCTGGAAACTCCCCTTTTTTTGTTGGCTATTACAACAAAAGGTTTATTAAAGTTTATTGAGAAGGCCATTCCATGGAATGAGTCCGTAACCACAAAGTCTGCATCGATAATAGCTTGAAGCCACTCCTCAACGGGCGGCTGAATACGCTCTTCGAGAGGCAAAGATGCGTTTTCTACTTTAGAATTAACAGTATATGTGTTCCAGCCATTATTCTTTGCAATTCCATCAACAAAGGTCCTCTTTTCTTCATTATAGTCCAAAAGATAATAGAACAAGCCTTTATTCTTTTTCTCTGTGTCAAGCTTTAAATCATTGATATAATCTTCTTTAGTCAGCAGCAGGGTTGGATCTAATACATGTGGAACATCGATTTTAAAATATTTTTTACATAATCCAACTCCACTATCCTCTCTTACCGATACAGCATTGAACAAGGAAACAAGTTTCCTATATTTTTGGGTCTGGGTTTTCGTATATTCCCATTCGTCTGTTCCAAATGATGCAGCATATGCTACACGGATAATATCACTCCATTCCGAAGCAAAGCTTAGATATGCATTATCTAGGTCTGAATACATAGGACGCCATACTTGGTCACTCCCTACAATATAGCCCTCATAATCATTTTTCTTTGGATATTCATTGCATTGCTTTACTATTATATGTTTTTTTATGAATGGCCGTAAGAATGTTGATAAAGTCAATGTCTCAGACCATCTTAACACATGAAACAACCGGCCTCGCTTATCGGAAAAAAAAGTCAACACCTTTCTAATATATTCCTTAATCTTTGAAGATAGTGCATTATTCCCTCCTTCCGGTAGGGACAATGTCTCTGGGTTATGCCCCAGCCGTCTCAGCACAGTTTGAAGAGCATAATTCTGTAAGATACCGCCATAGTTATAGCGGAGGGGTTGGGTAATGATTCCTATCTTCATCTTTTCTATTTCCTTCCTAACTTTATCAATATTTGATAATTATGCCAACCATTATTCTTTCTTCTAAACGAGATTTCCCTAACATGGAATGTACCGTTCATTATCTCTATATCTTGTTGTATTGGTTCATTTTGCCTTCCACCTATCATAGATTTGACAAGAATAATAGGGTTCCTGTATGCATACAGACGATGAAGAAGTGATGGTTTTAAGCATTGCTCCATCAAACTTGTTATGCTCTTTTCACTATTCCATCTAGCAAAAAAATATCTCCTCTGACGATGTGGACTTGAAGATGATGAAATTGATGGATTAAAGGGAATAATTGCATCGTAATCCACATTTTTACATTTCATATTCTGTTCGTCCACTACTGATTCTCCTTTCAGAGTATTAATCAAAACGATGCTCGTTCCCCTATCATCGTCCATATCTGGCATAACCTTTTCTACGCCCCAGAAGTCCGCAATTGTTAAATCAGACTGACTCTTACCACTTTTTGTTGGACAAGCATAACAAGATGGGCGTAATATCATATTACTGAGGAAAGCTTTCATATAGGAATTATCACTATATCTGGAAGATAGAATATATGAAGATCCATATTTATCTAAAGTGATACCCAAATGAAACTTTTTCCACCCTTCTGGCTTCGTCCTATACTTCACATCTTTAAGGGCAATTTTGGAAGCTTCCGTAACCTCTTCGAGATATTTATTCCATATTCCGGGACTTGGGACACCGTGGCACACAAAATCAACTGTGACTAAATTTTCAAATGGTTTTCTCAAATAATCTAATAAGCCCGCAATTTGGCAAGGCGTTCCTGAATAAAGTACTTTCCTTCCACTTTTTAAAAAGTCTTTACATTGTATATAACTATTATCAACCCTTGCCTGTAAATACTTGCTACCTCTAAACTCAGATAATTGTTCTATAGTCTCAGCGGATGTAATAACAACTTGCCAATTCTCATCAAATCGAGCACCAAATACTACTCCGCCCTGTCTAATTACATTCTCTGCCAAGATTGAGAAAACGCCTCCACTGCTACTCTTACTCCTAACCCCTTCATCTGGATTGATTGCGGCAATTACCTTATTAGGCTTCCTTTCCTCTTTCTGGTTCTGCACGGGACAAACTTTTTCACAAAGCCCACACTCAACACACACATCTGCATCTGCCTTAGGATATAAAAAGCCCTCATTATCCGTAAAAAGCTCTATGCAATTCTTTGGGCAAATCTGAACACAGGCAGTACAGCCACAACAGTCTTGCTTATTAACAATATTAATCATAGAACATTATTTCTTTATCTTACGAATAACACTTATCGCCTTCTCATTAACGAAGTTTCTTTCGCGAGTTGTCAAACCAATACCATAAGCCACTATTCCTACGATAAGAACACATATTGCACATGTAGTTAATGATGCAAGTATACCCACAGGCATTAGAGATTTAATAAGATACGCGATGCCATATGATACACTAGTAACAATTGTACATGGCACGATTACAGAAACAAAGAACTGCCTTATAGACAAACTGATCAATGGCCTTATTATAAATAGACGTGCAATAAAAGCTACAAGATAAACAGACAGATGTACAACATATACAGATAATGGATTCCCCCCCAATTTAAGAACGATATAGGAAAGAGGGAAAATTGATAATAGAAGTCCGCCAACAACGGCCTGATATTTTTTTACATTACCCGTAGCTGCAGCTGCTGTCATAAGTGGACGTGACATCGCATCTACTAATACAATAAACATTAGTATTTGGACGAATTGCACTGTCCATTCTGGAAACGTTTTTAACCATAATGTTAAAATGGTACTTGTCTCCATCATTATTGGCACTGTAAAAAGAAGAATCAGATAACAGCAAAACTTACAAACTCTAAAAAGAAGAGTGTGCATTTCGGACAAATTATGCTGAGCATATAATTTTGTAATTTGAGGATTTGCCGCCATCAAGAAATTTGTTGCGAAATTCATTATCCCGCTCTCTATCTCAATAGCGATTCCTCTTGCGGCATTCACAATTGGCCCAAAGAAAACATTGAGCAACAAATTCACACCAGTCCCATATAGAGTCGCCGCTAGGTTCCCCCAAACATTCCAACCTGCAAATTTTGCTATTTCTGTTATGAGCGGCTTTCCCAATTTTTTTGTTAATAATACTTCAGAGTAATGCCTTTTACAGTACCAAATGTAAAGAGCTAGTACAATGACTTGTACAAGCAACATTAAAATGGCATATAGGATTAGTCTATCTACATTGCTTATCAGAAGTATATATACGAAAGCCAATTTGATTAAAGCAGCAAAAATAGTTATCACTGCAAAAACATTCATCCGTTCATGAGCAATTATAACTGCATTATAAGGTGCGCTCATGATACTGACAACCATATTAACTACAGATATTTGAAACACCCACATTGCTGCCCCCATTCGGGCTTCTGGGACGTTCATTTTATTATAGAAAAACCAAAGACCGGCTGTTTCACATAATATCGTAATAAACAAAGCTAATATGATATGTACTAAGATGCATGTACTGAATATTACTCTTAAATTACTATTATCGCCCTTACCCAAACCAAATGTTATATAACGTTGAGATGTAGTAATCAATGCACCATTCAAAAATGCGAACATTGCCACTATACCACCTACAACATTATAAATACCATAGTCTTCAATCCCTAATGCATTGAGAATAATACGACTCGTATATAGAGACAACGCCATAGTAAACATCATTCTTCCGTACAGAAGTATGGTGTTTTTTGCTATACGTTGATTATTGGATATTTTAGACTCTGGCATGACGATAAACAGACATTCTCTATTTATTTTTAGACATTAAATATGATAAACACCTTCAAGCGGGCAAATGTTGTGGCAATCCAAAATCACCTTGCCTTTCAGCTTATCCCAATTCTGTTTAATGTGGTCGTGCTTCACCATAATTACAACCATATCCACTTCATCCAAGAACTGGTCAAAATCGAGAATCTGGTTCTTGACAATCTCTTTCTGAGTGAAGAAGGGATCAAAGCTCTTCAAAGGGCGTGCAAGATGGCGCTCCTGGATATCTATCATCTGGAGTGTAGGACTTTCGCGAACATCATCTACATTCTCTTTATAAGTAATGCCATAGAGACCAACCTTACGGTTGTCGGTGATGCCATTCTCCTCCATAATCTCGTGGATGCGCTCCAAGACGAACACTGGCTGGTAGTCGTTGGTCTTCATAGACTCATCAATCACCTTAGCAAGCTGAGGATAGTCGCCAACGAGGAACCAGGGGTCAACAGAAATGCAGTGGCCACCTACGCCAGGACCGGGCTGAAGGATGTTAACACGCGGATGCATGTTACAGATCTTGATAATCTCATACACATCCATATTGTCGTGACGGCAGATGCGGCTGAGCTCGTTTGCGAAAGCAATATTCACAGCACGGTAGGTATTCTCAACCACCTTGGTCATCTCTGCAGTACGGATGTCTGTAACGACAATCTCACCTTGGCAGAAAGATGCATAATACTGCTTCACCTTCTCACCAATCTCGCGGCTGTCTGCACCAATGGTGCGGTTGTTATGCAATAACTCATATACCATGTTGCCAGGGATGATGCGCTCAGGAGCGTGAACAAGATTGATATCCTCACCAATCTTGAAGCCATTAGCCTCAATCACAGGGCGTACAAACTTATCAATAGTTCCGGGGCTTACAGTGGATTCTACAACTACAGTAGCGCCCTTGGGGCACACTTTCATTACTTCCTTTACGGCTGCAACCACATAGCAAGCATCCACTTTCTTGCTGAACTTATCGTAAGGAGTAGGAACGCTGACTATGTACATGTCAGTCTTCTGATACTCGGTGGTGAACTTGATGCCTGCCTTTACAGCAGCCTGGAAGAGTTCATCAAGACCATCCTCCTTAAAGGTGGTCTTACCTGCGTTAAGAGTAGCAACAAGTTCCTTGTTGTAGTCTGTACCTATGACCTCTACTCCGTGAGAAGCCATCATCAATGCTGTGGGCAGTCCAATATAGCCCAGTCCAATTACGTTAATCATATTATTAATATTGCAAGTTTATTATTCGTTTTTTTCGCGTTTCGCGCTTGATTGATGTTAAAATGTTAACTTGTTAATTGTTAATTCGCTTCGTTTCTTTTATATCTGTTTCAGCAGTTCATCTATTTGCTGCTGTAGTTTCTTATTATCTCCCGTCAAAACAGCCACCTGCTTAGTCAATCTGTCAATCGAAGCCAAGAGGTCAGCCTGTGACTTTACTTTCTGGTTATGGGTTTCTTGCAGTTCCTTAATGAGTTTCTTCAGCTCCAGATTTTCCTTTTTACTCGCCTCATCACGTTTTTCAAGGAAGTGAATCATAGAGATTAGTTGCTCCTTTGAAATAACTTCCGGCCCCTTCATGCTTACAACAGCATACCGCTAATTTGACGTTAAATGTTATATTCACAATGTAGGTTTCACGGGTAGCTCATTGAAGCATTCTTATTCTCTATTCTAACTCTATAGCATTATTGCCATAACCTTTAACATAATATGCACCAGGCTGGCGAAGTTTATTTAACTGTTCGAAGAAATCTATGCGCATTCGATGACGCTCCTTTAGATATGGTGTGTCACTATCTGGAGAAAAACTCAGTACTGCCTTATATGCTTTCTTCAACCAGTCTCTATCCATATTCATTTTGTTATAAAAAGGAGATGCCTTAAAGTCCATAAAACGACTATAGTCTTCTGATGCGCAGTGATTGCAATCGGTGTATCGATCGCTTATATCAAAGAACATATCGTATCCTTTCAGATAACACAAAGATGTAAAGCCCACCTTTACGTTGAAATTCTCTGGATTAAAAACATTGATATCAACTATATCAACATGAAAACGGACTATATTATCATTAAAGCCGTAAGGCTGCATTATCACATTACCTTTTCCCCATTCTACCAAGGGGTCTGTTTGACCCTTATTTGGTGCTTCGTTGCATAAATCACAAGCCGGAATGAGGTTGTAATAACATAACGCAAAGAACGGGTACTTCCTCTTGGGCAGATAGTGGTCTATCTGTCTTTTGGAACGGGCACTTTGTTTCACAACCTCCATTCCGCAATAGGGGCATATCCTTATATGGGTGTCTTGTATAAATCCTCCCTTGTCAATAGTTTCATACCCGCGATTGACGAATATCTCATAGCAGATCTCATTGAAGTCATCGTATGGCTCTGGCTTTCCATCGAAATAATAATCATATATGCCTGCTCCAAGCGGTTTAAAGATTAAATCGTCAGGGTATTTATTTTGATATAGTCCTTTTATTAAAGATTTCTGATGATAATATGTTATTCCAAGAAATTTTTCTAGTTTGTCTGCTTGAAGTAAAGAATTTAAGAACCTTCGTGTCATAGTTCCTGAACCTACCCCAATCTGTACCGACCGTCTGTTTCTAACAGCCAATGAAAAGGTTTCTCCATTCAGGAAAGACTGAATGACAGGCCTCAATATCGCTGCCTTTGCAGTACAATATATGCTGAGGTCACCAGCCTGTGGCTTTATGAACTTATACATTGCGGCTCAAATAATTCTTAATCAACTCGTCACCAACCAATTCAAGTTGTTCTGCTGATATTGGTTCGTTGACATTACTCTTGCGTATCCACTCGCCTATCACCTTTGCTGACACATCGCCAATGGCTCGTTCCTCGAAGAAGAAGCTCTTATTGAGCATCTCATAATAGTTTGCTCCAAAAGTCTCTCGTTCAACATTGACACGCTTTCCCTCTTTCAGATAAAGGGTGTTTTGAAGTAGAATGTCGGTTAAGACAAATGGTGAGTGAGTTACAATGAGTATCTGGATTGAGTGAATTTTCTCCGTATTGATATTACACCATGATAGGCTCTCCAACAGCATGCCCAGAAACTTGCGTTGGTAGTCTGGGTGATAATACAGTTCAGCCTCATCGAATACCAAACAGATATTATGGTACGCCACTCGGTTCTCATCTTCACGGACACTCTGAATGTTCTTGATATGATACAGGACATAACTCAGACTGTAGAGCATCTGGCGCTCACCACTACTCATCTTTGCTAGTGAGAACTTGTCTTTTAACGTGATACCCCAACTACTATCTGGAACCATTGGCCGCTCATCTTTCTGCTGGAAGAACATATTGCAGCGGTAAAAAGCAGGAGGAAGTAACTGTACTGCATCGTTATAGGTCTTTATTCGCTTGCCGGTGATGATCATACCTATAGGGGTTTCGCCATAATTACTCCACATAGGTTTTTTATCGTACAATGACTCAATATAATCCTTACAGATAATGAGTTTAAGTGCGATATGATTCAAGTCTCCACGTTCATCACGACTTTCAACGAATATCTTACTAATAACCTCTTTCGCCTTTTTAGGTACATCCTTTCTGACATATTCTGTGAAAGAATCAAGTTCCTTGCTCGCCTTTATCAGGTTGGTTACACCAAACGTTTTTCCATAATCTTCATAAGTTAGGCAGATCTTGATAGTCTTATAAGCCATGTAGAACAATGCCATCTCATACTGGTCAGTATATTCTTCTAGAACCTTTTCATCATCATGTTCGGAAAGGAATACCTGCTCCCAAGCTGATTCAAGAGAACGTATGACATGGCGTACATCAAGGCCTTCATATTGCTCCAATATGGTTTGCTGGTAGTTCTTTTCCGTACGACTCTTATAGTCTTTATCAAACTCATATTGCAATATGGTTGGCTCATAACGGTCAATGAAAGAGACATGCTGAGCCTGCTGGAGTAACGCAAGAGCCATGATACGCTGTGAAGCCAGTCCGTTTTCCTTTTGGACATTGATATTACCCGACTCTCTGTAAGGAGTAATGACAATAGGTGTGTAGTAGCCATCGTTTTTATGGAACAAGCCACTCAGCCATTCACCATTGATGCCATCGACACTTGCCTCCTCCGGGTTGGCAGGTTCATCCTCTTCTGGACTATATTCTCCCTGATTGAAAGCATAGAGGCTGTAGTTTGTTGAAATTGTATAGAATAGCTTCGAAAGAACTCCCTTTGCGTCTGCATGATTACGGATGGAGTGAATACGAAACTCATCTGATTCCTGGTCATACACGTATAGGCTGGTCAGATTATCTCGACAGCTAATACGATACTGAATATCCTCACAAATAAAGAATATGTCTGCATATAAACCACGAGCGTAGGTCAAACTTCTACCCGTGCGCATCTTAGCCTTTTTACCCAACAGGCGTACAGCAAGATTATTGATAGAAATATACAGAATGTCAAGAAGGGTTGACTTACCTGCACCATTCATTCCGACAACGCAATTGACTGTTATTTCTGGCAGACCTTCGCGCTGATAAACACGGAAAGCCTCCGTCTGCTTCCAGTCAGCTGGGATCCGAACAGGGCGGCCCTTACCGGGCTTTCGGTAATCCCCAAAGGGAAACCACCCTGATTCAAGCACCTTGCGTACTGCTTTCGGTGTCTTCTTGTATATGTTGATTCCTAAGAGTTGCATAGTGGCTTATTTTCTCCACTCTTCTATTATCTTATCGAACGGAAGGTCTTTCCACTCTTCTTTCCAAAGTTTGTAATAAGGGATGTCATTAGAAGAAGGTGCTGGTTCACACTTGTCGATCAAAGCAACAGATGGCAATACCACAGCATCGCCAATCAACAAACATTCACCGGCCTTCAAAGACGGCATCTTGTCAACCAAATCGCCCAAGGTATCAGGCAACAGTTTTCTGACGTATGATTGGTCGTTAGGATTAGTCAGTCTCATGGCAATAAAATTGCTGCACTGCGAGAAGATGGTCTCTGATATTTCAGAAGGTCGCTGGCTGGCCAACAACAGTGAAACGCCATACTTACGTCCTTCCTTGGCTATTCGCTCTATAGATTCGCGAGATGCCCTATATTTCGACAGGTCGCTATTGGGCACATACTTGTGAGCCTCTTCGTACACAAGAAGCAAAGGAACATCGTTGTTTACTTTCTCATCGGGGTTCTTTGATGAACGATAACGCTTATAGTAGTAACCGTATTCGAATAAAATTCTTGAAATTAGAGACACCGTGATGCTCAACACCTCAAACGGGATACCACTAAGGTCAATGATGGTCACATTCGACTTATTGTCACCATAACTGATAAACTGTTTAAGCGTATCCTCGAACTTGATGGTCTTTGATTTTTCACCTAGCAAGAATTCAAGACGCTTGTCTCCTATCTTATTCTCCAAGCGATTTACGAAATTAGTCAGTCTACCATACAGTGACCCTTGCGTCAACTTTGGTTGGCCTTTCTTTGCCCCTGTTGCATAAGTTTCTCCTGTATCTATCTGTTCTTCGTTTTTATCTCGCGCCACTTTCAAGACCGCATTAATATCAAAATACAGTTTTGAGTCAAAATGTATCTTTTCCTTATCTACATCTGAACCCGTAAAGTTTTCTTTCCGGTTTTCAACAACAGCTTCTTTAAAAACATTGCGCTGGTTGTGGTCGTTAGCTTCAGTATCTATGAACATTTCTTGCAGTTCATCGCTATTAAGAAGCCAATACGGAAGAACGAGATTATTGATGTCGAGGAAGTTGGCATCAGGAAATGCAGTCTTATACTCCGAATGAATATCGAAAATTATGATATGAGAGTTATTTAAACCCTCATAACCTTTTTCCTTCTGTTTTACTGCTTCCTGAATAACTTTGGCTACTGTATGTGATTTACCGGAACCCGTGGAACCGATTATGGCTATGTGCTTATTAAAGAATTTGTTTCCGTCAACCGGTACTTCAATATTCTCATTTGCCGCCAAAGTGGCGAATGTGAACTTGTCGTTATCGTCAACTGACTCTTGATAGATTTTTTCAATCTCCTCCAGCTTTGCTGGTTCCACCTTCTTGGGAGGAATAGAGATGGTATCGCCACCACGTTCAAAATGGCCATCACGTAACATGCCAAGAGGATTGGCCTCTATGATATACTTCTTGGTAGGATTACCATCCTTATCAACCCCTACCTCAATAAGGAAGGTTTCTATCATGGCTATCATCACAGCATTGTCGTTGTCACTGACGCGAAGATAAGATCCTACCTTCAGTCGCTCTTCAGCCAACTGAAAATCTTCCAACTTATCTACAGAAACCTTTATCTTATTTGGATAAACGGCAATAACCTCTGCATTTATGTTTTCTAACTCCTCAGGCATAGCTTTATATTATTGAGTTTATATCACTTAATTCACTTATACAAATCTTATCATCTACTCCATCAACACTATTAAAGAATGGGCTGTCAAGATAGAATTGATAAATCTGTTTACTAGTATGGATTTGTGTCAGTGTTTGATTTAGTTCATCTACTGTATATAGCACTTTCAAATCCACACGGTGGTCCTTCTGAACATTTGCTGCAAGCATCTGAGCGTCAAAATCTGCCCCTTTGAAAGCATATCCGTCTTGAATAGCGAATTGGTCATTTACCAGTTGTCGCATCATTGATACCGTATTAGACTCCGACAGATTATGAAGATAGACAAACGGGCAGAAAGGTCTAGATTCACGACCACCAAACTTGGCGTATTTTTCTTTTAATTGTCTCAATACCTTTATTATTTGGGGTAAAGTTGCACCTTTTACATCCACCAAGAAGAATCGCTTGGATGGACTTAGATTATACGAGCTGAAATACTTTGCACGCATTAGCTGACAATATTTCTTGCGGCCTTTTTTCTCCAAATACCATACGTCAAAAGTAGCATTGGCGCAGGATTTCAGTTCTTCTACGAATGAACCTTTAGAGATTTGGCGGTCTGCTACATCAGGTGAAGTACAGAGAGTTCTCACTTTAGCAAGAGCCAGATTGTAGTAGGTTTCCACCTGATGTTCAACTCTTACACGAAACTCTTTACTAATGGTTTGAAGGACGGCCTTCTCCTGTTCCTCGTACTCTCTGGCATTCAAATCTATTTGCAAATCTGAAATAAAGTTTCCTATTTGGTCATCAGTTATACCATTCTCCGTATGGAAAAAATGAGCCACTCCTTTTTCTGTATACGTCAGGAAGTGCTCCTTTACAAAGTCAACAGTTAGAGGCAGAGTCAGTTTATCTGTTCCAGACCTGTAATAACCATAGAGTTTATATTTGAGTGCGCTATCCAGATGATTCACATAGTCACGCAACATAAGCCGAATAGGCTGGGCTATCTTTGAGTGTGAGTAATCCGTCCCTGCATAATACTTGCATTGTACTGCTGTTGTATCTATTGCAGTCTTGATATCAACATCCTCCATGCCCTCCAGTGTAACTACAGTATCATCCGTTGCAGCCTCTAAAAGTTGCAAGATAAAATAGTCAAACTGATAATAGTAGCCCTTTAGGATTGCTACTGCATCACGGGTACTTGGCATTTTAATTGACGTTATAATTGTAGTGAGCACCAGTTTCGTAATCGTATGCACCTACACTGGTGCCATTTACTGTAAATGAGATATAAGTACTTGACTCATAATCATAGCAATCTACAATATTACCATTCATATTGATAGAGACGTGAGCAGATGTTGCATAGTCGTACATACTTTGAGAGTTACCAGAAACATAGGTCCCTCTATTATGGTCGTAGAAGTTAGGCGTACTGGTATCAGCATTTGAAGTGGACACGGATATATGTCTACTTTGATGAAAGTCGTAAACTCCATTATACTGCTGTCTGTTTACCAGCGTTGCTGCTACCAGCGCAAAACATGCACGTTTGTTTGCTTCCATATTAAATGCTTTTGTTTCTCTCTGAATCTAAGACACTTTGCGGCTCTGCCACTTTGATAATCCAGCCGGTGACGGAGTTTACTGAGCCACGGGCTGACACATCTTTCCTGAACGGAAGGCTCTGGCGGCCGTAGGAAACCTGTGCCTGAAGCGGCACATCGATCAATGTTAATTTGTTAACTGTTAAATTGCATCTTTTACGTTTGTGTCAGGAGCCGTGCTTCTGTCTTTAATTCACTTCGTAACGGTCAACAGTTTCACCGTTGAGTGCACGTACAATACGGTCGCAAGCCTTGCCGTCACCATAAGGATTCACGGCTTTGCTCATCTTCTCGTATGCAACAGGGTCATCAAGCAGGGTGCTGACCTCATTAACAATCAGGTCGTGATTGGTGCCCACCAGATGCACCGTACCACTCTTCAATGCTTCGGGGCGCTCGGTGGTGTCACGCATCACAAGCACTGGTTTGCCAAGACCAGGAGCTTCTTCCTGAATACCACCGGAGTCGGTGAGCACCACAGTACTCTTCTCCATTAGGTACACAAACTCCAGGTACTGCAATGGCTCAATGAAAAAGAAATTGGGGCGGGTCAGGTCCTCACCAAAGACCTCGTGAATGGGCTTGCGTACATTGGGATTGAGGTGCATAGGATATACAAAGTCCACATCGGGATACTTCTCGCTGAGATCCTTCATGGCAGTCACCATTGAGATAAAGCCCTCGCCAAAGTTCTCCCTTCTATGACCAGTAATCAATACTAACTTCTTGCCTCCGTCAAGACGGGTTACGTCGTAACCGGCATTCTTGAGCACATTGATTTGTTCATCTGCAAGAGCTTTGTCTGTCTTGAGCTTATCCACTACCATGTGAAGGGCATCAATCACTGTATTACCAGTGACGAAGATTTGACCGTGAGCCTTTTCCTCCTGCAGGTTTTTCTCACTGAGGGGTGTAGGAGCAAAGTCGTAAGTGGCAATGCGGCCGGTAATCTGCCGGTTCATCTCCTCAGGCCAAGGGCTATAGATGTTATGTGTACGCAGGCCTGCTTCCACGTGGCCAACAGGTATCTGCTGGTAGAAGGCTGCCAGTGCAGCAGCTGTGCTGGTGGTGGTATCACCGTGAACCAGCACCACATCGGGTATGCACTCCTTGAACACATCGCGCATACCTGTGAGCACACGGGCAGTGACATCGTAGAGGTCCTGCCCCTGCTTCATGATGTTCAGGTCGTAATCGGGCTTCACATCAAAGATGGTGAGCACCTGGTCCAGCATCTCACGGTGCTGACCCGTAACGCACACAATAGTTTCAAACTCTGTAGGGTGCTTCTGGAACTCCTTCACCAGCGGGCACATCTTAATAGCCTCCGGGCGAGTCCCGAATACTAACATTACTTTCTTCATATATAAATACCTACTTATATTTCAAGAATTCATAAATTTAATTTCTTCGCAGAAGTGATAAATACCGCTTACAAGAAAAAACATTGTGGCTGGAAGCCTCTATGATTTTGTTTAATTGTTAATTGTTTATTTGCTTCGTTTCTATTTAATCTGTTTCATCAGTTCATCTATTTGCTGCTGGAGTTTTCTATTATCTTCTGTCAAAATAGCCACAGTTAGATGTTTGATGTCTGAAGTATGATGTCTGAAACGAGGGCTGAAGTCGGAGGTCTTATGTCCGAGTTTCATTTCCCTTCACTTATTTGCTGATCAAGTTTTTTACAACGAGTTACAAGAATTTTAACTAATTCCTCGCAATCTGTATAAATGCAATTTCTGTTTTAAAGAGTGGGTCAACGGAATCTTATTGAACCTTTTCTTATGAGATAATCCCGTTGGGCCGGATAGCGCATCTCGCTCTCATAGCAGGTCGCATCCGTGAACATCGTGTCCAGCTTCTTCATGTAAGGCTTCCACGCCTCCGCCAGCAGGTTCTGCAGTTCCTGGATCTTCAGGTTTCCGGCCAGTTCCACAGCGATGTCATCCAACAATTTGTAGTTCGTCAATGGATGCGTCAGATCAATCAGGATGTCACAGAACAGCTGGTAGTGGATGTTCCCGTTCAACTCCTCCATCAGCTTCGGGAAACTCATCTGCGTCTTCATCTTTAGGAACATCAGCGCCACTTTCCCCTCAGGGGTGAAGTAGGACTTCCGTCCACGCTTGGGCATCATGCTCTTGCTCACCAGCCCGAGGCTCTCTGCCATCTCACGCAGAGGGAGGAGCTTCTTCATCCTGCCCAGTTCACTGTGCTCAAACGTTTCCCGGTACAGTTCATAAAAATTGAACTCCGAGAATGGGAGATTTGGTGTAATCTCAACAAAATTTCGTACCTTCGTTATACAAACTTTTAGTTCGATTCCTCCGATTTACACTTTCCTACGGTGTTCGGAGGAATTTTTATTCCTCGTATCAAAGATACAAATACTTCTAACACACTAACAGTCAATTTGTTATAAAGATTTCAATAATTAGCGACTATCCCTAATCTAGTATCTTCGAGGTACCTTTTATCGGTTAATCCCGGACGGATTAAATGATAGTATGCAGATGCATTTATTTATCATCGTGAGGATTGTGATAAGTGGTTATATCCACCTTACCATGTTTTGTGAAGAAATCTTGAAGTGCCTGTTGTTTCTTTTCATTGACAGTGTAAGTATCATTCTTATCAATGTTCTTATTATCGGAAGACGTCACTGCACTATCATACGTGGGATAATCTTTATCTTTGACGTCATTATTCTTCCACTGCATAGGTCTAAGGTTTATCAGATTATCTCTATCTTCTTCTGACACGCCATTATCTTCTAAAACACTTGATGGAAATATATGATCCACCTGCCAACCATATTTACTATCTGTGTTGCCATATTCATTATAATCCATCCAAGCGCCACACGCATCCTTTCTCCAGCGCGTTTTGTCATATTTATCAACTACAGTTCCTTTCTTCCAAACTTCGTCTTTATCGTATGCCATAAACGATGTATATTTTAATTATTTACTTGAATTCACATCAGCCGGATGCCAGCCCTGCTGGCATTGGGCTGCTCCGCTTTCCTTAGCGGAAGGCTCTTTTGCGGGTTTGACCGCAAATGTGCCTGGAGCGGTCTCCTATTTCTTCTCTTTTTCCTTCTTTGCTACCTCCATAAAAGATTGTGGTAGTCCAATGATTTCTTTATGATACTTCTTAATATCTCCTTCATTCTCATAGTATGCCCTGCTGAATTGCTTAAGAAGCAACTGGAGTGTGGCTTGTGATGTGGTAAGGAACTCACCGACTAGTGTTGGAAGTTCTTTGTTCCAGGTCCTTTCTGGATCATCGTAAAACTTCTTGCGACCTTTAAAGGAATCAAAGTTGCCATCTTCCTTAAAAGCTGGCATCAACACCCAGTTCTCAACTACTTCATCTTTAATACCATTATAGAGTTGAGCATGGAAGTCTAACGAGCCGTTGTGAACTATTTCATTGCGTATGGATTCAACTTTTACAATAGCCACAGGGTGGTTAGTGGCAAAATAGGTTCCTTCCTGTTTGAGTGAATCAGGTAGCTTCTTAGAGTCCCCATATGTTACATTCGCACTTAGCATCTTTGGATACTTGGAAAAATCAAGTGCAGACATACCATCAAGCTCCACTGCTATTTTGGTCATAATGTCACAACTCGAAGCCAGATGAATTATAATCGTATTGATATAAGCACTTACCCGTTCTGAAATTTCATTTATAGAAAAGAGAATTTCATCATATTCCTGAATCTTATGCTTCAAGACTGGCGTCAAGATATCATAGACTTGTGAGAGCATAGCTTCAACTGTATTGAAACGGTTTTGAAGGGAATTAACCAGCATCTCGCAATCATGATAATAGAGGAACTTATTGACCAGGTAATTGTTGTTCGCCCCTACTAACTTCTCAAAGAAGTCACGCGACATAGCTCCTTCCTGACTGTGACCGGCATCTCGCAGCCACATGGGCATTAGCCCCACGACACGGTAGTAATCAATGTCGGTGAAGACATTCTTCATCACTTCATCATGCAGGGTTACTATCTGCATGTTTATATCTGACAGCAACGCATACAGCCAACGTCCACGTTCATCGTAGTACGTGAACTTCTCGGCCTCCGGCCTCAAAGACGTGTAGGCCTGCACTAGGTCTGCCGCCCTTGAAAACTTATCGTGTCCATCGTTGGTTTCCATTCTTTAATGTTTGTTTGCCGTCAATATTATTCGCACTATCGCACTTGTGCGACTTTGTCGCTTTAATTAGTCATGCCTGCCAAACCCCTATTTCGCAACCGTCACGAGAGTCGGGCATAGGCAGGCACATTGTTTTTCGTTTTCAAATAACACATTCTCGAGGCGTCCGGCCAGCGCCAGCAGCCAGGAGACAAAAGAAGACAAGGCATTTTTGTTCATCCAATGCCTCATATTGTACGCTGCGGCTGCCATCATCGTATTGATGGCGTCCCCAAGGGTTCCCTTGAGGTAGTTCCGCATCATCCGGTGGTCGGATTTCAGGTGGCCAATCACCGGCTCGATGCCTGCACGCTTGCAGAACTTCGTCATGTCTATGAAACTTTCCAATGCTACTTCAAAGATGGACATCTGATGCTCCGCTGGTTTTTTGCCTATCATGCTCTCAATTATTTGCAGGTTTCTGACTACAAGATAAGCATTTTCTGCAAATAAATCAAGCACTTCTTGAACTTATTTCGCTGAATATCAATTAATTTTGACTATTGCAGGGACGACTCATTAATCATTCTTAGAGGTGCTCAGGAATATAAGCTGGTGTATGTTCAAGCTTCACTTCCTACAGTGTCATTCATCAAGCCCACGGGCAGCATCGGTACACGATAGAGACCGTTGCGCTCCAACGTATCAGGGGTTGAAACGAGAAGCTGCCTGTACTGCTCAACTGTATCCACGCCAAACAGCACCTTGGCCTTCTCGAAATAGGTCTTGGAAACCATATAGGGTAAAATGTCTTTGCTGCGGTTATAAACACTCAACTCGGGAAACCAGTAAGCATCCAGCACGTCGTTAGTATGATTCCACAAGGAAAGATAATATAGCAATATGTCGGCTCTGATAAGTTTCTCAAAGGTCACAGGACCGGAGAAACTGTCTATATAGTCGGCGGTCACGCTGATTCGCTGAGGTGAACCGGTATTCATAAACTGGTTGAGCGTGTAGTTGTAGGCACGGAAACGGATAAAGTTCATGTCGCGTGCCAGACCATAAGACTGGTTGATAACCTTATACTTATCCTGAACAATCAACCGCAGCGCCTCAAAGCACTGATTCTCCAATAGTACTGATGCCACAGAAATGAACAGATACTGATTGAAGAAGCGGTAGTGGTCGTTTCTTAATACATCTGCTGATGTGCCGGAATAAAGATTAATACCGTACTCTTCGTAAAAAGTAATCAGATTCCTGAAGAAAGCAGGAAGACAGGTCTCCAAGCAAGGGTGATTGCTCAATGCAAACATCTCGATAACAGAAAGAACCTCTTTCCGTTGTGTCTCTAACTGGGCTATTCCTTCCAGAACTTTTTGGTTGAGCTCTTCCGCAGTGCTCACGCTCTGCAAATTGATTTGGAAATACGCTAAACGTTCGATGAACGCCTTGAAGTAGTTGCTTACAACCACTTCAAGGTTCGGATTGCCCTGTGTCACAGCCGTGACAACGGTTTCTGCTGTCCAAACGTTCATGTCCATTATCGTATATTCTTTAACAGAAAATCTTTAAGCGGAAGCAGGCTCTCTGCGTCCAGATTCCAAATCTCGGCATCATCCCACCGCCAGGAGCCTTTGCCAAACCCGTCTTTCTTGGTCTTGGAGATGGGGATGGCATTGAAATAGGTATGCAATTTACCCTTTCGGTTTGGTGTTGTGTAGAATGGCTCGCCCTGCTCGTTCTTGCGCTGTGACATGCAGTGCTCGTACTTGCCAAAGCAGTCGAAAAACTCGGGATAGAGGTCTTTTCTGGCAGCGCTCTCCATCAGTATCTCCACATCGCCATCACTCTTGTTGTCGGGCCAGAGAAAGAGTTCGAAATCCAATCCCAGTTCGTCTTTACGCCTGAGGAGTTCATCTCGCCGCACGGCAAAGCCACCATTATTGACAGCGGTGTCGGCATCAAAAATGACAAGGTTCTTGGCCCCGGCATCGCTGTTGGCCTGCATAATCCCGATATTGGAGGTGATGGCGGAGTCCAACAGGTTCTTGTAGCCGTCGGTGTGTATCAGTTCATACCGGTCTGAATCAACACCTATATGCCGCAATATGGCGCGAAGAAACTCGCTTTCTGGCACTTTTTTGTTCTTGCCTTCTATGAATATCTTTACCATTACGCGCCCCTCCTTTATCTGACCTCGGTTTCCTGCTCCATGGCATAACCTAGTTGTGCCACAGAAAAATGGTAACTCTTCAACTCATCGTCGCCTATCCGCTGCAACTTGAAGCCGGAAGCGACGTCGCGACCTTCCTCGGTGTGTACTTTAAGGGCTGCCTGCTGGAAGCCACGGATAGCATCTTCATCGTGAGTAGTGGCGAATATCTGCACATTGTTCCTGATGGCTGCACGAATGACCATCTCCCACATGGGCCGCATGACAGAATAGTGGAAACCATTGCTGAGTTCATCAATCAGCACCACTCCGCCACGGCAGGCATAGATACTGGTGAGAATCGACACTATCTTGCGAATGCCATCGCCCATAAGATTGATGGGTATGCGCTGGGGCAAACCTGTGTCCACCAACATCACGCCATCCATGTACACGGGATTCTGGGCTGCGGGCTCCAGCACCTTCAGTGCCTCTGACAAGAAGGACTCGTCTTTGTTCAGATAGATATTCTGAAGACCTTCCATCGAGGCGTTGGAGTCATAACGAGGACTGAGATAGACGCATTTCAACTGCTCGGTATATCGTTTATCTACTTGATGGCGCTGCTCAATCTGATTGGTCTTGCCAAGGTCATAATGTACCTCGGAGATAAGTTCACCATCAGTAGTGCGATACTTCATACGAAGACCATAGCGATGGTTTAACTCGGTGGAGACATTCCCGGCACTCACATCGGCGGCCTCCTGAAAAGTGGTGATAGCCAGATGACGCTCCTGTGCTCCTGTGGTTTCTATCTGTATCTCGCTCGCTGCATTCATCTGATAGAAGAAATAATGGATGTCGCTCTCGGTCAAACGGGTGTAGGTACGCATGGCGTTGAGTGTGGCGGGGAGAAGCGGATTGGACTGGCCGCATACCAGAAAAAGACTCTCCAACAATGACGACTTGCCACAGTTGTTCTTCCCAAAGAAAAGATTCACCTGCGTCAGGCCTTCGATCTTGCAACGATGAATGCCCCTGAAATTATCTATTTTGATGCTCTCTATCATTCTAATAAAAATATTATTCCAAGTTGTAAAAATACTGCTTTTTAAGCAATCTAACGACAAATTAATGTCATTTAACGCTGTTTGTTGTGTATTACTACAGAATTCTCACTTCTTACATATGCCTTCAGCCCTCTTACATCCTACATCTTCCCCCTTACATCATCCCACTTCCCTTCTATTTCTCTTCTATCTCTCTTCGTCATCTCCTCCATCTCTCAAGAAACCCGAACCCCTAACCATGTGGGGTTGTCTTTCTCGCGTCTATCTTGCCACTCTCGCCCCCGACGGTGAACTCATATTGCTCGCCTTTCAACAGGAAGTCGGGCCCCATCTCGAGCAAGAACCGGCGCAGGCCAGGTCACCCTGAGGCTTGGGCAGCGTGATGGCGAAGTTGTGCAGCGGCTTGGCGGCATCCTTGTAGAACCCGGCGGCTATGGCATGCGACAACCAGTGCGTCCTTAATTTGTCGCACAACTTGTGCTACAATTTCATTTTGGCCGGAATAAAACCGGTAGAACTGACCCATGCGATAGAGATTATCCTTCGAAAAACCCTTTGCTTCAGGGAACGCGGCCCGGAAGTCAAGGCTCACCTGGTTGAGCACTCCGCTGCCCCAGATGCGTGTTATCCAGGTCCTGGTGTTAGTTTACGGCTCTCTGTTTCTTTCTATTATATCATCAGCAACCGCAGCGAACTTCGACAGGTCAGCCTCATGAAGAGGATGATACATAGCCACAACCTCGCTGATACCCAATCCTTTGCGGTGCATATAGGCAAAACTGCGACGGGTAAGCCAATGGTAGTAAGCCAACGCCCAACCGGACCAATATTCAGGGCCAACGGAATAGGTGCCATCGTTCTCTTTCAGAACGGTTCCGCCGGTGGCTTCTACCACAGTGTCGGCCAACTCGGCGCCAGACATACCAACCAGATAACGGGGATTGCCCGCTGCAAATTGGCGTGCAACTTGGCTCGACAGGAACTTCTGGTAGAAATCCTCAAGGGTGAAGCCATACTTTCGTACACCGCAATCCATCATCACGGCAAGGTTGCGCATGGCGCCGTTAAGGTATGTCTTTTTATATGCCCTGGCCATTTTTCCAATTGTTTCTGATAATGTCTAACACGTAGATTTCGTCTTCTGCTACGGGTTTGGAGGCAATCTGGCGATACTTGGCACGAGCCTCCTCGTCGCGAGTTTTGTACTTGGCAAAATACTCCAGACGGGGGACCTTGATAGCTTCCACAAAGGAGAGTGCCTCGAAAGCCTTCTTCGACTTTAACACGACCTGCTCGCCCAGTTTGCCCAACCGCATAGCCTCTGACAGGTCGGACAACGAAAGTGTCCCGTTCACAAAATCACCAGCATAGGAGAAATAGGAGTCATTGGCACGGTAGCCAATGATAACGTCGTACTTCTTATAGTCCACCATAAAGTTCTCTAGCAGATAGGTCTTTGCCCGCTGCGGCAGACCATCGGCCACATTGAATTTGCGGTTTTCAAGGAGAATGGTCAGCCAATTCAAAATGGTGTATTCAGGTGCGTTGAGGTTCAGAACAGATAGTCCGTTGCAGTCAAGTGTATAGTGATTGGCGTATCCATCATTGTCGGACGAGCAAGCCCACTCCTTGGCCAGTTCCGCATGCTCGGTGCAATAGAAGCCACGGCCGTAGTCGTTGTAAGGCTTACCTTCACCGAACACCGGCTGCTCGATGATGTGGTCTGAACCATGATAGATATCAATCTTCATGTCCGCCATCTGCGCATCGTGGTCTTTATCTGAAAGTTGTATCATGAAATCAACTTCTTCGCATCGCTCAAAAATACCCCGGAAAAATTACTGCTCCACCCAGATCAGTTTGCTCACATCGTAGCCGCGACGAGTGGCTTCGGCGAGGATGCTTACACGGGTATCGTCGGTCAACTGGGGTGTGCGAGAGAGGATCCAAAGGTATTTTTCACTGCTGCCGCCCACCAGAACCCACTGATAGTCGGAGTCCAGCAACATGATGCGGTAGTCTCCGTAGAAAGGGCCGAAGAAGGAAACGCGCAAGATACGGGCGTTTTCCGTCCGTTTGGCTTTGCCTTTGGACTCTTTGGGTTTTCCATTCTTGATGCCGGTGTTAACTACCTGAACCATACCGTCTTCGCGGAGGGTGTAGTTGGCTTTGCAGAAAGAGATGCCGCGCTCGAAGGAATGGTCGAAGCGGGCAATTTCATACCAGTCACCCAGGTATTTTTCGAGTTGAAGGTCTCCGGAAACGGAATTATCTACTGTAGGTTGCGCGGTGCAGCCGAAAACGGCGAGAAGGCTCATGGCCAGGGTAATAAAAGTGTATTTCATATCAACTAATCTCTCTTGAAAATATCCCTTGTGTACACCTTGTCCTGCACATCGTCCAGGCAGGTGTCGTACCGATTGGCAATAATGGCATCGCTCTGGGCCTTGAAGGCATCCAGGTCATTCACAACACGCGAACCAAAGAAGGTGGTGCCGTCTTCCAGCGTGGGCTCGTAGATAATCACCTTGGCGCCCTTGGCCTTGATGCGCTTCATAATGCCCTGGATGGCGCTTTGGCGGAAGTTATCGGAATTGGACTTCATCGTCAGGCGGAAAACGCCCACAGTGACTTCTTTTTCCTTAGCCGTGTCGTAGGCGCTGTTGGCGCTATAGTATCCCGCCTTGGTAAGCACCTGGTCTGCAATGTAATCCTTTCGAGTACGATTGCTGTCCACGATGGCCTTGATCAGGTTCTCCGGCACGTCGTTGAAGTTCGCCAGCAACTGCTTGGTGTCCTTCGGAAGGCAGTATCCGCCATAACCAAAGGACGGGTTGTTGTAGTGCGTTCCGATACGCGGATCCAGGCCAACACCCTCGATAATAGATTGGGTATCAAGGCCTTTCATCTCTGCATAGGTATCCAGTTCATTGAAGAAACTCACGCGCAACGCCAGGTAGGTGTTGGCGAAGAGCTTCACCGCCTCCGCCTCCGTGCTGCCCATAAACAACACCGGCACATCCTCCTTGATAGCCCCCTCCTTGATCAGTTTCGCGAACGTATGCGCCGCTTCACTTACGGAAGATGCAGATGCACTTCCGGGAGCATATCCCCTATTTTCAGCGACCGGAAGTGCATCTGCATCTTCCGCATCGTCGAATCCAACGATAATTCGCGACGGGTAAAGGTTATCAAACAACGCCTTACTCTCCCGCAGGAACTCCGGCGCAAAGATAATCTTGGGCACTACCACCTTGAAGGAACCGTCGGCCAGGCGCTCCCGATAGCTGAACTTCTCCCGCACATTGCGGGTGTAGCCCACCGGAACGGTGGATTTAATGACCATCACGGCATCCGGATTCACTTGAAGCACCAGGTCAATTACTTCTTCTACGTGGCTGGTATCGAAGAAGTTCTTTTTGGGGTCATAATTCGTCGGCGCAGCAATGACCACAAAGTCTGCATCTTTGTAGGCCGCTTTGCCATCCAGGGTGGCAACCAGGTTCAATGCAATCGGCTGTCCGTCTGCGTCCTTCCCGGCCAGATACTTCTCTATGTATTCGTCCTGGATGGGCGAAATCTTTTTGTTTATCTTCTCGACCTTCTCCGGGACCACATCTACCGCCACCACCTCGTTCCGCTGTGCCAACAAGGTCGCAATGCTCAATCCCACATATCCCGTTCCGGCAACTGCAATTTTCATATTGTTCATTCGTTTATTTTGTATATCTTTCCTCCACCACGCTCCAATCCACAATCTTCCACAACTCGTGCAGGTGAGCGGCACGGCGGTTCTGGTAATCCAGGTAGTAGGCGTGCTCCCAGACGTCGAAGGTGAGGAGGGGCTTGAGCCCGTGGGCGGCGGGGTTGTCGGCGCCAGCGTATTGGGCGATGGACAACTCCCCTGCCGGATCGGCCTGGAGCCAGACCCAACCGCTGCCGAAAAGGCCGACGCCTTTGGCTTCGAACTCGACCTGGAAGGCTTCCAGACTCCCCCACTGCTTTTCAATCTGCGCGGCCAGGGATCCCGCCGGGGCGCTGCCACCGGGAGCGAACTGAAAGAAGTACAGCTCATGGTTGAGGATCTGGCCGGCGTTGTTGAAAACGGCAGGGACCTTCTCGGCTCCGGCTTTGGCACCGCTCGAAAGGACAATGATCTCCTCGAGGCTTTTGCCTTCAAACGCCGTTCCGGCAATCAGTTTGTTCAAATTGTCCACATAGGCCTGCAGATGCTTTCCGTGATGGAAGGAAAGCGTCTGGTCGCTCACGACAGGGGCGAGGGACTTGTAGGGAAGGTCAATCAGGGTAAACATAGGGCTGCATCTTTATTTCACCGGCACTTTCATCACCACTTTCTTCACGGGAGCGGGCTGGCCATCGACGGCTAGGCAGGGCTCGTGGGCATCGTCCGGGAAGACCACCAGGAAGTAGCCTTCGCCGATGACCAGATCGGCTCCGGGACAATCCGCATAGCGGGCGGCGTCCTTGGCGGCATCGTACGGGATGCTTTCCACCACCTGCTCCAGCGGCTTGCATCGGACGATTTCCCGGCCGGAGACGACATACTGCACATCGGCATACTGGCGATGCGCTTCGTATCCTTTTTCGTTGACGAGCCGCGTTTCATACGCGCTGACGACCGCTTTCACGCCGTGTTCCAGGAGCGTCGTTCCGTTTTCCGCATCGGCCGATACCGCCACGATGTAGTCCAGCGCCACGTCGAGCGCCGGGGTCAGGCCTTTGTAGAGGCCGATATTTTTGATGTGATCGTAAATCATTTGCTTGTGTAATAATCTTTGTACCATTCCGCAAATTTCCGGAGTCCCTCCCGCAGGGTGATCTTGGGGGTGAACCCGAAGTCGCGCTCCAGGGCGGTGGCGTCGGCGTAGGTCGTGGGGACGTCGCCGGGCTGCATGGGGACGAGTTCCTTGTGGGCCTCGAAGTCGTAGTCCGCGGGTAGCACGCCGGCCCGGACCAGTTCCTCCTGCAGGATGGTCACGAAGTCCAGCAGGTTTTCGGGCTGACCGCCGCCGATGTTGTACACGGCATAGGGCGGCACGGGCAGGCCGTCCTCCCCTTTCTTGCGGGCGGGGGCCTTCCGCATCACCCGATAGACGCCTTCCACGATATCGTCCACGTAGGTGAAGTCGCGCCTGCAGTTGCCGTAGTTGAAGATCTGGATGGTCTTTCCCTGGCGGAGCTTGTTGGTGAAGCCGAAGTACGCCATGTCGGGGCGGCCGGCGGGTCCGTACACCGTGAAGAAACGCAGGCCCGTGGAGGGGATGTCGTACAACTTGCTGTAGCAGTGCGCCATAAGCTCGTTGCTCTTCTTGGTGGCGGCATACAGGCTCACGGGGTTGTCCACCCGGTCGTCCACGGAAAAGGGCACCTTCTTGTTGCCGCCGTACACGCTGGAGCTGCTGGCGTACACCAGGTGCTCCACGGGATAGTGCCGGCAGGCCTCCAGGATGTTGTAGAAGCCCATGATGTTGGATTCCATGTACGCCCCGGGGTTTTCGATGGAGTAGCGCACACCCGCCTGCGCGGCGAGGTTCACCACCACGTCGAACCGATACTGCTCGAAGAGGCTGTCCACCAGCGCCTTGTCGGCGATGTTTCCTTTCACGAAGGTGTAGTCGATGCCGGCCGGCCGGGCTTTCTCAATCTCCTGCAGGCGATATTCCTTCAGGGCCGGATCGTAGTAGGCGTTCATGTTGTCCAGTCCGACGATGGTCACCGGCGCCGCTGCGGCGGCGCCCGTTGCGGCGCCTGTTGCAGCGCTAGTGGCACCAGCTTCATTTGCGGCGCCGGCAGGTCCAACTGCCCCCAGCTCTTTAAAGAGCCGGAGCACCAAATTCGATCCAATAAAACCGGCGCTGCCGGTTACAAGAATCCGCTTCATTTTGTTTGGAATTGCGTTCAAGTCAGGATACAATAAAGGTCACCCGGATATTGACATTTTTTCCGCGTGATCCGAACAATCATTTGTTCTTCAAGGAGTTCCGCACACTATCCAGTAGCACGGTAATCTCCCGAATTAGTATTTTCATCCTTGCAAGGGTTGATTCTTATGACAAAGATAATAAATATCTTTGATATGCAGAAGTGTTTTTCATCCCTCCCCTGCTCTTTTTTTCGGATTTCGTCTCCAACCCGCTAGATTCGCCCTCTCTCCACGAGCCCTTTCATGGGTATTATCCCTGGCATCGAAGGTGCCCCTGAAAAGGGTACCGACCTTCCATGAAATCAGCATCCAGCATGGAAGGTCCCCTTGAAAATGCGCCGACCTTCCATAAAAACGGCCTCTGACATGGAAGGTCCCCATGAAAAAGCGCCGACCATCCATGAAATCTGCCTCTGGTATGGAAGGTCCCCATGAAAATGCGCCGACCTTCCATAAAAACGGCCTCTGGCATGGAAGGTCCCCACGAAAAACGCAGGACCTTCCTTAAAATCGGTCTCTGGCATGGAAGGTCACCCTGAAAAAGCGCCGACCTTCCTTAAAATCGGCCTCTGGTATGGAAGGTCCCCGGCAAAAACGCAGGACCTTCCTGGGAATCGGCCTCTAGCATGGAAGGTCCCAATGAAAAAGCACCGACCTTCCATGAAATCAGCCTCCAGCATGGAAGGTCCCCACGAAAAAGCACCGACCTTCCATGAAATCGTCCTCTAGCATGGAAGGTCAGAAGAAATCGGCTGAGCGGAGGCGGCAAAAAAAGACATGCCGCCCCCGCCAGCACTAAGGAGCGAAGTGGACTGTCCAGGACCTAGAAGGTCGGGGACCAAAAACTGAATTCCGTCCGGGCAGGGGGCGCCGCCGCAGAACCCGCCAACTGCGGCGGCTGGCGCAAGCTCCGGGCGGCTCTGGGGAAAGGCCGTCCTCGCTTTCGCCCACTCCCAACGCTCCCGTTTTCCCCACGCGCTCTCCCACGCCGCACGATCCACCGCACTCCCCTGCCCGGCCGGACCCGACTTGGCCCGGTGCGGAATGGCGCCAGCCGGCTTCATCCCGCACCCAACTATACAAATCATAATTAACAGCCTAATAACAAGATACTTAATGGCAAAATCGCTTAACTCATAAACCTGCTCACACTGATTCCCGATCTCCCATCCGCAACAACGCGCCGGGGAGGAGAGCCTTTTGGCTTGAGCTCCCCGGACCCGGCGCGATTGTAGCCGCCGGAGGCCGCTTATTCCGGCGGCGGTGCGGTCCTCGAAGCCGCCGAAGGTGCTTGATTTCGGCGGCGACACGTAATGCTGGCGAAAGTTAACCACAAATAGCAGACCTTCCAGATTTTCCCCGAGAGAACATGGAAGGTGAGCCTTAAAAAAAAAGAAATATACGAATCTTAAAGCAGAAATGTATGTTTTTTAAAGCCATGCATTCAGATAATTCCTATCTTGCCAACCTAAAAAACTACAACCATGAGAACAAAAGAACCATGCTTTCATCTATCTATGAAACACCTCGAAACAGGCCTTCTCTTTCGAGATCGCGAAGACTATATCGCGGGCTGGAACCGACTGGTAGTCTGCCAGCAGAAAACGGAGATTATCATCTATGCTTTTGCATTGATGAGCAACCATTTCCATCTTTTGATGCGCGGTTCATCCGATACGGCGAAAGCATTCTTTGAGCACTACAGGAAAACGACATCGATGTACATGCAATCCAAATACGGATTAACCGAATTCGGCAAGTCCATGCAGATAGGCGCGGTCGTCCCGATCACCGATCCGGATATGTTCCGGACCGAGGTTGCCTATATCCTCCGCAATCCGTACAAGGCAGGCATCGGCAACCCGTTCACATACGAATGGAGCAGTGCAATCGTGTACTTCAACCCGTTTTATCAATCCATTACGGGAGTTCCGATTCGGAGAATATCCATCGAAAAGCAACGTGCACTGATGAGATCGAGGATGCTACTACCCGACACCTTCGAGCTGATAGATGGAAAGATTGGGATAAAGTCTTTCGTTGATTATCAATTCGTTGAAGATATTTTCGAAGGATCCGTCCAGCTATTCGATGCGGTCCGGAATTGGAATACCGAGCGCGAGTCGTTGCGGTTAAGGGACGGGAATGAGTATAATGCGTATGACGATCAAGTCATCCAGGCGAGAATGACGTTATTGTTGAAGGAGTTTGGAATTGAAGATTGGGATGGGAGGGATCCCGTCCAGACGAGGTTGATGGTCCGGGCGATGAGATCACGGCTTGGCTGCTCCCAGAAGCAGATCGTACGGGTAGCGGCCATCCCAGAAGATCAGGTTAGAAAGTACTTCTGACCTTCCTGAAAATCAGCCCCTGGCATGGAAGGTCACCATGAAAAACGCAGGACCTTCCATGAAATCAGCCTCCAGCATGGAAGGTCCCCCTGAAAAAGCGCCGACCTTCCATGAAAACGCCCTCTGGCATGGAAGGTCCCCATGAAAAGACGCCCACCTTCCGGAAAAACGGCCCCAAACCCGGAAGGTCCCTACGAAAAGCACCAGACCTTCCGGAAAAACGGTCCTAAACCCGGAAGGTCGGGGCCTTGAGAAGGTAGCCATCCACAAAAAAAGCCGTTTTGGTGGATGGCGAGGGCGAAAGGGCGAAAGGGCGAGTGGCGGGATGGGGCGGCATGAGGCGACATGCCACCCCCGGCTAGGGGGTGCCTGCGAAGCGAGGGCCATGCGCGAAAGAGCAGGCGGGGGTCGCCGGTGACGCCCTGACCCGCCGGTCACAAGGCCCCAAGCGTGGATGACGAAGGCCTATTCCGGAAGGGTCAGGGTGAGTTCACCGGCATTGAGGCCCCAGCAGCCGTCGGTGACGATGGGGACGGGGGCGCCGTCCAGATTGTCGGCATAAATCGGAGCCTTCAGGAAGGTGTGGGAGTGACCGCCCACGAAGAGGTCGATGCCGCGGGTTCGGACAGCCAGGTATTGGTCGGAAAGCTCGTCTTCTGTGGCCGGTTCCTGCCCCACGTGCGTGAGGCAAATGACATAGTCACAATGCTCAGAATCATGCAGATACGCAGCCCATTTGTTCACCTCGGCCACCTCGTCCAGACGCGGCAGGCGGTCGGCGGTTTCGCGGCTCACGACGGAGGTGATATCGGTCAGAACCCCGATGACACCGATCCGGAGTCCGGCCTTCTCGACCACGGCCCAGGGCTTGATATATTTGCCTGCCTCGAAGGGTGAAAAATCGTAATTGCAGCACACCACAGGGCACTTGACGGAAGCCAGCCGGCGGGCCAGTTCCTCCAGCCCGTTGTCGAATTCGTGATTCCCCAGGCAGGTGCAATCATAGGCCAGGGCGTTCAGCATCTCCACCTCGATATCGCCGTGCAGTTCCGTAAAATACGAGGTCCCCTGGCTGAAATCGCCCGCGTGCAGAAGCAGGACATTATCGGCTCCATTGGCCGCACGGACACTATCGATAAAAGCCGCGCGTTCAATCACGCCGCCCAGGCCGGCATACTCCCCGGTTTTCTCCGGTTCCATGTGGCTGTGGGTATCATTAAAATGGACGATGACAAGACCGGTATTCTTGGGTGCACAAGACCCGAAAAACAGGCCGAAAAAAAGACAGCAAAACAGACCGAAAAAAGGTTCTTTCAGGAGCTTTTTCATACCAAAGAAGTAACTTTAACCATTAATATATCTGAATACGTCCATCTTTTTGATATTCAATCGGTTTACCAGCAGACGCCAAACTCCGGACATAAGGCACGATCACATCGATTACATAGCTGTCCAAAATGACAAGATCCTTGGCATTCCGGGCCAGCCGGAGACCGTCTCCGCCATTCAGCAGGAAGTCGATGGTAGCCACCCCGTAAACCTTCTTCACATCCAGCGGTTTTCCTCCGATAAGCACGCTTTCCAGCTTGCCGTCCCGGGCCACGACCTGCACCCCGCCCAGCACCTGGAAACGGGTGGCGGCCATGCGCTGCAGGATCTCCTGCAACTCGCTTCCGGGCATGGCCACGTAGCAGGGTTTGTTCTTGAAGGGGAACATGGACTGGATGTCGTCCAGGGTTACGTTGCCGGCCGGCATGTCCACCCGGATTCCCCCGAAATTGACGATTCCCACGTCCACCGCACGGCCGGTACTGTCGGCCACCGCACGCATCAATTCATCTACAAACCAATTCGTCAGCTCGCTCTCAGGATAGTCGCGGACCATCTCGCGGGTCGAGGTGGCGATTACCTCTTTCAGGTGGGCCATCCGGGGCTGGGCATCGAGCAGGATGCCGGCGACGACGGGGGTGCTGCCGCGACGGAATTTCCGCCCGTTGGGGGCGACATAGACCTTGCCATGCATGGTTCCGAGCGCTTCGGGCACATTGTCCGCAGCGGCCGCCCGGCAGCCGGTCCGGCTGTTATTCATCGGCACCGTCCGCCAGGTAAAATCCTGCGCATAGACGCCGGCACAAAGGCAGGCGGCAAACGCCAGTACAAAGAATCTTCTCATCATATTCTTATTTATTTCTGTTTCAGCCAATTCCATAGGTCTTTAAAGGTGGATTTCTTGCCGAACATCAGGATGCCCACCTTGTAAATCTTCGCGCTCACCCATGCCGAGCCCACGAAGGTGAGCAGCAACAGCGCCACGCTCAGCAGGATCTCCCAGAGGGCCACCCCGTAGGGAATCCGGGCCAGCATGACGATGGGCGAGGTAAACGGAATCATCGAGCCCCAGAACGCGATACCGCCGTCGGGATTCTTGGAAGCCGCATAAAAGGCGATGAAAAAGCCCAGCATGAGCGGGATGGTGACGGGGATCTGCAGCTGTTGCGTATCGGCCTCATTTTCAACGGCGGAACCGATGGCAGCGAAGAAGGAAGCATACAGCAGGTAACCCAGCACAAAGTAGACCAGGAAGCACACCAGCAGCCGCCCGACGGGCAGATGCGCCAGGGTGGAAACGATCACGGCAGCATCGCCGCTTCCGGCCGATGCAGCCAAGGCCGCCGCGGAAGGATCCATCGCGGCCATCTCGGTGGCACCGGAAAGTGTCTCAGGTCCCAGCAGGCCGAAGGCCACCCCCACGATGATAACGGTAAGCACGATCCACAGGAAGAACTGCGTCAGGGCCACCAGGGCCACGCCGATAATCTTGCCGAACATCAGGTCGGTGGCCTGCACGGAAGAAATGAGCACCTCCACCACACGGGAGGATTTCTCCTCGATGACGCTCTGCATCACCATGGAGCCGAACATGGTGATGAACATGAAGATCACCATGCCCAGTACCAGGGATATAATCATGTAAATGCTTGAATCCGTGCGGGTTTCGCCGCCCGATTCATCCAGCGTAAACTGCGCCACCTTCACGTCGCTCTTCACTTCATTCAGGATCTCGGACAGCCCCTCGATCCGGTAGGTGGATACCCGCCAGTCTTCCACGGCCTGGTTGATGCGCCGCTCAACGCCACCATAGAATTCCATGCCCAGGGGCTTGCGGGAATAGGCCTGGACGCTCACGCTGCGCGTGGCGCTGTCCAGCGGCGAGATGACCAGCATCCCGTCCATCCCCAGGTCATCCAGCCCGGCTTTCACCGAGTCCGCGTCAAAGGCGGAATAATCCGTGTAACGGGCTGTCTCCGAATCGGTCAGGTACGGCAGGACGATGCCGCTCCGGTCCACGACGGCAATCCGCTGCACCTTCTCCTTGGTGGCCAGCATGATGAGGCTGGGCAGGATGCACAGGGCCGCGAACAGCACCGGTGCCAGGAAGGTCAGCAAAAGGAAACTCTTCTTCTTGACGCGGGTCAAGTATTCCCGCGAAATCACGGTTGAAATAATTCGCAGATTCATATTACGCACCCTCCGTTACCAGTTTGATAAATATGTCGTTCATGCGCGGGATGAGTTCCCGGAAGGAATTCACCGCCAGCCCCTGCTCCAGCAGGGAGCGCAAAACCGTTCCTGTTGCTCCGGCAGCCGAACCAGCAGCACCAACGGCAGCCGGATCCACCGCCAGCACAGCCGTGTGGCGGCCGGCATTGTCCTCATCGGACAGCACCGAAAAGACGCCCTCCTCTGCCTGCACGGGGGTGGAACCCGTGTATATCAGCTCGATATGATTGTTCCCGTACCGCCTCCGGATCTCATCAACCCCGCCGGAAATGACCACGCGGGAGCGGTTGATGAGGGTGATCTCGTCGCACAGTTCCTCCACGCTTTCCATGTTGTGCGTGGACAGGATGATGGTGGCACCCTCGTCCCGCAACCGGAGGATTTCCGTGCGGATGAGTTCCGCGTTCACCGGGTCGAAGCCCGAAAAAGGCTCGTCCAGGATCATCAGCGAGGGTTTATGCACCACCGTGGTGATGAACTGCACCTTCTGGGCCATGCCCTTGGAGAGTTCCTCCACCTTTTTCTTCCACCAGTCCTGGATGCCGAAGCGCACGAACCACTCCTTCAGTTCCCGGGTGGCGTCGCGCACCGTCATGCCTTTCAACTGGGCCAGGTACAGGGCCTGGTCCCCCACCTCCATCTTGCGGTACAGGCCACGCTCCTCGGGCAGGTAGCCGATCCGCGCCACGTCTGCATCGGTGATGCGGCGGCCGTCGAAAAAGACCTCGCCCGAGGTGGGGATGGTGATCCGGTTCACGATCCGGATGGCCGTGGTCTTGCCGGCGCCGTTGGGGCCCAGCAGGCCGTAAATCTTGCCTTGCGGGACATCGATGCTCACATGGTCCAGGGCGACTTTCTCGCCGAAGGACTTGCAGACGTCCCGTATCTCAATCAATCCCATATCTATTTAAATGCTAAGTAGTTTCGTAACCAGTTCCACCAGCAGTTCGCCCGGAGTGGCCTCGCCGGCGGCGCCGCCCTTTCCCTTGTAGTCGTACTCGGTGAGCAGCGAAATGGCCGTCATGCAGGCGCGCGTGGGGTAGGCCCGCACGGCCGCGTCGTATTCCCGCAGGAAATACGGGTTCACGTCGATTCCCTGCCCCAGTCCGTGCCGCAGCACGCGGTAGAAGTGGGTGAACAGGGCGCTCACGGCCGCCGGAAGCGCGAATCGCGGCATCCCGCCCATCCGGGTGGCGATGCGGACAGCCTTGTCGGCCTGCCGGTAGGAAAGCGCGCGGGTCAGCTCGAACACACTGTATTCCCGGCTGATGCCCACGTTCTTTTCGATATCGTCCGCGCTCACTGCGGAGGCCCCTTCGGGCAGGTTTTTCAGGAGTTTATCCGTTTCCACGGCGATGCGTCCGAGGTCCGTCCCGGTGGATTCGGCCAGCAGGGCGGCCGCGTCCGGGGCGATCCGCAGCCCGCGTCCCTCGTAGTAGGAGGATATCCATTGCGGGAGCTCGTAGTCCCGCACAAGGGGCGAATCCACCACTACCCCGTTCTTCTGGACCGCCTTGTACAGACCGCGGCGTTTGTCCACCGAGGCGCCGTGCAGCAGCAGGACCAGGATGGTGGAGTCCAGGGGCTGGTTCACGTACACCGCCAGGTCCTCCAGCGAGCGCATCAGCTGCGCTTCCTTCACCACCACCAGCTGGCGCTCCGCCATCATGGGGAAGCGCCGGGCTGCGGTGATTACGGTATCGGCATCCACTTCGGAGCCGTAACAAATGAGCTGGTTGAAATCCCTCTCGCTTTCGTCGAGGGCGTTTTCAAGAATGGCGTCGCAGACCTGTTCCGGGTAGTAGGGTTCCTCCCCCATCAGCAGGTACACGCTCTTGAACGAACCTGCACGGGCCTCGGCAACGAGTTCCCTGCACTGCCGGTCGATGTCTGCAAAGCCTTTTGCCATGGCTTAACCCTCGATTCTCTTTTCTTTGGCGCGGGTAAGCTTTTCTTTCATGGCATCGATGGCGGCATCGATGGCGTCTTCGAAGCTCTTGGCCTTCCGTTCAATCAGGAAATCCTGGCCGGGGGCATCGACCTTGACGCGGACACATTTGCCGTCGGGTTCTTTGAGGTCGCTCAGGGTAACGGCCGCTTTGGCGGCACCGTCATAGAATTTGGCCAGCTTGGCGGCCTTCTTCTCTACGAATGCGGCGATCTTCTCGTCGCGTTCAATCTTCAGGAACTTAATCTCAGTCTCCATGTGAACCTCCTTTTTTTGCCCGTGGGTGGGCGTTGTTATACACTGTTTTCAGTTTCTCGATGGAGTTGTGGGTATAGACCTGGGTGGCGGCCAGCGAGGCGTGTCCCAGCAGTTCCTTGATGGAATTGAGGTCCGTTCCCGCATCCAGGAGTTCCGTTGCCAGCGTGTGGCGCAGCACGTGGGGCGACCGTCGCCCGGTAATGCCGTCGTCGCTCCCCAGTTCCTGTTTCACAGCCCGGTCTACGTACGCCGGATACAGCCTGCGTCCCGATGCCGTGATGAGCAGTGGCTCGCCGGAGGTCCTTTCCCTCCCGACCATCGAATCAACTGAATGTAAATATAATAAAATTTCTTGCCAAACGGAAGAAATCAGCGGAATTTCCCGCATTTTATCTCCTTTTCCGCGAACGCGCAGGGTCTGCCGGCCGGCATCCAGGCTGTCGAGATTCAGGCCGATCAGCTCGCTGCGGCGGATGCCCGAGGCGTGCAGCAGGGAAATGATGAGGCGCCGGAGCCGCCGCTCGTACATCTCCACGGGGGTTCGGGCCGATTCGGACCGGTTTCCCACGAAGGGGCCGAAACTCTCAAGCACCGCCAGTTCATCCTCCGATGCACTGTGGGCCGTCCGCTCGAAGTAATGTTCCATGGACGCATCGCGGTAGAAGACCGGCAGGCGTTTTTCCGCCTTCGGGCGCCGGACGGTCCGGACGGGGTTGGCCTGCAGGTGTCCTTCGCGCAGCAGAAAGCGGCAGAAGCCGCTGAGCACGCTCAGGTGCAGGTTCACCGTACGGGCGTCCAGCCGTCCGGCGCCGTCCCGCCCGTCCATCAGCCAAACCTCGTATTCGCGTATGCGCGACGGGATCAGGTTCGCCAGCAGTTCCCGGTCGGAGAGGATTCCGCCGCCGGGAGCCTCACCGGGAGCTTCGCCGCCGGAAGCCCCGCCGCCGGCATCGCGCGTGCAGAACCGGCAGAACGCCGCCAGCGCGTCCGCATAGATCCGGCACGTCCTCCCGGAATAGCGGCGCACCTTCGAAATGTAGTCTATGTAGCTGTCCGTCAGCATTTTTCGGTAAGTCCGAACTCGGAGGCGTGGGCGCGCATGAAGCGGTCGGCCGCCTCGAAGGAGTTCTCGATCACCCCGTCCAGAATGGCCTCTTTCACCATCTCCTTCAGTTTCCCGATGGGCGCGCTTGGCGGGATGCCATAGACCCGCATCACATATTCTCCCGTGATGGGATTCTTGAAATTGCGGATGGCGTCCTTCTCCTCCACCAGCACCAGCTTGCGCTTCACTTCTTCGAAGTTCTGCCGGATCCGGGCCACCTTGGCGGGGTTCTTGGAGGTAATGTCCGCGTTGCATAGGAGCATCAGGTCGTCGATATCGTCGCCCGCGTCGAAAAGCAGGCGGCGAACCGCGCTGTCCGTCACCTCGTCGTCCACCAGGGCGATGGGCCGCAGGTGCAGTCCCACGAGTTTCTGAACATATTTCATCTTCTCGTTCAGCGGCATCTTCAGCTTTTCGAAGATCTTGGGCACCATCCGGGCACCGACCACTTCGTGTCCGTGGAAGGTCCAGCCCACGGTCGGGTCGAAGCGTTTGGAGATGGGTTTCCCGATGTCGTGCAACAAGGCGGCCCACCTGAGCCAGAGGTTCCGATCATGGTCCGCGGCGGCCACATTGTCAAGTACTTGCAACGTATGAGAAAAATTTTCTTTGTGGCCGCGGCCGTCCACCGATTCCACCCCTTTCAGCTTCTCCAGTTCGGGCAGGATATAGTCCAGCAGGCCGGTCTCGTCCAGGGTCCGGAAAGCCTGTGAAGGGCGGTCACAGAGCAGGATTTTGTTCAGTTCCTCCACAATCCGTTCCTTGGAGAGGATGCTCATCCGGTCCTTCATCTTCCGCATCGCGGCAAGGGATTCCGGGACGATGGTAAACGCGTGTTCCGGGGTGGAGAGCTTGGCCGCGAATCGCACCGCCCGAAGCATCCGAAGCGGGTCGTCGCTATAGGTCTGTTCGGGTTCCAGCGGGGTCCGGATGATGCCGGCACTGAGGTCGCGGATGCCGCCGAAGGGATCCACCAACGCCCCGAAGTCGCTCTTGCAGAGGCTGAAAGCCATGGCGTTGATGGTGAAGTCCCGCCGCAGCTGGTCCTCCTCCAGGGTACCATCTTCCACAATGGGTTTGCGGGAATCGCGGTGGTAGGATTCCTTCCGCGCCCCCACGAATTCCACCTCGGCACCGCGGTAATGCAGCATCGCCGTCCCGAAATTGCGGAACACGCTCACATTGCAGGGATGCTTCTCGCGGGCCGATATTTCCGCGGCCACCGCTTCCGCCAGGTCGATGCCGCTCCCCTCCACCACGATGTCGATATCGTCGTTCTCGCGGCCCAGGAAGCAGTCGCGCACATAGCCCCCGATCACGTAAGCACGCACGCCCAGGCGGGCGGCCACGTCGCTCACGAGGCCGAAAACCGGGGCGTCCAGGAATCCTTGTGTAATGGTTACCGGCATATCTCTCCGTAATCTGGCAGGCGGTCCCTGCGGGTGAAATCGCTCAGATCCCGCGCAAAGACCAGGGTTTTCCTGCCGTTGGTAATCACAATCCAGTTCACGTCCAGCACAAGGTTGTAGCGGAGAGCCTGTTCCAGGACCTCGCGGGTCAGTTCCACGTCGGGGCGTTTGCACTCCACCACCAACGCGGGGGTCATGTTCCGCCGGTACACGACGATATCGGCCCGCCAGGCCTTTCCGCCATAGGAGAGGGTGGCTTCGCTCATCATCTCGTAGGGAGGAACGCCCAACTCGTCCCGCAGGACGGCAATAAACCACTGACGCACCCGTTCTTCGGGGGTCAGGGCCACTTCCTTGCGGCGCAAGGGATCCCAGACACGTTCTTCTGCCATTGGCTATCGGACGTTTTCCAGACGCTTCGCCGCATAGGCGCGCGTCACGGTAAAGGTTTTCTTGTCCGAGGACGGGGCCTCGAACATGGCGTCATCAAAAATCATCTCGCAGATGCTCCGCAGGCCGCGGGCGCCCAGCTTGTTTTTCAAGGCTGTATCCACGATGAGGTCCAGGACGTCATCGTTCACCTTCAAGGTCATGCCATCCAGCTCGAAAAGCTTGGCGTACTGCTTCATGAGGGCGTTTTTGGGCTCCGTGAGGATGCGCAGCAGGGCATCGCGGTCCAGCGGGTCCAGGTAGGTGATCACCGGCAGGCGGCCGATGATTTCGGGGATGAGCCCGTAGGAGCGCATATCCTGCGCATCCACGTACTGCAGCAGGTTGTCGCGGTCTACCCGCGTCTTTTCCTCAGCCCCGTATCCGATGACCTGGGTGTTCAGGCGGCGGGCGATGTGGCGTTCGATGCCCTCGAAGGCTCCGCCGCAGATAAACAGGATGTTCTGCGTGTTGATGTGGACGAATTCCTGCTCGGGATGCTTGCGGCCGCCCTTCGGGGGTACATTGATCACGTTGCCCTCCAGGAGTTTCAGCATGGCCTGCTGGACGCCCTCGCCACTCACGTCACGGGTGATGGACGGATTGTCGCTCTTGCGGGCGATCTTGTCGATTTCATCGATAAAGACGATGCCCCGCTCGGTCTTGGCCACGTCGTAATCCGCCTCCTGCAGCAGGCGCGAGAGGATGCTCTCAACGTCCTCGCCCACGTAGCCCGCCTCGGTGAGGACCGTGGCGTCCACGATGGTGAACGGCACGTCCAGCATTCGCGCTATCGTCTTGGCCAGCAAGGTCTTGCCGGTTCCCGTAGGGCCGCAGAGGAGGATGTTGCTCTTCTCCAGTTCCACGTCCTGCGCCCCGTCCACCAGGTTGTGGTTGATGCGCTTGTAGTGGTTGTAAACCGACACGGCCAGCAGTTTCTTGGCCCGGTCCTGCCCGATGACGTACTGGTCCAGAAAGGCTTTGATTTCGGCCGGTTTGGGCAGCTTTTCCAACCGCCCCTGCGGACGGGCTTTCTTGCCGCCCTGGATTTCCTGCAGGTAGTCCTTGGCTATCTCCACACAGTCACTGCAGATGCACCCCTCCAGGCCTTGCAGCAGGAAGGGTACCTCCTTCTCGCTACGGCCGCAGAACATGCAGTGCCGTAGCGGTTCATTGTTTCTCTTGCTCGCCATTTACTTCTTGCGGGTCAGGATTTCATCCACCATCCCGTAGGCCTTGGCCTCTTCGGCACTCATCCAATAGTCGCGGTCGGCATCGGCAAAAACCTTGTCGTACGGCTGTCCGCTGTGGGCGGAGATGATTTCGTACAGTTCCTTGCGGGTTTTCTCGATCTCGCGCGCGGCGATGAGGATGTCCGAAGCCTGGCCCTGGGCACCGCCCAAGGGCTGATGGATCAGCACCTTGCTGTGCGGCAAGCAGGAGCGTTTGCCCTTGGCGCCGGCGCACAGGAGGACCGAACCCATCGAGGCAGCCATACCGGTGCAGATGGTGGCCACGTCGGGCGAGACCAGCTGCATGGTATCGTAAATACCCAGACCGGAGGTTACCTGGCCGCCAGGGGTATTCAGGTACAGGGAAATGTCCGCGCCCGGGTCGGTCGATGCCAGGAACAGCAGCTGGGCCTGGATGATGTTGGCCACGTCGTCGTCGATGGGCACGCCCAGGAAGATGATGCGGTCCATCATCAAGCGGCTGAACACGTCCATGGACGCCACGTTCAGTTTGCGCTCCTCGATGATGGTGGGGTTGATGTAACTGTCGCTCAGACGCGCGTAGCCCTCAAGGGCGAGGGAGGAAATCCCCCGCTCCGAGCGCGCGTATTTTTTAAATTCGTCCTTCATGAATGGTTATTTGAGTTCGCGGAATTTTTCCACGGAAATTTTCTTGTTGGCAAGCGTAACCACCTCGCGGACAGCGGTGATGACCTTCTGGTCCTCCACGTTCTCCTCGATCTGGCGGCTCTGGCGCTCGTCGGCCAGGACACGCTGGGCAGCCTCGCGGATCATCTCCTGCGGCACACCGCCCATGCCGTACATGGCATACTGGTAGGCGGCGAAGGCCTCGGCTGCTTCCTGGAGGTCTTTCTGCTCCACTTTCAGACCGTATTTCTCCATCAGCGAGGAGCGGACAGTCTGCCACTTGAAGTCCTCGATAAAGGCCGGGAATTCGGCGTCGATCTGCTCGGCGGTGAACTTGCCCTCGTTGATATAGACGAGCCAGCGTTTGAGGAAATCCTCGGGCAGGACCACGGCGGCCTTTTCCACCAGGTACTTCTTCAGGTCCTTGCCGAAGCGATAGTCGGCCTCCTGCTTGTAGTTCTCCACGAGGCGCTCCTCTACGGCGGCGGTGAATTCTTCGTCGTTGTGCACCTTATCGGGACCGAAGAGCTTGTCAAAGGTCTCCTGGTTAGCCTCGGCGCTGACGAAGGTCTTCACGTTCACCACGGTAACATGGAAGAGCGGATCCAGGTCTTTCAGCTGGTCCTTCTTGATCTTGAGCATGGCGGCGCGGTCCGTCTCGTTGGTAAAGGCCAGGTTTACGTCCACGTCGAATTTGTCGCCGGCCTTCTTGCCTTTGAACAGGGCGCGGCCTTCTTCGGCCACGTTGCGGACAGACACATAAGTACCTTCTACAGAGACCGTTCCGTTGGTCATATCGCATACCAGGTAGTCATCCTCACCAGCCTTCTTGCCTTCCTGCAAGGAGCCCATCTGGCGGAGCATGTTCTCCTTCATCTCCTTCTTGGCCTTCTCGGTCACGTCTATTTTATAATAGGTAACCTTGTCTTCCTTGCCGGGCTCGAGTTTCACCTCGGGAGCGGTGGCCAGGTCGAACTTGAAGGTGAAGTCGTTGCCCGACTTCCACTCGATTTCCTCCTGCTTCTCGCTGGTGAGCGGCTCGCCGAGGAGATTGAGTTTGTTCTTGGTGATGTACTCGCTGAGCGCGTGGGAAACCACTTCGTTCACCGCCTCGACCAGGGCCTGGTCGCCATAGACCCGCTGGATGAGCGACATGGGCACCATCCCTTTGCGGAAACCCTTGAATTCGGCCGTGCGGCGACGGTCTGCAAGTTTCTTCTTTTCGTTGGCGGCATAGTCGTCCGCCGCCACGGCGATGCTCAACTGAAACTGGAGGTCATCAATTTTTTTCTTCGTTACTTTCATACGATACAATTATTTATTTGTTTTATTTTCAGGATATTCCACGCGCTCATGGTGTACCTGCACCAGGTACTGCTTCAGCACGTTCTTGACGGTGACGAGGTCCTTGATGGAGAGGTCGGCCTCTTCCATCTGGCCTTCGTTCATCTTACCCGCCACCATCTTTTCCACAAAGGCGTCCACCGATGCGGGAGCGAAATCCGACAGCGTGCGCGAGGCCGCTTCGATGGAATCGCACAGCATCAGGAGCACCTGCTCCTGCGTATGCGGTTTCCGGCCCGGATAGGTAAAGGTCTTGATCTGGGAAGGGTCGCCGCCGTCCCGGAGGAAAATGTTCCAGAAATATCCGGTACAGCTGGTTCCATGGTGGGTAATGATAAAATCGGAGATCACTTTGGGCAGACCGATCCGGTTGGCGATTTCCATGCCGTCGGTAACGTGCCGGATGATCCGGGTGGCGCTTTCGGCCGGAGTCAGGCTGCTGTGATACCCTTTCCCGCCGGGGATGAGCGTTTCGTTCTCGATGAAGCAGGCGGGATTGGTCATCTTGCCGATATCGTGATACAGGGCACCGGCGCGCACCAGCAGCACGTTCGCACCGATGGAACGGGCGGCCGCCTCGGCCATGCTCATGACCTGGAGCGAGTGCTGGAAGGTACCGGGCGCCCGGAAGTCAAGTTCGCGCAAGGTCGGGTTGGACGTGTCCGTCAGCTCGATCAGGCGGGAATTCGACACGAGGTTGAAAATCTTCTCGAACAGGTAGATGGCGGGATAGCCGGCCACCGACAGCAGCGAGCCCAGCAGCAGGAAGGCTACGTCCCGATAGGGATTGGTGCTCACGGCATCGATAAACCGGAACCCGAAATACGTGACGAGCAGGGTCACGAAGACCACTGCCGCGGACAGGAACTGGTGCCAGCCCCGGTTGAAGAACTGGAAGCTGTAGAAACCGCACAGCCCCGCCACCAGGAACATCACGAACAGCACCGGACCGCCCTCGCAGAAAATCAGCAGCGGGATGAGCGATACGATATAGACCGGGACGATGACCTTCGGCTTGAAGAAGGCGTGCAGGTAGTTGGCACCCAGCGTAAACGGCACCATGAACAGGAATTCCGGCGCCGCCTTGCCTACTGAGAGGGCCGCCACCGTCAGCACCAGGAAAATGAGCTGGAGGTACAGGTAGCGGTTGGGTTCGCCGAAAATGGCGGGATTCGAGAAATAGATGATCAGGTAGAAGATGAGCACCAACGCCAGGGCGATGAGGGCGTTCCCCAGCCAGAAAAGGATGCGGGGACCGGTGTATCCCATGTTGGCTTCGTATTCCACCTTGTAGGAGTCCAGCATCTGGGCAATCTCGCCGGTCACCATCTCCCCTTCCGACACGATGAGCTGGCCGCGGTTGACGAAGCCCGACGTAGGGGAAATGTAGGAAGCGCTCTCGGCGTGCGTGAGGTCAGTCATCTGCTTGTCGTACACCAGGTTGGGAACGATGAGGTCGTACACGCCGGCCGAGCGCAGGATGGAGTCCACATTGACGTTGTGGTACTTCGCGCCCAGATCGGCCACCAGCTTGGCCCGCGCAGCGCTTTCCTGATAGACCTCCGTCACCGGACGCTGGACGGCCCGTTTGTCTTTCTGGATAAAGAGGACGGCGTTCGGGTCACCCTTCTTGTCCGTCTTTACACCGGCATCGGAAACAATGCCCCGCTCGTACAGGAGCCGGATTTCGCCCACGACCGGGGATTTCAGGAAACCCAGGTCCAGGCCTTCCGCCGCCTTGATGTTCCGGTTGGCCACATCGGCGGCATAGCGGTAGTACGGAACGATCCCGCCGTCCGACTTGCTCTTCTCTTCGAGGATTTGCTCCTCGGTCTTGAGAATCGGAAAATCGAACTGGGCGATGAGGTTCTCGTGCTTCCACGGCGAGCCCTTCCGGTAGTCGTAGCCGAACTTGGCCGTGCGGGGCATCAGCAGCACCAGCACCAGCCACAGCAGGACCAGGGGAAGGTATTGTCCGGGTTTACCCGGGAGTCGGGACAGTTTCATACGCGGTCTTTACTTAAAAGGGCTGTCGGCCTCGCGGGCGATATAGCCGTAGGTGAGCCGGTCGGTCAGGTTCGGGAACAGCCGGTGGGCCCAGACCGTGGCCTTGCCCAGGAAGGTAAGGATTTTCTGGGAACGACGTTTCTGCAGGGCCTTGGCCAGGTGCAGGGCGCATTCTTCGGCACTCATGAGCTTGCCTTCTTCCAGCGGAGTCTTGCCCTGGGGCGTTCCGTCGGCGGTGAGGGCGGCGTTGCGCACGTTCGAGGCCGTGTAGCCCGGGGCGAACACCAGTACGTTCAGGCCGTCTTTCAGGTGTTCGATGCGCAGGGTGTCCAGGAAGCCGCGGACGGCATACTTGGACGAAGAATAGCCCGTCCGGGCCGGCAGGGCGCTGTAACCCGCGATGGAGATGACGCCCACCACGCTGCCCTTGGAGGCCAGCAGATACGGCAGGGCATATTTGGTGCACTGCACCGTGCCCCAGAAATTCACGTCCATCAGCGCGCGGATCACCTTCAGGTCCAGGTCCTTGAACATGGCGCGCATGGAAATGCCGGCATTGTTCACCAGGATGTCGATGCGGCCGAAGCGTTCCACCGTCTTTTCGATGAGGTTGCGGCAGTCTTCCTCGCGGGTCACGTCGGTCTTCACACAGAGGACGTTCTCCGCATCCGCGCTGACCGAGGGGGCTTCCGATTCGAGCTTTTCAAGGCTGCGGGCGGCCATCACCACCTTCGCCCCGTAACTGCCGAACAGACGGGCAGAAGCCAACCCGATTCCCGAGCTGGCTCCTGTGATGATGATAACCTTGTCCTTAAAGGTGTCTGCAAGCATATTATTTTACCGTCATGGCGGCGATATCATCGCCGTCGTACAGGCCGGCATCGAGTTTCGCCTTGATTTCCTTGAAGACCTTCAGCGTGTAGTTCACGTCCTCCATCGTGTGGGCGGCCGTACAGACGATGCGGAAGATGATCATGCCCTTCGGGATCACCGGATAGATGACCATCGAGCAGAAGATGCGGTAGTTCTCGCGCAGGTCCTTGGCCATCTTGGTGGCCTGGGCGATGCCGCCCTTGATGTGGACCGGGGTGACGCAGGCTTCCGCCTCGCCGATGTCGAAGCCCTCCTCCTTGAAGCCGTTCTGGATGGCGTGGGTGATGGCCCAGCACTTCTTGCGGAGCTCGTCGCCTTCCGGGGAGTCGATGATTTCCATTCGCTTGATGTTGCCGATGACCAGTGCCATCGGGAGCGATTTGGCGTACATCTGGCTGCGCATGTTGGCGCGGAGGTAGTTGATGATGGCGTGCGGACCGGCCACGAAGCCGCCGATGGAGGCCATGCTCTTGGCAAAGGCGCCAATGTACAGGTCGATTCCGTCCATCACGCCGAAATGCTCGGAGGTTCCCCGTCCGTGGGGGCCCAGGAGGCCGAAGCCGTGGGCGTCGTCGATGAGGATGCGGAATTTGTATTTCTGCTTCAGGGCCACCAGACCGTCCAGCTTGCCCAGGGCGCCGGTCATGCCGAACACGCCCTCGGTGATGAGGAGCACGCCGCCGCCGTTCTCTTCGGCCTCGGCACAGGCACGTGCGAGGACCTTTTCGGCATCGGCCAGGTTGTTGTGGCGATATTTGTATTTGCTGCCGATATGCAGGCGGATACCGTCCAGCAGGCAGGCATGGCACTCGGCATCGTAAACGATGACGTCGTGGCGCGCGGTGAGGGCATCGATCGTAGAGACAATGCCCTGATAGCCGAAGTTATACAGGAAGGCGTCCTCCTTCTTCTCGAAGTCGGCGAAAATCTTTTCCAGTTTCTCGTGATAACGCGTGTGACCGGACATCATGCGGGCGCCCATCGGATAGGCAAGGCCCCAGTCCGCCGCCGCCTGGGCGTCGGCTTTGCGCACCTCGGGGTGGTTGGCCAGGCCGAGGTAGTTGTTCAGGGACCAGTTCAGCACGGGGATGCCGTTAAAGGTCATGTGCGGGCCCAGCTCGCCTTCCAGGCGGGGGTACATGTAGTAACCGAAACCCTGTTCGAAATACTGGCCGATAGGGCCACCGCTGTCGCGTTCGATACGATCAAAAATATCCAACATATCTATTTGTAAATTAATTGCTTAAGCATCAATGTTCGCATAATGTGCGTTCTCCTCGATGAACTGCCGGCGAGGCGGGACGTCGTCGCCCATGAGCATGGAGAAGGTCCGCTCGGCCTCGGCCGCGTTCTCGATGGTGATCTGGCGCAGGCGGCGGCGGGACGGGTCCATGGTGGTGTCCCACAGCTGCTGGTCGCTCATTTCACCCAGACCTTTGTAGCGCTGCACGGTGACGCCCTTGTCGGTACCCTTGCCCAGACGGGCGGTCGCTTCGGCGCGCTGGTCATCGGTCCAGCAATAGACCTCTTCCTTGCCCTTCTTGACAAGGTAGAGGGGCGGTGTGGCCAGATAGACATAGCCGTTCTTGATGAGGTCGAACATGTAGCGGAAGAAGAAGGTCAGGATGAGGCAGGCGATGTGCGAACCGTCCACATCGGCATCGGTCATGATGATGACCTTGTGGTAGCGGAGCTTGCTCAGGTCCATGTGCTTCTCGCCGGATTCGTCTTCCACGGCCACGGTAACGCCCAGGGCCGTGTAGATGTTGCGGATTTCTTCGCTGTCGAAGGCGCGGTCCCCGGCGGCTTTCTCCACATTCAGGATCTTACCGCGGAGCGGCAGGATGGCCTGGATGCGGCGGTCGCGGCCCTGCTTGGCCGTACCGCCTGCGGAATCACCCTCCACCAGGAAGAGTTCGCAGGACTCGGGGTTTCGCTCCGAGCAGTCGGCCAGTTTGCCCGGCATGCCGGCGCCGCCCATCGGGCTCTTGCGCTGGACCATTTCACGGGCTTTGCGGGCGGCGTTGCGCGCCGTCGCGGCCAGGACGATCTTTTCGATGATAATCTTGGCGAGTTTCGGATTTTCTTCCAGGTAGGTATCCATGGCCGCGGCCGTGGCCTGGGAGACGGCGGAGGTGGCCTCCGGGTTGCCCAGTTTGGTCTTGGTCTGGCCTTCGAACTGCGGCTCGGCCACCTTCACGGAGATGACGGCCGTAAGGCCCTCGCGGAAGTCCTCGGGAGCGAGGTCGCCCTTGAACTTGGCCAGGAGGTTGTTCTTCTCGGCATAGTTCTTCAGGGAACGGGACAGGCCCATCTTGAAGCCCTGCAGGTGCGTACCGCCTTCAATGGTGTTGATGTTGTTCACATACGAGAAAATGCGCTCGCTGTATCCGTTGTTGTATTGGAGGGCGATATCGATCGGAATCACCTTGTCGGAGGTCACGCAGATGGGATCGGGGATGAGTTTCGTGGCGCCGGCATCCAGGTAGTCGATGAATTCCTTCAGGCCTTCCTGCGAGTAGAAGACCTCGGAGCGGTGGGAACCGTCCTCGAGGGTCTCGCGCAGGTCCGTCAGGGAAATGCGGATGCCTTTGTTCAGGAAGGCCAGTTCACGCAGACGCTTGGCCAGGGTGTCGTATTTGTACACGATGGTCTGCGTAAAGATCTCGGCGTCCGGATGGAAGGTGATGATGGTACCCGTGTCGTTGCAGGTACCCACGACCTCGACCGGTCCCAGGGGCTTTCCCTTGGAATATTTCTGGACGTGGATCTGTCCCTCGCGGTGCACCTCGGCCACCAGCAGGTCGGCCAGGGCGTTCACGCAGGATACGCCCACGCCGTGCAGACCGCCGGACACCTTGTAGCTGTCCTTGCTGAACTTACCGCCGGCGTGCAGGACGGTCAGAACGACCTCCAGGGCGCTGCGGTGCTCCTTGGGGTGCATGCCCGTCGGGATACCGCGGCCGTTATCCTTTACCGTGATGGAGTTGTCCTCGTTGATGCTGACTTCGATTTCGTTGCAGAAGCCGGCCATCGCTTCGTCGATACTGTTATCCACGACCTCGTACACCAGGTGGTGAAGACCCCGTTCACCGACGTCGCCGATATACATGGAAGGGCGTTTGCGCACGGCCTCCAGGCCTTCGAGAACCTGGATACTACTGGCCGAATACTGCTCTTCCGCCTGCTTCATTTCCTCATTTTCAATCATATTCCGTTTTGTATTATAATAACTTGCAAAGATAGTAATTTATTCCGACATCATCAAATTTACAATTTGAAGCAAATGCCTGCGGTGAAGCTGATGCCGCTCTCGGCAAAGCCCGGGTGGCGCTGGATGGTCGCATCCAGCAGGTTGGAAACCTGTGCCCAGAAGGAAAGCTTGCGCGAGTAGCGGTACTCGCCCATCAACCCGAGATCCACCCAGCCGGGAATGCGGGCTTCGGTGTGGTTGCCCGATGCCAGGGAAAAGATGTCGCCGCGGCGGGCGATGGCGCCCTCGGCCCAGATGCCGGCGAAGATGCGCTCCTGCCAGTTGTACACGGCCCGGACGTCGCCGGTCAGGCGGGACGGCTCGAACACGCCGGAATAATCCTGCTGATAGACGTTGGTATGGTTGAAATGCACACCGCCGTCCACGGCTACGCGGGAGGAGTTCCAGGCAGCCTGGAGGTCCACATAGATGCGGTTGTAATCTTTCCAGTTGATGGTCCCCAGGAGCATCTGCGGGACCGTGGTGGCCAGCTCGTTCACATCCACCATCGCATCCACGAGACCGCCGGCGACCGAGGCGAATCCGCCGCTGAGGTCATAGTGCAGACGGCCCAGCACCTGGCCGCGCAGGCCCAGGCGGAGGTTGATCCGCTCTACCGTATTGTCCAGCAGGGCCGTCGTGGGGTCCTGGCACATGGCGGTCACCAGACGGTGGTTGTCTTCCAGCAGGGAGGAATAGGTGTTCAGCCGGGCCCCGCCCGTCACGTCGGCATAGAGGTTGAGCGTCTGCTCGATGGCCTGGTAGCTGGCATGCACGGCCGGATAGAAGACCTGGCCCTTCTGCGTGTAAAGCTCGGGAAGGGCGTTCAGCTGGTCATCGTCATGGAAGAGGAAGCCTACGGTAAAGCCCAGGTCCAGGTTCAGCCGGTCCTTTTTCAACTGCAGGTGCGGCGTGGCGGCGATGTTGGTTCCGCGGGCGCTCACCAGGGTGGAATAGAAGGCCATGTCCGCCTTCAGGTCCACCAGGGCGCGCATGTCTTCCCGGAGCACGGGGCCGAAGGAGCCGGCGAAGGAGAAGACCGTCTCGCCCAGGTCCTTGCCGTCTGCGGCGTCCTTTCCGAAGCGCAGGCCCAGGCCGGCATCATAGTAGAAGCCGCCGGCTTCCACGCCCAGGGCGCGGGCCCGGACCTTTACGTCCAGGGCGTTGTACATCTTGTCCAGAACGGGATTGCGGGGAATCGGGAGCGGATCCTTGGAGCCGATGCCCAGGTAGCCGGCATCGAAGCTCACCTCTCCCCTGTCCCAACCGTAGCGGCCGTCCATCCCGGCGCGAACCAGCAGGTCGCGGCCGGAGAAGGTTTCGCCCTTGTCGCCTTTCAGGTCGTACACGGAAGTGGATACCCCGTCACGCTCGGCCTTGACGGACCGCCAGTCGCCGAAGAAGCCGCGCATCGAGCCGTACAGGCTCATCTGGAAGGCGCCGTCCAGGATGGGGCTGAAGACGATATCGGCCTCGGGACGGAAGGCATAACCGGCACCGGCCCGGACATAGAGTTTGTTCCCCGGAAAGCCTTCGCGCTGGGGTTTCATGTTCATCAGGTACGGGCTAAACTCGTAGGCGCCCTTGTAGGGATTCCCGAAGACGGAGTAGTCGAAGTCCGTATCGAAACGCAGCAGCGAATCCGGCACGTTCATCGGAACGGTTCCCTTGTTGATATTCAGGTCCTTGCTTTCGTAGGTGCGGGTCACCTCTACGGTAGGATTCAGGTTCTGGGCCCGGAGGGCGGCGCCGGCACACAGGGCGGCCACCGCCAGGATATAAGTCTTGTTCATCATTGCTCGCTCATTTTCTGAAGTTTCTCAAGTCGCATGCGGACATTGTCCGGCACATCGTCGTCCGGACCGGAAGGCGTGTAGCCGTTCTGGACGCTCTCGAAGGTGGCCTTTGCCTGGACCAGGTTGTCCCGCTCGGCAAAGGAGTCGCCCAGGACGATGAAGGCCTTGGCCAGCCAGTAGTTCTGTCCGGGGGCTTCCTGTGCCAGTTTATAGACCCGTTTCTCCACGTCGGCGAAGTCGCCGGTATCGTAGCTGCGCTGGATCAGCTGGAAGCAGGCCTCGGCCCCTTCATCGGTGGCGGGGTAGCGGCTCAGGTTCTCGAACAGGCTGAAGGCCTTGTCACGGTCGCTTCGGGCCAGGGAGGCCTTGGCTTTCACGTAGTCGGCTTCGCGGAGCAGGTCACTCGTGGCAGCCTTGTCCCCTTTCACGGCATCGGCCGCGGCCAGGGCTTCTTCCCACTGGTGGCCGCGGTAGGCGGAACGCATGGCACCGATGCGGGCGGCACTGACGTTCCCCTCGATACGGGCCACATCCTGCAGCTTGCGGTAGGCGTCATAGGCGTCGCCATATTTCTCCATGCCGTAGCTCAGGTCGGCCAGGGCACGGGCGGCCGGCTCGGCGAATTCACCGCCGGTCACCTTGGCATAAGCGTCGCAGGCCGGCTCCTTCTTGTCCATGGCCCTCAGGCACTCGGCGGTATAGAACCAGGTCTGTTCCACGCGGGAACCGTTGGGGTATTTGCTGCGGTAGGTTTCCAGCGAGCCCAGGGCCTTGCCATAGTTGCCCGCCAGGTAGAGCTGCTCGCCGGCGTTGAAGTACAGGGTTTCCTTCTCGGCGTCGGTCTTGTTGGCCACGGCGCCCACCTTCTCGGCATAGGCCAGGTAGGCATCGGCCTGTCCTTCAGACTGATAGATGGATTCCACGGCCAGCATGGCGTCCTCGGCATAGCCGGTGTCGGCAAGCTGTTCCACCACCTGCTTGTAGTAGTCGAGAGCCTGGGCGGCCTCGCCGCGGTTGCGGCTGAGCATGCCCAGTTCGATGAGGGCGCGGGCCGCGAAGGTATTGTCCTTCGTGGTTCCCTTCAGGGTCTTGAAGGCGCGGATGGCATCGTCCTCGTCGTTCACGGCCACATAGGCGCGGCCCAGTTCGTAGAGCGACTCGCTGTACCAGGGCGTGGTCGGAGAAGCCTCCTTGACGGCGCTCAGGACCTCGATCCGCTCGTTCTTGGCACCGGTCAGGCCGTAAGCCAGGCCGCACTGGTACCAGGGATAGAGGTCGTCCGTGGCGCCGCCGTACGCCTCGATGGCCTGCCGGTATCCGGCGATGGCGTCTTTGTAATCCTTGCGGTAGAAGTCGCAGTCGGCCCGGCGCACGGCGGCGTCACGGGCAAAAGCGGGGTTCCCTTCGCGGAGGTATTTGTCGAACCATTTCGAAGCTTCGGCCCAGGAGCCGTCGCGGAAATGGGTGTATGCGATGTCGTACGGGATTTTCTTTCCCTCCTCGCGGCCGTCCAGGGCCGAGGTGTTGTACAGGTCGGTCAGCGTGGCGCGGGCCTGGGCGAACTGGCCGGCATTGAAGTACGATTCGGCCAGCCAGTAACGGGCCAGCTGGTTGAAGGGGTCGCGGCGGTCGCCGTAATAAGCGGCGGCGCGCAGCATCGGCACGGCATCCCGCCAGGAGCCGTTGGAAATGAGCTGGTTGGCACGCAGGTAATTGGCCTTCATGTAGTTGCCCCGCATGTCGGGCGTCAGGTCGTCCACGTTGTCGTAGGCGGCCACCGCGCCGGCATAGTCGCGGTTGTACAGGGCGGCCAAGGCCTGGTAGGACCAGATCTTGTCGTTCTTCTGCTTGTTGTTGTATTTGGCGATGTAGTCGCTGAACACCGAGGTGTCGTGGTTCAGGTCGAAGGCCAGTTTCGCGTAATTGAAATAGGCATCTTCCTGAATGGCCGGGTCAAAGGCCAGGACGGAGGCGTCCTTGAAGGCATCCATGGCCGCCACCTTGTTCTTGGTCTTGATGTAGGCGTAACCCAGCTGGTAGTTGGCAATCTGGCCCAGGGAATCCACCCGGTCCGTCATCATGGTAAAATTCTCCACCGCGCCCTGCCAGTCTTCCACGGCGTACAGGACCGAACCGGCATAGAACCAGTCGCTGCGGTTCATCCGGGGTTTCTCCTTGAGGATGCTGTCGTAGTAAGAGCGGGCTTTCTTGGCGTCGCCCATCACCAGGTAGGACTCGCTCAGGATGCGGGCCAGGTGCGGCCGGCGCTCCTCGGGCACGCTGTCATACAGGGCGATGCCGTTTTCCACCACGTAGCGGTAGTCTTTCTGCATGAACTTGCACTCCAGCAGGTAGTAGTTGGACAGATCCGCAAAGCGCGGGTCCTTGGCCGACTGTTCGAACCAGGTGCAGGCCTGCGGGAAGTCTTTCTGCGCATAGGCGATGTAACCCAGGGCATAGCGGGAAGGTCCCGTATAGTCCGAGAACGGCATTCCCTGGATTTCCTCCATCCCGCGGCGGGCGTTGGCCAGGTCTCCCCTGCCGAAGTCGCTATAAGCGCGTTTAAAGGTATATTCCGCCAGTTCATCTTCGGGGAGCGCACGCGGGTCCACGAGCATAAACTCCAGGGAGGCGGCTTCATAATCTTCCTTGCTGAAGGCGTTCAACGCCATCCGGTAATGGATGCGATCCGCCATCCGGGCTCCGGGAAAATCGGCTTCATACGCCTCTACCAGGGATTCGTAACCGGGGGTCTGGAGGGTTGCGGCGCAAAGGACCGCGTAACCGCGGGCCTCGGCGTCGTTGCCCAGCGACTCGAACAGCGTCTGGGCACGCTCATACATTCCCCCTTCATACAGGCTGATTGCCTCGCGCATGATGCGCCGGGAAGGGCCGTCGCCGGCCTGGGCTCCTGCGCCGGAAAGAAGGGCTGCGGCCAGCATTGCCGCCATGATTTTTCTCTTCATATTACCTAGTAAGATTTTTATCAATCTATAATATGCAAATTTAATCATTTTTCACTACATTTGCGAATAAATCGTGGCTTAATTTCAGACAAAATGGCGATTATTTCATTTCAGGAAACCGATATCCTGAACGGCGAGAACATTGTCATCTACGGGATGGACATGGAGATCGAAAAAGGCGACTTCGTGTACATCGTGGGAAAGGTGGGAACCGGCAAGACTTCCATCATCCGGACCATGATTGCCGAGCACCGGCCCGGCAAAGGTACCGCAACGGTCTGCGGGTACGACCTGTCCACCATCCGCCCGAAAGAAATCCCTTTCCTGCGCCGCAGGCTGGGGGTGGTTTTCCAGGATTTCCAGCTGCTGACCGACCGCACGGTGGAAGACAATCTTTCCTTCGTGCTCAAGGCGACCGGATGGAAGGACCGCGCGGCGGCTGACCGGCGCATCCGCGAGGTGCTGGAGGCCGTGGGGATGGAAACGAAGGCCCACAAGATGCCCCACCAGCTCTCCGGCGGCGAGCAGCAGCGCATCGCCATCGCCCGCGCCCTGCTGAACAAGCCCGAGGTGATCATCGCCGACGAGCCTACCGGAAACCTGGACGGCGAGACGGCGGACGGCATCATGCAACTGCTCTCCCGCATCAACCGGGAGGAAGGCACCGCCATCGTCATGGTCACCCACAACCGCGACATCGTCGAACAGTATCCGGGGCGCGTCTTCCTGTGCAAGGACGAAGCCTGCACAGCCATTTGACCAAAATGACGCGAAAAGAGCGTTTTGCGGCCATTCTGGCCTGGTTCCGGGAGAATCGTCCGGCAGCGCAGACAGAACTGCGCTTCGGCTCTCCTTTCCAGCTGCTGGTGGCGGTGGTCCTGTCGGCCCAGTGCACCGACAAACGCGTCAACCAGGTCACCCCGGCCCTTTTCGAACGCTTTCCCGGCCCGGAAAGCCTGGCCGCCGCCTCGTTCGAAGAGGTCTTTCCCTATGTGAAAAGCGTCTCCTATCCCAATAGCAAAGCGACCCATCTGATTGGCCTTGCGCAAAAGCTCGTGGCCGATTTCGGCGGCAGCGTACCGGAGGATATCGATGCCCTGATGACCCTCCCGGGCGTGGGTCGCAAGACCGCCAACGTCATCGCTTCGGTGGTCTATGACCGGCCCGTCATCGCCGTGGACACCCACGTGTTCCGCGTGTCGCACCGGCTGGGCCTGTCGGACGGAAAAACGCCCCAGGCCGTTGAAAAGGACCTGGAGCGTTCGATTCCGGTAGCCGAACGGGCTATCTCGCACCATTGGCTCATCCTGCACGGGCGGTACACCTGCGTCGCGCGCAAGCCCAAATGCGGCGATTGCCCGCTTTCGGCGTGGTGCCGGTTCTACAGCGTCTCGAAAGAAGCCTCCGTATAAAGCGGGGTCCCGTCCTGGGTCAAACCTTCTACCACCACGCGGAAACGGCCTTTGTAAGCCGGGGTCTGCACCTCGATCCGATGGCTCTTACCGGCTTCCAGTTCGGTGAGCGGATGCCAGTACAGGGTCTGGCAGTCCGGCGTCCCCTTGGGCAGGATCACCGGCGGGCAGATGCCGTCGAAGTCAAAAATCCGCACCTGTTTGGGGAAGAGGGCCGTGGAGATGTTTCCCTTGGCCGTAATGAAGTTCACCACCCCGTCGTAGGTCCGCGTGCCCACGTTGTAGGTATGCGGGTAGATGAGGATGTCGCTCAGCAGGTCGGGGTCAAAGGCCAGGAGGTTCTCGTGGTAGGTCATGGGCACCCCGTCCAACAGGGTCATGGATCCGCGGGCAAAGAGCGGCGGACGCTGGGGGCCGCCATCGATGCGCACCTGGACCTGTTTGTGCTTCCCGTCGTCGCGGCGGACACGGAGTTCGGGGATGAATTCGATGATCATCTCCTGCACGGAGGTCATCTTCGTGTAATCGGCCAGATGATAGCCGATGCGCATCTTCTCATCCAGGCGCAGGGCGGTCCGCGCCGGCATCGGGGTCACCAGGGTGTCGATATCCTGGGCGCGGAAATGGATCATGGCCTTGCGGCGTGCCTGCAGGGTGGCGCGGAGGTCTTCCGACAGCACCAGCGGCTCGTCCGATTCGGCGCTCAGGTGGAGGAAGGGGTCGTCGATCACCAGGGAGCATTCGGCCGTTTCCGGCAGGCCCAGCACTTCGCACACCAGATCCCGGCGGCCGAAGATGTTCCCCGTCCGGAAGCGGTAGGAGCCGTAGGTGGTTTTTTCGCCCAGGTAGATGTCGGCGGTATTGCCCGGGGCCGAGATGAGCGGCAGGCACACCGGATCATCCCAGGTACGGGCAGCGTCGCGGCCTTCCAGGTGGCCGGTCAGGATCTCCCCTTCCAGGGTCGATAGCGTTCCCGCGGGGCAGGCCGTGGCCGGTTGCGGGGCGACCGGTCCGGTGGACGGCGTACCTTCCAATGCGTCAATCTTATACACCGATACGCTCACCGAGGCGTCCGATGCGCACTGGAGCGTAACCGGGAAACTTTCCTGCTGCCCGGCCGTGCGCTGCAGGGCGATCTGCACGCCCCGGCCCAGCGGGCGCTCCCCTTCCGTCTCGGGCTGATGATCGGCAATCTGAACGGTCTTCTGGCGGATGGTGGCATTGGTGTTGAAAATGCGGATCCGCCGGGCACCGGCCAGGGGATCCACCCCCTTCCCCAGGCAACGGGTATAAGCCGCCAGCAGATACGTGCCGGTGGGGACATTGCCCGGAATAGCCATTACGCCGCCCCCGCGGCCGCCCAGCAGGGAAAGCCGCATGGTGGCCGCCGTCCCTTCGGACGAGAGCAATTCCACATACGCCACCTTGCTCTGGGCGGAGAGTTTCCGTCCGGAAGCCGTGGCATCGAAACAGAACGCGCTGACCCAGATGCAGTCTCCGGCTACATAGGTCGTCCGGTCGGTCGATACCCAGACCTGTTCCGGGACGACCTGCGCCCGGGAAAGCAAAGGCAGCAAAAGGGTTCCTATCAACAGTAACTTTTTCATAATCCGTTCTATTTGTGGCTATTGGGCCAATACGAAGGTTTGTTCTTGGTCCCATGCACCGTGCAGTCCACGCACCGTCGGGGCGCCCACTGCATCTTTTCATCACCATTCTCGTCGGCCACCAGGTAAAGCGGCCGGTTATCCAGCCTGTAAAAATAATCGTACCCTTTCTCGTTGGATTCGGCTTCCAACGGCTCCGAAAGATTCGGGAAGAAGCGGACGGAATAATCCACGCGGCCTGTATAGTACCGGGTGCCCTCGAAGAAAGCCCGGGTCATGGTGGTCTGGCAGACCCCCACATAGCCCAGCACCAGCTCCGTGGAGTCCTGTTCGCACCGCAGGTTGCCCCGCATGGCACTGGGATTGGGGCTGAACAGGTCTCCCTGGATATTGGACACCTCGTTCATGTGGTGGATGTAGGCATAGCGGTCGGCAGAAATACCGTAAGCCGTGACCGAAATGCAATACAGTTCCTGGCACCGGGGCGTGGTCCGGCCGAACTCGGCAATCTGACGGGCCGGCAGGGTGCGGCTGTTCAGGTCTCGGGTATCGGCCACGAACAGTTCCTTGGAAGATGCCCTGTTCCAGCAATAGTATTTGTCATATTCCCCCTGGATCTCCTCATAGGCCTGGCCGCGGATGTTATACGGGTCCACCCCGTACCGGTAGAGGTAGAGCGGGAGGAAATCGGAATGGATCTCCCAATCTTCCGTGTACGTCCAGCAGAAATAGCGGGTATCGTCGGTAGGCCCTGTTAGCGTAAGCCGGACCTTGACGTTCTTGTCGTCCGGGACAAAGTCAATACGCTCGATTAGCGGCGCTTTTTCCACCTTCATCCAGTTGGAGCGGTACACCTTTTTCGTCTCATCGTCGGTGAACCACACGCGGTATGCTTCCTTGGCGGATGCATTGGTGAGATTGAAGATAAAGGCAACTTCGTTCGAGCCGCGCAGCCGCGGCACGCCGTTAATGACGGTCCCGTCGGTGCATTCCACCCGGGCTTCTCCGTTGATATTCCACGTATCTGTCGCAGTAACGATGGAACCGGAAAGCGGCTGGAGCAGCCGGACCGACATGGTACTGGACTCGCCGATGACCAGATTGCCTTCGAAGACAAGACAGCGGTCCACCGGAGGGGTTTCCGGCTCGAACGGATAGATGCAGGATGCCGTCAGCAGAAGACCTGCAAGGTATAAGGCTATCTTTTTCATCAGAAGAGAATGTTCAAGTTAATGTAAGGAATCTGGGTCGCAAAGACCGAAAGCATGTGTCCGGTCACCTTCTGGCCACCCTCGGTGGTGTAATAGACCGAGTACGGGTTCTTCCGTCCCGTCACGTTGTAGCAGCCGATGGTAACGCTGGCGTGCGCCAGGGCCTTCAGGTAATGGCCCGGGTCGATGTTGATGGCCAGGTCCAGCCGGAAATAGTCGGGAATGCGGTAGGCGTTGCGCTCCGAATACGCCAGGCGGAATCCGCCGCCGTACTGGTAGTAACCGATGGGGATCGTCACGGGGCGTCCCGTGGCATATTCCAGGTTGGCGGAGAAGGAGTAGCGGCGCGTTAACTTGAAGTTGGCCACCATCTTGACGTCGTGCGGTTTGTCGTGCGGGGCGTTGTACCAGTCGCCGGCATTGATGGCCGCCAGACCCCTGTCTTCCATCTCTTTCAACAGGGAGCGGGACCAGGTATAGGAGACCCAGCCGTTCAGGCGGCCGGCACTCTTGCGGGCCATCAGTTCGATGCCGTAGGCCCGTCCATAGGTGGTGACCAGGTCGTCGGCCAGGTCGGGATTCATGACCAGCTTGGCGCCGCTCTTGTAATCCAGGTAGTTGCTCATCTGCTTCCAATAGACCTCGGCGCTCAGGTCCACCTGGCTGCCGAAGACCGTCCAGTACACGCCGGCGGCCGCCTGCCAGCCCGTGGTGGGCTTGATCTGCTCGCCGGAGAGCTTCCAGGTATCCATCGGGGAGATGGACGAGGAATTGGATATCAGGTGGATGTTCTGCCGCATGGTGTTAAAGCCCGCCTTGACGGAGAGGTTGTCCTGTACGGCATATTTTCCGGAGATCCGCAATTCCGGACCGAAATAGATCTTGGAAGGGTCCATGGCGGCGAATACGTTCAGGCGGGCACCGCCTTCAAGGGTCAGTTTATCGGCCGCCTGCCAGGTATCGCCAAAGTAAAGAGCGCCGTCCACGGCCTTTTCTGCAGGGAGGGTATGGTCCGGGACGAAGGATTGGGCGGTTGCCGGTTTCATGTGCCCGCCCTGCAGGTCGTAGAACGTGCCCTGCAGACCATAGATAAAGGTATGGTTGCGGTATTTCCGCTCAAAGTCCAGCTTGGCCCAGAACTGGTTGATCCGGGTATCCAGCGTATAGCCTTCCGTGTCGCTGAAGGTGTTCTCCAGGGTGTTGCCGTACTGGTCGAAGCCGGCGCTGAAGGTGCGGGTCCGGGAGGCGTTGGGTTTGTTGATCCAGGCGATGGAAGCGTTCAGGTTGTGGTACCGGAAGGTGGTATCGCCCGAGAAGGAGAACCGGTCGGCCGACCAGTAGCCGCTCAGGCGGAGGGTATTTTCCGCATTAACTTTGTGGGTGACGGACAGGTTGGCATCGTTGAAACCGGCCTTTCCGCCGGCATAGCCGCTGTCGTCGGGCAACAGACCCAGAATCCAGTCCGAATAGGTGATGCGCCCGCCCAGGACAAAGGTCGTCCGGTCTTTCTTGAGAGGTCCCTCGATCTGTAACCGGCTGGTCAGCAGGCCGATACCCGCCGAACCCCGGACCTTTTTCGGATCGCCGTCCTTCGATTTCACGTCCAGGACGGACGAGATGCGGCCGCCGAAATTGGCGGGAATGGAGCTCTTGTACAGTTCCACGCCCTCTACCACATCGGGATTGAAGGCCGAGAAGACACCGAACATGTGGCTGGGGTTGTAAAGGGTTCCTCCGTTGAAGAGGATCAGGTTCTGGTCGGCTGCACCGCCGCGGACATTGAATCCGCCCGATGCCTCGCCCACGCTCTTCACACCCGGGAGGGTCAGCACGGCCTTGATGACATCGCCCTCGCCGAATGCGGAAGGGATCTTGGAGATGGTCTTCATGGACACCGTTTCCACGCCGATCCGGGCGGTCCGGTGCGCGGCCATGCTTTCCGAAGAAATCAAGGCCCCAGACAGCTGGGTTACCTTTTCCTTCATGATTACATCAAAGGTGCCGCTTCCGTTCACGACCACCTGCAGGTCCATGTCTTCGCGGGTGAATTCCGTGAAATGGAGCTGGTTTTCCCCCGTGGGAAGGGTGATGCGGTAGAAGCCTTTCTTATTGGACTGCACATAGGTGCGGGTGCGTTCGTCATAGACCGTGACGGCCTCCAGCGGTTCCCCGGTGGCCAGGTCGCGGACATAGCCGGAGATGGTCGCGCGCGTGCCCTTCTGGGTGCGGGCATCGCCGATCGTATAGACCTTGTTGCGGAATGTGGCCAGGACGGCATTCTCGTCCACCACCGGATCCGGTTCGCATTCCTGGACGGAAAAATACGCGGCCGGCAGGTCCTCGTCGTAATGCGGTTTCAGGACCCGCACACCCGTTTTTCTGGCTCGATAGGAATATTCCGACGGCTGCCAGAGGACCAGTTTCGACCGGATGGCCGGCTCTCCCCCCTTGTCCACCAGTTTCATCGTCGTATGGGCGTACCGGTCGATCTCTTTCCGGCCGAGGTTGAGGCGCTCGGCCTCCTGCCGGATGGCCCGGCGCTGCGCGGGATAGAGGCGGCGCAGGTCACCGTTTCTGCTGACCGGAACCAGTTTCCCGTCTTTCAGCACGAAGTACTGCGCCGAATAGCGGAAATGTTCCAGCAGGGAGTAGTCATAGTCCGGATCGTAATAGCCGATTACGTCGCCGTTCTTATCGCCCGGTTCGGAATAGAAAACCTTCCGGACCTGCTTCAGCGCGGCATCGGAGCCATCATACAGAACCTGCCAGTAGCCTGCGGGGGCGTCTGCGTAACCTTGATAGCGGAGGTTTACGAACAGTTGGGAACCGATGGTAAACCAGGACACTTGTTCGCGGGCCACGACCGTTCCCACCATGGAATCGTCGGCCTTTGCCAGCAGTTCCTGCTCAACGGCATCGACATTCAGCCAGACGTTCTGATACAGGACGCCGTTGTACAAAACATCTCCCTTCCGGTATTCCGGTGAGACCAGGAAAGGCGTACCGTTATATTTGGTCAGATAAGGCGTTGCCTGCCGGCCCTGAAAGAGCACGGCATAGGAATCATTCTGCGCGATGAGCGGCATCGTCCCGGCCAAAAAAAGGACGAATAGCCAGATTCTTTTCCATTTCATGCACAAAAATAAGAATTAGTCCGTATATTTGAAAGAAAAAATATAAAAAATATAATATTTGTCTCGCATGAAGAAACAGTTCTTTTTCTGGGCCGTTTGCCTGCTGGCCGGATTCCGGACCGCATCGGCCCAGGATTTCCCGGAATCCTGCCCGGATGAGTGTACCAGCATCGCCGTGGGACGGCTGGCTACGACGGACGGTTCCGTGTTTACCTCGCATACCTGCGACGGCGTTTCCCACAGCTGGGTGAGCATCGAAAAAGCCGCCGACCATCCGCGCGGTGCCATGACCCCGATTTACAAAGGGACCCGCAAGAACTTCTTCCGGGGCGATACGACCGGCGTGAAAATCGTGGGCGAGGTGCCCCAGGTGGCCCATACCTATGCCTACCTGAATACCGGCTACCCTTCCCTGAACGAGAAACAGGTAGCCATCGGCGAGACCACCTTCAGCGGCCCGGACACCCTCCGCAATTACGGTTCAATGTTCGTGGTGGAGGAACTCTGCCGCCTGGCCCTGGAGAGGTGCGACAATGCCCGCGACGCCGTGATCCTCATGGGTTCGCTGGGAGAAAAATACGGCTATGCCGATGGCGGCGAATGCCTGACAGTGGCCGACAAGAATGAGGTCTGGTTCTTCGAGATTCTCGGCTGCGGCCGCGGAAAGAAAGGGGCCGTATGGGCCGCCCAGCGCGTCCCGGACGGGGAGGTAGCCGTATCGGCCAACATCCCCCGCATCGGCCGGCTGCGCCGCGGAGACCCCGATTTCCTGTGCTCGGACAACGTGGAAAGCGTGGCCCGCACCTACAACCTATGGGACGGCAAGGGCGAGTTCATTTTCTGGAAAGCCTTCAATGCCGCCTACGGGAACGGACGCAATTTCCGCGAGCGCGAATGGTTCATTTTCAATACGTTGGCTCCATCGCTCCAACTCAGTTTCGATGCCCCCGAACTCCCTTTCTCCGTAAAACCGGACACCCTGGTGGACGTGCGGACCCTGAACGCCATCCTGCGCAGCACCTACGAGGGGACCTTCCTCGACATGACCCAGAACTGGAAGATGACCGTACCCGCCAAGAACGGCAAACCCGAGCAGACGCTCGTGAGCCCGCTGGCGAATCCCTGGCTCACCACCGACATGCGCAACACGCTGAATACCATCGCCCCGGGAACCATCGAATTCCGCCGGACGGTGGCGGTTTGCTGGTGCTCCTACTCCACGGTGATCCAGCTGCGGTCCTGGCTGCCGGACGCGGTGGGCGGCATCTGCTGGCTGGCCTATGACAATCCCGGCCAGAGCCCGCGCTTCCCGATCTTTGCCGGCGGCACGTCCCTCCCCTCTGCCTTTGACTTCTGCGGACACAAGAAATACGTCCCCGACTGCGCCCTGTGGCTATTCCGCCGGGCCAACCGCCTGGCTACCGTAGCCTGGCAGACCGACAAGAAGATCATGATGCCGAAGGTCCTGGAACTGGAAGACGAGGCGCTGAACGCTGTTTCCGCCCTGGAACCGGACGCAACGCCTGCCGAACTGGACGCCCTGACGGCCCGCCTGTTCCGGCACGCCGCCGATGAATGGAAGGTCCTGGAAGAAACCTTCTGGGCCAAACACGGCCGCGGTTTTTAGGATTAAAGCACGTTATCGATCCACTCTACATTGTGCGTCGACCAGAAGACCGGCCGCAACGCCTCATGGATTTTGCGCAGTCCCTGTTCCAGGCGGCTGCGCAAATCGCCTTCGCGGATCTCCACCCGGCGGACCTTGCCGCTGATGGTCTTGGGGAGTGCGGGCACGAATTCTACCACGCGCGGGTATTTGTAGGGAGCGGTGTGCGTTTTGACGAAGGTCTGGATGTCCTTTTTCAGGTCTTCCCCCGCCTGTGAACGCCATTTGCGGCCCAGGACGATGGTGGCCTTTACCACCATGCCCCGGATATCGTCCGGAACCCCGGTGACGGCGCATTCCACCACGGCCGGATGCTGCATGAGGACGCTCTCCACTTCGAAGGGGCTGATCCGGTAGCCGCTGCTCTTGATCACGTCGTCGTTGCGGCCCACGAACCAGAAATAGCCATCCTCGTCGCGCCAGGCCACGTCGCCGGTGTGATACACGCCGTCGTGCCAGACCCGGGCCGTTTTTTCCGCATCCTTGTAGTAACCTTTGAACAGGCCGAGTGGCTTTCCCTTATCGGTCCGGACCACAATCTCTCCCCTTTCACCGGGCTTCGCGGGCGTTCCGTCCGGAAGCAGCAGGTCGATGTCGTACTGGGGATTGGGCAGGCCCATGCTGCCGGGCTTGGGTTTCATCCAAGGGAAGGTTCCCAGGGTCATGGTGGTTTCGGTCTGTCCGAAGCCTTCGCGCAGTTCCAGCCCCGTGAGCGATTTGAATTTTTCGTAAACCGCGCCGTTCAGCGCCTCGCCGGCCGTGCAGGCCCAGCGCAGGGAACTGAGGTCGTATTTGGAGAAGTCTTCCTGGATGAGGAAGCGGTAAATGGTCGGCGGCGCGCAGAGGGAGGTGATGTGGTAATCGGCCATCTTCTGCAGCAGGTCGGCCGGCGTAAACTTCTTATGATCATAGACAAAGACCGTGGCGCCGGCAAACCACTGGCCGTACATCTTGCCCCAGACGGCCTTGCCCCAGCCGGTATCGGCAATGGTCAGGTGCAGACTGTCTTCGCCCAGGTTGTGCCAGTAAACGCCCGTGACCAAATGTCCCAGCGCATAGGTGAAGTCATGGGCGACCATCTTGGGTTCCCCGCTGGTCCCGGACGTGAAATACATCAGCATGGTATCGCTGTTCTCGTTCCGGCCGAAGAGGGTATCGGCTTCCTTGCGCATCCGGCTGCGGTAGAGCGGCAGGCTGGCTTGTTGCCATTCGGCGGCGTAGTCGCGGAAACCCGCCGGGACCAGCGGGCCGATGCTCACGGCTTCGCGGACGGTCGGGCACGCGGGAAGCGCCTCGCTGATATGTTCCAGGATGGAGGGTTCCCCGGCGCACAGAATAGCTTTGATATCAGCCCGTTGGCAGCGGTAGATGATGTCGTGGGCCGTCAGCAGATGGGTGGCGGGGATGGCGACGGCGCCGATTTTGTGCAGCGCCAGCATGGTTACCCAGAACTCGTAGCGGCGGCCCAGCATGAGCATGACGCTGTCGCCCCGCCGGATGCCCAGCTGCAGCAGATAGGCCGCCGCCTGGTCCGACATCTCTTTCAAGTCCCGGAAGGTGAAGCGTTTCTCCTCTCCCTGGTCATTGGTCCACAGCATCGCCAGTTTATCCGGTGCCTCCTCGGCCCAGGCATCCATGACGTCATAGGCGAAGTTGAAATGCTCCGGCACATCGATGTGGAAATGACGGACAAAGTCCTCCTGGGAGACAAATTCCGTCTGTTGTAAGAAACGTTCAATCATATCTGAATCATTCGTTTACGTTCAATTGCGGAAGCAAATGTAAGCACTTCACACACAGGTGCGAAATAATTGTGGCAGAAGCCCTCGCATGTGGCGGGAAAAGACAGATTTGGGGCAAGAATGCCAAATTTGGGGTGAAAAGATCCGGAATTTGTACTATATTTACAGCTGAAAATGGTACGATGACCGATTTTGCCGCCATAGATTTCGAGACCGCCAACGAGCAGCCATCCAGCGTCTGCAGCGTGGGCGTCGTCATCGTGCGGGGCGGGGTCATGGTAGACTCTTTCTACAGCCTTATCCACCCGGAGCCGGAATACTACCAGTGGTTCTGCCGCCGGGTTCACGGCCTGGGACCGGAGGATACGGAGGACGCACCGGTCTTCCCGGATGTCTGGGAAAAGATTGCGCCAAAGATTGAGGGGCTGCCGCTGGTTGCCCATAATGCACGTTTCGACGAGGGCTGTCTCAAAGCTGTCTTCCGGGTTTACCGGATGGATGATCCCGGTTATCTCTTCCACGACACGCTGGCCGCCTCGCGACGTCATTACGGCTGTCGCCTGCCCAACCACCAGCTGCAGACCGTGGCCGCCGTCTGCGGCTTCGACCTGACCCGACATCACCACGCCCTGGCCGATGCGGAAGCCTGTGCGCATATCGCCCTGAAACTTTTATGATGAGGAAATATTTTTTGAACTCAGCCGATACGCCCTTCGACTGCCACTGCCACATCCTTCCGGGACTCGATGACGGGTCCACCTCCCTGGAGGAATCCCTTTACCTGGCGGGCCGTCTGGTGGCATACGGATTCCGGCGGGCCGTGTGCACCTCGCACAGCACGTCCAAATACCGGAACAGCCCGAAGACGGTCATTCCCGCCTGCGAACGGCTTCAGGAGGCCCTGGACAAGGAGGGCATCCCCCTGGAACTGGTTCCTTCACTGGAGTATCGGTTGATACCGGAGACCTGGCCGGAGCAGAGGCACATGGGACTCCTTCCCTGGGAGGGGAACCACATCCTGATTGAACTGCCTCTCTACCATCCGGAAAAGATGGGAGACATCGACCCGGCAATTGAAATCCGCTCACTCATAGCCGAGGGGTACCAGCCCGTTCTGGCACACCCGGAGCGATACCTGTGGGCCAGCCGTGAAGAATACGACCGGCTGCACGAGGCCGGTGCCGTCTTCCAGCAGAACCTCGGTTCCCAGGAAGGGTTCTACGGGCAGGAATCGGCCATCCGTACCGAATCCCTGCTCCGCTTGGGGTATTACGGCTTCCTTGGCACAGACACCCACAGCCGCCAATACACGGCCTTTTTCGACAAACTGCTGGAGGAAGGCCAGTTGGGGTAATGATTCTACCCTCGGCAAAAAACTCGAGGGTAGAATCACCTTCCGGCCGGGCAGGGCCGCCGCCGGAGGTGCTTGATTCCGGCGGCGGTGCGGAGAAAGGGGGTTATGAACACGGCTATTATGCAAGATATTGATAATTAATCAGTTACACACATTGTCGGTGCAGACCCCCTCTCTATAGCAAGGGGTTATGAACGCCCAGATTTATATTCTGTTGAATATCAATTACTTACAAATCAGGGTGTGTATACCCTCCCCCATACATAATCAAGGCGCGAGAGAATAAATGGCAAGAGGGACGGCAAGGCGGGACGAGCCGGACAGGATCAGGTCAAGGGTACTGCAGTTTTAAGTACCTATCATTCAACAACTTACCGCAAACTCGGTTCTTAAAAAAGAGGCTCACATGCAAGAATCCGTGGATTACTCCTCCGTGCCGGACCGGGCGTCACCGGCGACCCCCGCCTGCGCTCACGCACCGGGCCCATCGCTTCGCAGGCACCCCCTGGCCGAGGGTGGCATGTCGCCTCGTGCCGCCCGCTCCGGCCCTTCGCGATGGCCATTTCGCCGAATCCTGCACTTTGGGCATATTTTGAAGGGAATGCCGTCGCCATTGACTTCGAATCCTGCACTTTTGGCTGTTTTTGCCGGATTTGGCGTCCATCATAGAACCGACCTTCCTGACTGGAGTCCCTCTCCCCGGAAGGTCGCAGTGATGATACCAGATTCGTGTGCGAAATGCACCAGCTTTGGACCAGGTCCAACTTTATCCCTTGGACCAGGTCCAGTGACAATGGACCGTAGGCCCTTCGGGGGCACAAGTGGTGGACCAGGTCCAGCCCATATAATTGGACCCCAGGTCCAGGCAAATCGTTTTCCGGAGGGACCTGCCATGCCAGAGGCCGTTTTTATGGCGGGTCACGGTGGCGGCAGAAAGAAAAGCGATAGTCAAACACGGATTTTTCCCGGTGAGCCCGGACATCTAGCAAGTCGCTGTAAGTCAATAGTTTAAAAATGAACTATAAAAAAAATAAAGGTCGGCACTTGAATGCCGACCCGTTGGTGAGGATAACTGGATTTGAACCAGTGACCTCTTGCCTGTCAAGCAAGCGCTCTAAACCAACTGAGCTATACCCTCGTTTTTCAATACAAAGACCAGGCTGTCGTCTGGTCTTTTGTGCTCCCTCAGGGGCTCGAACCCTGGACCCCAACATTAAGAGTGTCGTGCTCTACCAACTGAGCTAAGGAAGCAATCCTTGTATTTCTGTGACCCGTTCGGGACTCGAACCCGAGGCCCCAACATTAAAAGTGTTGTGCTCTACCAACTGAGCTAACGAGTCCTCCAACCTCATCGGCTTTGTGTCTCCGAATCGGGAATGCAAAGGTATCCCTCTTTTTCGACTTATCCAAATTTTTTTACGATTTTTTTCGAAAAAAATGCAGGTCCACGCTTACTGCTTCGGTGCCGAGTACTCCTTGATGTGTTGTTCATCAGCCAGGCGGCAGATCAGGATGTTCCCGTCCTTCGCCGAAACGATGTATCCGTCAAGGCCTTGGACGACCACCGTTTTGGCATCGGACGCGTGTACAATGGTGTTTTTCACATCGAAAAGACGGATATCCGTTTCCGACGCGCCCGTTTCCGAGGCGGCCACGAGGGCATTCCCGTCGGCATCGGCCTCAATGTGCTCTTTTACAGAGCTCCAGCCGCCCAGGTCGCTCCACCCCAGATCGCCCGCAATCACGAAAATCCGGGACGATTTTTCCATGACCGCATAGTCGATGGAAATCTTTTCGCAGGTGGGAAAAAGCCGGCGCAATGCGGCGGCCTCCCCGGGCGTATAGAACGACGGGGCGAGCTCGTCCATCACCCCGCAGATCTGCGGAGCATGCGCGCGCAGTTCCCGCGTGATGGTAGAAAGTTTCCACACGAAGATGCCGGCGTTCCAGAAATAGTTGCCCGCGGCGAGGTATTCCTTCGCCACCTCCAGCGTCGGTTTCTCCTTGAATTCCAGCACTTTAACTACCTTGTCGCGCACGGTATCGCTGGAGCAGATGTAACCGTATCCCGTGTCCGGACGCGTGGGGGCGATGCCGACCGTGACGATGGCATCGGACTCGGCGGTACAGGCCAGGGCATCCGATATCACCCGGGCAAAATGCTCTTTTTCCAGCACGAGGGCGTCCGCGGGGGTCACCACCACATTCGCATCGGGATGCTTCACGCCGATTTTCCAGCACGCATAGGCGATGCAGGGGGCGGTGTTGCGCGGTTCGGGTTCGGCGAGGATCTGATCGACCGGAATCCCGGGCAGCTGCTCCCGCACCTTCTCCACGTACCGTTCGCCCGTCACCACCCAGAAGTGGTCCAGGGGGCACACCGGCAGGAAGCGTTCTACCGTCAACTGAATCAATGTCTTACCTACGCCCAGCACATCGATGAACTGCTTGGGTGTCTGCGGAACGCTGATAGGCCAAAGGCGGCTTCCCACCCCACCGGCCATGATTACAACATGGGTCTCCATCCTGAAAATTTTTGTAAATATAGCGAAAAATCCGTATATTGCACAAAGAATTAGGTAACCCTAAAAACCCATTATCATGATGAAAAAATACTTTGCTGAGTGCATCGGAACAGCTGTTCTGACACTTCTGGGCTGCGGAACTGCAGTCTTCGTCGGATGTGCGACCCCCGCCGGCGTCGCCGCCACCGCCCTCGCCTTCGGCCTGTCCGTCATCGCCATGGCGTACACCATCGGCAGCATCTCCGGATGCCACATCAACCCGGCCATTACCCTGGGCGTCTTCCTGTCCGGCCGGATGAGCCTGAAAGACGCCGTCGGCTATTGGATCGGCCAGTTCATCGGTGGCCTGATCGGTGCAGCCGTCCTCCTGCTCTTCTGCAGCATTTCCAATTTTGAAATGGGTGGCGCCAACACTGCCAACGCCGCGAATGGCATCTCGCTGGGCGGCGCTTTCTTGATTGAAGTCATCGCCACCTTCATCTTCGTCCTGGTGGTGCTCGGTTCCACGGCCAAGAACGGAGCCGGCAACCTGGCCGGCCTTGCCATCGGCCTTACCCTGGTGCTCATCCACCTCGTCTGCATCAACCTGACCGGCACGTCCGTGAACCCGGCCCGTTCGTTCGGCCCGGCCCTGCTGGTGGGTGGAGAAGCCCTTAAACAACTGTATATCTTTATCCTTGCTCCGCTTGTAGGAGGTGCCTTGAGCGCCGTCGTGTGGAGCGCAATCGCCCCTTCTGAGAAATAAGATCCCATGAAAACGCAGCAAGAACTCGCCGCTATCGTTTCGCAGTTTCAGATTAACGGAACAGTCCAGGAAATCAAGCCGCTGGGCAACGGTCTTATCAACGATACCTTCAAGGTGAAAACCGACGGTCCCGAGGATTATGTCCTCCAGCGCGTCAACAACGCCATCTTCCAGGATGTCGATCTGCTCCAAAGCAATATCGAGGCAGTTACGCGCCACATCCGCGGCAAACTGGAAGCCGCCGGAGAAAGCGACATCGACCGCAAAGTCCTGCGCTTCGTCTCCGTGAAAGGAAGCGGCAAGACCTACTGGACCGATGGCCAGACCTACTGGCGCATCTCGGTGTTCATCCGCGACGCGTTCACGTACGAGACCGTGAATCCGGAGTATTCCTACTATGCCGGCAAGGCGTTCGGGCATTTTGAGGCGATGCTGGCCGATATTCCCGACAAGTTGGGCGAGACCATCCCGGATTTCCACAACATGGAATTGCGTGCGCGTCAGTTGCGGGAAGCCGTTGCGGCCGATGCAGCCGGGCGGATGGCCGATCCCGCCGTCAAGGCGCTCGTAGCGGAGATCCAAACGTTCGAGGAGGAGATGTGCAAAGCGGAACGGATGTACCGCGAAGGCACCCTTCCCAAACGCATCTGCCACTGCGACACCAAGGTGAACAACATGCTGTTCGATGCAAACGGGGAGATTCTCTGCGTGATCGATCTGGATACCGTGATGCCGAGCTTCGTTTTCTCGGATTTCGGAGACTTCCTGCGCACGGCTGCCAATACCGGTGCCGAGGACGACAAGGACCTGTCGCGGGTTGGGTTTAACATGGAGATTTTCAAGGCCTTTGCCAAGGGATACCTGGAATCGGCCTCGGTCTTCCTGACTCCGGTGGAGAAAGAAAACCTGCCTTATGCGGCCCTGCTCTTCCCGTACATGCAGACGGTCCGTTTCCTGGCCGACTACATCAACGGCGATACCTATTATAAAATACAGTATCCCGAGCACAACTGGGTCCGCAGCCTTGCCCAATGGCAGCTCTTCCGCTCGGCCCTGGCCAAGCGTGAGGAGATGTCCGCTTTTATTGCCTCGGTTTCCTGATGGGAAGTAAATGACTGATAATTAGATACAGCCCCGTGGATGACGGGGATTGAAAATCGGCTCGGGCGCCAAAGAGATGGATACCACTCCCCTCTTTGACGCCGAGTTTTTTGTGCAGGGCTTCGCTGGTCAGGGGAAAATTCCGGGCGGTGACGTCGGCCTGAGGGCAGCGGAGGGCGACTTCGCGCATGCCGGCCTTGTCGAAGGGCACGACGGCCTCGATTTCGTACACTTTGCCCCATCGGCTCAAGGCCGCTTCTCTTTCCGCATCCAGGCGGCATTCCGCGGCCGGATTGTCCGGAGCGCTGCAATACAGGTGTGTGGAGCGGCCGAGTTTTGTCAGGCCGAATTGCCGGCAGGGCAGGTTGAAGGCGCCAGCCTTGGTCAGTGCCGGCCCCGGCACGAAGAGCCATCTCGCTGCCTTCAGCTCCGCCTCATCCGCCAGATACCTAGCCTCTCTTTGTCCGCCAGCCGGATGCTCCTCGTCACAGAGAACTTGGAAAAATGCTCCTCGGAGCATCCGGCCACCGGACCACGCCGCCGGCAGCTGAACCGCGTAGAGTCCGATACGGACAGGCTGCGAGGAGCATATCTCCTCGCTTTTAGCGACGAGCGGCCTGTCCGTACCGGACGAATGGACGGCCAACCGCACCGGGTCGCCGGGCCGCTGAAGCAGGAGCAGCAACTCCTTACACTCATCCCCCACCGCCACAACATGCACCGCCTGCAGACAATCCCCCAATTCCCACCCCAACTGGGCGATATCGGCCATGGGCGAAACCTTCACCAACACGGTCGGGCAAAGGCGCAAAAGACTGTCTTTCAGGGCGATAAGATCGGGCGAGCAGTCGGCCAGGCGGAAGACTTTCTGACCGGATGCGCTCCGGCGGGCCGGGTCCAGGAAAATCACATCGGGGGCGAAATTCCCCAGGACGGCAGAAAGCGAATCGGCCGTGATTTCCGCACACGAAACCCGGATGTTGGAGCGTCCCAGGGCGGCAAAATTGTGCCGGGCGGCATCGGCGAGATCCGCATCCATCTCATTGTACAGGACTTCGGTAGCAACCTGGGAAAAAGCCCAGGCATCCACCCCCAGACCACCGGTCAGATCGGCCACCCGCAGGCAGCCCTTGGCGGCGGACGGAGCAATATCCTGCAGCAGGGAGGCTTTGTAAAAGGCGGTGGCGGAAGAGGAGCACTGCTCCCCAGCCAAGGGTTTGGGATAAACCAAAGAAGGTTCCGCAAACCACTGCGGAACCTTGTCTTTCAATTTCTTGCGGACGGCGAGCGTAGCGATGACGCGCTCGGCATCGGCACCGAACTGCTGGCGGACGGATGTCAGGAACCGGACATCGAAGGTATCGGCCCCGTCATGCTCCTGAATGAATGCGGAAAAGGAATCCATCCGAACGCCCGAGGGAACTTACTTCGTGGGACGTTTGTATCCGTCGGCCGTAGCCTTTTTCGCGATGCGGTCGATCCGGTCCGATGTCGGCGGGTGCGTGGAGAAAAGCTGGCTTACGGAGCTGCCGGCGGCCGCTTTTCCCGCTGAGGTGGTACCGCCGCTCAGCGATTGGAGCTTTTCAAAAGCGAGCGCCATCGCCCAGGGGTTCTTGCCCGCCGATTTCAGGAAACCGTAGCCGTATTCATCGGCCTGCAATTCCTGCTTCTGCGAATACTGGGCGCCCATCAGGGCTTCACCGATCTCACCCAGCCCCGTATCGGAAATGGCCGCCGCCACATTGCCCGTGGAGGCGATACCGTCCCGGAGTGCAGAGGTCAGGATGGCCTGCTTCATCTGTTTCTTGGAATGCTTCAAGGCGACGTGGCCGATCTCGTGGCCGATCACGCCCAGCACCTCATCGTCCGTCATCAGATCCATCAGCCCGGTATAAACCCGCACGCTGCCGTCGGCACAGGCGAACGCATTTACCTCCTTGGTCTGATAGACCTTGAAATTCAGCGGAATCCCATCCACCTGGGTGATGCCCTTGGTCAGCTTGCGCAGACGCTGCGTATAGGCATTGGACTCCGGAAGCACCTTGCTCTGGCCATCCAGCTGGACGATATATTGGTGCACGTACTCCTGGACCTGTGCGTCGCTGATGGAGGCTGCCTGCAGCGCTTTCATGCCGCCGGACAACGCTCTATCGGCATTGAAGCTCGCACTGCATCCCCATGCCAAGAGCGCAGTGGAGAGAAGGATCAAATATCTTTTCATAATGAATTAGATTGGTTATGCGAATATAGCAAAATTATCGTTATCTTTGTCTCACACGTAATAGAATTCATATGAAAACAGCCAAATTTCTCCTGATTGCCGGGATGCTGCTGGCCGTCCTTTCCTGTGGGCAGCAGACAACACTCCCCCTCACCACTCCCATTCCCGCCCGTCCCGCCGGGGCGACAGACGTACTCGGATTGCGTTGCGATCCGATCGACACCGTCCGTGTGGCCGTCATCGGCCTGGGCATGCGCGGAAGCGACGTTCCCAAACGATTCATCCATATCCCCGGAACCCGGATCACCGCCCTGTGCGACATGCTGGAAGAGAATGTCGCCGCCAGCGCCAAGGTGGTGACCGATGCCGGATTCCCCGCCCCCGCGTGCTACAGCGGCTCCGAGGATGCCTGGAAGCAGCTTTGCGAGCGCGAGGATGTGGATCTGGTCTATATCTGCACGGACTGGGTCCATCATACCCCGATGGCCCTCTATGCGATGGAGCACGGGAAACACGCCGCCATCGAGGTTCCGGCCGCCACGACGCTGGAGGAGTGCTGGGCGCTGGTCAACACATCGGAACGGACGCGCAAGCATTGCATGATGCTGGAAAACTGCGTGTACGACTTTTTCGAGCTGACCGCCCTGCAGATGGCCCGCGAAGGCCTTTTCGGGGAGATCATCCACGTAGAAGGAGCCTATAACCACAACCTGGATCCGTTCTGGGGACGATATTGGAACAACTGGCGGCTGGCGTTCAACCAGCAGCACCGGGGCGATGTATATCCGACCCACGGGCTCGGTCCGATCTGCCAGGTACTGGACATCCACCGCAGCGACCGGATGGAGAGCCTCGTAGCCTATGACACCACCCCCATCAACGGTCCCAAACACGCGGCGGCCGCCGGGATGGAGGGCGATTTTGCCAACGGCGACCTCACCTGCACGCTCATCCGCACCGAAAAAGGAAAGACCATCCTGGTTGAACACGATGTCATGACGCCCCGCCCGTACAGCCGGATGTATCAGCTGGTGGGTACCGACGGCTATGCCGCCAAGTATCCCGTCCAGCAGCTCTGCTTCCGTGAAGAAGGGGCCGAGAACGTGGATTACCAGAATCTTGGCAAGGAAATCAAGCTGACCGGAGAGGCCCTGGAGCCCATTCTGGCCCAGCACCGCAGCCCCATCCTCACGGAGGAGCTCGAAACCCTCGCGAAGGAAGTCGGCGGCCACGGCGGCATGGATTTCATCATGGATTACCGCCTGGTCTATTGCCTGCGGAACGGCCTGCCGCTGGACATGGATGTGTATGACCTGGCAGAATGGTGCTGCATCAGCGAACTATCCGCCATCTCCTGCGAGCATGGCGGCGCTCCGGTAGCCGTCCCTGATTTTACGCGGGGTTCCTGGAAGAAATAAGGCGGCGTAAACCGCGCGCAATCCTTACCAAGCCCTCATGGCAGATGCTGTGGGGGCTTGCGATGTTGATGCGCAGGAAGTTGCCGTCGCCGTAGATTTCGCCCGGCCCCAGGCGCACGTGTTCGTGGGCGATGAGGCTGTCCACGATTTCCTGACTGGTCATTGGGGCGCTCTTGCCCGGCTGTCCGGCAGAAGCTGCCCTCTCTTCGCAGGAGAACTTGGGAATATGCTCATCGAGGGCAGCTTCTGCCGGACGGGTCAGGACGGAAACATCCATCCAGACCAGATAGGTGCCCTGGAGATCGGTAACGGGGCATTCCGGCACTTCGCGGGCAAAGAGGTCCCGCAAATCGCAGTAGTTCTCCCAGAGGGTGGCATTCAGTTCCTTCAGCCACGGCTCCCCTTCCGTGTAGGCGGCGATCAGGCCGGCCACGCCGAAAGGATTCACATCGCAGACCTCGTAGATATTGATGATGCGGTCTATCTTGCTGCGCCATTCGGCCTTGTTGGTGATGATGTTGGCAATCTGGAGGCCGGCGGTGTTGAAAGATTTGCTCGGGGAATTCAGGGTGACGCAGCAGTCCTGGTTTTCAGGCGATACGGCGGCAAAAGGCGTGAAAGTCTGGCCAGGCATTTCCAGCTCGCAGTGGATTTCGTCGCTCAGCACGACCAGTCCGTTCCGGCGGGCGATTTCACCCATGCGGGCGAGTTCATCCCGCGTCCAGATGCGTCCCACCGGATTATGGGGGTTGCATACGAGCAGGATCTTGGCGGCCGGGTCGGCGCAGCGGCGTTCCAGATCCTCCCAGTCGATATCCACTGTGATTACATTCGCCGGTGGCGGCGTGGATGACCGTTCGTCACCAGGAAATAGGGAATATGGTTCCTCGCGGCCATCCACACCGACACCCATCGATGCACCATCAGAAGGATAATGATAGCGGATGGGAGAGGCGGAGGCGACGCAACCGGCGTTGCTGATGGAGGAGAAGAAGCAGTTGTAGGCGGGCGTCAGGAAAACGACTTGATCGCCGGGCTCCGTAAAGGCTTTGATGCAGACGGACAGGGCCGGCACCACGGCGGTGGTGTAGAGGATCCATTCCCGTTCGATGGTCCAGCCGCGACGGCGCTGGAACCAGGAAATCACCGCATCATAATAGCTTTCAGGCACTTCCGTGTAGCCGAAAACCCCGTGTTCGACCCGCTTGCGGAGGGCGTCTATGATACAGGGAGCCGTGCGGAAATCCATATCGGCCACCCACATCGGGATGACCTCTCCGGCCGGGATCCCGGCCCCGTTGGGCGCGTCCCATTTGACGCAGGCGGTTCCCCTGCGTTCTACGAGAGAAGTAAAGTCGTATGCCATGACGTTTTGTTAGCGCGTTAAGATATCACAATCGCCGGGCGCCTTGCAGTTCTCGTCCAGGATGATTTCCCCGTAACCGTCGGCCAGGATGCTGCCCGTGCGGGGATTCTTCACCGAGGTGATGGTCCCGTTGACGGTGGCGTGGACGGACGAGTATTCGAACGCGCGGTCGGCATCGGCACCGAAGGTGCAGTCTTCGAGGATGAGACCGTCGATATAACAAAGCGGCTGGGTGCCGGTGATGTGGCAGCGGACCAGCTTGAGGTTGCGGGAATGCCACCCCAGGTATTCGCCGTTGATTTCCGAATCATAGACCGTCGCATTGTCCGTCTCCCAAAAAGCATCTTTGGTGTTCAGGATAGAGTCGTGGATTTCTACGTTCCGGCACCACTGGAAGGAATAGTTTCCGTTCAGCCGCAGATTGCGGACCTTGATGTCCGAACTGTGCATGAAAATGTAATCGCCATGATCGGCCGATACATCTTCGATATCCACGTTCCGGCAGCTCCAAAGCGTTTCCTGCGCGTTGGTGAGCTGCACGTGCTTGAGGACGATGCCGTCCATCTCACGGAACATCTTGGGTGCTTCGATACGGGTATTCTGCATGTCGAGGTTGCGCGAATACCACAGGGCCGCGCGGGCGCCCTCCGTGAACAGGCAGTCGCGGATGGTGAATCCGTCGCAGATCCAGAAGGGATATTTTCCCTCGAAGGTGCAGCGGACCGCCGTGATGCCGGAGGTCTCTTTCAACGCCGATTCTCCGGCATGGATGGTGACACCTTCCAGATAGAGATCGTGTTGACAATAGAGCGGCCGTTCACCACTAAATTCCTGATTGATAATATGTTCCATATATAGTCATGTTTCGTTTATACCGGCGTAAAGCGTTTTCGCATCCACCTGTCCCCCCGCACGTGGAAGAGGAAGAGCAGGCCGCGTACGTTCAGTTCGATGCACATGGCAATCCAGTAACCCACCAGGCCGTACCGCGGCGTCAGGTAAAGCGCCAGGCCGATGCGGACCACCCACATGCTCGCGAAATTCAGGGCGGTAGGGATGAGGGTATCCCCCGCTCCCACACAGGCGCCGTAGGCGACAATCGAAACCGCATAGAAGGTCTCGGCGAAGGCTTCGATGCGCAGGACCTTCGCGCCGAGGGCGATCACGTCGGGATCGTTGCTCAACAGGGTCATCAGCTCCTGCGCGAAGATAAACATCAGCACCGCCATGAAGGTCATGATGGCGGCAGCCATCCAGATGGTGATGCGCGCGAACCGGCGTGCGATGTGCTTGCGCGATGCGCCCAGGCTCTGTCCCACCAGCGTGGTGGCCGCCTCCTGCAGGCCATAACCCGGCATGTAGCAGAAGCTTTCGGCCGTAATGGCAAAGGCGTTGGCGGCAATGGCGATGGGGCCCAGCGGGGCAACGATGAGGGTGCTTGCCACATGGGCGCCACGCATGATGAGGTTCTGCAGCCACATCGGGCCGGTGATGCCGAAGGCGTTGCCAAGGACGGTCTTCGTGGGGACGAAGGAGCCCCGCTCCCCTACGATTTTCAATTCGTTGCTGCGAAGGAGCACGAACCAGAGCGATACGGCTGTCGTGATGGCTTCCGCCAGCCCCGTGCCCAGGGCGGCACCGGCCACCCCCATCTCCATCAGATAGATGAACAGGTAGTTGAGCACCACGTCCAAGGCGCACATCGACACGTAGAGGATGCTAGGCACTTTCATATTCCCGCTGCCCTGCAGCATGGCGTTGGCGCCGTAGCCGACAGCCCCGATGGGGACAAAGGCGGCATAGATGCGGAAATAGGCCGATGCATCGGCGTTGATGGCCTCGCTCCCGCCCAGCCAGGCGGGCAGGTACGGGGAGATGGCCACCCCGGCCAGAGCGAAGACCAGCGAGAAGATGAAGATACTCGAAAGCCCCTGACGCAGCACACGGCGCGCTCCTTCGAAGTTCTTGGCACCGCACATGTGGGCCACCTGGACGGAGAAACCCGAAGCGATGGCCATGGTAAAACCGCCCAGGATCCAGGTGCTTGTGGTAACCAGTCCGATGGAGGCGGAAGGATTGGCGCCCAGATGCCCCACCATGGCCGTATCAATGTACATCATCAGCACGGAGGAGAACTGGGCCAGAATGGCCGGAACTGCCAGCAGCATCGTCAATTTGAGCTGCTGGCCGAAAGTCATCTCTTTGCCGTCCCGGATAAGGGAAAGCAAAAAATCTTTCTGTCCTTTTGCCATAAATGCAAAGTTAATGAAAAGATTTGTATATTTGTATGGAAATATAACTGTCACATAATATGAACACCAAAGAGAAATTCGTCGTTACCATTAGCCGTGAAATCGGGTCTGGCGGACATACCGTGGGCAAGAAGCTGGCCGAAAAATTAGGCGTGCACTGCTCTGACAAAGAACTTATCCGCCGCCTGATGGATCAGTTCAACCTGGACGCCGCCGAGATCGAGCGCATCAAAGGAGAAAAGAAGAGCTGGCTCAATGATTTTATCCTGAAAGTAGCGCCGATTCCCCTGGACCAGAATCCCAAGCTGAAAATCTCACCCAGCGGGGAGGTCCGCCATCTTCCGGAAGCCGAGGATCTTATCCAGGCCGAACGGGACATCCTCCGCTCCATTGCCGCCGAGGGTTCCTGCGTGGTGGTCGGACGTTCCGGCTTTGAAGTCCTGAAAGATTTTCCGAACAAACTGGACGTTTTTATCACCGCTCCGCGCGAAAGCCGTATCAAACGGGTTATGGTCAAGCAGCACCTGAACGAGGAAGATGCCGAATGGGTGGTGGATTCCGTGGATAAAACCCGCGACAATTTCATCCGCCGGATGACAGGTAAAAGCCGCTATGACCTGCGCAACTACAATCTGGTCATCAATTCTGACGGGCTTACCGAGGATCAAGTCGTTGACGTGATTCTCCAATACATGCACGCGTAGTTTGTCCAGACCGGCTTTACATCTCTGCCTCCTCCTGCTGTTCTTCCCCCTTCTTCTCCATGCAGAAAAAGAAGAGGGTTGGGTGATCAATGCATTCCCCTCCACGAGTTACTCGAACGACCAGGGCTTGCAACTGGGTGCCTATATCGACATTTTCAACTACGGGAAAGGCAGCCACAGCATCTTCCCGGACTATACCCACCGGTTCAACATCCAGGCTTCATGGTACACGCTGGGGACCATCGAGATGCACGTCTTCTACGATTCAGAATACCTGATTCCCGGTTTCCGGCTCACCGCGGCCCTTTCGCGGACCACCAACAACCGGTATCCGTTCTACGGATTCGACCCCAACCTGCCCATCGACCTGTTCGAGTGCACCTACGGACGCCAGATGAACCGGGCCCTGGTTATCCTCCAGCGCCCATTTTCCAAGCATCTGAACTGTGTGGCCGGCCTTACGCTCTGGCATTTCAAGACAGACTCCGGCGGGGCCGATTCCCGCAAGACCAACGACCAGCCCTCGCTCTACAACTGGTACCGCCAGAATGGCATCATCGACCCGCATGAGGCCGGTGGCGGAACCCACCTGGAGGGAAAACTGGGCGTGAGCTTCGACACGCGGGATTTCGAGTTCGATCCGGACAGCGGAATCTGGGCCGATGCCTGCCTATTCGGCTCGCCGGACCTGTTCAACACCCGGCATTCCTATCTGCGCGCAGCCGTTCACTGGCGCCAGTACATTCCCCTCGTGAGAAGCCGCTTTACCCTGGCCTACCACCTCGGCTGGCAGGGGCGTCTGGCCGGGGACACGCCTTTTTACCTGGCACCGGACATTACCCGCCTGTACCTGATGCACATTGAATCCGAAGGCCTGGGCGGACGGGATACCTTCCGCGGCCTGCGCATGAACCAGCTGGTTGGCGATTCCGTGGCCTGGGCCAACGTTGAACTGCGTTGCAAACTTTTCCAACTGCCCAAACTCCTGAACCACGAATGGCTGGTGAAAGCCTATCCTTTCTGCGACATGGGCCATGCCCTCAAGACCTTCCGGATCGAGGATTACGACGTCTTCCACGTTTCCGTGGGCGGCGGCGTCTCGGTAGCCATGGACCGCAACCTGATCGTGGCCTTCGAATGCGGTAAGGCGCTGCGTCACAAAGACGGGCCGGCGGCTATCTATATCGGTGTCCACTATACTTTCTAAGATATGAGAACATGGATTAGCATAATCTGCGCAGGGGTGCTTGCCCTGGCAGGAGCGCTCTCCGCAAGTGCGCAGAGCATTTATGACTTTACAGTTAAAGCACAAGACGGTTCCACCATTTCCCTGTCCGAGTACAAGGGGAAGGTCCTGCTCATCGTCAATACGGCCACCGAATGCGGTTTTACGCCGCAGTACAAAGAGTTGGAGGCCCTGTACCGGAAATTCCAGGACAAAGGCCTGGTTATCCTGGACTTCCCCTGCAACCAGTTCGGAGCCCAGGCTCCCGGCAGCGATGCCGAAATCCACGAATTCTGCACGGGGAAATACGCCATTTCCTTCCCGCAGTTTGCCAAGATTGACGTCAACGGCCCGGATGCCGCTCCGCTGTTCACCTGGCTCAAGTCCCGGCAGGGATTCAAGGGCTTCGGCAATGGGCCCAAGGCGCAGGCCATGGCCAAATTCCTCTCCCAACAGGATCCGGACTACCAGAAAAACCCGGACATCAAATGGAATTTCACCAAGTTCCTGGTGGACCGAGAGGGCAACGTCACAACCCGCTTCGAGCCCACTCAAAGCATGAAATTCGTTGAATCCGTCGTAGGAAGCAAGCTCTTTTAGAGCCGCAAAAGCGGTGTCGCGGTCTGCCTGGGGAGTGTCTGCAGGCGGACCGATTCTTTTACGCCCAGTTCCACCAGCGCCCGTGCCGTCGAGGCGAAAGCGGCTTCGGGGGTATTGTTGTTTTCGCTCAGATGGCAGAGAAAGATGTTCCGCAGGCCCTCGTGCCAGATTTGTTTGACCGTATCGGCACACTCGTCGTTGCTCATGTGTCCCCGCCCCCCGCAGATCCGCATTTTCAGTTGATGCGGATAGGGACCGCCGATGAGCATCTGGGTATCGTAATTCGATTCGATCACCAGCGTATCGGCCTGCCGCGCGAACTCCAGCGATTCAGGGGTAACCCGCCCGACATCGGTCATCAGCACAAAATTCTCGCCGTCGAACCGGATGAAAAATCCGCAGGTTTCGGTCGCATCGTGCGGGACCACGAAATACCGGACGCGGAGGGTGCTGCTGCCCACGGGGATGGTGTTCCACTCCCCTGCCTGCAGGTATTTGCGGCACGGAACGATGGCATCGCGCGTGGCGAAATGCCGCGACAGCGCATCGTGGAGGGTGCGGGAGGCATAGACCGGTTTATGCAGATGGCTGCAGAAGGAACCCAGGTGGCGGATATGGTCGAAATGGTCGTGGGTTACCAGGATGGCATCGAAACAATCGGTACCGAGTCCGTACAGGCGAAGGTTGCGTTTGAGGGCACGCAGGCTCACACCGGCATCGATCAGAATCCCCCGCAGCGGGGTCTGTTCATCCGGTTGCCAGCCCAGGAAGTAGCAGTTTCCGCAGCTTCCGCTGGATAAGCTCATGAACTTCAGCATAGGGCAGCCTCCACCAGGGGTCGAAGCGGCGTTCCTTCCGGATAACAGACCGCCCGGATGCCCAACGCGCTGGCGGCATCCACATTGTTCTGCGAATCATCGATAAAGAGGATTTCCTCCGCGGGAAGGCCCACCCGGCGGACCATTTCCGCATAAATCTCCCGGGAGGGCTTCAGCATTTTCATCTCGCAGGAGACGAATTCTGCCCGGAAGACCCGCTGCCAGTCGAGTCCCCTTTCTTCCATCATCTCATGGCTGCGCACCATGGTAATGGGGTTGTTGTTGGTGAGGATGTAGAGGGCATACCGCTTCGAGAGGTCGCGGATCAGGTCTGCCTTGTCTTGCGGGAAATCTGCCAGGAGGGCACAGAACGCCCGGTCCACATCGGCCGGAACGGCATCGGGACGGCTGTCGCGCAGCACCTCGGCGCGGAATTCATCCGCCGAGAGATCTCCGCATTCCAGTTGGCCGATAATGCCTTTCTGGTGGCATTTATCCAGTATTTCCACGATCTTTTCGAACCCCAGCCCTTCCCGGAAGGCGCGTATGCAGGCATCCGTATCCAGGTCGAACAGGACCCCGCCGAGGTCGAAAACGATGGCTTTGATCATATCTTATTTTTCTTTTTCTTCACAATATTTGGAGATGACGCCGTAGGCATCTGCCACGCCAAGCTCGCCGGAACGGGACAGGTCTATACAGCCTTTCTCCTTGTCTTTCAAGTAGATAAGCACAAGCCCACGGTTGTAATAGGCATCGCCCATGAAGGGGTACAACTCAATGGCACGGCTGTAACTGTCGATGGCGCTCACCAGCTCGGAAGACAGGGTATAGAGGTTGCCCAGGTTATAATAGATGTACGGCAGGTCCGGAACGATGGAGGCGGCCGCCTTCATGTCTGCAATGGCCTCTGAATAGTCGTACGTCTTGGTGACCCGGTCGCGGACACGGGCACGGGTGGTACCCTGATCGTCCAGGGTCAGGGTCTGGACATTGTTTTCAATGGAAGAGATGAAGTCGATCATCTCGGCCCGCAGCACGCCGCGGTTCAGGTGGTAGAAGGCTTTGTAATAATCCTGGTAGCGTCCGTCCTCGGCCGCTTCTACCGCCTGGTCAAAATTGTTCAGGGCAGCGCTGTACAGTTTCAGCTGCAGGTTGTACAGGCCCCGCAGGAAATACTGTTCGGCCGGGGTCAGGTTGCTCTGCCCGGCTCCGGTGTTGGTATCGCCCAGCAGCGCCACATCGAAGTTCCGGAAGGCTACGGACGTCAGCGTATCCAGATTGGCAATCCGGATCGGAACCGGCGATTCTTCGATGAAACGGTCCACCAGCAGGTTTTCATAGCGGTTCCGCAAGGCATAGGCCGCATTGTCCCGCCCGGCTGCCAGGGTGAACTTGAAGAGCGGTTTCAGGCGGATGTCCACATCACGATGCTGGAGCAGTTCGTTGTCAAAGTCCTTTTTGGCAAAATCGGCATCCAGGGCCAGCAACCCGCTGAACTGACGCGTGGTATCGGACAGGGAGGTTTTGTCTTTGGCGTTGCGGGCGCGGTATTCGCGCACCTTCTGTTGGGCGATATCGTAATCCTGCTTGGAGGAGCGTGTCTTTCCCAGCATGTTCTTCACATAGGACCGGTTCAGGTAGGCTTTCGCGAAGTCGGGATACAGTTCGATGGCCTTGTCGTAGTCGTCCAGCGCATCGGTCCACCGGCCCATCTCGATAAAGAAGGAAGCGCGGTTATAATAGGCCAGCACGTTTCCGGGATTGATGTTGATCACGCGATCCATGTCGTCCAGGGCATTCTCGAAATCCCCTACCTGTGCCCGGATGAGCGCCCGGTTATACAGGGTAAGGGCGTTGCCCGGCTCATCCCGGAGCACGCGGTTCAGGTCTGCCATCGCGGCGTTGTAGTCCTTTGTTTCATAATACATTAGCGCACGATTAAAGTACGCGAACGTATTGGCCGTATCCAGTTTGATGGCGTGGTTCATGTCGGCAATGGCGGCCTTGTAATCCTTTTGTTCGGCATACACGCGGCCGCGCCGGATGTAACCTTCCGGCTCAAAACGGTCCAGCCGGATGGCCTTGTTGTAGTCGTTCATCGCCTGGAGCGTATCGCCCAGGAAGAGGTAGGAGGCGCCCCGGTTCAGATAGGCCGACGGATCCTTGGGTTCTTTGCGGATATAGCGGTCGAAGTCTTCCACCGCCTGGTCGAAACGCTGGGCCAGGAAATGGGTCACACCCCGGCTGTAATAGATGCCAATCTGGCCGGGACGCAGCGAGAGGGCCTTTTCAAAGTCCGCGAAGGCCTCGTCGTACTTTCCGAAACGACTGCTGGTGATGGCGCGGTAGTGGTATCCGTTGGTAAAGACGGGATTCAGCCGGACCGATCGGTCGAAGTCTGCCCGCGCACCCCGCAGGTCACCCAGGTTGTATTTGGCGATGCCGCGGAAGAAGAAGGTCCAGTAATCGGTGGTATCCAGGCGGGCCAGGATGTTAAACTGCTGAATAGCATCGGCATACTTCCCTTCCGACAAGGCGCGGCGCCCCCGGAAGTTGAATACATCTTTGTCATACTGGGCGAAGCACAGGGCCCCGCACAGCAGCAAAAGCAGTGAAATAGCGATGCGTTTCATAAATAAATTTCCGAATCAGGCACGAATTAGCTAAATTTGGGCCTTAAATCTTACAAAGATACGAACATTAATCGTGCCTGCGAAGTGAAAACGGCAAAAATTCTCATATTTTTTTTGTTAGGCGCCTGCCTGGCCGTCCCGGCGGCAGCCCAGCGGGAGCGTTACACCATCAGCGCCGTGAATGGAGAGTTTGTGGTCGAGGAGGAAATCCTGCATCGGGAGGTATCGTTCCTGGCCGATTCCCTGGATGGCGGACGTGCCCTGGGCAGGCGGGGTCATTTCGAGGCCGGTGCGTGGATTTCCCGCCACTATGAGACCTTCGGCCTGAAACCCCTGAACGGTGTCTGGGCCCATAGTTTCAGCATCGGGGAAGAACGGGGCCGGAACCTTCTGGGCCTTTTTCCGGGACAATCGGACAAATACGTGATTGTCCTGGCGCACTACGACTGCATCGGCGGCCTGGCGGGACGGCTGTATCCCGGGGCGGACAGCAACGCCTCCGGCACGGTGGCCATGCTCACCCTGGCCCGCATGCTGCACCGGATGAGCTATCTGGGCAAAGAATATACGCACAATGTCCTTTTCGCCGCGGTGGATGCCAAGGAGCGCAATTCCGCCGGATCCGAGGACCTGATGGAACGGGTCCGCGAAGGGAAGTTGGTGAATCCCGTCACCGGCACCGCCATCACCCGGGACAAAATCCTGTGCGTCGCCAACCTGGACATCATCGGCAGCACCCTCTCTCCTCTGGCATCGGGCCGGAAAGACTACCTGCTGGCCATCAGCGACGGGCGCTGGAACGACACCATCCGCTCCCTCAACCGGAAAGACGGGCTGGGACTGGATCTGGCTTTCGACTACTACGGGAGCCGCGATTTTACGAATATTTTCTATCGGCGCATCGGCGACCACGTGCCCTTCCTGAAAGCGGGAATTCCCTGCATGCTGTTTACGTCCGGCATCACCATGCGGACCAACAAAGAAACGGACGACGCAGCCTCGCTGGACTACGCCGTCCTTCGTCAACGGATTATTCTTGCTTATTACTGGCTGGTTCGCCAGATCTAACAACCGTTAAAACAGGCCGTCCGGCGGGCTGCCTCCGCCGCGGCAGCAGCGAAATCAGGTCCTTGCGATGCATAAAGCACACCGCGCGAGGAATTGATGAGCAGGCCGCCCCGTGCGTTGGCACCGTGGACGATGACGTCCTCCGCACTGCCTCCCTGCGCCCCCACACCGGGTACCAGGAAGAAATGATCCGGACAGAAACTTCTGATCTCCTGCAGCTTATCCGCTTTCGTGGCCCCCACTACGAACATCAGTTCGTCCGGCGAACCGATCTCCATCATCGTTTCCATCACCCTGCGGTAGAGGGGCTTCTCCCCCACTGTCTGGAAATCGGCCGCACTGGGATTCGACGACAAGGCCACCACAATGGCGAACTTGCCGGGATGGCCGAGAAAGGGTTCCACCGTCTCGCGTCCCATGTAGGGCGAAAGGGTGACGGCGTCAAAGTCCATCGTTTCGAAATAGGTTTTCGCATACATCCGGGCAGTGTTTCCGATATCGCCGCGCTTGGCATCGGCAATAAGGAACTGGTCGGGATGGTTCGCCCGCAGGTAGTCCACCGTTTTCTCCAGGATGCGCAGGCCCTCGGAGCCCATGCTCTCGTAGAAGGCCAGATTGGGTTTGAAGGCCACGCAATACGGGGCCGTTGCATCGATAATAGCCTTGTTGAAGTCCAGTACGCCCACCCCGGCGGGCAGTTTCGCGGGATCGGTATCCAGGCCCACGCACAACATCGTGCCCTTGCTCCGGATGCGGGTATATAAGTCGTTGAGTGTCATTATTATACTGACTTTTTAATAGTATTGGTAGAACAGGGCGATGGATTCCATTCCGGCGAAGAACTGGCGGAGCAGGTAACTCTCATTGGGGCTGTGGATGGTATCGCGCTCCAGGCCGAATCCCATCAGCAGCGGATCGATTCCGAGGATGCGTTGCATATCGGCCAGCACGGCGATGCTGCCGCCACCCCGGGACGGCACCGGTTCCACACCGTAAACTTCTTTCATGGCCTTCGAGGCGGCCTGGAAGGCATCGGACGAAATGGGAATGAGGAAACCGTTTCCGCCTTCACACGGAGTTACCGCTACCTTTACATATGGCGGGGCGATGGCCTTCAAGTGAGCGACGAATTGTTCCGTGATGCGGGCGCTGTCCTGGTTGGGCACCAGGCGCATGGAGAGTTTGGCGTGGGCCGTCGAGGGCAGGACCGTCTTGGCGCCGGGTCCGGTGTAGCCGCCCCAGATGCCGCAGACATCCAGGCACGGGCGGATGCCGGTGCGTTCAAGCGTGGTATAGCCTTTCTCCCCTTTCACCTCGGCGATGTCCAGGAATTGTTTGTATTCTTCCATATCGAAGGGCGCGCGTGCCAGATTGGCGCGGTCGGCAGCGGAGAGTTCCACCACATCGTCGTAGAAACCAGGAATGTTGACGCGGTTATCCTCATCGTGAAGGGAGGCGATCATCTCGCATAGCGTGGTGATGGGATTGGCCACGGCTCCGCCGTAGTGGCCGGAATGCAGGTCTTTGTTGGGCCCCGTCACCGTGATTTCCACATAGCTCAGGCCGCGCATGCCGCAGTTGATGGAGGGCACCTTGTCGGAAATCATCGTCGTATCCGAAACCAGGATGACATCGGCCGCGAGTTTCTCTTTGTTCGCGGCCACCCAGGCGGGCAACGACGGGCTTCCGATTTCTTCTTCGCCTTCGAAGATAAACTTCACATTGTGACGGAGTTTCCCTTCGCGCAGCAGGTATTCAAAGGCTTTGATGTGCATGAACAGCTGACCCTTGTCGTCATTGGCGCCGCGGCACCAGATGGCGTCTTCTCCCGTAGCGGGATCCGGGGCGATCACGGGCTCGAAGGGGTCCGTGCGCCATTTCTCCAGCGGCTCGGCCGGCTGCACGTCGTAATGGCCATAGACCAGCACCGTACGGGCTTTCGGATCCACCTGTTTGGCGCCGAATACCACCGGATTTCCCGATGTAGGACAGACTTCGGCCGTATCGGCCCCCGCCTCCAGCAGCAAGGCCTTCAGCCGCTCTGCGCAGGCGTACATATCATTTTTATGTTCCGGTTTGGCGCTTACCGATGGGATCCGCAGCAAGGAAAACAGTTCCGCATAAAACCGCTCCCGATTCTTTTCGATATACTTTTTCATATCGTAAAAATACATTCTTTTGCGCAGATTTCCAAATTCATTCAGACCTTTCAGCCAGAACTGCATACCGGGCTGTATCATTGCCCCCGTCGGGCTGTGTGCCAGGCGGCCGGAGCCGTCTCTGCTGCCTTTATCCCTCGCTTCGCCCTTGCCATCCACCAATACGTCCCATTTGGTGGATGAAATGCCCTTTTGTCTCCGCCGTCCACAAAAACGGCTTTTTCGGTGGATGAACCGGCACTTTTCACCCTTTTCCTAAAAGGGACCTGCCACGTATGAGGCCATTATTGTGGCAGGTCTTTCATTTTCAGGGGGACCTGCCACGTCAGGAGCCCTTTTTCATGGCAGGTCTAAGGCCTGCAGGCATGGTAGGTGATTCTACCCACCAGTTTTTGCCTAAAGAGCCATCATAATTAAAACAATTTGATTATCTTTGGGAAAACAAAAAAGTGACTCCCAAAAAGGGGTCACAAAGAAGAAATAAGAAGTGGGCGCAGACGGATTCGAACCGCCGACCCCCTGCTTGTAAGGCAGGTGCTCTGAACCAGCTGAGCTATGCGCCCTTGAACCCGCTTGCTGACGGCCTCCGGATTTCTCCTAAGGACTTCCCACGGCCTCTGCGGAAAAGTTCCGCCAAGGACTTCCGTAACCCTTATTGCGCGCTGGGTCTTCAGCGAACGGGAATGCAAAGATACAATAAAAAAAGTTTTCAACAAACTTTTCAACATGATTTAAAGAGAAACAGAGATGAAAAAATGGTTTTTCCCGCTATCGGCAGCCTTGCTGTCCGCCCTCTTTCCTGCCTGCACCGGCAAGAGCGTTACTGCTGAACTGGATACACTCTTCGCCGAAAAGTTCCCGGACGACGGCCCCGGAGCCGAGGTCGTCGTGGTTCGTGGCGGGCACATCGTCTATGAGCATGGCTTCGGTCTGGCCGACCTGGAGACACGGGCTCCCATCACCGACACGACCATGTTCAACATCTGCTCGGTATCCAAGCAGTTTTCGGCAGTAGCCCTGCTGAAACTCGCCGAAGAAGGGAAGCTTTCGCTGGACGACAGCGTAGCCAAGTATTTCCCTCAGTTCAAGGCTCCGTTCTACCGGGATATCACCCTGCGGCACCTCCTCTCCCATACCTCCGGCATCCCGGATGCGCGCCCGCGCACCGAGGAACAGTGGGCTCGTTATCGGGCCGAAAACGACTCCCGATTCGATTGCGTGCGCGATTTCAAATTGTTCTGCGACGAATCCGAATCGTGCCGGTACCTGGAAAAACTCGACACGCTGAACTTCGAGCCCGGAACCCAGTACGAGTACATGAATCCCACCTTCCAGCTGGTGCTGATGATTGTAGAGCAGGTTACCGGCGAGGACTTCGACACCTGGATGCACGATCATATTTTCGTGCCGGCCGGTATGCCCGGAACCGTCTATTTCGAACCCGGACGGGACATCCCGGCCATGGCCCACGGGTACAGCCGCGGGAAAGACGGCCAGTGGCAGGAAGATGATTACGGCGAGTGCTCCTTCTTCCGCACCAAGGCCGATGGCGGCATCTACACCACGGCAAAGGAGTTCATCGCCTGGGACAAAGCCCTGTACGGCGACGCCGTGATCAGTGCCGCTTCGCGCGCCGAAGCCCATACGGGCCATGTCGCCACCGACATTCCGGACACCGACTACGGCTACGGCTGGTTCATCGAACGCCACCCCGACCGGCCGCAGAAAATTTACCACACGGGCGATAACGGAGGCTTCTACATCTTTGAAGGCCGCTTCCCCGAGAAGGACCTTTTCTACCTCATTTTCGCCAACCAGCCGCACTGGGACCGTACCGAAACGGTTGAACAGGTAGACAGCATCTTCCGGCGGAACGGGTGGATTTAGTTTTGCAAACTCAAGGAAAAGCCCTATCTTTGCAGAACTGTTTATGGGGATGTTTTGGTTTTGACAGCATCGATTCTGGACAGTAAGCACGCCGGGCGCCGGAAGCCTGCCCGTAAATCTCGGTTTTCAAACAATCAGTTGCCAACAACAACTACGCACTCGCTGCTTAATTTGACCAAGTCAAATAGCTTAATCCGCGTCGCCTAGGCTGCGACGCCGACGAGTATCCCTCGGACTTTCCGCCCGCTCTGTTCCGGCCCAGGGGTATCATTTAAGCGGGACGCACCGGTGGACGCTTCTACAGCCGGCTAAGATTTAGAAGCTAAGGATTCGGATCGCCCGTCTTCCGGCAGCCCGGTCCCGACAACCAAAGGAAGAATAAGCGTGTAGAAAGCTCTCTGGTGCGGTGTTTGGACGGCGGTTCGAGTCCGCCCATCTCCACTCCTGCATTTCGGTATGGATTCCCGAACCTATATCGCCATCGACCTGAAGTCGTTTTACGCTTCGGCCGAGTGCGTCGCGCGCGGACTCGATCCGCTCACGGCGCGGCTGGTGGTAGCCGACGAGTCCCGCACCGACAAAACCATCTGCCTGGCAGTCTCCCCCGCCCTCAAGGCCTTCGGCATCCCCGGCCGGCCGCGCCTCTTCGAGGTCAAGCAGCGCCTGCAGGTGGTCAACGCCGAACGGCGTCACCGGCATCTGGAGGAGGTCGATTTCATCGCCGCAAAACCCCGGATGGCCCATTACATGGCGGTCAGCGCACAGGTGTACCGGGTGTATCTGCAATACATCGCCCCCGAAGGCATCCATGTCTATTCGATTGACGAGGTGTTCATCGACGCCACGGCGTACTTGAAAACCTATCGCTGCACGGCGCACGAACTCACCATCCGCATGATCCGGGACGTCCTGCGGACAACGGGCATCACCGCCACCGCCGGTATCGGATCGAACCTCTACCTCGCGAAAATTGCGATGGATATCGAAGCGAAACATGCTCCCGCCGATGCCGACGGGGTGCGCATCGCGGAATTGGACGAACTTTCCTATCGGCAGAAATACTGGACGCACCGCCCGCTGACGGACTTCTGGCGGATCGGACACGGAATCGCCGCCCGGCTGGAGGGAGAGGGACTTTATACGATGGGCGATATTGCCCGCTGCTCACTGGGCGCACCCGGCCGGAGACAGAACGAAGAGCTGCTGTACAAACTCTTCGGGGTGAACGCCGAGCTGCTCATCGACCATGCCTGGGGCTGGGAAAGCTGTACGATGGCCGATATCAAGGCCTACCGGCCCGCCACCCATTCGCTCAGCAGCGGCCAGGTACTCATGCGACCCTATCCGTTCGACCAGGCGAAACTGGTTACCCGCGAAATGACCGAAATGCTGGTCCTGGACCTGGTGGCGCAGCACAAAGTGGCCAGCCAGGTCGTGCTTTCCGTCTCCTACGAACGGACCACGCCCTATGACAAGGAAAACATCCGCAAGAACTACGCGGGCGTGAACGGGTCGGCGAACCTGGGCGGGCATACGTCCTCCACCAAACGGATCACCGAAGCGGTGATGAGCCTGTTCGACCGTCTGGTCGATCGATCCAAACCGGTGCGCCGCCTCAACGTCACAGTCGCCCATGTGGTGGACGAGAAGGATGCCGGCGGCATCCAGCTGGATCTGTTCGACACCCGGCCGGCCGACGATCCCCGCGAGCGCAAGCGCCAGGAGGCCATTCTGGCCATCCGCAAGAAATATGGGAAAAACGCCATCCTGAAAGGGATGGACTTTGAAGAAGGCGCCACCGCGCGCGAACGCAATCAACAAATAGGAGGACACCGCGAATGACCCCGTACGACGACATCATCAACCTGCCCCACCCGGAACCGAAACGGCACAGGCGCATGGCCCGTGCCGATCGTGCGGCGCAATTCGCACCGTTCGCAGCCTTAACCGGCTTTGAGGAGACCCTGGACGGAGCCGCCCAGTCCCATTTGGACGCTATACCATCTCCATACTCTCCGCCAGAGTATTGAACTCCTCTTCATTGATTGTCTGGCAGTTACCATCGAAACGGGCATCCATTTCGATTTCCAGCCTCCGGCATTTCAGGTCGCCTTCGATAACGGAAGATGACTTGAGGGACAGGGTGTCCTTCACATAGAAATTTCCATGCATCTTTCCCCAGAAATCGGCATTCTCGCAGACGATATCGCCGGTAATGACGGCATTCTCGCCCACAACGACCTTGCACTTGGAGATGATGCGGCCCTCGAACGAGCCGTCGATTCGGATGTCGTTGGGAGAATAAATATCGCCACGGATGATGGTACCGCTGGAGACGCGGCTCACCTCATTCACGTTCACGACAGGTTCTACTACCTTACCCATATACAATCAGCTTATCGGTTAAAACAGGATGCCTTTTCCGTGGCAGTTCTTATATTTGAGACCGCTGCCGCAGGGGCAAGGGTCGTTACGTCCCACTTTCTTCTCGGCCCGGACCGGGGTGCGTGCAGCCTGCTCGCCATTGGTAACCAGGTCGTTGCGACGGGTTTGCAGGCGGCTCATATCGTTGCGCGGCTGGGGACGGGCTTCCCGCGGCTGCTCTGAGGCGTCGCGAAGCGGGATAAAGGCCCGGAGCAGGAAGGACAGCACGTCCTTGTTCAGGGCTTCCAGCATGGCGGCGAAGAGGTTGTAGCTCTCGAGTTTATACACCACCAGCGGGTCTTTCTGCTCGTAGGAAGCGTTCTGCACGCTCTGACGCAAATCGTCCATATCGCGCAGGTGCTGTTTCCAGTGATCGTCGATCTGCCAGAGGATGATGGTCTTGCTGAGCGTCTTGGCGATTTCCTTTCCCTGGTTCTCATAGGCCTTGGCCAGATCTACCGAAAGATTCAGCATCCGGCGGCCGTCGGAGATGGGAATGGCGATATTCTTATACATCGAGCCCTGTTTCTCAAAGACTTCCTTGATGAAAGGATAGACCTTTTCGATCATGGCATCCATACGGCGGTTGTACACCTCCTGCATGTGCTCGCTCAAACGGGCGGCAATCTGCTCAGGCTTCGACTTCTCGTAGAATGCGGCATCGAATCCGGCATCGATCGAAAGCTGTCCCATGAGGAATTCCTGGAACTCGTCGAACGGCATGCCCTCGGACTGGTCCACATAGATGGTCGCCTGGTCCGTCATCATGTTCTGGACATCGATTTCGATGCGCTCGCCGGACAGGGCGTTGCGACGACGGGCATAGACCGCCTCGCGCTGATAGTTCATGACATCGTCATACTCGAGGGTGCGCTTACGATAACCGAAATGGTTCTCTTCCACCTTGCGCTGGGCTTTTTCGATAGAACTGGAGAGCATCGGGGCCACAAGGGCCTCGTCGTCCTTCATGCCCAGCCGGTCCACGACGCCCGCGATCCGTTCCGATCCGAACAGACGCATCAACTTGTCTTCCAGTGAGATATAGAAAGCCGAGGAACCCGGGTCTCCCTGACGTCCGGCACGACCGCGCAACTGACGGTCCACACGGCGGGAATCATGGCGTTCCGTACCGATGATGGCCAGACCGCCGGCCGCCTTCACCTCGGGCGAAAGCTTGATATCCGTACCACGGCCCGCCATGTTGGTGGCGATGGTCACGGTGGAGGACTGGCCCGCCTGGGCGACGATTTCCGCCTCGCGGGCGTGCTCCTTCGCATTCAGCACGTTGTGCTTGATTCCCCGCAGCCGGAGCATGCGGCTCAGCAATTCGGAGGTTTCCACATCGGTCGTGCCCACCAGCACCGGCCGTCCGGCTTTCACCAGTTCCGCGACCTTCTCGATCACGGCGTTATACTTGGCTTTCTTGGTCTTGTAAATCAAGTCGTCCTGGTCGTCGCGGATAACGGGACGGTTGGTCGGGATGACCACCACATCCAATTTATAAATGGACCAGAACTCGCCTGCTTCCGTTTCGGCCGTACCGGTCATACCGGCCAGCTTGTGATACATACGGAAGTAGTTTTGCAGGGTAATGGTCGCGAAGGTCTGCGTCGGGTCCTCGACCTTGACGTTTTCCTTGGCTTCCACCGCCTGGTGCAGGCCGTCGCTCCAGCGGCGTCCCTCCATGATACGGCCCGTCTGCTCGTCCACGATCTTCACCTTGCCGTCCACGATGATGTAGTCCACGTCTTTCTGGAACATCGCGTAGGCCTTCAGGAGCTGGATCATGATGTGCACGCGGTCGCTCTTCAGGGAGTAATCTTCCATCAGGGCGTCTTTCCGCTGCTGTTTCTCGGCCGGATCGGTCACCGTTCTTTCGATTTCGGCGATCTGGCTGCCCACATCGGGAAGCACGAAGAAATCGGCATTGTTCACGCAGGAAGCCAGCATTTCGTGGCCCTTGTCGGTCATATCCACCGTATGCTGCTGCTCGTTGATGACGAAATACAACTCGTCCGTGATGACGGGCATTTCGCGCTCGTTGTCCTGGATATAGATACCCTCGGTCTTCTGGAGGAGCTGTTTCATGCCCGTCTCGCTGAGGAACTTGATGAGGGGCTGGTATTTGGGAAGGCCCTTGTAGCAGCGGAAAAGCAGCTTGCCGCCTTCCGCCTCGTTGCCTGCCGCAATCAGTTTCTTCGCCTCGTTCAAGGTGGTGTTCACCAACTGGCGCTGCATGCCGTAGAGTTTCTCCACATAGGGACGGAACTCGACGTACTGCTCGTCGGAGGCCGATTTTTCAATAGGACCGGAGATGATGAGCGGGGTTCGGGCATCGTCGATGAGCACGGAGTCCACCTCATCCACAATGGCGAAATGGTGCTTGCGCTGTACCAGGTCGGCCGCGCTGATGGCCATGTTGTCGCGCAGGTAGTCGAAACCGAATTCGTTGTTGGTACCGAACGTGATGTCACAGTTATAGGCCTTGCGGCGCTCGTCGCTGTTGGGCTGATGTTTGTCGATGCAGTCCACGCTCAGGCCATGGAACATGTACAGGGGGCCCATCCATTCCGAGTCTCGTTTGGACAGGTAGTCGTTTACCGTCACCATGTGCACGCCCTTTCCGGCCAGGGCGTTCAGGAACACCGGTAGCGTAGCCACGAGGGTCTTTCCTTCACCGGTGGCCATCTCCGCGATTTTTCCTTTGTGCAGGACGATACCGCCGATAAGCTGGACATCGTAATGCACCATATCCCACGTAATCTCGTTTCCGCCGGCCATCCAATGGTTGCGCCAGATTGCTTTGTCTCCGTCGATGGTGACGAAGTCCTTTCCGGCGGCGGCCAGGGAGCGGTCGAAATCCGAGGCGGTCACCTCGACAAACTCCTTCTCCGCAAAACGGCGGGCGGTGGATTTCATGATGGCAAAGGCATCCGGCAGAATCTCATCGAGCACCTTTTCGATGGCCTCGTCCTCATCTTTGACCAGCTTGTCAGACTCGGTGGCCAGCTGTTCCTTCCGGCTTACGGGAATGTCTTTTTCCAATTCGACGCGGATTTCGGCGATGCGGTTTTCAAACGGTGCTTCGCACGCACGCAATTTCGCCTTCAGTTCCTCCGTACGGGCGCGCAACGCGTCATTGGATAATTTATCAATCGTCTCATAAGCCGCCAGGACCTGGTCCAGGACCGGCTTCACCTCTTTCATGTCCCGGTCGGCCTTCGAGCCGAAAAGTTTCTTCAGGATGTCCGATATTGCCATATTACACGTTTTTTCATTTTATCTTGCAAATATATACAATTTCAAAAATAATACCTAACTTTGAAGTCGCCTTAACAGGCTAAAATGCAGACAAAATGTCAGTTTTGTGGACAAATCCTCTCGTAAGCGGAATCGCCGCCGCCGTCCTGGCAGCGGTTCTGGGATTTGTCACCATTCCGGTTATCCTTTCCTATGCCTGGCGGAAGATGCTCCTGGACAAACCCGACGAGCGCAAGCTTCACAAGACGCCGACCCCCCGGCTCGCCGGCCTGGTCTTCCTGCCCATCATCTTCCTCTGTGTCCTCGCGGCCTGTTTGTTTACGGGAACGACTTCCTTCGGAAAGGAAGAATTTTCCCTTCTGGCCGCCGCCGTCCTGATCTATCTGGTAGAATATATCGATGACCTGCATACCTTGAGCTGGAAAATCAAGTTCCTCGTGCAGGGGCTGGCTGCCGGGGCCATCGCCTTCAGCGGCCTGTGGTTGCGGGACCTGGGCGGCCTGCTGGGCATCCACGCCCTTCCGGCCATCGCCGGCATTCCGCTCACCATCGTGCTGATCGTACTTATCACCAATGCCCTCAACCTGATTGACGGCCTGGACGGTCAAGCCGGAGGCATCTGCTTCATCGCCATGGTGTTCCTGGCCGGTTGGAACGGGGCGTCCGGACAGACGGTCTCTACTTTCATCGCAGCGGCGACGGCCGGTGTCCTGATTCCTTTCTTATACCATAACATCTTGGGAACCAACGAGAAACGGAATAAGACCTTTATGGGAGATACCGGAAGTCAAGTGCTGGGGTTCATTCTCGGATTCCTGGTCATCCGCCTGGCCGTCCATCCGACGGACGAGGACATTCCGGTCCGCCTGATAAGCGGTTTCTCCCTGGTCGCCCTCGCCTCCCTGGACCTGGTCCGCCTGTTTTTCTGGCGGATCCTGCACGGACGGAGTCCCTTCCAGCCCGACGCCAACCATATCCACCACAAAATGATGCGCAGCGGTTTTTCTCCGCTGGCCACCCTGGGGATCGTCCTCATGCTTGATTTAACCTTTATTCTGGCAGACCGGTGCCTGATCCACTGGGATATCAACGTATTGCTCCTGCTGAATATCGGTTTCTGGATGGTGGTGAACGGCCTGGTCAACCTTCGGCTGAAGCGAGCTGCCAAATAGTCTTCGCGAAAGCTTCCCACGAATGATTCCGGATGAACGCCGTCCGCCGGGCGGGGTCGATTTCCTGCTTGCCGGAAAGGATGACGAATAATTCCTCCACAGAAGAATACGTCAGGCAGAGGCCCTCCTCCGCCAGGTCGGAAAAGGCGCCGATGGCAGGGCCCACGGGGGTACCGCCCAGGGCCAGGGTATCCATCAGCACGCCCGAGGAAGAAACGCTTCCGGGGAGATACGGGAAGAGGACATAACGGGCTGCGGCCGACAGCGCCGCCAGTTCCGCAAAGGAGGCGCGCCGGTTCTCGAAGGAGACGCCGGCCGGCAGGGAAGATTCCAGTTCGCGGGCATAGACCGGATCGGCACACCGGCCGATGATCCGCACGCACAAGCCGCTTTCGGCAAGGGCCGGCTCCCGGACGAATTCCAGCACACCTTTATATGGAAGGATATCTCCCCAAATGAGAATGTCGAAAGGCGCCACGGCCGGAGCCGCCTGTCCCGTAAAGGGCGTGACAGGATGAGCGATATAGCAGACCTTCCCGGGATCTTCCGCCAGCACGGCGAGCCGCAGGCGCGCCACAGTGGCCGCTTCCTGTGAATGGGCGATCACCACATCGGCCTGCCGAAGCTGGGCGTCGGTAAGCCGGCGGGAGATGGGCGTCTCCCCCTTATGCGGGCGCGGATTGTGAAAAATGAAGATAATTTTTCTCCCGCGGATTTTCATGCAGCGCAAAGCGGCAAGCGCCAGCCACTGCTGGAACCAGGCCAGCTTGTGGAAAGCGATGTTCTCCACAAAGCTGAGCAAAAACACATCGGCCCGCAAGGAGTTGAAGACCAAAGCGGTACCCTGCATCAGGCAGGGTCTGTTGTCTGCTTCCAGCACCTTGAAATGTATCGACAAGACCTCCTTCAACCGGCAGAAATACCGGTTGGGATAGCCTGTACCACGTTTTGCGGAAGGAGCGACGTATATCGAAAAATCTTTCATTTTGGCTGTGTAAATATCGCAATTATTTTTAATTTATGAAAAATTTCACTAACTTTGCGACAAATCCAGCCCTCAAATATAGGGGGGGGGGTATAAAATGAATCAGGTTAGCAAGATCATAAATTGGTATTTCAGCAAGAAGACCCTTCCCTTCTGGGGAATCATTCTTCTTGACAGTCTGATTGTACTGTTCTCGTATTACCTTGTGTTTTGGTTCTTCTTCCGGGGTTCCGGGTTGGAGAACCATTTCTTTCCTGCCACCTGCACCTTCCTCCTGTTCCTGTTCTGCCACCTGATTGCCTTCCGGTTTTTCCATACCTATTCCGGTATCATCCGGTATTCCTCCTTCGTGGATCTGGGACGCGTGGGTTTCGCCATGGGATCTTCCGGCCTGGCCGTGATCCTGATTCATTACATTACCAACGAGATGCCCGGTACGTTCGTCTTCCTGAACGTGCGGCATATCGTGCTGGCCATTATCATGGCCACGCTGATCATGTGGGCCCTCCGGGTTGTTGTCAAATTCTTCTATGACAACTATTTCCGGGCGGATGAGAACGCTTTGCGCGTCTTTATCTACGGTGTCCAGGACGGTGGCGTGGGACTCGCCAAGAATATCCGAAACGAGAAGCCGGCGCGCTTCGTGCTGAAGGGATTCATTTCGCACGACCCGCGCTTGAATTATACCCGACTGATGGGCGAGAAAGTTTACCAGGTAAACGATCATCTTCCCGAAGTCCTGAAGGAGAAAGGAATCGATGCCGTGCTGGTAGCCCCGAAACGCAACGATGTTTTCCGGAATGACGAACAGCTGCAGGACTATATCATCGGAGCGGGCGTAAGCATTTATATGGCGCATGAAGCCGATAAATGGGAAAAAGGAGAAGATGTCGCCCCGCAACTGCGGGAAGTGAGCATTGAGGACCTCCTCCCCCGCGAGCAGATACAAGTAGATATGGAATCCGTGGGCAGCATGCTCAAAGGCAGGAAAATCCTGATTACCGGCTCTGCCGGCTCCATCGGCAGCGAGATGGTTCGCCAGATTGCCATATACGAACCCGCTGAACTGATGCTGATCGACCAGGCGGAAACCCCGCAGCATGACATCCGCCTGATGATGGCCCACGATTTCCCGGACATCAAGGCCGCCACCGTGGTGGCATCCATCGCCAACGAGCCCAAGATGCGGAAGATCTTCAGCGAATTCAAGCCGGATTATGTCTTCCACGCGGCCGCCTACAAGCACGTGCCCATGATGGAGGACAACCCTTCCGAGAGCATCCACAACAACGTCTATGGCACCAAGGTCATCGCGGACCTTTCCGTAGAATTCGGCGTGAAGAAGTTTGTGATGATTTCCACCGACAAGGCCGTGAATCCGACCAACGTAATGGGCTGTAGCAAACGTATTTGCGAGATTTACGTCCAGAGCCTTAACAAGGCCGAAATGGAAGGCCGGGTCAAGGGCAACACCCAGTTCGTCACTACCCGTTTCGGCAATGTCCTGGGCTCGAACGGCTCGGTGATTCCGCTCTTTGAGAAGCAGATCCGCGAGGGTGGTCCCGTTACGGTGACCGACCCGAATATCATCCGGTATTTCATGCTGATTCCCGAAGCCTGCAAACTGGTGCTGGAAGCCGGCACGAAGGGCAAGGGCGGAGAGATTTTCGTCTTTGACATGGGCAAACCGGTCAAGATTGCCGACCTGGCCAAACGCATGATCCTGCTCAGCGGCGCTACCAATGTAGAAATCAAGTTCACGGGACTGCGTGAGGGCGAAAAGCTTTACGAAGAGGTTCTGAACGATGCTGAGGTGACCAAACCGTCCTTCCACGAAAAAATCCGCATCGCTGAAGTTCGCGAGTATGATTATTTCGAAGTCTGCAAGCAGATTGAAGACCTCATTACCATCAGTGGCAAATTCAACAACATGGATACGGTGCGCTCAATGAAGTCCATCGTTCCGGAATACAAGTCCAACAACTCCATCTATTCCGTTCTGGACTAGATACGTTCCGGACTGGATACGAAAAAAGGGAAAGCTTAGTACATCGCACCGCTACGACCTCCTACCCTTGCTACCTTCCGGTCCTGGGGGAATTCAGAGGGAGCTGGTCGTGTACGACTTTCCCGATGCAAAGATAGCAACTTTCCATTTAATTGCAAAATTTGAATCACATGCTCGCTCCTGCCACGAAACCTGCTGTAGCGTGTTCTCTGGTTTGCAGTTTGTTCACTGCTTTCAACTGTTAGACCGGAACGGGCGGGTCCTTCATGACCGCACCTCACAGTACCCATAAAAGTCCCAGCTCATTACCTCCACGCTTAAGGCGCCAGCCGCGAAACGGACGTTTCACGGTTGGTCGACTTCTTCTTTAATTACGGGCTGCCGCCGAAATAAGCGACCTTCGGCGGCTTCGAATAACGCACCGCCGCCGGAATCAAGCACCTCCGGCGGCTACAATCGCGCCGGGTGCGGGGAGCTCAAGCAAAAGGCTCTCCTCCCCGGCGCGTTGTTGCTCGCAGGGCGTTCGTACCCGTCACGGGATCTCGCGCATACATCATAGGTGCTTCGGCTCCGTCGCTGCAACTCTTGAATCAAGGGCCTCACTGCTCCAGGTGTCCCGAAATAGCGCTGACTAAGAGCACTTGGACAGGGACCTTCCGGGAAAATGGCTCCTAGCATGGAAGGTCCCCCGGAAAAACGCAGGACCTTCCGGGAAAATGGCTCCTAGCATGGAAGGTCCCCCGGAAAAACGCAGGACCTTCCAGGAAAACGACCTCTAGCATGGAAGGTCCCCCTGAAAAACGCAGGACCTTCCAGGAAAACGGCCCCTGGCATGGAAGGTCCCCCGGAAAAACGCAGGACCTTCCAGGAAAACGGCTCTTAGTATGGAAGGTCCCTCGGAAAAACGCAGGACCTTCCAGGAAAACGGCCCCTAGCATGGAAGGTCGGGGGCAAGGTGTTGTGCGAGTTCCGAAAAATAGCGGTTTTTCGGAACTGAAAGGCGGAAAGGACAGGAAGGTTAGAGTGCGGCGGCAGCGACGGCGCAATTGATGCCGTCGATGGCAGAGGAGACGATGCCGCCAGCATAGCCGGCGCCTTCACCGCACGGGAAGAGCCCCTCTACGGAATCGGCCTGCAAGGTCTTGGGGTTGCGCGGAATCCGGATGGGAGAAGAGGTGCGGGACTCCACGGCAAGCAGCAAGGCGTCGTTGGTATAATACCCACGTACCCGACCATTTTCCACATCCGGGAAAGCTTTCTGGAGGCGTTCTGCAATCATCGGCGGCAACAGTTCATGCAGGGGTGCACTCACCACGCCGGGATGATAGGAAGTCTCCGGCAGGTTCTCACTCTCCTGCCCCTCGCAGAAATCCACCAGGCGCTGGGCCGGGGCAGCCAGCGGATTGGCGGCACCCTTTGACGCTACATAGGCAAACATCCGGCGTTCCACGTCGCGTTGGAAATTCATCAGCGCAAAAGCCCCGTCCGAGGCATATTCGGCCGGAATGTCTTCCGGTTCGATCTGCACCACCACGCCCGCGTTGGCCCATTGGGAGGAACGGGCCGAATTGGACATACCGTTCAGCACCAGGGCGCCGTCTTCCGTAGCAGAAGGGACCAGAATGCCGCCGGGACACATACAGAAGGAGAAAACGCCGCGTTCCGGGCTGTCGGGATCCGTTTCCATGGTTTCCTGGACGGCAAAGGAGTATTCCGCCGCCGGCATACCCGGTTCCCACTGCCCGTGGTAGCGGCTCCGGTTGATCAGGGACTGGGGATGTTCCACCCGTACTCCCATGGCAAAGCCCTTGGCTTCCAGGCTCCAGCCTTTGGCATCGAACAGCTCGTAAATATCACGGGCGGAATGGCCGGTAGCCAGGATGACCGCCTTCGACCGGAAGGTCTCGCCCGTCGCGGCCGTTACAGTAAAAACACCGTCAGCGTCGCGGGAGATATCGGTTACGCGGGTATCGAAATGATACGAGCCGCCATGGGATTCGATGCAGCGGCGGATGTTTTCCACAACCCTGGGGAGTTTATCCGTTCCCACATGGGGATGGCTGTCGACCAGGATCTGCGGATTGGCACCGAAGGCCACCAGTTGATAGAGGACTTCGCGCACATCGCCCCGCTTGGTAGAACGGGTATAGAGCTTGCCGTCCGAGAAAGCACCGGCTCCACCTTCTCCGTAGCAATAATTGGAATCGGGATTCACCTTGCCTTCGCGGGAAAGCTTGGCCATATCGCCCTTGCGGGCATGGACATCCTTCCCCCGTTCCAGAATCACCGGACGTTTGCCCAGCGTAAGCAATTTCAGCGCCGCGAACAGGCCGGCGGGACCCGCACCAATGACGATGACCGGTTCGGATTCCTGCACGTCGCGGTATTCCGGGAGCGTATAGGGCTTCCAGTTTTCTTCGGCGAGGAAGGCCTGGATTTTATAGCGGTACACCACATCTCCCCGGGCATCGACCGACCGATGGGCAATCACGCAGGTTGCCGCCGCGCCGGGATAGGTGGGCTGGAAAGATTTGGTGGGATCCACCACATTGATAACGGCATTCGGACGCAGGCGCAACTCGCGGGCGGCCACTTTGCGGACATCGTCTTCGCGCAGTTCGCGGCCGATGCGGCAGGTGAGTTCAAACTCTCTCATAATCAATAATCTGCAATTCTTGAAACCGGCGCCACGTCCAAGGGGGTCCGTTCTCCGGAGCGATAGTGGAAATAACCGGCGACGGCTATCATGGCGGCATTGTCCGTGGTGAATTTGAATTCCGGCAGGAAGGTGTTCCACCCCCGTTTGCGGCCTTCGGCTTCGATGGCCCTGCGCAGGCCGCTGTTAGCCGAAACACCACCGCCGATGGTAACATCCCGGATACCCGTCTGCCGGGCAGCCAGGACGAGTTTTTTCATCAGGATATCGATAAGGGCCTTCTGAAAACTCGCACAGATGTCTTCCTTGTTCTTTTCCATGAACTGGGGATCCTTCGCCATCTCGTCCCGGACAAAATACAGGAGCGAGGTCTTGATGCCGCTGAAACTGTAATCCAGGCCGGGGATGTTGGGTTTGGCAAAATGGAAGCGGTCCGGATCTCCCTGCTGCGCCAGTTTGTCGATGATGGGGCCGCCGGGATAACCCAGACCCATCATTTTCGCACATTTATCGAAGGCTTCTCCCACCGCATCATCGATGGTCTGTCCCAGGATTTCAAAGTGCAGGGGGTCATCCACCCGCACAATCTGGGAGTTGCCGCCGGAAACCAGCAGGCACAGATACGGGAACGAAGGTTCGCGGACCGGTTTGTCCGGCTGGCGGACAAAATTGGCCAGGATATGTCCCTGGAGATGGTTGACCATGATGATGGGGATGTCCAGCGCGAGTCCCAGGGCCTTGGCGAAAGAAGTGCCCACCAGCAGGGAGCCCAGCAGGCCCGGACCACGGGTAAAGGCGATGGCGGTAAGGTCTTCCGGCTTGACGCCGGCCAGTTCGAGGGCCCGGCTCACGACCGGGACGATATTCACTTCATGGGCCCTGGAGGCCAGTTCGGGAACCACGCCGCCGTAATCCTTGTGGACCTGTTGCGATGCGATGACATTGGACAACAGGACACGGTCTTTCAGGACGGCTGCGGACGTGTCGTCACACGAAGATTCGATTCCCAAAATTATATCTGCCATATTAAACTTCTTTCAAGGTACAAAGATAAGAAGAAAATTATTATTTTTGTAGATTAGATGAATACGGCCTTGAAGATATTCCGTTTCCTGCTGGCCCTGTTGCTGGTTCTGGTCGCCACCCTGCTGGTTGCGATGCAGATCCCCTCGTTCCAGACCTACATCGCCCGGAAAGCGGTGGAGAAGCTGGAACAGAAAATGGACGGAACCATTACCTTCGAGTCCTTGAAACTGAAACCCTTCAACGCCCTGGTGGCCAAGGATGTGACAGTCCTGGACAAACATCCTTACATCGACCCCGACGGAAGATTTGCCCCCGTGGACACCCTCTTCCATGCCGGAACCATCGTGGCCACTTTTTCGCTCCGCAGCCTCCTGGATCCCGACGGCATCTATCTGGACCGGGCATACATCCGCAACGGCGTGTTCGCCCTGGCCCTGGAGCCTGGAGACGACAACCTCTCCCGTATCTTCGGCCTGACCCCGAGCCAGAAGCCCGAAGCACCCAAAGAAGAAAAAGAAGGAAAGGCCTTCCACATCCGGCACGTGGAGTTGAAGAACTTCCACTATGTGATGGTGAATTTCCAGGGAGCCGCCCGGGATGTAGCCCGGGGAGAGGCCTTCCCGCAGCCCCACGGCATTGATTGGGACAACATGGACTGTCTCGTCAACGTAAAAGGACGCGACTTCCGCGTGAGCGGGGGTTACATTTCCGGCACGGCCGATGAACTGAATATCCTGGAAAAGAGCGGCTATCACATCCTGTCGATGTCGGGGCGGGCCAAAGTCGGACACGGACAGACGCTGGTCCGCGACATGAAGATGACCGACCTGTGGTCCCGTATCGAACTCCCCCTGTATTCCATGACCTATGAGAACACCGCCTCCTTCAACGACTTTATCGCCAAGGTACGCCTGCGGGGTATCGTAAAACCGAGCATGGTGAGCTTCCGAAGCATCTGCTACTTCGCCCCGTCCCTGAAAGACATGGACCTGCTGGTCAACCTGGAGAATGCCGACGTGGACGGCTATGTCAACGACCTGCACATCAAAGATGCCGTTTTCCATGAAATGCATTCGGGAGTAGAAGGATCGGCCGATGTAATCCTGGTGGGGATTCCGAACTCCCAGAGCATGATGCTGGACGTCCAAGCCCGTCCCCTGCGGTTCACCACCGACGGGATCGGCCGTTTCCTGAAAGGCCTCTCCCCTTCCACGAACCTGGATTTGAGCAAATGGGCGCGCGGGATGAACCTGTCGTTCTCCGGACGAGCCCACGGACCGATGAACCGCCTGGGTATCCAGGGAACCGTCCAAACCCCCTCCGGATCGCTCTCTGCCGATGCCGATATCCGCAACCTGATGGACAAATGGCATCCGCTCACGCTGGGCGGTACGGTCCGGACCGATGAATTGGATTTGGGAAGCATCTTGGGCGTTTCCGCCCTGGGCCCCTGTACGATGCGCACCACCCTCAACGCCGTTCTGGGGGAAGGCGACATCAGCGCCCGCATCGATACCCTCAAGATCGATCGGCTGACGGCACTGGGCTACCCCTATTCGGGCATCGCCGCCAACGGCACCTATGCCAACGATTCGTTCGACGGCAAACTGGTCTGCAACGACCCCAACCTGAATTTCCTCTTCCAGGGAACCGCCAGCCTCTCCCCGGCCAGCCGGAACGCGGTGTATAAATTCTACGCCAACCTGGGTTATGCCGACCTCAACGCCCTGCAGCTGGATAAACGCGGAACATCGAAAATGTCGGCCCAGATCACGGCCAACTACATGCGGGCTGACAATGTGGACCTCCTGGGCGACCTGGACATTACCGACCTGGTCCTGGAAGACGCGCGCGGACGACATCAGATCGGGAACATTTCCCTTTCTTCCCATGCGAACGAGAATCTCAAACGCATGGTCCTGAACGCAGATTTCATGGACGGCAGTTTCTCCGGTTCCCAGTCCATCACCTCCTTTATCAAGGATATCCAGAAACTGACGCTCTGCCGCGAATTGCCGGCCCTGGCGGGCTGCAGCGATGATTCCTGGTCCGGCGAGCAGTACCGCCTGAGCCTGCGTTTCCACGATTCGCGCGACCTGCTCTCCTTCATCAAACCGGGAGCCTATATTGCCGACAGTACCTCGCTGACCCTGGATATCGCCCGGGACGGTTCCCTGAAGACAAGCCTGCGATCCCCCCGCCTGGCCTTGGGAAAGACCTACCTGCGCAAGGCGAAACTGGAAGCCGACAACCTGCACGGCTGCATCAACGGTTCCCTGACCGGCTCGGAGTTCGCCCTGGGCTCGCTACACTTCCAGAACAGCGCCTTCCTGCTTTTTGCCGACGACAACCACCTGGGACTGGGCGCCACCTATGACAACGAAAAAGACAAAACCGATAAAGGAGAAATTTACGCCACGGCCCGTTTCTCCCGCGACGAGCAGGACAGTCTGGCCATCCAGGCCCATATCCTGCCTTCCAACGTGTATTTCGACGGGACCGGATGGAACATCTCCCCGGCGGTCCTGGATTACCGGAACAACAGCCTTACCCTGACGGAACCGATTTCCGCCACCAGCATGAACCAGTCCATTTCCATTGCCGGCGGCATCTCCCCCCATCGGCGGGACACCCTCTCCCTGAAGATGGACCACTTCGATATCGGCATCCTGGGATCGCTGACGGAATCGGACTTCGACCTGCGCGGACAGGCAACCGGAAGAGCCCTGGTCACCTCGCCGACCCAGTCCGGCATGGCCCTGCTGATGAACCTTCGCTGCGATTCCACCTACATTGCCTCCCATCCGGCCGGCAACGTGGAACTGAGCAGCGTCTGGGACGATGAAAGCAACCTCTTCCGCATCCTCTGCCGCAATGAGCTGGACGGACGGCGGAACATCGACCTGCGGGCCGGATTCTCACCAAAGAACAAGTCGCTGAAAGCCGATCTGAACCTGGACCGCTTCGAGGCGGGTTACGCCGCACCCCTGCTGGAAGGCGTCCTGTCCACCCTGGAGGGCAAACTGAGCGGCCACATCCACGCCGACGGCACCCTGGACCAGCTGAACCTTTCCAGCGAAGACCTGCGCATCGACGAATCCCGGCTGGCCCTGGATTTCACGGGGGTACCCTATCATGTGTCCGGTCCGCTGCACCTGACCAGCCAGGGTGTATTCTTCGACACCCTGACCCTGCGTGACGAGCATCAGGGATCCGGCACCCTGGACGGAGCCTTCGCTTTTTCCGGACCGGACGGCATGGCGGCCGACCTGCATATCCAACTCGAGAATATGGAAGCCCTGCGGACAACGGAAAAAGACAACAGTTCCTTCTATGGGAATGTTTCCGCAAACGGCCGGGTTTCCCTCACGGGTCCGGTCAACGCCCTGCTGCTGGATATCAATGCCAGCTCGGTGGGAGACGGTTCTTTCCACATCCCGCTGAGTACGGGTGCCAGCGCCGGAAAGAACGACCTCCTCACCTTCCGCGAACCGGCCAAAGTGGTCTATATCGACCCGTACGAAGAGTTCCTGAAACCTGCTAAATCCAAGGAAGGAGGAGATTCCGACATGCGGATCCGGCTGAATATCCAGGCCAACCAGGACATTCAGGCCCTCATCGAATTGGACAAGGATGCCGGCAACATCCTTTCCGCCCGCGGCAACGGCCAGATCCAGCTGGACCTCCGGCCCCGCACGGACCTGTTCCAGATCCATGGCGATTATACCCTTGCCTCCGGCAGTTTCAATTACAACGCCCTGGGATTCACCAACCGCCTGTTCAAGATTGACAATGGCAGCAGCATCCGCTTTTCGGGAGACCTGATGGAGAGCGACCTGGACATCGGCGCAACCTATTCCACCAAGACATCGGTGGGAACGCTCATCGCCGATACATCCTCGGTCTCGACACGCCGCCTGGTCAACTGCCACATCCGGATTACCGACAAACTGAAGAACCCGGAATTGAATTTCAGCATCGACGTTCCCGATCTTGATGCGGCGACGCAAACCCGTGTCGAGAGTGCCTTGAACACGGATGACAAGATCCAGAAGCAATTCCTTTCCCTGCTGATCTCCGGCAGTTTCATGCCCGACGAGCAATCGGGTATCGTCAACAACACCAACTTGCTGTATTCCAACCTCGCGGAAGTGATGGCCACCCAGTTGAACACCATCCTCGAACGGCTGGATATCCCGTTGGACCTGGGTCTTACCTATCAGGAGAGTGCAGGCGGAACGAACATTTTCGATGTGGCGGTATCCACCCAGCTGTTCAACAACCGCGTACTGGTGAACGGCACATTGGGCAATCGTCAGAAGATGTCCACCAGTTCCGGCAGCGATGTTGTGGGCGACCTGGATATAGAAATCAAACTCGACCGGCCGGGACAGTTCCGCCTGAAACTGTTCTCGCATTCGGCCGACGATTATACCAATTACCTGGACTATTCGCAGCGGAACGGCGTGGGTATTACCTGGCAACGGGAATTCTCTTCCTTCAAGGAATTTGTCCGAGACCTTTTCTCGTCCAAGCGGAAACGGGCCGCACGCGCCGCCTCGGATACCACCGCCCGCGAACAAGTAATCCTGGAAATCAAACCCTGACGCATGGTTGGCAAACTATATCTTTTCCCCTCGCCCCTGGGCGATAACGAGCCCCGCGAAGTGATTCCGGGACCGGTGCTGGACCGCATGCTGGAAATCCGCACCTTCGTAGTAGAAGAAGTCCGGACCGCCCGCCGCTTCCTTTCGCGGGCCGGCCTGAAAGGGCATATCGGCGAACTGGAATTCCACGAATTGAACGAACATACCCAGCCGAAAGAAGTCGAGGCCCTGGCCGCCCTGTTCGAAAACGGACAGGATGTAGGCCTGATTACCGAAGCCGGCCTGCCGGCCGTAGCCGATCCGGGCGCCCTTCTCGTGGCGCTCTGCCACCGCCGCAGCATTGAAGTGGTTCCATTCACGGGCCCCTCTTCGTTGATGCTGGCCCTGATGGCATCCGGTCTGGACGGCCAATCCTTCGCCTTCTGCGGATACCTTCCGGCCAAGACGGACGAGCGGCGCAGTGCCATCCGAACCGTCGAGAAAAGGTCTTCCCAGCTGCACCAGACGCAGCTTTTCATCGAAACGCCCTACCGGAATGATTCGCTTATGGCCGACCTGCTGGCCAGCTGCCGCGACGATACCCGCCTGTGCATCGCTGCCGATCTGACCCTGCCCACCGCCACCATCCGCACCCGGACGGTGCGCGAATGGAAAAAAGCGCCCATCGAAATCGGCAAACGGCCTTGTGTGTTTTTACTTTTGGCAAAATGATGAAAGGTACGATAGAACTGGAAGGAATGGAGTTTTTCGCCCGCCACGGTTGCATGGAGCACGAGAAAGTGGCCGGGAACCGCTTCCTGGTGGATTTTCGGGCAGGAGCCAGCCTGGACAAGGCAGCGCAGACCGATGCGCTGGAAGATACGCTCAATTATGGCGATATCTACAAGCTGGTGGCCCGGGAAATGGCCCGTCCGTCGAACCTGCTGGAGCATGTGGCGGCGCGCATCGTAACTGCCATTGCCGACGCGCATCCCGAGCTGGACAGTTTCAGCATCCGTGTTTCCAAACAGCGTCCGCCGGTGGACGGTCCAACGGCCTGGGCGCGGGTTAGTGTTGATTATAAGCGGGATGAGTAAGATGAAGATTGCCTTTCAGACCCTGGGCTGCAAGCTCAATTACGCCGAGACCTCTACCTACGAACGCGGGTTTGTGGCGGCTGGCTGGGAAGTCGTTCCCTGGCAGGACATGGCCGATGTCTATCTGATCAATACCTGCGCCGTGACGGAGCACGCCGAAAAAAAAGCGCGCAACCTGATCCGCAAAATGCACCGTACAGCGCCCGAAGCCGCCATCGTGGTCACGGGCTGCTATGCCGAACTGCGTCGTGAACAGATCGAGGCGCTGGAGGGCGTGGTCCGCGTGTTCGGCGCCGCCGAGAAGCGGCAGGTGGTCCCGGAAACCGTCGCATGCGTGGGCGTGGCCCCGTCTGACGCGGGACAGGCCGCCGGCTCGCAGAAACGCGTCCTCGCTGCGCGGTCCCAGCCCGCTCCGCTGCGGAAATGCTCGCCGGAACCTGTTCCGCTTTCGCCGGGGTCTTCGGCCACGCAGGTGATGGAGGCGTATTCCAGCGGGGAGCGGACGCGCTCGTTCCTGAAGGTGCAGGATGGCTGTGACAATTTCTGCGCCTATTGCACCGTTCCCTTCGCACGGGGCCGCAGCCGGAACATTCCCATCTGCGAAGCCGTCCGCCAGGCGCGCGAGATTGCGGCCTCCGGCATCCGCGAAATCGTGCTCACAGGCGTGAATACGGGCGATTTCGGCCGCACGACCGGCGAATCGTTCCTGGATCTGCTGAAGGCGCTGAACGCGGTGGACGGAATTGAACGGTACCGGATTTCCTCCATCGAACCCAACCTGCTGACAGATGAGATCAGTGCCTGGCTGACTTCGGGGACCAAGTTCCTCCCCCACTTCCATATTCCCCTGCAGACTGGCAGCGACACCCTGCTGAAAAAAGTGGGTCGCCGTTACGACACCGCTTTGTTTGCCAGCCGCATCGATACCATCCGCCGGCATTGGAAAGAGGCCACCGGACTGGACGGGACGGTGTTTTTCGGGATTGACGTCATTGTGGGACTGCCCGGCGAAACGGAGGAGCTCTTTGAAGAGACCTACCGTTTCCTGGCCGAACGCATCCGCCCGGCCTACCTGCATATTTTCCCCTACTCCCGCCGCAGCGGGACACGCGCAGCCGTGATGCCGGACCAGGTGCAAGACCGCATCAAAACCGCCCGTGTAGAGCGGCTGGAAGCCCTTTGCCGGGAACTGGAAGCGGAATTTATCGCCACGAACCGCGGACGAAAGGAACGGGTCCTGTGGGAAAGCGACAAGAAAGACGGACGCATGGCCGGCTATACCGGAAACTATATCCGGATCGAACGGCCGTACGATGCATCGCGTGTGGGGACCATCGAGGAGGTGACGATATGAAGACAAGGCTGACATTTCTGGGCACCGGGACGTCGCAAGGCGTACCCATCATCGGCTGCACCTGCGCAGTGTGCCGGTCGAAGGACCCGCGGGACAATCGCCTGCGCAGCGCCGTCCTCGTAGAATTTGCCGGACGGACGATCCTGGTCGATGCTGGCCCGGATTTCCGCCAGCAGATGCTCCGGGAAGGTGTCCGCCATCTGGACGCGATTCTCCTCACCCACAACCACCGGGACCATACGGGCGGCCTGGACGATGTCCGCTCGCTGAACTATATTGACCGCCATGCGGCGGAGATCTATTGCGAAGAAAACGTATTGGAAGACCTGAAGGGCGAGTATCCCTATGCCTTCCAGTATCCCAAGTACCCCGGTGCCCCGGAATGGCGCATTCATCTGATTGAGAACAAGCCGTTTACCATCCCGCCGGCAGACCGGGATCGCGAACTGCAGTGGGTCCATGACAAGGGCTACTGCTACCGGAATGCCGACGGGACCACGGAACCCGTGAGCCCGGATATCATTGACCGTGCCGTGGCACCGGGAGAGGGCGAACCGGCCATCCTCCCCATCCGGGGCATCCACGGCCAGCTTCCGGTCCTGGGATTCCGTTTCGGGGACATGGCCTATATTACGGATATGAACGTGCTGCCCGATGCCGAGAAAAGCAAACTGCAGGGCCTGGAGCACGTGACGCTCAATACCGTCGGATACCACCGGCATCACTCGCATTTCAGCCTGGACGAGGCCCTGGTCCTGGCCGGAGAAATCGGCGCCCGGCACACCTGGCTGACGCATCTGAGCCACGCTTTCCCGTGTTATGACGCTTTCTGTGAAGAGATAGACCGCCGCTGTGCCGAACTGGGCGTCCGGACGGTTGTACGCCCCGCCTGGGACGGCCTGGTTATTGCCGGTAAGGAGGAACCGCTCCCTCGTCGATAAGCCGGCGGAGAATCTCGGTCCAGCCAGACACCGTTTCCGTGTTTCCCATCCCGTCCGGGAGGCCGAAGGTCTGCCGGAGATCGTCCAGGGTATAATCCCCTTCCTTTTCATCGTTAATATACGCGCGCAACGCGGCTTCGGTCGCCTCGCGCCGTGCGGGCGTCTCGGCCCGGCTCCGGCAGATATCGCAGGTGCCGCACGGCGCACTTTCCATCTGCCCGAAATAGCGCAGCAGGAACTGCGAGCGGCATTCCGTGGCTTCGCTGACATAATCGACCATGGTGGCAGAACGGATGCGGGACGCTTCGCGCAGCTGTTCGTATTTGCGGGGCGAGAGGGCCACGTTTCCTTCGCGCAGGCGGTCGTGATGCAGGAAAACGACGCTGGTGTGGTCGGTGGGGATGTATCGGATCACGTGCTCCAGCGAGAGTTTGTACAGCAGCTGCCGCAGCGCGGGGATGCCGATGCCCATGCGGGAGGCGACCCATTCTTCATCGATCGGAACCGCGAAGGAGAAAAGGCCGGCGTACCGGCGCATCAGCACCTCCAGCAGTTCCGCCATCCCGCTTTCCGGCAGCGCAATGTCGTACAGGGCCGTCCGGTCCACAAGGATCTGCACGCGCGTGTCGATATCAACATCTTCCGAATAGGTCCAGTGGTCTTCCCGCTCGATGTATTTCATGGCGTAATAGACCGTCTGCGGCTGCAGGTGGAAATGCGCGCAGAATTCCTTGCTGTCGAAACGCAATTCCCGGCCGGCCCCCGTATCGTACGGAATCCCGAAAAAGATATGGACCTTGTGGTAGATATCCTCGATGGTCTCGATGGACGGGAAGGATACCCGTTCCAGCTGGGAGATGCGCCGGAGGTCGGTGCCGTTCCAAAGGAGCACCGCGAACGAACGCTTTCCGTCGCGGCCGCCGCGGCCCGCTTCCTGGAAATACGCCTCCGGGCTGTCCGGCAGGTCGTAGTGCACCACGAAACGCACGTCCGGTTTGTCGATACCCATCCCGAAAGCATTGGTGCAGACCATGATACGCGTCTCTCCCCTCTTCCACGATTCCTGCCGCTGCGCCCGCTGGAGGTTGCCCAGTCCGGCATGGTAGAACGAGGCCGAGATTCCCTGCGATAGCAGCAATTGGGCCAGCTCTTCGGTACGGGCGCGGTTGCGGACATAGACGATTCCCGAACCCGCCACCCCGCGGCAGACGGCCAGCAGCTGGCCGTTTTTGTCCTCGGTCCTGCGGACGATGTAGGAGAGGTTGGGGCGCTCGAAACCGCTTTTGAGCAGGTTGCGCCGTTTAAAGCCCAGGCGGTCCTGGATATCATCCGCCACCGCCGGCGTAGCCGTGGCCGTAAGGGCGATGACAGGAGCGTCCACCAGTTTCCGCAGTTCGCCGATGCGCAGGTAGTCCGGCCGGAAATCATAGCCCCACTGGGAGATGCAATGTGCCTCGTCCACCACGATATAGCTGATGTCCATCACCTCCAGGTAGGAGCGGAACAGGCGGGTGCCGAGCCGTTCGGGAGACAGGTAGAGGAACTTGAAGTCACCGTGGGCGGCGTTGTTCAGCGTCAGGTCCACCTCGTGCCGGTTCATGCCGGTATAGACGCACAGGGCCTTGATACCGCGGTCGTTCAACTGCTGGACCTGGTCCTTCATGAGCGCGATGAGCGGGGTGACCACGAGGGCGATCCCCTCCTTCATCAGCGCGGGCACCTGGAAACACACGGACTTCCCGCCGCCGGTGGGCAGGATTGCGAGGACATCCCGGCCGGCCACCGCCTCCCGGATGATATCTTCCTGCATGGGACGGAAGGACTCATACCCCCAATACGTCCGCAAAATGTCCAGCGCTTCCATGAATTTTTGCAAAAATTTTGGTCTAAATCATTTTAGGTCAGGCACTCACCCTTTACCTGGCAAATTTTTTGCAGGAAAGTAGTCCGGCCGATGGCCAATCGCTTTTCAAATTTAATAATTATTCGTAAATTTGCGCGATTTTAAAGAGAAAAAGTCAAACTAAAAAAATTTTGTTTTATTATGCCCAAAATGGATTTAAGCAAGTATGGGATCAAGGGTGTGAAGGAAGTCCTTTACAACCCGTCCTATGAGGTTCTTTACAACGAGGAGACCAAACCCGGTCTGGAAGGTTATGACAAGGGTCAGGTCACCGAACTGGGTGCCATCAACGTGATGACCGGCGTCTATACCGGCCGCTCGCCTAAGGACAAATACATCGTCTATGACAAGACGACGAAGGAAGGCGCTCCCGGTGAGATCTGGTGGACCACCGAGGGTTATCCCAACGACAACCACAAGATGACCGAGAAGACCTGGAAAGAGGTAAAGAAACTCGCCCAGAAGCAGCTCAGCGGAAAGCGCCTCTTCGTGGTGGACGGTTTCTGCGGTACGCACGCCGACACCCGCATGAAGGTCCGCTTCATCATGGAGGTTGCCTGGCAGGCCCACTTCGTAACCAACATGTTCATCCGTCCTAAGAACCAGAAGGAATTCGACCAGGAACCCGATTTCGTCGTGTACTGCGCCGCCAAGGCAAAGGTAGAGAACTACAAGGAGCTGGGTCTCCGCAGCGAAACCTGCGTCGCTTTCAACGTCACTTCCCGCGAGCAGGTTATCCTGAACACCTGGTACGGTGGTGAGATGAAGAAGGGTATGTTCTCCATGATGAACTACTATCTCCCGCTGAAGGGCATCGCCGCCATGCACTGCTCGGCCAATACCGATATGAACGGCGAGAACACCGCCATCTTCTTCGGTCTCTCCGGCACCGGCAAGACCACCCTTTCCACCGACCCGAAGCGTCTCTTGATCGGCGACGACGAGCACGGCTGGGACAACAAGGGCGTCTTCAACTTTGAAGGCGGCTGCTATGCCAAGGTCATCAAACTGGACAAGGAATCCGAGCCCGATATCTACAACGCCATCCGTCGCGACGCCCTCCTGGAGAACGTCACCGTGGACAAGGCCGGCAAGATCGACTTCAATGACAAGAGCGTCACCGAGAACACCCGCGTCAGCTACCCGATCTACCACATCAACAACATCGTCCGCCCGGACAGCCACGGACCGGCAGCCAAGCAGGTCATCTTCCTGAGCGCCGATGCTTTCGGTGTGCTTCCTCCGGTTTCCATCCTTGATCCCGAGCAGACGAAGTACTACTTCCTGAGCGGCTTCACCGCCAAGCTCGCCGGTACCGAGCGCGGCATCACCGAGCCCACACCGACCTTCTCCGCCTGCTTCGGTCAGGCCTTCCTGGAGCTCCATCCGACCAAATACGCCGAGGAACTTGTGAAGAAGATGAAGAAGTCCGGCGCCAAGGCTTACCTGGTGAACACCGGTTGGAACGGTACGGGCAAGCGCATCTCCATCCGCGACACCCGCGGTATCATCGATGCCATCCTGAACCACTCCATCGACAAAGCCCCGACCAAGGTCATCCCGTTCTTCAACTTCACCGTGCCTACCAAACTCGCCGGTGTGGATACGGGTATCCTGGATCCTCGCGACACCTACAAGAAGGCTTCCGAGTGGGAAGAGAAGGCCAAAGACCTCGCCGCCCGCTTCATCAAGAACTTCAAGAAGTACGAAAGCAACCGCGCTGGCAAGGCCCTCGTAAAGGCCGGTCCGCAGCTGTAATCGATTCCTCGATACTAAAAAAGGCGACCTTGAGGGCCGCCTTTTTTGTGTTTAGCGCAGTTCGACGGAAACCGTTTCCAGCAGCGGGGATGCGGCCATGTCCTGGGGATTGGTTCCGGGCACATCTTGCGGGATGGGGGTACCGAGCCGCGCAAAGAGCTCCTGCCAGTAAAGCGGGAACTCCCCTTCCGCGTTTTTCCAGTTCATGGGCTTGTTTTCAAAGAGATAGGAGCCATCGGCGGCACGATAGCTCTCGCGTACCAGTTCCGAGCAGTAAAGAGCCCCGTTGTCGGGAAGGAAAGCCATGTCGTACGACTGCCCGCAGAAAGCCTTGGCCTGTTCCACAAAGGATGCCACATCGTGGGAATCCTTCAGCCGTTTGATGACAAATACCGGCAGGGAGCCGTCCTTGAGCGTAAAATCGCACAGGAAGGTATCCAGCGGATGCCGATCCACCCCATGACGGATGGTGGCATCGATAATCCAGGTGGAATCGCCCTGCACCTCCGCAATGGCCACATGGATCAGATTCATCCGTCCCTTCTCCCCCGTCGCGGAGGTAATGGCTTCATCCATGGAATCCGCTTCTATCGAATAGTCGGCCGGAATGCCGACAAAGACAAGGTCGCCGGTGCGCAGGGCTTCCGGACGGGACGTGCAGCAGGCCAGGGAGGCTGCCAACGCAAGGAAAACAAAAATCTTCTTCATATCTATGCAAAAATACGTAAATTTGTACAGAAGTAAAAACCAAATATGAAAAGAATCCTCTTCTCCCTCGTCTTTCTCGGCGCCGCCCTGTCTCTTCAGGCCCAAACGTTCAACCCCTTTCCCAAAAGCTGGAAATGGACGGACACGAACGAACTGGCATGCAGTTACGAGTCCGCCACTGCCGGAAAACCCGTCTTCCCCGTTCAGCCGGAGGGTGCCGTCAACCTGACCTGGTCGCCCGATTCCACGAAGCTGGCGTTCACGCGCGACAACGACCTCTACGTCGTGGATGTCGCCAGCGGGCAGGAGCACCGCCTCACCACCGACGGAAGCCCGCTCATCCTCAACGGATACGCTTCGTGGGTCTATTTCGAGGAGATTTTCGGCCGGCCGTCGAAGTACCGTGCGTTCTGGTGGTCGCCCGATTCGAAGAAGATCGGCTTTTATCGCTTCGATAATACCCGGGTGCCGATGTTCCCGATCTATTCCCCCAAAGGGCAGGATGGTTCGTTGCGGCTCACCCGTTATCCCAAAGCCGGCGAGCCGAACCCGCAGGTCCGCATCGGCATCGCCCACCTGGACGGTACGGAACCGATTGTGTGGGCAGATTTTGATGAGACGGAGGATCAATACTTCGGAACGCCGTTCTGGGGAGCGGACAGCCGGGAGTTCTTTGTGAGCCGCGAACCGCGCATCCAGAACACCCTGGACCTTTACAGCGTCAACGTGGCCGACGGCAGCAAGACCGCCATCTACCACGAGGAGTCCCCTACCTGGCTGGATTGGATCGAGGGCATGCTTTTCTCGGAGAAGGGTCTCTACATGGCCCGCTGCTTCGAGACCGGCTGGTCGCAGATTTACTTCCTTTCTTATGATGGAAAGACCTTGAAACGCCTGACCGACGGGCCGAACTGGCGCATCAACCTGTTGCGGGTCGATGCCGGGAAGGACGAGGTATATTTCACGGCCGAACGCGACAGCCGCTACAGCAGTGCGCTCTATAAGGTTGATCGGAAAGGACGCATCACCGCCCTGACCGATCCGGCCTTCCACGCGGCCAGCGTAAGTTTTTCACCCGACGGGAAGCAGTTCGCCGCCGTGCTGTCCAACTACACGAATCCGCCGAAACTGATTACCGCGCCGGTAGCCAAACCGCAACAAATCCGCGTAATTGCCGATCAGAAGGGTCCTGACTTCGAGACGGCCGGCCTATGCCTGCCCGAGGTCGTTACCCTTACCACGAAAGACGGCACCACGCTCTACGGAACAATGGTCTATCCGAACGGATTCAATCCTGATCAGCATTATCCCGTCCATGTGGATCTGTACGGAGGGCCGGATACGCCCCTCGTGCGCGGACGCTTCCAGCAGCCCGACCCCTGGTATGCCGAGAACGGCATCATCGCCGCCACCCTGGATTGCCGCGCCGCCGGACACGGTGGTCGCAAGGACCTCGACCAGATTTATAAGCATCTGAATACCATCGAAATAAGCGACTTCGTGGAATGGGCCGAATGGCTGCAGTCCCTCCCCTATGTACAGGCCGATAAGATTGGCGTAGAGGGCTTCTCGTTTGGCGGAACCATGACCACCATGCTGGTCTTTACCGCCCCGGACAAATACCCCTACGGCATTGCGGGCGGCGGGGTCTATGACTGGGCCCTCTATGACACGCACTACACCGAACGCTTCATGGAGACCCCGCAGACCAATCCGGACGGCTACCGCGACTCGCGCGTCATCAACTATGTCGGGCAATACAAGCCCTCGGACCGTGTCCGGCTGAAAATCACCCACGGAACGGGCGATGACAACGTCCATTTCCAGAACACGCTCCAACTGATCGACGAACTGCAGAAACAGGGAAAATCCTTCGATTTCATGATCTATCCCGATGGCATGCATGGCTACCGGGGCTATCAGGGAACGCATTTCCGCACGGAAAACCATGCTTTCTGGAAGAAGCATCTCTGCAGCCCTTCCCCCATTACCCTGCCGCGGGCGGATGCGGCCAAAATGGGTATCGACACCACCCACTATCACAAGGTGTGGGACATCGTCTGGTCCAAGGCCACAGATGAACTTCACAGCCTGATGGTCGTGAAGGACGGGAAGGTGGTGTATGAACGCTACGCTCCTACCCTGAATGCCCAGACGCCGAAGGTACTCTGGTCCGCCAGCAAGACCTTCACGTCCACGGCCGTAGGATTTGCAGTGGATGAAGGCAAATTATCCGTAAAAGATCCGGTGATTTCCTTCTTCACGAAAGAGGAACTTCCCGACATCTTGGACGAACGGTTAAAACGAATGACGATCAAGGACTTGCTCACCATGTCGTCCGGGTTCAGCCGCGATTTACTCGTGGATGCGATTACCTCGTTTGAGGGAGACTGGGCGCAGAAGGCCCTGGCCGTTCCCATGAGCCGCGAGCCGGGAAGCAAATTCGCCTACAACAGCATGAACACCTACCTGCTGTCCGTCATTGTGAGCCGTGTCGTCGGCGAGCCGATGGACCGCTACCTGGACCGCAAACTGTTCCAACCGCTGGGCATCAAGAACTGGCACTGGGACCATTCCCCGCAGGATTACCCCACCGGTGGCTGGGGCCTCTACCTTTGCACCGACGACCTGGCCAAGGCCGGGCAGTTCTACCTCCAGAAAGGCAGGTGGAACGGAAAGCAGCTGCTCTCCGAGAAATGGATCGACGAGGCCTCGGCGAAACATACGGTCATGGAGTATAAGCTGGATACCCCGCTGGACACCAACCGGGGCTACGGCTACCAGATCTGGCGATGCAAACCGGAGGGTTCCTACCGCATGGACGGAGCCCACGGCCAGTTTGTTATCGTCCTTCCGGAGCAGAACGCCGTTATCGTCATTACCGGCCACTGCTCCCAGACCCAGAAAGAACTCGACGCCGTCTGGCAGCACATCTTGCCGACGCTATAGGACAAACATCGAATCCCTGAAATTCACCAGATAGACCTTCTTGACCGCACGGGTAAGGGCGGTGTAAAGCCATTTGAGGTCCTCGTCGGCCAGGTCGTCCTGCCAGAAGGGATTGTCGATGAAGACGCAGTCCCACTGACCGCCCTGGGATTTGTGGCCGGTGATGGCATTGGCATATTTGAGTTGAAGGGCGTTGAAATACGGATCCTCCTTCACAGCATCATACCGCTTCTTCTTCGTGGTCAGGTGGGCATAATCCTCCAGGACACCCTGGTATAGGGCCTCCTGCTGTTCACGCGTCAGGGAAGCCGATTCCGACTCCAGCGTATCCAGGCAAACCTTTGCCACAATTTCCTCTTCGCCATAATCCGGGAAAGAGAGGCGGGCCGTGGCGAAATGCAGGCCGTACCGGTCCTCGTACCGCGATATCTTCAACAACTTGGCGATATCCCCGTTGGCGATGTATTCCAGGGAACTGTCCTTTTTGTCAGATGCAAACTGGTAGCAGTTTTTCACGATCATCAACTTCTCACCCCGTACCAGCCGTTCTTCCTTGAACTGTACCATTGCCCGGATACCGGCGTTGTACCGGTTGGCCCGTTTGTTGGACCGCGTAAGGACGATGACATTGTCCTCGCCGAAGCGGTCGTATGCGTCCGATATCGCCTCGATCAACTCTCCCCCGCCGATCCGCTCGATATCCTCGAATCCTTTCAGTTCCAGCTGCAATCGCCCCTGTTCCGGCTGCGCCGACGCCAAGCCCGAGCGAGCATTTCCGCAGCGGAGCGGTCCGGGACCGCGCAGTGAGGACGCGTTTTTGGGAGCGAGGGCTGCGTCGGTGCAGCCGGGGACATCGCCGGTGATGCAGTATCGGACCAGGGTGGCGTTGTGGAGGATACCGGAAGCGTTCTGCTGGCGGACGACGGTGGTGAGGGTAGAGAACAGGACACCGCCGAACTGATCCATAAAGTCTTCCGAGAGCGCCGGCGAGGCATCCAGACCGACGGGCGGAAGCTGGGCGGCATCGCCCACCAGAATCATCCGGCAACCGATCCCGTGCCGGACATAGGAGACCAGGTCTTCCAGCAGGTTGCCCGTTCCGAAAGCGGCGCCGGAAGAACCGCCGTCAATCCCGATAAGCGACACTTCATCCACGATATAGAGCGTATCCTTCGCCTTGTTCGGCGACAGCGAGAACTGGCCAAATCCGTCACCGGAGATGGACTGGCGCCGGTAGATATGCTTGTGGATGGTATAGGCCGGACGGCCCGTATAAGAAGACAGGACCTTGGCCGCACGGCCGGTGGGGGCCAGCAGCACACAGGGGATCTCCATCTCCCCCATCGTGGCCACGATGGCCGCCAGCGCGGTGGTCTTGCCCGTTCCCGCATAGCCGTTCGCCACCAGGATATCCCCGTTGTCCTCGGTCAGGAAAGCGGCGACATCTCCCAGGAAGGCATCCTGGCAGGTGGTGGGTTCGTATCCGAAATGGGAAAGGAACGAACGGTAAAAGAATTCCCGCCGGTCCATGGCTTAGCGCTTTGCGCGGGAGAAAATCATGCCGCAGGCAGCCAGGACAGGATAAATCTCCACGCGGCCCAGGAACATGTCCAGACAATAAATCACCTTGGCCACGGCCGGTTCCGCACCATAATTGCCAAAGGTACCGATTTCGCCTAGGGCCGGTCCCACATTGGCCAGGGATGAAATGGTAGCCGGGATGGCGTTCGCACCTCCCGATCCCACCAGCATGCAAACCAGGACGGAGACGACCAGCAACATGCCGTACATGGCAATGTACAGGATGTGCGGATAGAGTTCTTCATCCCGGACAATCCGATTGCCCAGCTTAATCTCGCTCACCGATGCGGGATGGATATTGCGGCGGAGCTGACGCCCGATGGCCTTGAACAGCATCATCACCCGGTCGCTCTTCAGGCCGCCCGTCGTGGATCCTGCCATGCCGCACTGAACCCCCACATACATCATCAGCAGGCACGGGAACAAGGGCCAGGCGCTATTATCGGCCGTAGCAAAACCACTCGTGGATGCGTAACTGAGAATCTGGAAGGTGCCATCCATGAAGGCACGGTACCAGGAGGGCTCGATCTGGCCGATTTTCAGGTACAGGGCCGTGATAATGGAACAAATCGCCAGCGTTCCCAGATAAAATTTGAGTACCGGATTCTTGAACGGCTTCAGCGACCGGGTGACCACCGCCATGAAAATCAGGGCGAAGTGGATGGAGGCCAGCAGCATGAAGACCATGGTAATCAGGTTGATCAGGTCCGAATGGAAACTGCCGATGGACTGGTTCCGGGTACTGAAACCGCCCGTTGCACAAACGCTGAAAGCATGGTTGATGGCGTCGAAAGCGCTCATACCGGCCAGGCAATAACTCAGGAAAGCGAGTATGCAGATTCCCAGGTACACCGATGTGAAAATGATAACCGTCTTGTTCGCCCGCGAACGGTAGCCTTCCCGCGACAGGGAGGAAAGTTCCATATTGGCCAGCCGCAGGCGGACCGGAGAAGAGTTGGGAATCACCAGCAGCAGGAAGACCACGACTCCCAAACCGCCGATAAAATGCGTGGAGGATCGCCAGAACAGCAGACTGTTCGGAAGCGATTCCACATCGCTCAGGATGGTACCCCCCGTAGTGGTGAAACCGGAAACGCTTTCGAAAAGGGCGTTGACAACCGTAAAGGGCCCTCCCCAGAGGGCATAGGGCAGCATTCCGAAGATAAAGGACAACAGCCAGGACAGGAAAATGATGATGTAGCCGTCCTTCAAGGTAATGGCCGAGTTTTTCCGGACAAAGATGAACGGGAAGACGCCTACGATGAAGGTGATCGTAAAGCTGATCATCAGCGCGGCCAGCGCACTGTCGTTCCCATTTGCCACGGAAACCAGGATGGACAGGAACATGAACAACGCACTGACCAGCAGCGCGAAGCCCACATTACGCGATATCACCCTGAAATTCATTTCCTTACTCCGGTTTTGCGTTCAACTTATCCCGAAGGGCATTCACCCGGGAACGCATCTGCTGGTTCTCTCCGATGAGTTCCGTGATACCGGCATTCAGTTCCGACAATTCATCATCTCCCTCAAAGGAATAGGTGTATTTCTTATTGTAGGACCGATAATTCTCCATGCCGTCCAGCATCTTGCGGAGCGGATTCACATAATAGGTAAGGATAAAGAAGAGCAGCATCACCACCAGCAGCAGGCCCACGGAAACAGCCACGATACCCGGAATGATGCTCCGGTAGAAGCCGCGCTGGAAGGTCAGCGAGTTCTTCTGCAGGTCTCCGTAAATCGCCCCGCTGAGGTTGTCGATGTCGCGGCGTAGACGGTTGTATCGCGGTTGCAGCCGGTCGAAATACCAGGTACGCGAGTCGATAAAATCGGAAGAAATCACGTTCTGCAGTTCCAGCGAAGTGAGCATGAAGGCCGAGTAGGAATAGACCACCGAGTCGGCCAGCGGTAGCATTTTCACCGAGGTGAGCGAACGGCGGATGGAGTCGCACCGGTTCATGAAGGCATCCTGGTCGAAATCCGGCAGCCGGCTGGTGGTTTCATCACCCACGACAGCCAGGATACCCAGGTTGTAGTCATTGCTCAGCTGGGCCAGTTTCTGGGAAGCGTTGATGCTCTTGATATTCTCTGCAATCAGGTCTGACACATAGGTGCTCATCCGGCTGTATTCCAACACCGAAATGATGCTGGAGATCAGCAGGGTGGCGGCAATGGCGCTGAGCGCGAGTGTCAGTTTCAGGCGGATGCTCATAAGATATTCATCGATTGTTCACGGATTTTCTCGAGCTCATCCTTCATCCGGACCACCGTCTGCTGGATGAGGGCATGGTTGGCCTTGGATCCGGTCGTATTGATCTCGCGTCCCATTTCCTGGATGATGAACCCGAGTTTCTTGCCCGGATACGGTTCCCCGTCGATGGTATCCATGAAATATTTGCAATGCTGGCGCAGGCGCACTTTCTCCTCGTTGATATCGTATTTTTCGAGGTAGAAAATGAGTTCCTGCTCGAATCTTTCCTTATCCGGCTTGGCTCCCAGTTCAACCAGGGCCTTGTCCAGCCGTTCGCGGACCGCGGCGATGCGTTCCGGATCGAAACGCTCCACCTCGTCTTCAAAAGCGAGGATCTTGGCCACGCGGGAGGTCACATCCTTGTATAAGGCAGCTCCTTCGCGGTCGCGGAAGGCATTGACGGTGGCGATGGCTTCCTCCAGGGCGGCGGCGACGGCCGGCCAGGCCGCATCGTCCACCACTTCCACCTTCCGGTTGTCCATGATGTCCGGGAACCGGAGAATGGCGGCCAGGAGTTCGTTGTTCATCCGGTCCGTCGCCTCCATGGAACCGCCGGTAAAACCGGGCAGGCCGTTGCGGATGGAACGGATCTGGTCGTAATAGGCTTTCAGCAACTCCGCGTTGATGGGTTTGGCGGTTTCGGCCGCATTGGGTTCCCAACTGACAAAACAGTCTATCGTACCCCGAACCAGTGTTTCGGACAGCCGCTGGCGGAAAATCATTTCCTTGTCCTTGGGAAGGACCTGCGACTTGATGCTCACCTCGGCGGATTTTCCGTTGAGGGTGCGGATTTCAATGGTGAGTTTTCCTGCCGGGAGGACGGCCTCAGCCTTGCCATAACCTGTCATTGACTTAATCATCGCCCCAAAAAACCTATTTACAAAAGGCAAATTTAACAATTTATTGTTACATTTGTAAGTTAATCGAAAAGATATGGAAGAAAAGAAACTCAATTTCCTGGAGGAAATCATCGAAAACGACCTGAAATCGGGCAAAGTGGACAGCATCATGACCCGATTCCCGCCGGAGCCGAACGGCTACCTGCACCTGGGACACGCCAAGAGCATCTGCCTGAATTTCGGACTGGCCCAGAAGTATGGCGGAAAGACCAACCTGCGTTACGATGATACCAACCCCGTCAAGGAAGACACCGAATATGTAGATTCCATCAAGGAAGACATCCAATGGCTTGGTTTCCAATGGGATAAGGAATTATATGCGTCGGATTATTTCGACCAGCTGTACGCCTGGGCCGAGGAGCTGATCAAGCGCGGCCTGGCCTATGTGGACGACCAGACGCAGGAGGAAATCCGCGCGGGACGCGGCACCGTCGATAAGCCCGGCACCGAGAGCCCCTGGCGCAACCGCACCCCCGAAGAGAACCTGAAACTCTTCCGCGAGATGCGGGACGGGAAGTATGCCGACGGCGAGAAGGTCCTGCGTGCCAAGATCGACATGGCGCATCCGAACATGATGTTCCGCGATCCCCTGCTGTACCGCATCAAACACGCCTCCCATCATCGTACCGGGGACAAATGGTGCATCTACCCGATGTACGATTTCACCCACGGGCAGTGCGACTCCATCGAGCACATCACCCATTCCATCTGCACCCTGGAGTTCGACGTGCACCGTCCGCTGTACGACTGGTTCATCGAGACCCTCGGCATCTATCCCAGCCACCAGTACGAGTTCGCCCGCCTGAACCTCACCTATACGCTCATGAGCAAGCGCAAGCTGCTGGAGCTGGTGCAGAAAGGCCTGGTGAGCGGCTGGGACGATCCGCGGATGCCCACCCTCTGCGGTGTGCGCCGCCGCGGCTATACGCCCGAAGCCCTGAAAATGTTCTGCGAGAAGATCGGCGTGAGCAAACGCGACCAGCTGATGGACATCCAGCTGCTGGAATGGTGCGTGCGCCAGGACCTCAACGAGCGCAGCAACCGGTACATGGTGGTGCAGGATCCCGTCAAGGTGACCCTGACCAACTATCCGGAAGGCCAGGTGGAGTGGTTCGACTGCCCCCTGAATCCGGCCGATCCGGAAGGAGCTTCCCGCAAGGTGCCTTTCACCCGGGAAATGTACATCGAACGGGCCGACTTCATGGAAGACGCCCCGCACAAGTTCTTCCGCCTGAAACCCGGCGGAGAGGTGCGGCTGAAATACACCTATATCATCCGCTGCGATGAGGTGGTGAAAGACGAGCAGGGCAACATCGTCGAGCTGAAATGCTCCTACGACCCGAGCACCCGTCCGGGCAATGGAGAATGGCGTTCGGTGAAGGGAACCATCCACTGGGTATCCACCGCGCACGCCCGCAAGCTGGAACTGCGCAATTACGACCGCCTGTTCACGCTGGCCGATATGAGCCAGGTTCCCGAGGACAAGGATTACAAGGACTTCCTGAACCCGGATTCCCTCATCGTTACGGAAGGATACGCCGAGCCCGCCCTGCTGGAGGATGCTTCCGGCATCGCCGTCCAGTTCGAGCGGACCGGTTATTATGTGAAAGACCGCGACAGCACGCCTGCGTGCCCGGTATTCAACAAAACTACGGCACTGAAAGATTCCTATAAACCCGAATAATGGCCGACCGGAACCTATCGGAAAACAGCAGAAGGATCGCACGCAATACGGTCCTTCTGTATTTCCGTATGTTCCTGCTCATGGCCGTGGGGCTGTACACGTCGCGGGTGGTGCTCCGCAGCCTCGGACAGATAGACTTCGGCGTGTATGGCGCCGTTGCCGGCGTGGTGACCCTGTTCACCATTCTCACCGCAAGCATGTCCGGGGCCATCAGCCGCTTCATCACCTTTGAACTGGGGAAAAACGGAGACCGGCTGAAACTGGTTTTCTCGACAGCCGTATCCATCCAGCTGCTGCTGGCCGCTGCCATTGTCCTGCTGGCCGATCCCATCGGCCTTTGGTGGCTGAACCACAAGATGGTCATTCCGCCCGACAGGCTTGTCGCAGCCCGCTGGGTGCTGCATTTTTCCGTCCTGTCGCTGGTTGTACAGCTGGTGAGCGTTCCCTATAACGCTGCCATCATCGCCCACGAGCGGATGGACGCCTTTGCCGGGATCAGCATCTTCGAAGGGCTGGGAAAACTGCTGGTCGCCTACCTGCTGATGGTTTCGGCCGGAGACCGGCTTATCCTGTACGCCGCCCTCCTGGCGGGCGTGAGTCTGGCTACCCGTCTGTTGTACGGGATCTTCTGCCGGCGGCATTTCGAAGAGACCCGCTATGGCTGGAAACTGGACAAGCAACTCTTTTCCGAGATGTTTTCCTTTGCGGGATGGGACTTCATCGGTTCCGGGGCCAGCATCCTCCGAGACCAGGGCGGCAACCAGCTCCTGAACCTCTTTTACGGGCCTGTCACCAACGGGGCCTGGCTGCTGGCAGCACAGGTAAACAGCACCGTCCAGAAATTCGTCACCAGCTTTACCACGGCCATCAACCCGCAGATTACCAAGTCTTTCGCAGCGGGCGACAAGGCTTACATGATGGAACTGATTTTTAAGGGCTCGCGCGTGAGCGTGTATCTCCTGCTGCTGGTGGTCTGCCCCATCCTGTTCAACACTCCCTTCCTTGTCAATCTATGGCTGGGTGCGGATTCCGTTCCCCTGCATACCGTGCAGTTCATCCGGCTGGTCCTGGTTTACCTGCTGGTGGAAGCTGTTTCCTATACCATGATTACCGCCATGCTGGCCACCGGGAAGATCCGCAACTACCAGTTGCTGGTCGGCGGCTTGATGCTCCTGAACTTCCCCGTTTCGTGGCTTTGCCTGAAACTGGGTGCCCCGGCCAGCTGCATCTACTGGGTGGCCATCTGCATCGCCTTCTGCTGCCTGTCCGCCCGGCTGTATATGCTCCACGGCATGATCGGCCTTCCCGTCGGACGCTTCCTCCGGGAAGTCTTCCTGAACGAACTATGCGTGGTGCTGACGGCGATGGCCGCCGCCTGGGCCCTCTCGCTCCTGCTTCCGCTGGAACAGGCGTGGGGTTTCCTGGTGCATGCCACCGCTTCGGTGCTGATCGCCGGCCTGACCATCTTCCTGCTGGGCATGAACAAAGCCGAACGCGCTTTTTGGACCCATAAACTCCTGAAACGATGATCCGGCTGCAACACAGGGAAGACTGCTGTGGCTGCACTGCTTGCGCCGCAGCCTGTCCGCACGGCGCCATCCGCATGGAGGCCGACGGGATGGGCTTCCCCTATCCGCATATAGACCCGGACCGCTGCATCGACTGCGGCCTTTGCGAGCAGGTCTGCGCCTTCAAGCCCCTAGAAAAGACAGCCAGCCCCAAGGCCGAGGCCATCCGTTTCCCCGCCTGCCTGGAAAAGAGCCAGAGCGGAGGATTGGCGTATGCCCTGATGCACAAGGCCATCGGAGCGGGTTATCGGGTGTACGGGGCCGCCCTCGACCCTGATTTTGTGATCCGGCACCGAAGGGTGGATACGCTGGAAGGACTCGAACCCCTGCGGCTGTCGAAATACGCCCAGAGCGACATGGACGGCATCGCGGAGCAGATCCTGGCAGACCTGACGGCCGGCCAGCGCGTGCTGTTTACCGGTACGCCCTGCCAGTGCGCCGGCATCGGCTCGTTGTGCAAAGACCATCGCGGACAGCTGTTGCTGGCCGATATCGTCTGCCGCGCCGTTCCCTCTCCGGCCTTCTGGAAGAGTTTCCTGGAAGCGAACGGGAAAGGCGGGCATTTGAAGCATGTGGTTTTCCGCGACCCTGCGCTTGGCTGGCACAATACGCAAACCCGGCTGGAATACAACGACCATGTGGAACATCGGTCCGACTTCTATTTCTTCTTCCGGGAGAACCTGATCAACCGCCCCAGCTGCGCAGCCTGCCCCTTCAGCGAGGTGCATCCCTCCGATATCACGATGGGAGATTGCTGGGGAGTTGAGAAACTGCTTCCCGGCTTCGCCGATGACGATCGCGGCTGCTCCATCCTGCTGGCGAATACCCCCGCCGGAGAAGCGTTCACGCGGGATTTTCCGATGGAAAACCAGCGCACGGACGTGGATGCGGACAGCGTGCGCGCCTATTCCGGAAAGAAAGCCAATCCCCTGGCGGATTTGGTAGAAAAAAAGTATCTTTGCAAAGGATATGCATTCGTAAACGCCCGGTTCGGCAGTAACTCGCTCAGGGAAAAGATCAAGAGACTGATCAAATGAAAGTAGCCATTGTCACACAGCCCCTCATGGCCAACTACGGAGGAATCCTTCAGAATTATGCCCTGCAGCAGGTTCTGAAGCAGTTGGGACATGAGCCGGTTACCATCGACTGGCTGCCGACGACGCCCTTGAAATGGTACCTGCGGGGCCTGTTGCGGATGATCGTGAAAGGAGTCCCTTACCGCCGGCTGTTCTGTGTCCGATCCGAACCCTTCGAGACCTTTGTACGGAGCAGGCTCAACCTCACCCCGACCGTCCGCTGCTACCGGAAATCGCTCACAAAAGGCATGGACGCCCTGCTGGCGGGAAGCGACCAGGTCTGGCGGCCCGGATACAGCCCCCGCCTGCTTCCGGACATGTTTTTCCGTTTCGCCGGAGACTTCCGCGGCATCCGCATGGCCTATGCCGCATCGTTCGGAACAGACCGCTGGGAAGCCTCCCCTTCCCTCAAGGCGCAGTGCCTCCGCTATGCGAAAGCCATCCACCCCGTATCGGTCCGGGAACAGACCGGCATCGACATTTGCCGGCAGGAACTGGGAATTGCGGCCGTCCAGATGCCGGATCCGGTTTTTCTCCTCCCGGCCGCCGCTTATCTGGACCTTTGCGCCGGCATCCCCCGGACGGAGGAACCCTATATCGCCGCCTATATCCTGGACGATCGCGAAGAGGTGGACGCCCAGCTGGCCCGTACGGCAGCGGAAAGCGGACTTCCCATCCGCCGCTGCACGGCCGGAAAAGACGCCACCCTGTCTGTAGAAGAATGGCTGGCGCTGTTCCGGGATGCGAAGGAAGTGGTAACAGACAGTTTCCACGGCAGCGTCATCGCCCGGCTGCTGGACAAAAAATGTACGACCCTCTGCAACGAGCAGCGGGGAAAGACCCGTTTCGATGAATTGAACCGGCTGGGAACGGACCTGGAAGCCTTGCGGCAGAAAGGCCTTTCCTTCCTCCGGGATGCGCTTTCCCATAATAACGAATAGTATGAAAAAGCTGCGCATCCTCTATGTCTGCAATGAAGACCTTGCCATCGGCGGCGCTTCCCTGTCGCTGATGAATATGCTCCGGTCCCTGGAAGGCAAGGTGCAGCCGACGCTGCTCTTCCGCCAGGAAGGTCCGGCGGCGGAGTTGTTCCGCCAGGCGGGATACGACTGCGTGGTCATCCCCTTCCGGCGCGCCACCTTCCACGCAAAAGGGCTCGTCCGCGTGCTGCGCTTCCTGCCGCACGCCATCATGACGGCCATCGTCCAGTGGCGCTGCGTCCGCCGATGCCGGCAACGCTTCGCGGGCATCGATGCCGTGCATTCCAATTCCGGAACGGTCGATATCGGCCTGCGCATCGCCGCCACGCTTAAGGTTCCGCACATCTGGCACATCCGCGAATACATCGATCTGGGGCTGCATACCGCTCCCTTCCCCGGCTGGGGTCACTGGAAGCGGGAAATCTTCCGTTCCGATGCCGTTATCGCCATCTCGCCCGGCCTGTTCCGCCACCTCCGGCTGGATCAGCATCCGCACGGGATCTGCCTGCCCGATGCGGTCTGTTCCGCGGCCGATTCCGTCCTGGAGACGCCCAAAGAGAAGTTTGTCGCCTTTGTATCGGGTACCCTCTCCGCCGTCAAGCGTCCGGAAGAGGCACTGCGCATCTTTGCCGCGGCGAAACCGGAAGGCTATACGCTCAAGATGGTCGGCAATGTCGATGAGCACATGAAGGCCGGCCTGCAGCAGCTCGCCTCCGATCTGGGAATGGCTTCCGCGCTGGAATTCCTGCCTTTTACCCGGGATATCAAGGGCCTGCTTTCCAAGGCGGCGGCCACGCTGGTGTGCACCGATTTTGAAGGCATGGGACGCGTCTGCATTGAGGCGATGTTCTATGGCTGTCCCGTCGTTGCCCGCGATTCCGGCGGCTCGTCCGACCTGCTTGCCGAGGGACGGGGCTACCTGTACCAAGACCTGCCGAAGGCGGCAGCCTCTTTGCGCCAGGTACTGGACACCTTCCCCGAAGAGATGGTTAAGAAGGCCCGCCAATATGCCTTAACCAATTTTGTAACAGAAGATTACGCAGAAAAGATTCTAACAATATACCAGGCTTTATGAAAGAGCTCCTTCAGACACTCACCGACCGATATCCGGCCCTCCTGTCCTGCCGGAAGGACATCGAAGCCAGCGCGCAGCACATCGGCGACAGTTTTGCCCGCGGCGGAAAACTCCTCATCGCCGGGAACGGCGGGTCTGCAGCCGACGCGGAGCACATCGTAGGCGAGCTGATGAAATCCTTTGTTCTCCCCCGCCCGCTGGATGCGTCGCTAATGGAGCGCATGCGGAAGATCGACCCGCAGCGGGGCGCCCTCCTGGCACAGCATCTCCAGCAGGGGCTGCCGGCCATCGCCCTGGACGGCCATCCGGCCTTATCGACCGCCTTCCAGAATGACTGCGAACCACAACTGGTCTTTGCCCAGCAGGTAATCGGTTACGGGCGGGAAGGAGATGCCCTGCTGGCCATTTCCACCTCCGGGAACAGCGAGAACGTGCTGTATGCCGCCATTGCCGCGAAGGCCAAGGGAATGGCCGTCATCGGCCTCACCGGCGCCCGCGAAAGCCGCCTGTCGGCCCTGGCCGACACCTGCATCCGCGTTCCGGCCACAGAGACCTATCAGGTGCAGGAGTTGCATCTTCCTGTCTATCACGCCCTCTGCATGATGTGGGAAAAACGGTTCTTTGGAGCCGGTTAAAGCGAGAACACCCGGGCCTTTGACCAATCGACCTGGGCGTCGGCCTGCCGGATATCCGTGAAGGAAAAATCGGTCAGATAGCGGCGCAACTTGGATTCTGCCGTTTTCAACCCCACATACGAACGGAACTTCCGCTTGAGCGGGAGATCCGGAACCATCGGCTGCCCGGCATCCAGGTCGCGGGGATGGATATAAGACAAGAGATAGGGCTGCCGGAGGCTCCAGGCACGGATCAGGGCATAGGGGAAGAGTCGGAAATAGCCGCCCCCGTTAAAGACGAGGTGCTTGCCGGCCACGGTCTTGAAGCTGACCGGGAACTCCTTCATCGTTATGCCATTGTACTGAATCAGCGCCGGTTCCATCACCGGGAACGAGGGCATTCCGCCGTGCGCGTGGGCTGCCGGAAAGACCGAGGCATCGAAACGGATACCCAGTTCGTGCAAGATTTCAAAAGCCCAGCCTTCGGTCTCGCGGATCGAGAAACCGGGAGCCCGGAACGCATCCACCTTTTTCCCCGTGATGTCTTCCAGCATCTTTACACCTGTATCCACATCCTGCCGGAAATCCTCCCGCGAGCCTTTCCAAACCAGCCGGTGTTCCATGGTATGGCACCCCACCTGGTATTTTTCCGCGATCCGTCGGATGGCCGCCGGATAACGCCGGGCAATCCAGCCCAGCACGAAGAAGGTCGCCTGCGAGCCGGTTTCGTCCAAAATCTGCAGGATCCGGTCCACATTCGCGTCCAGGCGGGATTCAAAGCGGTCCCACTGCGCAACGGAAGCGGTTGCGTCGCAGTCCAGCAGGTGGAACCACTCCTCCACGTCAAAGGTCAGGATGTTCATATCAGTGCTTTTTCTCTTTCATTTTCTGGCGGAAGTCACAAAGTCCCTGTAGCAGGAAGGCGAACCAGGGCAGCGGATCATCCCAATAAAACATCTGTTCCCGAACCCGCTTATAGCCCATCCGGCGGGGTGATTTTTGGAAGCGGTTCGGGCTGGAGAGGAACCAGAGGGCATCTGTCTGTCCGATCCGCACGCACAAGGAAGTATCGCTGTGGGTGAAGCGGGTCACCGTCTCACCGCGGGCATCTTCGAGAATCTGCTGCGCCAGGTTGAATCCGGACAGAAAACCGATGGTGATGGCATGGGCGGCGCGCGGGTTGATTTCGATCACCCGGGGTCCTTTGTCCCGGTCGTCCAGCATCAGATCGACGCCGACGACGCCCCGCAGCTGCATCCGGGTCACCAAGGTCGCGACGATCCGATGGATATCTTCCCGATCGATCAGGACATTCAGCGTGCTGGTTCCGCCCTTCTCGGGAAAGAGGTGCTTGCTGACATACAGGAAGGAACTTTTGACCTCGCCGAAGCGGTCGATATAGACGTTTCCCGACAGCACCTCACTGCTGAGGGGAATGCATTCCTGCAGGACAGAGGCCTCCAGGTCAATTCCCTGCTCCCGGACATAGCGTTCCATCTCGTCCGGCGTACCGAAAGCATGGAAACCGCGCGCGCCAAAGGAACGGGCCGGCTTGATGATGGCCGGGAAAATGAGTCCCTTCTCGACGGCATCGGCCACTGAACGGGCGCCGAATACCGTACGGGGACACGGGAGGCCGTTTTCCGCGCACACCCGCATCACTTCGTTCTTATCGTTGGCCCGGTCGAAAACGTCGGCATCGTTGGCACAGATGTACGCATAGGCCGACAATTCCTGCTTATGGTGGGAGAGGATCCGCGCGGAAAAGTCGAATGGCGGGAAAACGATATCGAACCGCCCGCTTTTCACCAGGTCCACGATGAAGCGTTCCGATTCCTCCGGACGGGCAAAATCGCACACCCCCAGGATCTTATGATCCGGAAGCCGGGAAGCGTAGCTGCAGTCCAACCGGGAACCGCAGAGCACGGAAACCTCGCATCCCAACTCTTTAAACGCACGGATGAAGGGCAGGCACTGCTTGCAGTACCCCTCCAGGATGAGGACGTGTTCGGGACGATTCATGGGCTTCAGTACAGTTGTGCGTATTTCTCGGCGATCAATTGCCAGCGGTACCGCCGGTCAGCGATTTCCTTCATCTGCTGCGCCAGCGCGGGGAAATCCATTGTCCGGTTCCGGACCACCTCCCGCAGCGAGGCGGCATCGGTAAAAAACAGCGCTTTCCCTTCGGTGGTCGCCCGGTTATAGACCACGTCGAACGTCACGATCGGGAGCCCGAGGAACATGGCTTCCACCAGCGAGGGATTCGTTCCGCCCACACTGTGCGGGTGGATATACAGTTGGCAGTTGCTCCGCAGCAGGTTGATACCGGCCGGATCATAAATCGGATCCATCATCCGGATATTCGGACAGGAGGAATACTGTGCACGCAGGTTCCTTCCATATTCACTTTTGTTCCAATTGCCGACGAGGACCAGCGTCTGCTCCGGCATCCCGGCAAAGGCCTCCAGCATGACGTGGATATTGTTTTCCGGCTCGATGCGGCAGACATTGAAGCAGTACGTCCCGGCCTGCAGGCCATAGTCAGAGGCGAGCCGGGCGTCGTCCCGCACGGGGAAGGCCCCGTCGCCGCCATATTCGATCAGGACGGGTTCCTGTCCGGAGAAATCCCGGATCATGGGCGTGATGGCGTCATTGTCAGAGATATGTACATCGGAAAAACGGGCCGAGAACCGCATCAGGGTCTGCATGACCGCCTTGGCCAGCGGATTCCATTTTTCCCGCTTGAGTTCAAAGCCGTCGTAATGGTACAGGACTTTCCGGCGACCGAACAGGCGCAGCAGGGGCAGCAGGTAAGAGCCGCAGTTGCCCAGTGCCAGGATGGTGTCGCAGGTAAACCAGGCATGGATCAGGCTCAGGCCGTCATAGAGCAGCGACTGCGGCCCGTTCGCGCGAAACGGGATGTATTGCAGGCGGGCCCCTTTGTAGGACGGGATCCGGTCACGATAGGCCTTACGGCTGCAATAGACCGTATAGGAGACATCCTCGGGGGTATAATCGAGCATATTCTCCACCATGGTCTCATATCCGCCATAACAGGCAGGAACGCCAACCGTTCCGGTAATCGCGACTCTCTTTTTCTTGGGCATCCGTTATTAATTTGTACAAATATAACATTTTCAAAGATTATTCGCTACATTTGTGATTATGGAAAAACAGGCACCCCGATACAGCATCCTGCTCCCCTCTTTCCGCGCACGCTTCCTGAAGGTGTGTCTGGAGAGCATTCTCCGTCAGACCGAATCGGATTTCGAACTGATCGTGGTGGACGATGCCTCCCCCGAAGACCTGGAAAGCATCGTCCGGTCTTTTCCGGATCCGCGAATCCGGTATTTCCGAAACGCCGTTGGCTGCGGGGCCGAGCATCTCGTGGATAACTGGAACATCTGCCTGGGATATGCCCGCGGAGAATTCGTGCTCAATATGGGTGACGATGACCTCCTGGAACCTCGTTGCCTGGAAGCCTTTGGAGAGTTGATCGCCCGCCATCCGGACAAAGATGTCTATCACATGCGGGCCTCGTTCATTGATGAAAACGGAACGGTCTTCCGCGTCCTGGAGGAGCGTCCCGAGACGGAAAGCCTGGAGGAGATGGTCCGGGCGCGGTGGAAAGGCCGTCCGCAGATGATCGGGGACTATCTTTTCCGCCGTCAACCGCTGGTTGAGGCCGGTGGGTATTATGATCTCCCCTACGCCTGGTGCTCGGATGACATTTCGGTTTTCCGGGCCGCCCGCGAGAAAGGCATCGCCAATGGCAACGAGCCGCTCTTCCTTTTCCGGAAAAGCCGGTATTCCATCAGCGGCAACGCCCTGAATACGGAAGGGAAACTACGGGCGACCTGCCAATCGGAGGCCTGGTACCGCAGCGTGTTCGGGCCCCGGCCCAGCTGCCTGGAACAGGCGTATTACCGCCGCCAGCGCCGGTTTTTCCTCTCCTGCGACGCATCCCATCCGCTTACTTGGTGGTTCCGGAACCGGAAATCATTCGGGCTCAGCGGGATGGATATCCTGTCCGCCGCCCTCAAGAAAGTCATCCACCACCGGTAATCTTTATCTGCGCACGTTTTTCCAACCGATAAAATCCAAGGGATCATCCGTTTCGATAATATCGGGATGGGAGGAAAAGGCAGCACGGTGACGGTCCCGACGGGCAGCCGTCGCCACCATCACCCGGATCCCGTTGGCCCGCAACGCGGCCGCCAGTTCCTGCTGGTCTTTCTCAATGGAATCGGTACAGACCCAGACCGCAACGATATTGCCCAGGACGCCCGCTTCCTCAAACTTCCGGAACTCTTCCATCGAGTGCATCCAGGCAATGATCATGACGTCCGGATCCACACTCACCATGTATCGGGCGTTGGAGGGGACCTGGGAGGAAAAGACGATATTATGCAGGTCCATCCGATGAACCAGCTCCGACATGGCCGTGAATGGAATCTCCTTCTGGTCGATATGCAGGATGACCTTGTCGCGGCTCCATTCCAGCACTTCGTTTAATGTCGGGACCCGATAGGGCGTAGTCACGCCCTTCGCATTCTTCAAAAACAGCTTGGACACTTCCTCATAAGACGTTTCCCGGAGTGTACCCTTTCCGGTTGTGGTCCGGTCCAGGGTGGCATCGTGGAGCAGCACCGCAACGCTATCCGATGTCAGACGGGGATCTATCTCATAGAAAGTGGTCATGTTCTGGATGATCCGCTTCATGGTTTCCAGACAGTTCTCCGGATAATCGGCAAAAGCCCCCCCTCTGTGTCCCGATACGATGATATCGGCCTTGTCCAAAGAAAAGAACGAGCGCAATTCTTCCTTTGTCCGGATGGAATATGCATACGTATCAGGCTCTGCCAGCGCCTCTTGCTGCCGGCCGGCATTGCAGCCGGTACAAAGGATTACCAGGGCCATCAGAATTCCCTTCCTACGCATGATGCAACTGATAGAGGCGTTCCAACAGGAAGACATCTTCCTGGTAGGTTAATTTCATGTTGGCGACATCGCCCTCCACCACATAGACCGGGGTATCGGGCAGATAGCGAAGCACCGTTCCGCAATCGTCCGTGGTGCGGAAAGAAGGGTCGGCCAGCGCTTTTGCATAGGCCTCCCGGAGGACTTTGCGGCGGAAACACTGGGGGGTCTGCCCGTTCCGCAGCTGGGAGCGGACGGGAACGGAGTGGATGCAGTTCCGATCGTCCACCTGGATAATCGTATCCGTCGTCCGGACAGCCACATCCACGGCATCGTACAATTCCAGGGCCGAGATGCAATCGTCCAGGATCCGGTGGCTGAGCAGGGGCCGGACGGCGTCGTGGATGACGAGGATGTCCTCATCGGCATAACGGTCCACGGCCGCGAGGGTGGAGTGGTAGCGTTCCAAACCGCCCTGCAGCACATCGGCCACCTTCCGGAAACCGGCCGCCCGGACAATGGCGCGGACCTCGGGGATGAATTCCGCCTTGGAGACGATGACCACCTCGTCAATCCCGGGATGGGTTTCGAAAATGCCCGTCGTATGCTCCAGGACCGTCTTTCCGGCGAATTCCAGGAACTGTTTCGGACGATCGCCTCCGAACCGGGAGCCGCTTCCGCCCGCCAAGATGACACCTACTCGTTTCATATTCCTTTAAAATAATAGTTATCTCCGTGGAAATGGCGTTTTTCTACCGGAGGCAGTTTCATATAATCTCCATAAATGCGTTTGAGGAAGGCATCCGCGTCGGCAACCCCATAGAACTGCGTATCCGCAAAGGGGTACAGCTTCGGCTCGCCCCAGACCGTATCCAGGACCAGCTCCCGCTCCCCGTATAGGCCGTAGAGGTTGATGTGTCCTCCCCTGCCGCTCCGGGCAACCGCTTGTTCCACCCCCGCGTATTGCCGCTCGATCAGGTGCTTGCGGCGGTCGGTTCGCCAATACAGCAGGCGGATCAGCTTGCGGAGGATTTCCTTCCCCGCAGAACGGTGCAGCGATTCAAAATAAATAGCCCGTGTAAGCCGGTCGATGCGGGTTTTCACGTCCATCCAGTCCGAGAAGGCCGGATACCGGTCGGAACAGGGATCCAGGGGGAAAATATCGATGTAAATGCCGATGCCGGCATCCTTGTTGCGGGCTTTGATGGGATCGTCCAGGACCGTGCGGGTATCCTCGATCTCGGCGAAGCAGAGCGGATATTTCGTATTTCCCGCGTGGACCAGCCGGTAAGGGGCCGGAAGATGCTCGGAAAACACCTGGATAAAGCGGTCGAAATGCTCGCGCGGGATACCCATATCCATATCATCATCCCAGGGGATGAAGCCGCCGTGACGGACCGCCCCCAGCATGGTCCCGCCAATCATATAATACGGAATGCCATATTCCACGCAGAGGGAGTGGAAGGTTTTTCCGATGTCCAGCAGGATCTGGTGACACTGTTCGATACCGATTTTTTCCATGTTCTATCTAGCCTTTACAATTTCTTCATAGAGCCGGTCCATCCGGTTCAGGTGCGCGGCAAGGTCCCATTCCCACGGCAGGGAGCACCACTTTTCGTTGAATGCCGCCAAGGGGGTCCGGTCTTCCAGCAAGCGCTCCAGCTTCTGCCGGAGGGCCTCAGGGGTAGGACAGACAAAGGTCGGATCCACACGCGCAATGAGGTCGCGGGCGCCCACCGTGTCCGTAACGAGGACCGGCGTACCGAAGGAAAGGGCTTCCAAGGCGGTAAGGCTGAAAGTTTCCCGGCACAGGGACGGGACCACCAGCAGGTCCATTTCCCCATAAACCCGTTCCAGATCGGAGGCGCGGAAACGGCCGCCGGCCCGGACGCCGGCCTGCGGTTTCGGGAGCGATGACAGGCCGTACACCGTCAGTTCCCACTGCGGGGGCAGCTGTTCCAACTGCTCCAGGAGCATCGGGAGGCCCTTATACGGGGCGGCACTGCCCACAAAGCCCAGCCGCAGCGGACGGTCGGAGGGGAAGGTCCGGCGGACCCGCCGGTCGCGGATACCCGCATGAGTCACCGGGATTACCGCCGAGCGGGGTTCCGTTCCCAGATAGCCGAGATAAGTATCCCGGGAGACCGTGCTGTTGAAGTGGAACGCATCCACCCGCTCCAGCATCCCTTTCCCCTGCGCCAGCAGCGCTGCATATTGTGAGTCGCGCCCTTTCATCGTCCTATCCATTTGCGGAGAAATCCCCATTCTTTCAGCCGCAGGGCCAGCCGGCTGCCACGCAGACGGAGCCAGACCGACGAAGGGGCCGCGGCATTACAGGATGCGCAGCGTACCGCCTCCGGCGCCCCGCAGGGAACGCCTCTGGCATCCACCAGGCTGAAACGAGGGCAGATTCCATAATAATCGTGGGTGGTGAAAAGTACCTTCACCCCCTTCCCTTTCAAAAAATCCAGCACACCGGCAGGCAGTCCCATCCACGTATGCAGGTGCAAGACATCGGGGCGGACCTGCTCGTAGAAAGCTTCCAGTGATGAACGGTCCAGTTTTTTTGCCCGCAGGAAATCGTCCGGTTCCCGGACCCCGTAGGAAAGGGGTACCGGAAGCGGGTTGATGAGTTCGTACACCGCCACGTCCCCGTAATCCTTCCCCCGACGGACGCGAACCCGTCCGCAGAAAGGCTGCCATCGTCCCGGATACAGCAGTGCCACCTGATGCCGGTCGCACTGGGCGGTCATCAGATCGGTCGCATAACGGGTCAAGCCGCCGGAGCGAGCCGGAGGCAGTCCCAGGCTATAATGCAGGATCTTCATTGCGTTGAAAGTGCTTGAGGGTGTACATCATAATCAGGGCAAACCAGACAATCTGGCTATTGATAATACCGTACATAAAAACATACAGCAGCCAGATGATCCAGGTGCCGAGATGCATCCGGCTGTGGATGATGAAAAAGGTAAAGAGCCAGAAGACCAACTGGAAGAGCAGGCCGTAATTGATCCAGACAGAGAAGGCGCCGCCGGTGATGACAATCGCACCCCGTGCCGGCGTAACCAGTTCGGCATCGGCATCCACACCGTGTCCAAACCAGTCGTCTGCAGAAGAAAAGCCGATGACTTCCAAGGCATTCAGGGAAGGAACGACCCGCTGCGCCGCACTGTTGTCGGCCTGGTCGATGGCTTGGACATCCAGGGTCATCACCGCACGGGCAAAGCGTTCCATCCGTCGGAACTGCGGCAATTGGCGAACGACGAACAGAACGGGGATCACCGCGACAATCACCACCAGCAACGAAAGATTATCCCGCCTGAAATCGACGAAACTCATGAACACCAGAATCATGAAAAGGAATGCGGTGGAACTCATCATGGTCAGGGCCGGCCACAGGAAGGCCACCCAGACACCTCCGTCCAGGATGAAACTGTTGCGCAGGGAATAATCCGGTATCTGCAGTTTGCGGACCGACACATAGACATACATCAGCAAGGAGGTGACACGGGCGGCATGGGACGATTCACTCATCAGCGAATTCAGTTTCCACTTATCGTGGATGCCGTCATATCCGATACCCAGATTAAAGATGGGGAAATGTCCCAATACGCAGATCTGCTGAATGAAGAGAACGATGAAATAGGCATACAAAAGCCCTTTCAACACGTTCCCGAACATCTCCATCGTGAAGGCTCCGTGGCCAAGTACCCGGGAATAAACCACGAAATACAGATAGAACAGGCACGAATACAGATACGTGCTATAGCGCATTGTTGCCGGATGCCGCCATATCGGCAGGAGGAACTGCAAACCCATCAGAAGCATAACGGCCAGTTCCAATTTCCAGTTATCCTGCCGGAAGAACAGGAAAAAGACCGGGCTTATCATCATCATAGCGATCAGCAACAGGTTTCGGCTGCCTTCTCCCAGTGCGAACGCCGGAGAGGTAGAGACGAACACCAGCATCAAGACGGCCATGACAACAGCCAGGGTGTTCCACGTCATTTCGTTCCTGTTCATTTCTGCCTTAATATTTTAAAGACGGGAATAGACATCATTCCCATCAGCGCCACACCCAGCAGAGACCCGCATACCAGGCGAAGCAGATTATTGTCGATAACATGGCTCACGCCATAGTGCCCGGCAGCAATGACCGGAAGCATCAGCAACGACGGCAGGAAGGTACGGACCATCCAAGGCCACACCTTGTCTTTCAAGTATTTACTGAAAAACAGTGTGGCCATAAATGCCGTTCCGGCGATATTCACCACGCAATAAGGGATGGCCGTTCCGTTCAACCCCATCCGCTGCGTCAGGATCCACATCCCCGGGATGATCAGGATGGCCGAAAACAGGCAGAGAAGCGTATTGATCCCGATGTTACCCTCTGCGAGTGCATAAAAATACAACGGGTTCTGGTACGAAACGAAAATATAGCCGATAACCAGAAGGGATGCCGGGACCACCATAATGGGAACGGCATCCGGCTTCCCCGTCCATACTGAAAGGAATTCCGGCAAATAGAAGAACAGGGTCAAACCGATACCCGCCGTAATGATAGCGACAATATACGTATATAGCAAGAAATCCCGTCCGGCCTTTTCCCGTTCCCCTACGCTGATCATCCGCGTCATTTCCGGATAATAGGCCTGACCGATAGGCGCCACGATATAATACACGGCCTGTCCCACCGTTGCCGCCAGGGAATAATACCCCAGGCTGCGCAAATCCAGCAGATGTCCCGTGATGAGTTTGTCCAACTGGGTGTTCAGCGCAGAGATAAGCGACATCAGCATCATTCCCAAAGAGAACCTCCAAAGCGTACGGAACAGTTCCGGACGATATTGATAACGAATCCTTTCCGTCCGGACTAAGCGCCAGAGGGAATGACGGGCGGCAAAAAACACGACTACCAGGGAAAACAGCTGCCAGATCAGGAACACCCCGACTTTGGGTACAAATGATAACGGAATAAGTACCAATACGCTGCGGGAAAAACTGTAGGCAATGGAAAGGGCATTGCTGAGAACCAGTTTCTGAAGGCCCAGAAGTCCGCCGAGATAAAACTGAAACACGAAATTGACTGATACGATACCTGCCAGCAAACGCATGTGCCGTATCAGGGAGGGACGCGAGACTGAATCCGACTTCAGGAAAGTATCCACCATGAAACCTGCTCCGAAGAACAGAGCGAGGAATACGAGCAGCGCAATGCCGATATAGACCAGTTCGAAAGTCCGCAACAGATTTCCCCGGTAATCCGGGTCGGTATGCTCGCGGGCGAATTCCCGGGTCAGCGTGGCAGACAGTCCCATATCGGCGAAATGGATGATGGTCATCAAAATCGTATAGAACGAGATGATGCCATATCCCTCCACCCCCAGGAACTTGATCCATATGGGGACGAAGACGTACAGGGCAATGATGCCCCATACCTTTGACGCAATGTTCGCCAATGAATTTCTTACCAATCGGACTGCCATATCCAGCGATTAACGCCCCTTATACATGTTCTCGTAATACTTCTGGTAGTCGCCGCTGGTTACGTTATCCAGCCAGTCCTGGTTGTCCAGGTACCACTTCACGGTCTTCTCAATCCCTTCCTCAAACTGCAGGGACGGTTCCCAACCCAGCTCCCGCTGGAGTTTGGAGGAGTCAATCGCATACCGCAGGTCGTGGCCCGCACGGTCGGTAACGTAGGTAATGAGGTCCATGTCCTCCCCTTCCTTGCGGCACAGCAGACGATCCACCGTATTGATGAGCACCTTGATGATGTCGATGTTCTTCCACTCGTTGAAGCCGCCGATGTTGTACGTCTCCGCAATCTTTCCATTGTGGAAGATGGTATCAATCGCCCGTGCATGGTCCACCACATACAGCCAGTCACGCACATTCTCTCCCTTGCCATAGACCGGAAGCGGTTTGCGGTGACGGATGTTGTTGATAAAGAGCGGAATCAACTTCTCCGGGAACTGATAAGGACCGTAATTGTTGCTGCAGTTGGTCACGATGGTCGGAAGCCCGAAGGTATCGTGGAAAGCCCGCACAAAATGGTCGGAGGACGCTTTCGCAGCACTATACGGAGAGTGGGGCTGATACTTCAGGTCCTCCGTAAAGAACTTCTCGCCATAAGCCAGATGGTGCTTCCCGCTGCTGGCCTTCGTCGTAAACGGCGGATTGATCCCCTCCGGATGCGTCATCTCCAACGCCCCATACACCTCATCCGTACTGATATGGTAGAAGAGCTTGCGGGGCAGCTCCTGCTGCTCCCCAGAAGCCATTTGTCCTAAGTTTATCGGCTTCTGGGAAGCAGCAGGAGCTGCCGAAGCAGGAGCTGAAGCTGTAGGTGCAGCATCCAGCCAATAAGCCTTGGCAGCCTGAAGCAGGCTCAGCGTACCCATCACATTGGTCTGCGCAAAAGTGAACGGATCCTTGATGGAACGGTCCACATGGCTTTCTGCAGCCAGGTGGATGATTCCGTCCACCTGCTCCTCCTGCATGAGTTTCAGCACCCCCTCAAAATCACAGATATCCATCTTGACAAAGCGATAATTCGGCTTGTCCTCGATATCTTTCAGGTTGGCAAGATTCCCGGCATAGGTTAGCTTATCCAGGTTGATGATCTTATAATCCGGATACTTGTTCACAAATAACCGTACCACATGCGAGCCGATGAAGCCCGCGCCACCCGTAATGATCAGTTTCCTTTTATAATCCATAATAGTTTGTGTTATAATCAAATAGATAGTCAGTATCACACAACCGGGCATGGTGCCGGTCTTTTTCGGAAAGGATGATGCTCCCGGCGGGCAGCCGCCAGTCAATGCCCAGGGCCGGGTCGTCCCAGGCCAGGGCGCCCTCGCTCTGGGGGGCATAGAAAGCATCGCACTTGTACTGGAAAACGGCTTCCGGCGACAACACGGCAAATCCGTGGGCAAAGCCCTTCGGGATAAACATCTGCCGATGGTTTTCTCCCGTGAGTTCCACGGCCACATGCTGGCCGAAAGTCGGCGAACCCTTGCGGATATCGACCGCAACATCCAGCACGGCACCGCTTACCACGCGTACCAACTTGCTCTGGGCATCTTTCCCTTTCTGAAAATGCAGGCCCCGCAAGACACCGTACGTGCTTTTGCTTTCGTTGTCCTGGACAAAGGTCACCGGACGCACCTTTTCATCGAATTCCCGTTGCGAGAAGGATTCGAAAAAGTAGCCCCGTGCATCCCCAAAGACACGCGGTTCCAGAATCACGACACCGGGAATGGCTGTTTCAATTACATTCATAAGGCACCCTCGGCAAGTTTCAACAGATACTGTCCATACGGATTCTTGGCCATCGGAGCGGCCAGTTCACGCAGTTTTTCAGCCGTGATCCAGCCGCTGCGGAAAGCAATATCCTCCAGGCAGGCCACCTTCAGGCCCTGCCGCTTTTCAATCACTTCGATATAAGTCGAGGCCTCTGCCAGCGAATCATGGGTTCCGGTATCCAACCAGGCGAAGCCGCGGCCAAGGGTCTTGACCTTCAGTTGTCCGGCCTTCAGGAATTCCTGGTTCACCGTGGTGATTTCCAGTTCGCCCCGGGCGCTGGGCTTGATGTGGGCGGCCACATCCACCACGCGGTTCGGGTAGAAATACAGGCCCACGACTGCATAATGCGATTTGGGTTTCGCAGGCTTTTCTTCAATGCTGAGGCAATTCCCCTGGGCATCGAATTCGGCCACGCCGTATCGTTCGGGATCGCTGACCCAATAGCCGAATACCGTCGCCTTCCCCTGCTCTTCGGCATCTTTTACCGCCCCGGAGAGCAGTTCGCGGAAACCGTTCCCATGGAAGATGTTGTCGCCCAGCACCAGGCAGGCGCAATCATCCCCAATGAATTCTTTTCCAATGATGAAGGCCTGGGCCAGGCCGTCCGGCGAGGGCTGCTCCGCATAAGAGAAATGTACGCCGAAATCGCTTCCGTCTCCGAGCAGGCGACGGAATGCCGGCAGGTCCTGGGGCGTAGATATGACCAGGATGTCCCGGATGCCCGCCATCATAAGGGCCGATACGGGATAATAGATCATCGGCTTGTCGAAAATGGGCAAGAGCTGCTTGCTCACGCCTTTCGTAATCGGGTAAAGCCGGGTACCCGAACCTCCAGCCAAGACAATTCCTTTCATATCTATCTAATTTTCAATTAATTCCAAATCTTCCATCGGGATATAGGCCGATGCGGCGGCAATAATCCCCGGGATTTCAACCATAATGCGGCGGGACTTCTTAATCCGGACCACCGTTCCCTCAACCCCCAGAAACGGTCCGTTGATCACCCGCACTTTCGCCCCGTTGCGCAATTTCGCGGAGAGGTCCGACAAATAAAGGACTTCCTCGTTGGAGGCAGAGCAAACCCGGATGAAATCCTCCATTTGCTTGTCCGGCACCACGATGGGTTTGTGGTCTGAGCGGTTCCACATGAAATGCGTCCGTCGCCGGTCTCCTTCCCCCAGGATGAAATCGTACAAGTATCGGTGCGTAGCATTGACAAAAAGCAGGTTGCCTACCGCAGGCACCCATTCGTGGGAAACCTTCCCGTTCTTCTCTGTCCGGACATACTTCATGGGAATAAATGTCCGATGTCCCTCCCCCTCCAGGATGGCCTTGATGGCCGTTTCCCGTCCATAGGAGATCCGCAGCACGAACCACTGCTCTTTGTCTGCCTTCTGCATTGTCACGCTATCCCTTCAATCGCTCCACACACCTTTCCAGCGAATCCAGCCAATAGGGAATCCGAAGGGAAAAGGTGTTCTTGATCTTGGTTTTGTCCAGCACCGAGTAATGCGGACGGTGTACCTTGGAAGGAAACTCATCCGAATGACAAGGCTGGATGTCACAACGGTTGCCACCCAACTGGCAGATGGCAAGGGCGAAGTCGTACCAGGACGTCACCCCCTCGTTGGTATAATGATAGATGCCCGATTCCTCCACCTTGCCACCATCAACCAGATCCACGATTACGCGGGCCAGGTCTTCGGCATAAGTCGGGGTGCCCACCTGGTCGAATACGACCTTCAGGGAATCCCGCTCGGCAGTGAGCCGGAGCATGGTTTTGACAAAATTCTTCCCGTAAGGCGAATACAGCCACGCCGTGCGGAGAATCAGATACCGGCAACCGGAAGACAAGATGGCATTCTCTCCCAACAGCTTGGTGGCGCCGTAAACGCCCGTGGGATCGGGGACGGAATCCTCCCGATAAGGGACCGAAGCGTTCCCGCCGAACACATAATCCGTTGAGATGTGAACCAGCAGGGCGTTCCGCTCCCGGGCGATGGCCGCCAGGTTGGCCGGAAGCTGCCGGTTCAGCAGATCGCACAGGCCGTGGTCCGATTCCGCACCGTCCACATTGGTATAAGCCGCACAGTTGATGATGGCGTCCACCCCTTCGGTATCGGCCACGATGCGGACGGCATCCAGGTCGGTGGCATCCAGATGCAGGGTTTCTACGCCCGGCAACTCATTCACATCGGTGAAGATATACCGGTTCCTGCTCCCTGCGGAGACGTTCCGCAGTTCAGTGCCAAGCTGGCCGTTTGCGCCTGTTACCAGAATACTCATATTGCTTTCATCAAGGATTCCAATTGTTTGATCTGGGCCGATTTCAGCACCTTGGACGCATACTGTCCGCTGATGGAACGCATCCGGTGGCAATCCGAACCGGCCATGGTGTACCAGCCCTTCCCCAGCAGATCCCACGCTCGGTGCATCGCGCCCTCGCCATATACGCCCAGCACCGAAGGCAGGTTCAGCTGGAAAAGCACTCCCATCCGGTGATACTGTGCGTAATCCTCTTCCGTCATATAGCGGTAGCGTTCCGGATGGGCCAGGATGGGCCGGTAGCCCTTGCTCATCATCCGGGAAAGGATCTCCTTCAGGTTGATGGGAGGAGACCAGGTCGAGGTCTCCACCAGGACGCGGTCTTCTCCGTGCAGGAGCAGGTCGCCATCCTCCAGGTGCCGTTCGAACAAGGTATCGATCATGTATTCCGAAGCCAGGTGCAACTCAATGGGGCCGCTGTACACGGCGCAAAGAGCATTGAAACGCTCTTTCAGGCCCTCCGTCGTGTTGGGGACATCCTCCATCGTATGGGGCGTGAGCCAAAGGGTTTTCAACCCCGCCTGCTCCAGATAGGAAAGGATGGACAGGGATTCCTCCTCCGTGGACACGCCGTCATCAACCCCGTACAGGATATGCGAGTGATGGTCGATGGCTCCGTTCAGGAGGCCCGACTCCAACATCGTCTTGCTACTGCTCAGGAAACCGAACATGGCTAATCTTTCTCGTGTTCACCATAACCATAGCCATATCCGTAGCCATAGTGGCCATAGCCATATCCGTAATGGCCATAACCGCGGGAGAAGGATTCCACGCCATTCAGGATGAGCGACATCCGGTTATACTTACCGCTCTCGTACAGGTCGTTCAGCACGGCGATGCCCGGTTTGTCAAACATACCGGCACGGACGATGAATACGGTCAAATCGGCATGAGCGGCCACGATGGACGTGTCGGCCACGATATCGATGGGCGGGCAGTCGAAGAAGATGTAATCGTAATGGTCCTTCAATTCCTCCACCATGGTCTTGAAACGGTCAGATACCAGCAACTCGGCCGGGTTGGGAGGAAGGGTTCCGACGGAAATGATGTCCAGGTGTTCGGCCACATGCTGGACCGAATCGAGGATATGCTCGGACTTGCCGTTCAGGTATGCGGAAACGCCATGGTTGTTGCGCTCCAGAGACTTGCTCAAGGTTGCCTTGCGCAGGTCAAGGTCCAGCAGGAGGACGCGGGAGCCTTTGATGGCCATACTGGCAGCCATGTTCATAATGGTAAAGGTCTTACCGGCATTCGGCGTAAAGGAGGTCACCATGACCACGTGGCACCCTTCTTTCTGGCCGACCATCAAATCCAGGTTCGTACGGAGGACACGGAAAGCCTCGTTCATCATATCGCGCTTGCCGCCCTGGACGATGATATTGCAGTTGGAATCGTCGAAACGATTGGTCCGCAAACGCTTCCAGTAACTGCCATTCAAACCCATCTGCGGGATTTCCGCGAGGAATGGAAGCTTCAGATTCACCAAATCGGAACGGGTCTTGACCGAGGAATCCAGCATCTTCCTCAAGAAGAAGTAACCCAGCGGTAAGAAGAAACCCAGCAGGAGAGCCACCAGAAATACCGCCATCTTGTTCGGAGCGATGGGAAGCGGAGCACCGTTCGGAGCCATGATCAGCCGCGTGTTGGCCACGTTCACCAGGGATGAAAGTTCATTTTCCTCCCGTTTCTGGAGCAGATAGATATACAACTGCTCCTTTACCTTCTGCTGTCGGGTAATGCTGAGCAACTGCAATTCTTCCCCGGAAGCGGAGGATATCTTGTTCATGATCTGCCGCTGTTCCTGTTCCACCTTGTCCACCTGCAGCTGCAGGGTCGCAATCAGATTCTCCACACTGCGGCTGATGGAAAGGCGGATGGCATCCAGCGAAGCGTTCATATCCCGGATAAGCGGGTTGTTCTCGGTACTGGACTTCAGCAAACGGTCCCGCTCCAGCAAGAGCGTATTGTACTCACCGATCTGCTTGTTTACCTGATCGCTGATCAGGCCGGAATTGGCCGGGATAAGGGAACGGGCGTGGACGGGGTCTCCCAGGTACTCCCGGATATACTTGGCGATGGAAAGCTGATTGCTCACCTCGAATTCCCGGCCGGCATAATCCTTGGACAGGTCCAGATACTGGCGGGCGGCGTCGGAGATATCCGCAATCCCGTGACTGGCCTTATAGTCTTTCAGGTCTTCCTCAATTCCGCCCAGTTCTTCCTCGATGATCACCAGCCGGTCCTTGATGAAATCCGACGTATTCCGGGCCGAGCGGTTCTTGTTGCTGATCCAGTCTTCGTCATAGATATCCAGCAGGGTACGCAGGATGCTTTCAGCACGTTGCGGGAAAAGGTCCTGGATGGCCAGGACAACCACGGAAGACTGTTTGGTAGAAAGATACACATTCATGCGGGAGCAATAGCCCTTGGCCCGCGACATGGCCGTAGCCCAGGAAATGCAGATATCATTCTTCCAGTCATCGAAATGGACCGTAGGACTGATCCGGAGGGCTCCCACCGGCGTCACCAGGGAATCTCCCAACGATCCGGATACCGGATCGGCCTTGAGTTTATCCCCTTTCACCCGGAAATCCTTCAAAACAAAGGACTGGGGACCGGTCTTGGAGATAACGAACGAGAAATTGGATGCCATATTCCCTCCCAGCAACGATAGCATCACGGGGGTTCCCGTATACAATTCGCGGGTCCGGAGGAACTGGAGATCGGTATAGGTCGTCTCCAGGTTCAGGCGGCGGACGACCTGCTCCATCAGGTCGGGAGAGGCGAAGGCCTCCATCTCGTTGTCCACATTGGTGCCCCGCCCGTACCGCATCCGGTTATAACCGGCAAAGGAGGTCAGGTCACGCATCATGGAAGATTGGGAATCTTCATCCACGATGACTTTTTCAACCCGGCTGTACGTATTGGGCGTGCGATACAGGTAAAAAACCGCAACCGCCAGGAAAAACAGGATGGAAAACACATACCACCAGATATTGTCCCGGACCATCGCCCAGATATCGGCAATCGGAAGGGTCGTTTTTTTCTCTATGGATTCTGCCATGATAATCAGATTATTCGGAAATTAGCGGGAGAGGGTTGCAATGAAGTTGGCCGCCGTCAGCGCCACGTTGCCTATCGTGACCCAGAAGCCGACCGACTTCACGTTGTTCTGGTTGATGGTAGACTGACCGGCCCGGACCTTGTTCGGCGTCACGTAAACCATGTCGTTCTGCTGCAGGTAAAAAGCCGGAGAGTCCATGAAAGCCGTATCGGTCAGGTCCAGGACGAACATCTGGCGTTTCCCATCTTGTTCCCGGAAAACCATCACATTGTCCCTGCGGCCGTAAATCGTCATGTCATGTGCCATTGCCAGGGCCTCCAGGACGGTCAGCTTATCCCCGTTCACGGCAAAGGAGCCGGCGATGTTCACCTCTCCCAGGACCGATACCTTGAAGTTCATGAACTCTACGGTAACGACGGCATCGGTAAGCATCCCGCTGTTCCTGAGCTGGTCCTTGATCTGGGCGGACAGTTCCCAACGGCTCAGTCCGGCTACATGCATGCGGCCCAGGACGGGGAAATCGATATATCCCTCGTTATCCACCACATAACCCACCAGCCGCTGATAGCCGCTATTGATACCCGCGCTTTCCGAACCCGCCTGGTACGATACAACAGGCAAGTTGAACTGGGCGGCCAGCTCGGGACGGCCGGACGATACGATGATCGAAATCTGGTCTTTGGGCTGGATGATGATTCCGCCCGTAACGGGAACGGTCCAGGAGCTGTCTTGTGCCACATCCTGGAAATAATTGACATTCTTGTACGTATTCGGGTTGCAAGAGACCGCCAGCAGGACGGCTGCCATCGCGCAAAACGCACCAACGATTTTTCCTCGCATATAAATTTATATTTTAATCAAGCGATAATTAAACAAATTTACAAACTTATTTCTGCAAAACCAAATTTATGGTTAGATTTGCAGAAGATATGGCAGAACAGTCTCATACACGGCCCCCCATCTACCTGTACACGGACGGCGCCGCCAGCGGCAACCCCGGTCCGGGCGGATACGGAATTGTCTTGAAATGCGCCGGCATCTCGAAAGAGTTGTCCGGCGGGTTCCGGCTCACCACCAACAACCGCATGGAGCTCCTTGCCGTCATCATCGGGCTGGAATCCATCCGCTGGACGAACGCCGAAGTCCACGTGGTCAGCGACTCTTCCTACGTGGTAAAAGCCATCAACGAAGGTTGGCTGGAAAAATGGGAACGGAAAGGTTTTGCGAAAGTCAAGAATCCGGATCTATGGATGCGGTTCCTGCCGCTCTGGCGGGCCCACCGGGTCACTTTCCATTGGGTAAAGGGGCACGCCGGACACCCCGAAAACGAGCGCTGCGACGCCCTGGCGGTCGCGGCGGGTGCGGGTGCGGTGGAACGCGGAGATAGCCTGCCGGCCGATACCGGCTATGAGCAGGGCATCGAACAGGGCTCAGACACCCTTCTTTAGTTTGACGAACGCTCGGCGGAAATAATACAGGAAAAACCGGAGCGAATCCCCCGGGGCCACGCCAATCTTTTCCGCCACCTGCGGGACCGCCCGGAACAGGGAGGTTATTTTCTTGACAAAATAGACACCCTCCGCCCATCCATGGAAGGTCTTTTTCCCGAAATTCCCGTGAATGGACATCAATTGCCAGACTTTTTCCAGCACCGGCTCCTTCACCTCCCCGCAAAGCGGGAAACGGGGTGCCCCCAGATACCGGACGCAGAAGGCGCTGAACAGGGTCCAGGCATTTTCCAGCCCAATCTTCCGGAGATCTTCCGCCAGCACATCGGCATCCAGTTCCGCCGCATGGGCATGCACGAACATCATCCAGTCGCACACCTGGCGGAGACCCACGCCCTCCTGGAAAAAGTGCTTGTACAGGTGGGAAAGGAGATACTGGGTATCGAAACGCACGGAAGGGACCGGTATCCGAAAGTCTCCCTCCTCCAGAATCCGGATGCCGCCTTCGGCAAACAATTCCCGGTGAAGCACCTCCAGACGGCAATCCGTACGACGGGTCAATTCCGATTCGATGGAGCCGTGGAATTCCACCTGCAGGTCACCGAAATACATTGCGCGATGCAGGGTTCCTTCCCCCTGCTGCTCAATGGCTTTCGCAACGGGAGCAAAAAGCGCGCAGATCCGTTCAAAGTCTTCGGGAAGGACCACGACATCCACATCCCCGCTCTGGCGACGCAACGGGACCGGATAGCAGCGGGCCACCCCCTGTCCCTTTAAAATGACGCAGGGAATCCCTTCCGCCTCGGCTTTTTGGAAGAGATAGGTAGAGAGCCGATCCATCCGCCTATTCCGCTGTTCGGTCTTCAGCAGGCCGGACGCGAATCTCTTGCGGACCTCCCGGGGAATCTCGATATCCGTCCGGGACAGGAGACTTTCCACGCCGTCGGCAACCATCGGAACCACGGTCTGCTCCTTGGCCATGAGAAAAACGGTCTCCCAATCCGTTTCTCCGGCAAACAGGGAAACCTCCGGTTCCGTTCCCCATAAGCCCGTACGGAGCAACGAAAAAAACTGTTGATCGATCTGCTTCATCATTCTGCGGCAATTCTTGTCAAAGATAACCTTTTTTTATGAAAAAATCGTATCTTTGTTTCGCTAATCGATTATCGTATGCAGAATAACAGGAAACCGATTGTCGGAATCACCCAGGGAGACGGCAATGGTATCGGATATGAAGTCATCATCAAATCCCTGGCCGATTCACGCATCCTCGAATCCTTCACGCCCGTCATTTACGGGTCCTCGAAACTGTTCGGATTCTACCGCAAACTGATCCACAACATCGAGGATATCGACACCTATGTCGTCAACTCCGCCCGGGATGCGAAACCCCGGAAGGTCAACATCGTCAACTGCCTGCCGGACAACACCTTCGTGGAACCCGGACAGAGCACGCCCGAAGCGGCCAAATCGGCCATCCGCGCGCTTGAATGCGCGGTGCGCGACATCAAGTCGGGCGATATTGACGTGCTGGTCACCGCCCCCATCAACAAACGCGCCATGTCCCAGGAGGGATTCGGCTATACCGGGCACACGGAGTACCTGGAGAAGGAATTCGGGGTAAAAGACGTCGCCATGATCATGGTGAGCAGCACCCTGAAAGTGGCGGTGGTTACCGGGCACATCAAACTGAAAGACGTGGCCTCCAGCATCACGGCTGAAAAAATTGTGGGCAAGCTCCGCTTGATGAAGGAGTCGCTCCAGCGCGATTTCGGGATCGACAATCCGCGCATCGCCGTACTGGGCCTGAACCCGCACTGCGGCGACGGCGGCCTGCTGGGCGATGAGGAGCAGCAGATCATCCTTCCGGCCGTCAAGCAGGCCAACGAGGAAGGAATTGCCGCCTTCGGTCCCTACTCCCCCGACGGCTATTTCGGACTGGGCAACTTCCACCGCTTCGACGCGACCCTGGCCATGTACCACGATCAGGGACTGGCTCCGTTCAAGGCCCTGGCCTTCGAGCAGGGCGTGAACTTCACCGCCGGCCTTCCGATTGTCCGGACTTCACCCGACCACGGAACGGCCTACGACATGGCCGGACGGGACGAAGCCGACCCGCACTCCATGATGTCGTCCATCTTTACCGCCATCGACATCTTCAAGAGCCGGCAAGCCTACGACGCGCTTCAGGCCGGGAAAATGAACAAAGAAAAATAACCTACGACAAGGGCCAGGGCCACTTTCAAGGCTTTGGCCCTTAAAAATGCCCCCTTGCTTTCCGCCAGCAGCGGCAGGGCGGCGTGGCCTTCCTGGACAATGGAATTGGCCAGCAGGACCGGGAACGGAATCACCCCCGAGGCAAAGAGCGTAACAAAGACCAGGTGGGGTCCCGATTCCGGGATCAGGCCCACCGCAATGGCCAGCAGGATCATCCAGCCGGTATTCCCGCTGATCCACGCCTGCAGGTCGATAAAATGGAACAGCAGGCCGATTCCCAGGAGCATCCCGAACGTCCAGGCGAAAATGGACGGCAGATGGTGGCAGACGATGTGGTGCCACAGGTGTTCTTCCAGGAAGTGGTCCGATCCGAACAGCAGCACCCCCACGACAACCAGGCTCAAGGCGGCGAACAGCCAGTAGAGCCAGATTTCATCGAAAAGGTGGAAGCCTTCTTCGTCCAGTTTGTGCGCGTCCTCCAGATGGCCGGACAGCAGGACCGCCAGAAAACCGACCACGCCCAGCAGGAGGGCGATCCGGTGCCAGCCCCAGTGACGCGATGAACTGGTGTGCGGGGCATGGGGATGCTGTTCCTCTTTCTCGCAGCATTCGGTCTCGAAGGTATCGTCCAGCCGGGTCGGCAAGGTTCTGGGATGCACCACGAATTCCATCAGCAGGCCCGTCCCGATTCCCAGGACCAGGAGGATGGCGAACAGCAGGACAGCCCGCTGCGGGAACAAGGCCAGCATCAGGAAGGCTTCATCGCCCGCCGTCGCAATCAGCATGGCCAGCAACGCACCGAATCCCAGCATCTTATGGGTATAGAGCGATACCGACGCAAACCCGCCCAGACAGCCGGGAACGCTGCCCAGCAGGGCCGATACCAACACCTGACCCGTGCGGGATGCGCGCAGGCGGTTTAACCATTTTCCATGCGATTCGATGTGGAACGACTCGATGAGCATCATCATGATGACCACCAGGCCGCTGACCAGCACGGCCGTCCGCAAAGCGTCAAGTACGATCTCTACCATTACTCTATCCAACCGCTGATAAACAGATTGACCATGGGACGCAGGGGCGAATTGGTCGTCAGCGTGAGGATGACCAGCACCTCCCCGGAAGGCATTCCGGAGGTGTCCAACGATGCCTTGAGTTTTCCCGATGCTCCAGGGTTGACCGCTCCGGGAACCGTCACCTTTACACGGCGGCTCTCGACATCGGCCTTATAAATGACAAAGGCTGCCTTTCCCTTGTTTTTAAAAGGGAAGACGGCTTCAACGGGCGTCCCGGCCTTGATTTTGCCAAAGGAGAAGGTACTTTCGTCAAAGAAAGGCTGGGAGCCGTTTGCCCGCTCCGCCGGGGTCAGCACGGAAAAATTTTCCTTGGTATAGGCCGTGAAACCCAGCACCTTTCCCCCTTCGGCCAACAGCGGATCTTCCCCGATCAGGATGGCATCGCCACCCGCCGCCGCTTCGGGCGGGACCGGTTTCCCGGTCGAAACAGAACGTTTCCCGTCCATCACCGGAACGGCATAGTAGGTATTCCGGCCCCAGCGCTCGCGCGAAGCCGCAACCGCATAGTGCAGTTTGGCGGTTCCCCGGCCGGGGATGGGATTGGGAGAAACGGTAAGCGTGAGCCCGTCGGACACCTCTTCGAAAGTGATTTTCAAAGCCTTGCGCCCCAGGTTTGCCACCGTGGTTTCGCCGGTCTTCACTTCTCCCTGACTCAAATTACCCACCTTGACGGCCGGATTCTTCACCCCCAGGTTCCCGAAACGGACCGGATAACGTTCCTCCAGGGATAGCTTTTTGACATGGCTGACGCCCCTTAGGTGCAGGACGATGGGCTGTTTCACGGCATTCAGGTACACCGTCAGCGTCTTGTCGAAGGGATAGCCCCCTTCGTCATTCTTATAGGTCGCCGTCACCGTCCCGACCGCCCCCGGACGTAGCGGTTCCTTCGTCCACTTGACATCTGTACAGCCGCAGGAAGAAACCACGTTGTAAATGACCAGCGGTTCGTTCGAGATATTCTTGACGGAATAGGAGCACGAAACCGGTCCGTCCGACTGCAGGATGTCTCCAAAATCGTGTACCGTTTTGTCAAATTCCACCACTCCCCCGAACCGGTTCTGGCCCAGGGAATTGAAAGCGGTCAGCAACACCGCAGCCCAAAAAAGTATCCGTTTCATTTGATACTTTGAAAATAAACATCTACATTTGCATGCCCAACGCCGCATGGTGCGGTCTGGACATAACCGTTAAAAGATTATCAAAATGGCTCACAAAATTTCTGAAAGCGATTGCGTCGCCTGCGGCACCTGCATGGGTGAATGCCCGACCGGCGCCATCTCCGAGGGCGATGTGTACAAGATCGATCCCAACGTGTGCATTGACTGTGGCGCTTGCGCAGCAGCCTGCCCGATGGGTGCGATCAGCCCCGCCGAATAATTACGGCTGAGGCTGCATCACCACATCGATGAGATTACCGCTGTCAAGCAAAGCCTTGGCAGCGGCTTTTACTTTCTCCGGAGTCAGTTCTTGAATGGCCTGCTCGTAGTCTTCCAGAAGGTTGATTTCCTCCTGATACCAGTTCAGCAAACGGCCATACCAGAAGCCATTTTCAATCTTACGCTCGGCGAGAGTCTTGTTGAAGTGCTCCACCGTACGGGCGAAATAGTCGGCCGTAGGACCTTCCTCGGCCAGTTTGCGCAGCTCCTCACCGGCCACCTTCCGCAAGTTGTCGGCCTTTTCGGGCTGGGTATCGAACACCACCTGCAGCATGTAGCGGCCACGCGGGTTCTTGCGGGAACGGGAAACGACACTGGCGCCATAGGTACCGCCTTCGTCCTCACGCAGGGTATCCACATACACCATGTCCAGGATATACTCGACGGCATCCATCGCCACGTCCTCCGCCACATCGAACGGACGGTCGGCGGTATAGATCCGGAGCACCGTGGTCTTCGGGGTTTCCATCTTCACCGGGAAAATATCCTCAATGGCACCCGCGGGGATATCGACATGACGGTCGATCCAATGCAGCGGCTTGCGACCCTTCGGAAGCGAGCCGATGTATTTCTCCACCAGCGGCTGCAGGGTTTCCAGTTCCACATCGCCTACAATCACCATCGTGGCACCGGCCGCACCGGAGAAGAGGCGGCGGTACACCCGCTCGATCGTTTCGAGCGAAGCGCGGTCCAGCACCGAGGCATCCAGGGTCAGCGAACGCTTGGGATCAGTAGAGATCACCTCCGGCAGATGCTGCTGCAGCTTGAACTCGGGACGGTTCTCCAGATTCGGCAGGTAGGCCCGCAGCTGGGCGATGGTATTGTCAAATTCATCCGGGTCGAAACGAGGCTGGGTGAATTCCAGATACAGCAGCTGGAAAGCGGTCTCCAGGTCTTTCCGGGTGGAATTGCCGCTGATACCGTGGAAGAGGCCGTCGATGAACGGCTGTCCATTCAACTGTTTTCCGGAAAGCATCTTGGGCACATCCGTCCCCTTGAAACCGGCCACACCGGCGTTCTGCCGGAACAGGGCCTGGACATTCCGCTCGAAGGAAGGAAGGTCCTCCGTATCGATCAGGCTCTCACCACCCTCCATAAAGAGATTGAAAAGAATCTGGTCTTTTTTGTACTGGGTAGGCAGGACCACGACCTTGACGCCGTTGGCCAGGATCCACTCGGTAGAACCATACTTCCCGGCAAGCGTTTTCTTGACGCGAGCGCCTTTCAGCGTAGCGGGATCCAGGAATTCCCGGGCCACTTCCTCACCGGCCGGCGCCGCGATTTCGGAGGCCTCCACTTCCGCAATCCACTGCATCAGGTTCTCCCGGGAAGGAGTCGCGATACCTTCTTTTGCAGGACCGGAATAAAGGATGACCCGGGTCGAACCGCCCATCATCGCCGGCAGGATCCGGTCCAGTGTGGCTTTATCCACCTGATCAAAGAGCGCCTTTGCCATCTCGAAGGCATCCTCCGGGGTCGGATAGGCGTAGCTGTCAAAGAAATGACGGATCAGCGGCCACACATATTCGGCGTTCTTCCGGGTGGAAGCGCTGTTGGCTGCCTTCTCGTAACCGGACAGGATTTCTTCTTTGGCACGGGCGATTTCGGCCTCGGTGAAACCGTAGCGGCGCGCCTTTTCCACTTCCGTATAAAAGGCCTTCACGCCACCGGCTATGTCCTTGTCTTTCAACGAAACCGTTGCCATGACCACATCGCTGGTCTCACAGAGGTCTCCCATCTGGACGTCTCCCGACAGGAAGGGGCAATCGGCCTTGGCCGTGATATCGGCGAAACGCTCGGACATGATCCGGCCAATCATACTGAGGGCCAGGTCGGTCTGGAAACCGGCCGGCGTCTCGTTCAACCACTCGCTGCGGGCCGGGTTCTCCCACAGCAGCGTCAGGGATGCTTCGGTCGCTTCCGGATCGGTAATCACCCCCACGCGAGGCTGCTCTTCCTTCGGCAGGTCGATGCGTTCCTTCGGAACAGGATTCTCGACGGCGGGGATATCCGCGAAGATGCGTTTCAGCGAAGCTTCCACGGCATCGGGATCCACATCACCCACGATGATAACCGCCTGCAAATCAGGACGGTACCAGGTATGATAGAAATTAACCAGACTCTCGGGAGCAAAGGTTTTCAGGTTCTCTTCACTGCCGATGATCGTGCAACCGGCATATTTCGTATTCCCGTACAGGTAGGGCAGCGACTGTTCGAAAATCCGCCAGTCGGCCGTATTGCGCGAGCGCTTCTCCTCCAGGATCACCGGGCGTTCCTTGTCGATTTCGACCGGATCGCAAGTGACGAAGTGGGAGTAATCGTGCAGGATGAGCAGGCAGGTATCCGCCACACCGGGGCGCACGAGCGGGATATTGCTGAGCATGTAAACCGTCTGCTCCACCCCTGTGGAAGCGTTCACGTTGCCGCCGAAGGAGGCACCGATGCTCTGCAGATAGTCCAGGATGGCTTTCCCCGGGAAATTCTTCGTGCCGTTGAAGCACATATGCTCCAGAAAGTGAGCCAGGCCGTCCTGGTCAGGGGTCTCCTGGATGGCGCCTACATTGGTCGCCAGGTAGAATTCGGCCCGCTGGGCGGGAATGGCGTTGTGACGGATGTAATAGGTAAGTCCGTTGTCCAGCGTCCCGCGACGGACGAGCGGGTCACCCGGTATCTTCGGGATCATCGCCTTGAGTTCTTCTTCAGAATAAGACTGCGCGAAGGCGGACAAGGCCGCCGTCATCAGCGCAACAAAGATGAAAAATCTTTTCATAATTTTATATTATCTGCATACAAAGATAAGCAGAAAAATCTATCTTTGCAGCATATAAGAAAATCTTATTGAAATGGACGATTTCAGACTGCGTATTTTCAGTGTGCTGGCCCGAACCGGCAGCTTTACCGCCACCGCCCGCGAACTGGGCATCACCCAACCGGCCGTTAGCCAGCGAATTGCCGAGCTGGAAAAGGAGACCGGCTATCCCCTCTTCGACCGAGCCCCCGGCAATGTCAGCCTAAATGAACACGGGAAGGTGTTTTTCGCCTATTCGGAACGGATCCTGCACCTGTACGATGCCGCAACCCAGGCCTTCGTCCCCGCCGGATCCCTGCCGCGTACGCTTACGCTGGCGGCCGACGACGCCCTGCGGACCACCGTTCTTCCCCGGCTCCTGCCTTCTCTGATGGAACTGTCGTCCCAGACGCATATCATTATCGTTCCTTATAGCCCGGGCCTCCCGGCCAATATCCGGATGTTTACCGCTCCCGCACGGGAAAGCCTGTCGCTGGAACATTCGGCAGCCCTTTGCGGTTCGGTCCGGGCCGTCGCCACCGGGGCGCAGGACAGCCGCGCTCCCCTGCTGGTCTGGTCCGGGTACCTGGACCTGCTGCCCCCCGAAGACAAGACTTTTGTGCGCGTCTCCCTGCCCGATCCGATGGCCGTTCTGGCCCTGGCCGCCGCCCGTCCCGAATGCCGTGCGATGGTTCCCGAGACGGCGCTGGACCATGAAAAAATCCATCCGCAGTGCATCGAATCGCTGCGGATGGACCGGTTTATCGAAGCGTCCGGGGACTGGGCCCGGACACAACTGTATTATTTCTTGGAGAATACGACTGTCTGAGCCTTCTCACGTTCGTTTTCGTCCGAGATGATCAGCTTGAAGGAATGGCTGGAACCCGAGGCCGAGGTAGCCGCCAGGGTGGACAGCAACTGTAACAGGGAAACGTCCTTGATCAATGTCTGGCCCTTGATTTCGGTTCCCGTCGGAATGCCGAAATTCTTTACGCCGCTAACGGCGACAGGGTCGTTCACGATGTCCAGGATATGGTTGGTCTTGTTGGCCTCGACACCGATCATCGCGTCAACCATCGAAAGGAAAACGGTGTTCGTCGAAGTGACCTGGATCTTGGCACCCTTCAATTTGCCGGCCACGTCGATGGTAATCTTCAGGTTCTTGTCGGCATCCGTTTCCAGGTCATAGGCAGCCTTGTCCGGATTCAAGGTGAAGAGCGGACCGCTGGTGTAGTGGAAGGTGACCGCTTTTTTCAGGCTTTTCTCGTTTTCGTCGGACACAGTGAACGTAAAGGTGAATTCATCGCCCGTCTCCGGATTACCGCTATTGATAAAGGAGGACAGGATCTTGCGGACATCCACGGTGGCCGTCGTCTTTCCGGAGAGCGACGCGCCCGAAGGGATGCTCAGCCTGGTCATCTCGCCCGCCACCTTATCATCCTTGATCAAGTCCAGGACCGGCTCCTTCACGTTGGAGGAATACTTGTTCTCAGCGATGCCGATCATATTGTTCAACACACCGTAATAAATCACGTCGGGGGCTTTCACGGAAATGGTGAAAGAAGCGATTTTCCCGGGAGCGTCAATCTTGATCGGGACCGCCTTATCTTCGAAATACTCCTGTGTATCAATATTGGACGAGCCGTCCAGGGTCATGGACGGGGCGGGGATAATGGGGCCATCCTCCTTGCTCCCGCCACAGGCGGAAAGCAGCAGAACGGCGACAAAGGCAAAACATGCCAGGCTACACTTCTTCATGGTATTATTGTTTTTTGATTACTGTTTTCTCCATGGCAAAGTTAAACTTTTTTTTTGTATTTTTGCAGAATAAAGTGCTAAAGGAGAGTTATGGCTGCAGAGAACCCGCATACCTACGATGAGGCCAGTATCCGGCATCTCGACGACATCGAACATATCCGCAGGCGGCCCGGCATGTATATCGGGCGGCTCGGCAACGGCGACAACCAGGGAGACGGCATCTATGTGCTCATCAAAGAAATCGTAGACAATTCCATCGACGAGTATTCGATGGGATACGGTAAACAGATCCTCATCGACATCGTGGACCGTCAGGTTACCGTGCGCGATTTCGGCCGCGGCATCCCGCTGGGCTCGGTTGTCGTGGTCACCAGCCAGCTGAACACCGGCGGCAAGTTTGACGACAAGAACTTCAAGAAATCCGTCGGCCTGAACGGCGTTGGAACCAAAGCGGTGAACGCCCTTTCTTCCTCGTACCGGGTCCAGTCTTTCCGCGACGGGAAGACCGCCTGGGCCGAATACAAGGGCGGCAAGCTCATCGATTCCGGAGAGAGTACCACCCACGAAAAAAATGGCACGCTGGTGGTCTTTACGCCCGATACGCTGATGTTCGGGGACTACCATTTCAAGATGGAGTATGTAGAGACCCTGATCAAGAATTACTCCTACCTCAAGAAAGGACTGGCCCTGGTATTGAACGGGGTTACCTATAAATCGGAGAACGGCCTTCTGGACCTCGTGAACGAGAACATGTCCGAGACGCCGCTCTATCCCCTCATCCACCTGGAAGGCGAAGACATCGAGGTGGTCCTTACCCATGGCGGCAGCTACGGAGAGAACATTTCCTCCTTCGTCAACAGCCAGCACACCCGCGACGGCGGCACCCACCTGGCAGCCCTGCGAGAGGCGGTAGCCAAGACGCTCAAGGATTTCTTCAAGAAGAATTACGCTCCGGAAGATATCCGGCAAGGCCTGGTAGGCGCCATCAGCATCCAGATCCAGGAACCGAATTTCGAAGGCCAGACCAAGACCAAGCTGGGTTCCAACTACATGTGGGAGAAGGAGAAGGACCACGGCCCCACCATCCGCAGCTTCGTGAACGACTTCATCGCCCGCAACCTGGACAATTACCTGCGCATCCATACGGAGATCGTCCCCATCATCGAGGAGAAGATCAAATCGTCCCAGGCCGAACGGGAAGAGATTTCCAGTATCCAGAAAAAAACCCGCGAGCGCAACAAGAAGGCCAGCGTCTACAACCGCAAGCTGCGCGACTGCAAGTACCACTACGGAGACAAACTCCCCAAGGACAAGCTCGATGAAGGCGAAAAGTCCAGCATCTTCATCACGGAGGGCGATTCCGCATCCGGAACCATCACCAAGGTCCGCAACGCCAACCACCAGGCCGTTTTCAGCCTGCGGGGAAAACCTTGCAACAGTTACAAGGAGAGCCGCAAGAAGGTGGCCGAGAACGAAGAACTCAACCTGCTCATCTCGGCGCTGGGCGTAGAGGAAGAAATTGACGATCTGCGCTACAACAACATCATTGTGGCGACCGATGCCGATGACGACGGCATGCACATCCGCATGCTGGTGCTGACCTTCTTCCTCAAATACTATCCCGACCTTATCCGTCGCGGGCACGTGTATATCCTGCAGACGCCCCTCTTCCGCGTCCACAACAAGAAAGAGACGCGCTACTGCTACTCCCAGGAGGAGAAGGAAGCGGCTATCGCAGAGCTGAAAACCGGTGTGGAGATTACCCGGTTCAAAGGTCTGGGCGAAATATCATCCCATGAGTTCGTGGACTTTATCGGCGAGAATATGCGGCTGGATGCCGTAACCCTTTCCGATGAGGAATCCCCTGCCGAAATCATGGAATTCTACATGGGAATCAACACCATCGAGCGGCAGAACTTCATCCGGAAGCACCTGCGCTCGGAAAAAGAATTGGAGGACGTAAATATATGAGCATGGAAAAACCTTGCCTCTGGGCCCGCTTCTGCGGCTGGTTACTGAAAAGAATGGGTTGGACGAGCGACGGAGGTCCCGCCCCGGAAGAGCGTTGCATCCTGCTGGGCGTTCCGCATACATCCATCTGGGATTTCATCGTTTCCTACCTTTTCTACCGGCAATTCGACGGCCCGCGGGCACGGGTGATGATCAAGAAGGAATTCTTCTTCTGGCCTCTGGGGGGCATCATCCGCAAGATGGGCGGTATCCCGACCGACCGTTCCAACCCCACTTCCATGATCAAGAGCGTCATCGACGAAATGGAAAACGGGGGAGCTTTCCACCTGGCCATCGCCCTGGAAGGCAGCCGCAAACCGGTCAAACGCTGGAAAACCGGCTATCACCTGATTGCCCGCGCCACCAACGTTCCCGTTTACATGGCATATTTTGACTGGGGCACCAAGCACGTGGGCGCCGGTAAGAAAATCGAGCTTACGGACGATGCCCGGGCCGACACCGACCGCATCCAGGCCCTCTATGAGGAAATGCATCTGGTTGGCAAACATCCGGAGGGATACATAACACATTGATCGAATGAAAACCTTCTACAATACCCTGGGGCAACTTTTCGACGCCTCTACGCAAAACTTTGCCAAACGGCAGATGTCCTGCTATGTCGATGGTAGCCAGGGATATACCTATGAAGGATTCCGGCGCAAATGCCTGGAACTGTCGCACCGCCTGAGCCGCTTCGGCATCAGCGCCGGCGACAAAGTCGCCATCCTGTCGCAGAACATGCCCAACTGGACAGTGGCCATGTTCTCCTGCGTTCCCTTCGGCCGCGTGAGCGTGCCCATCCTCCCCGACTCGTCGGAAAGCGAGATCTCCAATATCCTCAGCCATTCCTCCTGCAAGGCCATTTTCATTTCCCAGCGCATGCTGCCGAAACTGAGCCAGGCCTGCATTGACAAGCTGACGCTGGTCATCGACATCGAAACGTTCACGTTCATCAAAAAGGACGATGCCGCCTTTACCTGCGAAGGCTTCGTCAAGGAGCCGCAGGCCGACGACCTGGCCACCCTCATTTATACCTCCGGCACGTCCGGAAAGGCCAAAGGCGTGATGTTGAGTCACCGGAACCTGTGCCAGAACATCGTGGAAGCCTACCACGCCCAGAAGGCCGGCAAGAAAGACCGGTGGCTGTCCATCCTGCCCATGTCGCACACCTACGAACTGGCGCTGGCCGTGCTCTACCCTTTCTGGGCCGGTGCCTGCGTGTACTATATCCAGAAACCGCCGACTCCTTCCATCCTCATGAACGCGATGAAGCAGGTGCGGCCCACCATCATGTGCGCCGTTCCGCTCATTATCGAGAAGGTGTATAAATCCAACATCTCCCCCACCATTGAGAAGAGCCGCATCCTGTCCTGGATGAAGGAGCACATGCCTTCCATCCTGTACCGGCTGGTGGGAAAGAAACTGTACAAGAGTTTTGGCGGCAAGTTGCGTTTCTTTGGCGTGGGCGGTGCCAAACTGGACCCGGTCGTGGAAGAATTCCTGCTGAGGGCCCGCTTCCCCTATGCCATCGGATACGGCATGACGGAGTGCGCCCCGCTCATTTCCAACGCCTGCGTGGGCAAGACCTGCGTGGGGTCCATCGGCGTTCCTTCCTATGGCATCGAAGTCAAGCTGGATAACGTAAATCCGGCTACCGGAGAAGGTGAAATCATCGTCCGGGGCGACAACGTCATGCTGGGCTACTACAAGGATCCCGAACGCACCCGTTCCGTCGTTTCCGACGACGGCTGGCTGCACACCGGAGACCTGGCCTGCGTGGATGCAAAAGGCCGTTTCTTCATCAAAGGACGCCTGGGCAGCATGATCGTAGGCCCGTCCGGAGAGAATATCTATCCCGAAGAGATCGAGCAGGTCATCAACGGCCATCTGGGCGTGAACGAGTCCCTGGTCATGGAACGCGACGGCAAGCTGGTTGCCCTCATCAAGTTTGACGATGACATCCTCAACTGGGACCAGGCTTCCGAAGACAAATTCTTCGAGAACCTCAACGCCCGCAAGCAAGCCATCCTGGACTACATCAACAAACGCGTCAGCAAACAGTCCAAGGTGAACGATGTAGAGGTCATGAAAGAGCCTTTCGAGAAAACCGCCACCCAGAAAATCCGCCGTTTCCTCTACCGCGGCGCCAAGGGCGACGACGTCAAGGCAAAAGACCAAAGCGCTTCATCACCCGCTCATAATCCGCAGCAGGAAGGCAACGGACCACAGAACGGAGGGTGTTCTCCGGATAATCCGCAAATTTCAGCAGGATCAGACCGTCCAGGCTGTCGTTGAACAACTTGTCTATATTGAAGCAAACCAGGCGGGCTCCCATCTTGAAATACTGTCTTACCAGAACGGGTATGCGATAACGTCCGTCGGAAAGGCGGGCCATCAGGCGGTCCAGGTCTTCCACATCCCGGCAGCCAGCGAGCAGGTCCGCCGGATTGACCTTCAACCAGTCGGGCTGGAAAGGATGGGTGGGGACGGCCACTCCGGCTTCTTCCGTAAAGGGATAATGATTCTGTAAGAAATAGACCATCATGCTTTTATAGAAGGTGGGATAGGCATTGCTGATGCTCACCGGGCCCAGGAAATAATCACATTCCGGGTGTGCCGTCACCGTCAGGGCAAGGCCGGTGAAAAGCGATTTCAGCGCCAGCACGTCCCGCTGGTAATCCGAAACGATAAAGGAACGGCCCAGTTCGATGCATCTCGCCAGCAAGGGGGCGCAATCCTTCCCAAAACGCAACAGGCTCGTCGTATACAAGCCCTCAATTCCCCGCTCCGGAACAATCTCAGATCCCAGTCCGATACGATAGGCCCCTCCGATCCGCCCATCCGGGATATTCCACAGGATCAGATGACGATACCATTGGTCGTAGGCATCGGAATCGGATGCATTCCCGGTTCCCTCACCCACCAGACGGAAGGTTTCTTCCCGCAGGCGGGCCAACTCCTGCAACGTGTAGGGAATCTGTTCCGCACGCAGCAGATAACCGCGCCAGTCACCGCTTTCGAACAGCATGCCCTCACGCTGGCTCTCCAGTTCAGCCGCGACAAGTGCAGGATTGCCTGCGGGGGCAATATCCTCATGAATCTCGAGCGAAGGAATGTTGGCAGCCGTTCCGCACTGTGACTCCAGCGCATAGCAGCGGTTCCGCAGATAACGGCCCAGCAAATCGGTCTGCGGGAAGGCAGCCATCACCTCCGGGCTGATGGGACGCCCGATCCGGACCGAAACGACACGGCCCCGTTTGTTGACCAGTTCATGCAACAGGCGCACGGTCCGCAGCTTCGGATGGATCTTCCCCATCAGGTGGAAAAGCAGTGAATTCGTTCCTTCGAAATAAACCGGGATGACCGGCAATTTCGCGTCGCGGATAAGCCGGATGATATTGTCCGCCCAGGGAATGTCTTCCGTTACGAAATGGCCGCTCATCGAAGTGCGGCGGCTTCTCTTCTGCCAGGTTGCCACCTCACCCGCCGGGAACAGGCCCAGCGGACGTCCCTGTCCGATGTGTTCCAGGGTCATCCGAAGTCCATTGATACTCCTGGCACTGGGAGCCCCTCCGAAGTTGTTAACCGGAAGGAACGTGTCTTTCAGGCCCGGGATGAGAGACAGGATAAAGGTCGTCAAGATCTTATAGTCAGGACGGCGGGAACCGAACACCTGAGACAGAATCAACCCGTCAATAGCCCCGAAATGGTGGTTGGAAATGGTGAAGAATCCTCCCGTTTGGGGAATCAGGTTCAACTGTTCCGCAGGGATATCCAGCCTGATGTCCATTTCCTGCAGGACCGCTTCGGAAAATGCCGGTCCTTTCTTTCCGTCAACTTTCCGGTGGATCTCATTCAACCGATGGAGACCCAGGATACGCATGAGGCAGAAAGACGCACATCTACCCCATACGCCCCGTAGTCCGAGCAGGTCCGCAAATTCGCGGGTCGTCATCAAATCTTTTCCCATACGTCTATTTTAAATAGATCCTCTTCGGCGTATCTACTCCATAACCCGTCCAGTATCCCAGCGCGCCTTGAAGATTGGATTCTGTTTTGTTGTTAAACCAAATTATTCCGAGACTCGAAGATAGTGACATTTCGAAATTATTCCAAAAACGATAGCCAAATTCATCCATCGTGCACAATTTCACCCATACATCGTCCCCATAGTACAGGTTCGGGAAATTCAGATAATCCATCATTCGCTGGGCACAGAAGAGGGGAAGTTCCCCAGTACCCTCAAAGACCTCATCCGAGATGCAGGCCAGGCTGGAAGGCTGCCAGCGCCGGTCTTTTCCCGAGGTTTTGGTAAATACCTTATAGTAATTCCCCTTGGCCGGCGGATCCGTAAAATAGCACCCGAGGGTGCAGGTCGAATCCTGGCGCGTAAGAATCCGCAGGGAATCAATCGGAACCGGTTCCGGGATGGTTGTCGAACCGGTCACCACGTAATCCTTATATTCTACGCGAATATCATAGGTCTTCCCTACCTCACCGGTAATCTCATCCGTGGTGAAAACATAAGGCGGGAAGTAATTCTGATCCACATGACCGGTCAGCACGACTTCATGGGAGCCGTCACTCACCGTCACCTTGGCCCATTTGGCCACGAAGCCCACCAAATCTGACGGTTGCACGTCCCGGTCCGCTACCAGGGGGATACTCTCGGACAGGAGGACATAGGGATGTGCGCCATTCTCGATCCATCCTTCCAGGACCAGATACGATTGCGGATCCGGATCATTTTTGCTACAGGCAGCAACGGCCAGGCAAACAAATAGTAACAGAAAGGCGTGTTTCATCATCAGAAGGAATAAAAATAAGCGATGGACGGCAGCATCCGGATACCGAAATCCATCGGCCGGAAGGAAAAGGTCGTACTATCATAATCACGGACCAGCCCATACGCGATGGCATTACTCCGCATCAAAACATTATACAGGGAGAAATTCAGGCCGCTCTTGCGCCGGGCATCCTTGTGGAAATACCAGTTTGCCGACAGGTCCAGGCGGATGTAGGCGGGCAGGCGGGCTCCGTTATGCTCGCCGTAGAAGCAGAAGATCCGGTCGCCCAGGACGGAGAAGGACTCCGGACGCGTATAGGGCGTTCCCGAAGCGGCGATCAGGGTACCTCCCAAATCCCATTTCCCGAAATCATAGGTCGCCACCACATCCAACTCGTGAATGCGTTCGTGGTTGGAAGGATATTCCCCCTGGTAGTAAGGGTTGTTAAACGTACGCAGGCTGCGGGAAAGGGCATAACTTATCCATCCGGTCAGCTTGCCGGTCCGTTTGTGGAGCATGGCATTAAAGCCGAAGGCCCGGCCATCGCCCTGCTGCACATTCTTGGAAAGATCATACACCCCGACCAAGAGGTCCATGATGCTGCCGAAGAACTCCAGCTGGTTGTACAGTTTCTTGTAATACGCCTCTGCGGAAAAGGCAAAGGCCTCCCGTTCCACATTGTAGGTCAGTGAGATATTCTGCGACCGCTGCGGTGGGCATAATTCGCCCGCGAGCACCCAGAATTCACAGGGCAGGCCGGTGGACGTATAGCCCAGCTGGAAGAGGTTCTGCCGCTTCAAGGCATAGCGGAGGCTCAGGCTTCCGGACGTTCCCAGGTCGGCGGTGAGCGTTGCCTGCGGCGAGAGTCCCCACCAACTCTGCTGCTCCGGGCCGCGATACCAATTGGCACCCAGGCCGCCGGTCAGCGTCACATAGGGACCGATCGGAAGCGCATACTCGGCCGAAACGAGGGACTCCCAGCCTCGCTGAACCGGAACGGATCCGGTGATGGTCGAGTTGATGAAGCCATCCGCCTGAGGATTCTGCGGCTGGACATAATAAAAGGAATGGTGGGTATCGAAGGTCCATCCACCCCATTCCAGAGAGGCTTTATACCCCACATCGAGGATATGGGAATCCATGCGTCCCGACACGCCGACCATCTCCACCCAGGGCTTGAGGGAGAAACCGGTAGCATAGACACGCTGACGGAGCGTCGCCTGCGGGAAATAGTGCACCCAGTGAACCGCTCCGAGATAGTTTTGCCACGTAGCCCGGAATTCATCCACCGCGAAGCCGACCATTTCGGCCGCATCGTTGGCATAAAAGGCATCGACCCAGACCTTATCCGTCTTGGAAGGCTTCCACAGCCATGTCAGGTTGGCATCCGTAAAGCCATAGCGCATGGAAAAATAGTCATTCTTCATGAACGAGGAATACAGGAGGTTCATGAAGGTACGGCGGGCACTCAGGAAAAGGGATGAGCGCTGCCCGGTCGGCAAAGCCGTACTGCCCTGGGCAGAAAGCAGTCCCAGGGAGAAGTCTCCGTGCGGACGTTGTACCAGGGAATCCCGCAACAGGAGGTCGATTCCTCCGCCAATGCGCGATTCCGGTCCCGGCGACGTAGCGTACCGCATTCCCCTGTAATGGGGCGTGTTAAAGACGGAATACATTCCCAGCAGGTGCGACACCCCATACAGCGGCACGCCTCCCTGGGAAATGAGCGTATGGGAATGCTCGCTCCCCTGCATATACAGGCCGCCTTCGTTCTCGGCACTCAACTGCACGCTGGGAAGCAGGCGGATAAAGCGGAGCGGATCGACATTTCCCATAAAGGAAGGAATCGTCTGGATTTTCCCCATGTTGATTTCCCCGCTGATGCCGACACCTTCCGAGAAGATCGGACGGTCCCGACGCTCCGTAATGACAGACTGATCCAGGCGATACACCCGCGAAGAGTCTGTGCGTTGCGCGAAGACAGGACCGGCCACGCAAAGCCAGAGAACCGCCAGGAAAAATCTATGAATACATCCGAAGTGCATACTTGATAATCCAATCCATAAATGGGGTAATCAGCGCAAGCGAAGTAAGAGAATAGGTCGTTCCGTCCGGGAAACGGAAAACCGGCACCGGAGTACCATCCAGCGTAACGAAATCCAGTTGCGCCACGGGCTTGTCATCCACATAGACCTGGGACGGGATTCCCCGGATAGACAGGCCGCCCTGCATCCACAACTCCATAGAGGGAGGGGTTCCGGCCTTCAGGGACAGATCCATCCACTTCTGGACGTCGTCTCGCAGGCAGACGTGCAGGACACCGTCCTCATCGAACTCCACGACCGTGTTATGAATGATAAAAGAACGGACTTCTTCCTGCGTATGCAGATCCAATGCCTGGATGAAAGCCTCGAAAGCATTCTGCAGCATGACCTTGTCCGCCTCCTTCTCAGTATACTCGTGAGCGGGCGGCTGCGGATCATCCTTACGATTACATCCCCAGATCGGGACAGCAAGCAGCAATAGGAATACGAACTTTCTCATATCTTTTAAAAAAAAGAAGGCCGACACGAATTCGGCCGACCTTCTTATGAGTTTAAGCCGAATCTATTCGGCAACGACTTCAAAGGCTAACGTAGCTTTGACAGCTTTGTACACTTTTACGACAGCCTCATAGGCACCCAGTTCCTTCACCTCGGGAACGGTGATGTCCTTCTTGTCAACCTCGACACCGGCGGCCACGAGGGCGTCTGCCAGCTGGGCGGCGGTCACACTGCCATAAATCTTTCCGGCCTCGCTCACCTTTACGGCGACCTTCACGGTCTGGGCGGCAATCTTCGCAGCCAGCGCTTCGGCATCGGCGACTTTCTTGGCCTCTTTGTGGGCACGCTGACGAAGGGTCTCTTCGTGCTGCTTGAGGTTGGAGGGGGTAGCTACGATAGCATAACCCTGGGGAACGAGGTAGTTGATGGCGTAGCCATTCTTCACCTCGACAATCTCGTCGACTTCGCCGAGATTGGCAACTGCTTTCTTCAGAATGATTTTCATAACTGCGCTCTCCTATTACTTAAGAAGGTCGGTAACATACGGAAGAAGGGCGAGGGAGCGGGCACGCTTCACGGCCTGGGCCACCTTGCGCTGGAACTTCAGGGAAGTACCGGTGATGCGGCGCGGCAGGATCTTGCCCTGCTCGTTCAGGAACTTCTTCAGGAACTCGGGATCCTTGTAATCCACATATTTGATACCTGCCTTTTTGAAACGGCAGTATTTCTTCTTTCTAACCTCGACTGTCGGAGGGTTCAGGTAACGGATTTCTCTGTTCTGTTCGTTGGTCTGTGCCATAATTCAATCCTCCAGATTATTCAGCTTCCGCCGGTTTAACTTCTTCTTCGGCAGCGGGCTGCTCCTCAACGGCGGGAGCGGCGGCCTTGGCCTGCTTGTTGTTCCTTCTGCGCTCGGCATAAGCCTCTGCGTGCTTGTCCAGGGCCACGGTGAGGAAACGGATGATCCGCTCGTCACGGTGATACTGGGTTTCGAGCTGGGCGACGAACGCCGGATCAGCCTTGAACTGGATGAGATAATAGAACCCGGAGGTCTTGTGCTGGATGGGATAAGCCATCGGCTTCAGGCCCCAGTCCTCTTCGTACACGACTTCTCCACCATTGTCTTTGATGAAGCCCGTGTACTTGGCAACCGCTTCCTTCATCTGGACATCAGACAAAACGGGAGTAGCAATGAAAACGGTTTCGTACTGTTTTACCATTTTGGGCTTAATTAATTGTTAATAAATAATTTGCAGGCTAATTGCACGAACGCGCCGTACAAAAAGCCTGCAAATATACAGCTAATTTCCGAAAAAACAAAGGATTATTTCTCCGGAACGGCTTCGAGCACCGCTTTCAGATAGTCCCAGGTACGCGCCACGGAAGGAATGTCCAGACGCTCGTCCGGGGAATGCGGATAACGGATGGTCGGGCCCACGGAAACCATCTCCCAATTGGGATACTTGGCGCCCATGATGGCACACTCCAGACCGCCGTGCGTTGCCATGATCTTCATATCACGGCCATACACCTTCTTAAACTGCTCCATCATTACCTTGTTCATGGGCGTATCCAGTTTCGGCGTCCAGCCGGAGTAGCCGCCTTTGAAGGCAACGGTGGCGCCGGCTGCCTCGAAGATGCAGCGGACACGGTCGGCGAGGGCTGCCTTGGCCGAATCAACGGCGCTGCGCATCAGCGAATGAACCGTGATATGTCCCTTTTCGGTGCGGACGATGGCCATATTGATGGAGGTCTCCGTCAGCCCCTCCATCGTGCGGCTCATACGGATCACGCCCGAAGGGCAGGCCAACAGGGCTTTCACCACTGCCAGGGCCACTTTGTCGCCGATATAGCGAGGTGCGGCTGCCTTGCGGGCGAAGTTCATCTGGGCGGAAGGATCGCTCTCTGCAAATTCGGCCTTGATCTGGCCGAATACCTCATCCACCACCTTCTTCACCGTACGGGTTGCGGTTTCGGAAACCAGGATTTCAGCGCAGGCCTCGAAGGGGATGGCGTTGCGCAGCGAACCGCCGGTAAAGGACACTAGTTTCACGCCATGCTTCTCCATCAACGGCAGGAGGATGCGGGCGACGACCTTGTTGGCGTTGGCGCGGTAAAGCGAGATATCCATACCGGAATGACCGCCTTGCAGGCCTTTGACCGTAAGCGTATAACCCACGAAGCCTTCCGGCGAAGCAACCGTACGATAACGGAAATCCGCCTCGGCATCCAGGCCGCCGGCGCAACCCACACAGAGTTCGCCTTCGTCCTCGGAATCGAGGTTGATGAGAATATCGCCTTTGAGTACGCCCGGCTTCAAACCGTTGGCGCCGGTCATGCCGGTCTCTTCGTCACGGGTAACCAGGACCTCCACGGGCCCATGCTTCACACCCTTGTCTTCCAGGACGGACAGGGCCAGGGCCACGCCGATGCCGTTGTCGGCACCAAGGGTGGTCCGGTCGGCCGTTAGCCAGTCCCCTTCCACCAGGGTGGTGATGGGATCCGTCAGGAAGTCGTGTTTGCTGTCGCCCGTCTTCTGCGGGACCATATCCATGTGGCCCTGCAGAATAACGCCGCGGCGTTTCTCCATTCCGGGGGTAGCGGGGGCACGCATGATCACGTTACCGGCAGCATCCTTCTCTGCCTGGATGCCGTGGTTTTTGCCCCATTCGAGCAGGTATTCAATCACTTTCTCCTCATGCTTCGAGGGTCTCGGAACACGGGTCAGGCCATAAAAGTTATCCCAAACGACCTTTGGTTGTAAATCTTTGATAGTCATAGTATTTAAACATTATTTTACACCAATTGGAAAGGCTTCTTCAAAGCCGAGCTGATACACCGGCACACGATCCTGGAGGAGGAGGTTCACCCCGTCGGACAGTTTTACGGTACAGACGGCCGGCACCCGGTACCAGGCCACCGTTCCCTTCGGCGCCATCCGGGAGGCGTCCGCTTCAGCCACCGGCTGGGGAGCCAGCTCCAGCAGATAGGGCTTCCCGGCCACGTTGTCCGCGCTGACCAGGCCTTCCTGATCGGATACGCGGAACGCCACATACACCTGACTCTTTGCCGTCTTGGAAGGAACCACGTCAAATTTCATTTTCTGGACCTGAACATCGCTGTACCCGATAAAGAGGCTCAGGTACTCCTTCTCCATCCGGGAGATTTCCTGGATGGCGGCAGCCATCGCTTCTCCGCTAAACGTCGCGTCCGTATCGCCGGTCACGATCTCCACCCGTTTCTTGCGGAGCGAGAAAATCATATCGGCCGCCTCACGGGCACGCTGCTCGATGGATTTGGTAACGACCATATCCTGCTGCACTGCCACCATATTGTTTTGCACGCTGCGATACAGGGTGGTTTGCTCGGAGGTCAGGTTGGAACTTACGCCGCGATCGGCAAAATCAGCGTCGGACGGCGACGGGAAACGCCACTGGGAGCTGCGCCCGGACTGGCCATCGCCGACCGATACCAGGCCCTGTGCGGAAAGGCTCAGAAAGGTCTCCTTTCCCGCTCCGGTATTGACGGAGAGGCGACGCGAAGGATCGGCTTCCACCAGCGGTGTCATCCGGATTTCCGTAATCCGGCAGGAACCGCCATTAGTGGTCCGGGCATCGACGCCCAGATACTTCATGGCATACTTGGCATAGGGACCGGCATGGAACTGTTCGTTCTCGGCCGTCACTTCCAAGGAAATCACCGTCTGCGGAAGGGCATAGGTGTAGGTCTGGGCCCGGGCGCCAAGCGGCAGCATGAGGGCCAGGGCAAACAACAACTTTTTCATTATTTCCATCTTTTATGTGTCCAAAGATAATTGGCGGGATCCCGGCGGATATCCGCTTCCAGCAAGTCATAATAGGAACGCATCACGGCCTCGGGCGTCTTGGCAGACGCATCGCGCGTGATGAGGGTATAGGTCATCTGATAACGGCCACGCGCCTCCCGGTTCATGCCCAGGTAAACCACGCTGAAACCCATCCGGCACGCCAGGGCGGCGGCCCCGGTCATGGTCTTGGTGGGCTGGTTCATGAAATTGCCGATATGGGCAAAGGCCGCGTATCCGTAAGGGTACTGATCGGTCGGGAAGAGATAGATGTGGTGCTCGTTCCGGTGCGCGACGGCATAGCGCAGGATATCCTTCGATTCCACACAGCAGTTCGCACGGTCCTGAATGGCCGCACAGCGGTTCTGTGCCATGATTTCGTCCCAAAAGTCGCTTTCGACCCGTTTATAGACCACCGAATAGGTATGCTCGTCGAAAGCCATCTTCGCCCCGTCATAGAAATAGTGCTCAATCCCGCCCGAGAGTTCCCAGTTCCCGCAATGGGACGCGAGCATTACCACACCGGGCGTATGCAGGTAAAGATCGTTGATGACTTCCGGATTAGTGACCCGGACGATTTCCTGCCGGTGAAGACGCTCGTGGTCTGCCGCACCGGCAAACCAGATCGTCTCCGTCACGATATCACAGAAATGCAGGTAGAAATCCTTTTCTATCTGCTTGAGTTCACCATATTTCAACTCGGGAAACGCCCGCGCAAGGTTCACCGTCACCACCTGCCTGCGATAGTGCAGCACATGCAGCAAGAGCCAGCGGAACAGGTTGGCCCATTTCTGGTGGATCCGCAGCGGCTGCAAGGCCAGCAAACGCATCAGGCCCACGACGATTTTGATTCCCAATCGTTTCATGTGGACAAAGATACATTTTTTCACAACAAATCGCAAGCGCTCCTATCGGGAACCCAGATACAGGAAGACCATGCTGACCAGCAACAGGGCCAGGTCCACCGCTTTTGATTTCAGGTTCTTCTCCTTGAGGATCCAGGCGCCGATCCCGAAACTTACCAGCACGCTCCCCCGCCGGATCATGGACACCACCGCGATCAGGGCATCGGGATCCGAGAGGGCCTGCATGTACAGGAAATCGGCCGCACACAGGAAGATGCTGATGAACGGGATGGACCACCGCCAGCGGAACGGAGTGGTGCTGTGCCGCGTGGGCATCCAGCCGAGCAGCATCACCACCGCCATCATGATCGACTGGTAAAAAGAATACCAGCTCAGCACCTGCATCCGGTCCAGCCCCAGGTAGCCGGGCGACATCAGGTATTTGTCGTACAGCCCGCTCGCCGCCCCCAGGAGGACCGAAAGGATCAAGTAGAGAATCCATTTGTTTCCGGCCCGATACCCTTCTTTTTCACTGCTGTGCCGCATCAGGAAATACGCGAAGATGGCCAGCGCCACACCCGTCCACTGCAGGCCGTTCAGCTGCTCGCCGAACAGGAAAATCGCGCCCACCAGCACCAGGACGGGCCGTGTGGCATTCACGGGGCCCACGATGGTCAGGGGCAGGTGCTTCATGGCCAGGTAGCCCGCCATCCACGAGGAAAGCACCAGGGCACTTTTCGCAACGATATATCGCTGCACAGTCCAGCAACCAAACCCCGTCAGGAATAATCCGGGCGAGAAAATCAAGGCGCATAGCACCGTGTTCAGGAAAAGCACCGGGACAACGGCATTGTCCTTCAGGGAAAACTTCTTGAAGGAATCATAACCGCCCAGGAACGCGGCCGATGCAAATGCCAGCAGCCACCACATGGAATCACTCTTTGACCAGAACGATGGAAGCCGCGTAGGAACGGTTCACCACCTTCGCAAAGGCGCGATAAGATTCGTACCGTTCTTTCGGGAACGCCCCTTTTTGAATCACGAAAGTCTGCACCAGGGTCACGGTCCCGTCTTCTCCCACCCGGACGCGGGACGAGAAAGTATCCCAGTCGCAGGATTCCTCCACATCTTTCGGAAGACTTTCGATCCGGTATCCCGCAGGCAGGTGGAAGACCACCGTATCCGTCAGGGTGGATCCCCCACCCACACGGATGTCGTTCACCCGCTCCTGACGCTGCACGTACAGGGATTTCGCCACCGGGTTCGCCGGGATAAAGAGCCGGTTCCCGTTCACTTTGGCAAACTGGAACACATCCGCCGTAAAGGCGATATCCATCTGCGGGCAGAAATCCCGGCCGCGATAGCCCGGCTGGTTGAAGTTATCCTGGATAGACTGCACCCGCAGATTCTCGGCATGCAGGTTCCACCCGCTGGTGAGGATCCGCGCCTGGTCCTCCGGCTTCTCGGACGAGAAATCCAGATAAGGTTCCGTACGGTCCAGTTTCAGCGATTTGACGGCTTGCAGCGATGCCGAACCATCGGCCCGCACCGTAATCTCGGCCCGGACCGAACTGCATCGCAACGAATCCGGATAGGAAGGCACCCGGACCCGTTCTCCCCCGTCCTGCTTGACCAGCAGTACCTCGTGGCCGGCCACGTCCTCGTGCCGGTACCCCAGCGGGATGGCGGGATTGGTGCACTCCACCCAGAGGGTGTCCCGGTGCTCTTTCAACGGAACCGCCAGCATCACGTGATTCATCTGGCCGATGGAAACATAGCCCGGAAACAGGGTTGCGTGCGAGGTGCTCACGGCATAATAATCCGACTCCACCCCCACGGCCGCCAGGGCCGCACGCAAAAAATTGGAAAGGGCCTTGCAGTCTCCGAAGCCGCTTTTATACACGGTCGATGCCGGGAAGGGCTTCAAGCCGCCGATGCCGAGCTGGATGCTCACGTAACGGGTATTATCCCGCAGATAGCGGTACAGCACGGCCACCTTTTCCTCAGGTGTCTTGCAATCCTTCGTCATCTCCCGGAACTTCGCCACCGCTTCGTCCGGCAGGTCCTGCGCCCCTTCCTGCAGGCCGTACAGCCACAGGCCGATATCTTTCCAGTTGCGCTGGGAGCCGGTCTTCCCGCCATAGCTGAATTCCACGGGCGAGGCATAGACATAGGGTACGAAGGTCAGGAAAGAAGGCATCAGATGCTCTTCGCGGAAACCGTCCGGCATCGCGAATTTCCATTGATAGCGGTCGGTCTTTCCCTTTTCCACCACCGGCTCAGCCGATGCGAAATACTGGATGGCAAATCCAGCCGGAACAATCAAGGTGTACGAGGCGCCCACCAGCGACACGTTCTCCCGGTCCAGCGGCAAAAACGTAGGGAAAGAGGCGATACCTTTTTTACAGGAAACCGTATAGTCATATTCCACCGTAAACGGATACGGCGATGCGGGCTGATACAGGCAGATGGCCGCATCGTCGGCCAGGCCGTCTGTCAGGGAATGGTTGATCAGATCGTCCTTCCTGATCTTCCGGCTTTTTCCCTGATAGGTTATGGAACCGCTGAAGGAAGCCACCGAGTGAAAGGCGTCCGTATATTCCCAGAAGGAGGCGGTCGGCAGGCCTTTCTCATTATGCACCAACACTTTCCGGTGTACCGAATACTGTCCGCTTACCGGAGAAGACAGTTCGTATACCAACTCTTCGGTCATAATGGTCGCATGCTGGGCACCGGCTTGCAAAACGGGGAACAGCAGGGCCGCCAACAGGGTCAGGCGTTTCATACGGCTTTCTTTTTCAGGACAAGCGTTGTATTATACATGCTGGTCAGCATCTCGTACCAGGCACGGACGTCCTTATATGCTTCAGCGGGCGCAAAATAGCTGTCCAGGACAAAGGAAAAACTCATCGAAACCACGTTCACATCCGCCTGGCGGAACTGGACCATGGCCTGGCTCTTGATGCCCTGGGCTTTGTACGCCGCCGGTTTGGGCAGTTCCTCCAACTCGTACCCCTCCGGGATGATCATGTTCACGGTATAATTGATCCGGTAAGGATACATAAAGTCCACCGGCACGCGACGGACTTCCTCCTTAAAGGTAGAAGGGTCATGGAAATTGAGCAGGAAAAGATTCACGTACATCATATCGCCGGCCACTTCCTGCTGCTTTTCAAACGAATAAGCCATCTGGACCTGAGGGGTATATTCATCGGAACCGGAAATCGTGAAGCGATCCACCGTCAGGTTATGGTCTTTTTCTATGTTTTCATCCACAAATTCCTCCTGGTCGCTCGCCTTCCCATACGCCCGCTTCACTGTCTGGGAGAGATTATTGAACATTTTTTCAGAGATCTCTCCCGTCATCAGGCCCTCTGCATCCACCCTAACGGTCGCCGAGGCCAGGTAGATATTCTTGCAAAGGTGGCGGAGGTCCACCCAGCTGCCCTGACCGTCCAGCGACAGCAGACGGGCCTTTTCCACCAGGAAATTATCCGACAGCACATTCAGGTAGCCATCGGAAGGAGCGGCATCCAAATAATAGGTCTGGCCGCCAGGCCCCGTCACCTGGAGGATAAACGTATCATAGGCATCCAGCGATACGTGGAACGGAACCAGATTGCCATTGGAGCGATTCCGGACCATCACCGGTTTTACATCGAAACCCGCCGCACGCAGGGCGCTTCCGGTCAGGGCGTTCAGGTCTGCCCGGCTGCCCGACCCGTTTTTCACCACCTCCGCCGCATTGCCGGGAACCAGCCGGTTTTTCTTATCCCAGGTCACGCGGGACGCCACCAGGTTGCGGATGGCGACGATCTTTTCCTCATCGGTCCGGTCCGATGCCGCTATCCCTGCCACCTCGTCCTTGAAACGGGTGGTTGCCTTTATGCCGCGGACAATGTTGGATTCAACGATCATCTGATCCACATTTTGCCAATCGGCCGTATAATCCTTATAATAGATTCCCGGGATCTCGAAACTCCGGATCTGATACAGCACGCTCAGGCGATACTGGTCGATATCATACAGGAACTTCTCGTCCCGGATGGCCGGGATGTCATAACACGCGAATTTGTCCGCGAACACCCGGTAATTCATCAAGACACGCTCTTCCATCTTATGCTCCAGATTCTCGAAACCGCGGGAGATCCGGTTCACCTTCAGGTATTCTGGAACAGCCACCTCCGCCGTCGCCCAGTTTACCGGGATGGAGAACTGGAAGAAAATATCGTCAATGTTCCACAGGCGGGTGCGATAGGTGTATTCGGTCTCGATAACAGAGCCCACCTTCACGTTCTGGGCGGAAAATGCCACCCGTTTGACAGCATCGGTATAATCCTCCCGAAAAACGTAATCCTTGCTCATCTTCGTGGCCACGACCGACCCGTTCTCCAAATTATAGGTAGTGACCTTGATACCGGAGATGGATTCTCCAGCCGTGCTTTCGGTACTGTAGAACTCCTCGTAATCACCGTATTCCTTACCGGCTTCCTTCAGGATTTTCACCCGTTCCCGTTCCTTTTTGATAAAAGCGAAACCGCCCGGGTCGATCTCCACGCTGTAATTCACCTCCTTATACAGGTACAAGGCTACGGCCGATGTGTCCAGCGGATAGACGGTCATCTCCAGTTCGGCCTTGGAAACGTTGCCGTATTTCTTGTCAATCTTGATGCTCTGGGCAAAAAGCGTTCCCGGAGCCAGGGCCATCAGGATAGCACAGACAACTACCAAAAAGACATTCTGTTTCATACCTATTATATATTGGTTAAAGAATCAATTAACGCGCGGTAACGGACGGTCACGGAATCCAGGGCGGGCAGGTTCTCCCGACGGATCGGGTCGGTCCTGGGCGATTCCATCGTGAGCGGATTGACAGGCGTCCCGTTCTTCCAGACCCGGAAATCCAGATGCGGTCCCGTGGAAACGCCGGTCGAGCCCACGTATCCAATCACATCGCCCTGCCGTACACGGACGCCCGCCCGGATGCCTTTGGCATAGCGGGAAAGGTGCAGGTAGGCCGTGGTATAGACGGAATTGTGGCGGATCTTGACGGTATTGCCGCCTCCCCCGCTCCAGCCGGCACTGAGCACCGTACCGTCTCCGATACTCATCACGGGCGTACCCGCAGGGGCGGCATAGTCCACGGCCGTATGGGCCCGGACCTGTCCGGTAACCGGATGATTGCGGTGATAGGTAAAACCGCTGCTGATGCGGGTATACTTCAAGGGCGCCTTCAGGAAGGCCTTCCGCAGGCTCTCGCCCTGCTCGTTCCAATAGAGGTTCCCGCCGTCGCCCTGGTCAAACATGATGGCCGGGAAATCCTTCCCGCCGGAGGAATAGACGGAATAATACAGGGTATCTACATCGATCACCTCGCCTTCGCAGACGGTCTGGCCATAGAGAACGCGGAAACGGTCCTCTTTCTGCAGGCCGAAGAAATTCACCGTCCAGGCATAGACCTCGGACAGCTGGGAAATCAGATACGTAGGAGCTCCGGCCGCCACCATATCGTTCCACAGCGAGGTACGGATGGTGACATCGGCATATTTCAGTTCATGCTCCACCGGCTTCACCACGCGCCAGGCCGCCAGGGAATCCGCACAGCGGAATACCGTCCGGGTGACCCGGTCGTTCTCGTACACCACATATTCGAGCCGATGGAAGATCGTATCCAGGCTGTAGTAAGCGTGCCAATGGTTGCCGGCGCGCATCTTCCGGACATCGAAAACCGTATCCAGACTGGCTGCGAGGGCATACGCCGCCGCGTCGTCCATGCCCAGCCGGACCATCAGGCCGGAGAAAGTCTCGCCGCTTCGTACCGTCCCTTCCACGCGGTCCAGCGAATCCTCCCAGAAGCCCAGCGGCGGAAGGGAATCATTCTGAATCAATGAATGATCATCCTGTCGTCCTCCACGCGGGCCGCAGGATTGCGGGGCCTGGCAAAAAAGCCAGAACAGGCACAGGCCCATGCTTATTTTTAAAAATTTTCGCATCTTTGCAAAGATAATAAAAGAAAAGATGGAAATCAAGCCAGTTGCAGATTATCACGGCCCGCTGACGACCAAATTCGGCATTCCCCGCCAAAGCGGCCTGATCGACCTTCCGGGAGAGATCGTTTTCCGGCCGGCTTTCCGCAGCCCCGACGCAGTTCGCGGGCTGGAGGGTTTCGACCGCATCTGGCTCATCTGGGAGTTTTCCGACAATCCTGACGCCAAGACTTTCCAGGCAACCGTCCGCCCGCCCCGGCTGGGCGGAAACACCGCGCTGGGTGTCTTTGCCACCCGCTCCCCTTTCCGGCCCAACCGGCTGGGGCTTTCGTGCGTGGAACTGGTGCGCATCGACCCGGAAGGTCCCGTCCTCCACGTCAAAGGCGCCGACCTGATGGACGGCACTCCCATCTACGATATCAAACCGTATGTTCCCTATGCCGATGCCTTCCCGGAGGCGCGCGGCGGCTTTACCGACACCGCTGCCTGGGAACCGCTGCAGGTTGATTTCTCGCCGGAGGCACTCGCTGTCCTGGCCGCACAACCCGACCCGGACGTCCTTCGCACCCGGCTGGAGCAGGTGCTCGCCCAGGACCCGAGGCCCCGCTTCCATCACGATCCCGACCGCCTCTACGGCATGCCCTTCGGCCCTTTTGACATACGTTTTCAGGTGAAGGGGAAGGTGCTGAGTGTGGTGGAGATTGTGCGGAGGTGAATCGGCGTTTGTTTTTTAGCGTATTTTTTATATATTCGCATTTGTTATATAGATATGACCGCATAGTATGAACAGACGCGATTTTCTTTCTGCAGCCGGACTGCTTGCCGCAGCCGGTACCGTTTCCGGCCTGGTCCCCGGTTGTACCGGGAAAAAGGACGGCCTGACGGTTTCCGATCAATATGATACCGATGTCCTGGTCGTGGGCGGTGGCCCGGCAGGCGTCTGCGCCGCCATCGCGTCCGCGCGCATGGGCGCCCGGACGCTTATCGTCGAAACCGGCAACTGTCTGGGCGGAATGGCTACCAAAGGCCTTGTCTCCCCTTTCATGACCTGTTACGACAGCGCCGGCGAACGGATGATCATCCGCGGTCTCTTCGAAGAGATTCTCGACCGCATGGTCGCCCGCGGAGGCGCCCTGCATCCTTCCGGGATCCGCCATACGACCCCCTACTCGGCCTGGATCACGGCCGGACACGACCACTGCACCCCCTTTGAGGCGGAATGCATGAAACGCGTCCTGGACGAAATGGTGGCCGAAGCCGGCGTACAGGTTCTCTTCCACACCCAGTTCGTTCAACCGGTCATGAAAGGGAATGCCGTGCGCGGCGCCGTCGTCCTGACCCGCAAAGGGCTGGAAGGCGTTTCCGCCAAGGTCGTGGTGGACGCCACCGGCGACGGCGACGTAGCCTTCCGCGCCGGCGTCCCGTGTGAATTCGGCAACGAAGCCCTGGGAAAGGTCCAGCCGTGCACGATGTTCTTCCACATCAACAACGTGGATTCCGCCCGGCTGGAGGCCGACGTACAGGCCCATCTGCACGAATTCCGAAAGGTGGACGGCGTCAGCTACCGCGCCCTGCACTGGCGGGTGGCCGAGGCCGAGGCGGCCGGAAAATGGGACATCGCCCGCAAGAGCGTCAATATCTATAAATGCGTCCGGGACGATGAGTGGGCGGTGAACTGCTCGCGCGTGACAAACATCGATGCGACCGATTCCGCCAGCATGACCGCCGGCGAGATGGCGGGCCGCAAACAGGTGGAACAGCTGATGCTGTTCTTCCACGAATTCGTCCCCGGCTGCGAAAACGCCACCCTGATGTCTTCCGGCTCCATCCTGGGCATCCGCGAAAGCCGTCATGTCAAGGGAGAGCATGTGCTGGAAGCCGGCGAACTGATTGACAGCGTGGTTCCGGACGACAGCATCCTCGTAGCCTCCAATTCGGTGGATGTACACGGCGGCGGCAAGAGCGCCCTCAGCACCACCTATACCACCATCAAAGGCAACTGGTACGGCGTCCCCTACCGCAGCCTGGTACCCGTCGAGGTGGACGGCCTGCTGCTGGCGGGCCGCTGCCTGAGCGCCACGTCCGACGCGGCTGGCGCCGTACGGGTCATGCCGCCGGCCATGGCCATGGGACATGCCGCCGGCGTAGCCGCCGCCCTGGCCGTCAAGGGCGGGCTCGCTCCCCGGAACACAGATCCGGAAGCCATCCGCAAAGAACTCCTGGCCCAGAAAGCCTTCCTTGGATAAAAAAGTACTTCCGATATGAACCTCCTGAAAGATTCTTCCAGAAAATGGGTCATCGTGGCCATGATGTTCCTGGCCATCATCTGTAATTATCTGGACCGGCAGCTGCTGTCCATCCTCAAGCCCGAGATCCTGGACCATTTCCAGATTGGCGATTTCGAGTATGCCTGGATTGTAAACGTCTTCCTGCTCTGCTACGCCATCATGTACCCCATATCGGGGATTCTGGTGGATAAATTCGGCCCCAAGAGCGTTATGCTGGGCGGCATCACCATCTGGTCGCTCGCCTGCATCGGTGCCGGTTGGGCCCCCAACGTCTGGGTGTTCGCCGCCTGCCGCGGCGTCCTGGGCCTGGCCGAGCCGACCATTTTCGCCGGCCAGATCGTAGCCGTCACCCTGTGGTTCGAGAAGAGACAACGCGCCACGGCCAACAGCCTCTGCACCATCGGCGGCTCGCTGGGTGCGGTGGTAGCCCCCATCGTCATTGCCTGGTTGATGGGCCTCCTGGGTTACTGGCAGCACGTCTTTGTCATTTCCGGCGTGGTAGGTCTTGTCATCGCTTTCCTGTGGATCTTCATCTATAAGACACCGTCCGCCGACGTTCTGGCCAGGACTGTGGGAGCCGACGTCAAGACCCCCGACGGAGAGCAGAAGGCCTTTTCTTTCAAGGGCCTCTTCAAGACCCGCACCCTCTGGGGCGGCATCCTCATCCGCCTGGTGAGCGACCCGGTCTGGTATTTCTGCTGCTTCTGGCTGCCCGGTTTCCTGCGGGGGATGGGTGCCCGTGAAGGCTTGACCAACGAACAGACCCTGAACATGATCCAGTGGATCGGCGGCATTCCCTTCCTGGTAGGCGCCATCGGCGGCATCCTGACATCCGCCTGGTCCGACGCCCTGGTCAAACGAGGGAAACCGGCCCTTGACGCCCGGAAATCCATGCTCATGACCATCGCCCTGCTCGCACCCCTGTGTATGACCGTCCCCTTCATCAACGGTGCCGAAAGCCTTGCCTTCGGCTGGAAGGTGGGCCTGATCATTGCCGTATTCAGCCTGGTGGCCGTCATGTGCCTGAGCTGGCTGTACACGATTCCGGTCGTTTTTGCAGAGACCTTCCCCGTCAAGAACATCGCTTCGGTGATGGGACTTTCCTGCGGCGCGGGCGCCCTGGGAAGCATGGTCTTCAACCAGTTTGTCGGCTCCATCCCGGAAAGCGCCTGGAAGGTGCTCTTTATCCTCATGGGTACGCTCCATCTCATCGCATCCCTCATCCTTTGGAAACTGGTCAGAATAGAAAAAGTTAATTAAAACCATACACATGAAAACCATTTTTGAACCCGCAAGGGATATTCCCGTACGCGCCGAAGCCGACATTGTCGTGGTCGGCGGCGGTCCTTCCGGCATCATGGCGGCTTATGCCGCAGCCGGAGAAGGCAAAAAAGTCATGCTCCTGGAAAGCCGAGGCTATCTGGGCGGAAACCTCACCATTGGCCTCCCCATCCTGGCCTTCCTGGACGTAAACGGCAAACAGTGCGTCCGCGGCCTGGCCCAGCAGTTCATCGACCGGCTGGCAGCCAGGGGCGCCGCCACCGGCCACAAGCGCTGCAAACTCCACATGAGCCTCACCATCATCGATTCCGAAGAAGCCAAGAACGTAGCCCTGGACATGATGAAAGAGAAAGGCGTGGAGGTGCTCATGTATGTTTTCTGCGCGGGCGTAGTGAAAGAAGGTGATGCCATCAAGGGTGTCATCGTGGAATCCAAGAACGGCCGGGAAGCCATCCTGGCCAAGACCGTCATCGACTGCACCGGAGACGCCGATGTGGCCTGGCGGGCCGGCGTGGTTACCCACAAAGGCGACAAGGACGGCGGCCTGCAGCCCCCGACGCTCATGTACAACATGCGCGGCGTGAATATCCAGGCCCTTCGCGACGCGATTGTCAATCATCCGGAAGACTTCGACATGGATACCATGCCCAAGGAGCAGTTCAAAGAAGGCAAGTTCATCACCGTGGGCCTTCGCCAGCGCATCAAACTGGCACAGGAAGCCGGTCTGAACATTCCCGTCGCCCGCACCATCCTCATCACCGGCTTGAATCCGGATGAGATATGGGTCAACATGACCCGCGTGAGCGGCGTGGATTCCACCCGTCCGGAGAGTTACACCCGCGGAGAGATCGTGGCCCGTGACCAGATGAAAGACATCACCGCCTACCTGAAGCGCTTCGTCCCGGGCTTCGAAAACGCCTGGGTCGATAAGGTGGCGCCCTTCATGGGCATCCGCGAAAGCCGCGAAATCGAGGCCGAATACATGCTCACCGGCGATGATATCGTCAATAGCCGCCGTTTCGACGACGTGATTGCCTGCGCGGGTTATCCCCTGGACATCCACCACTCCACCGGCGGAGACTGCACCATGGTCTTCACCAAAGACAACCACGACATCCCCTACCGCTGCCTGGTTCCCAAGGGCGTGAAGAACCTGCTGGTAGCCGGTCGCTGCTCGGGTTATACCCACGAAGCGATGGCCGCCACGCGCGTCATGTCCACGTGCATGGCCGTCGGTGAAGCCGCCGGTCGCGCCGCCCGCATCGCCCTGGATGAGGGCGTCGAAGTGGGTAAGGTTAACGTAAAAGCCGTTCAGAAGGAGCTGCGGGAAACCGGAGCCTATCTGGGAGACTAAGCCGTGAAAGAGATCGAAATCCCCGCCACCCGCATTCCGGTGCGCGATGAGGTGGACGTATTGGTGGTCGGTGGAGGCCCTGCCGGGCTGATGGCCGCCCAGGCCGCCGCCCTCAACCCGGACGGAAGCCGCTCTGGATTGAAAGTCATGCTCATCGAGAGCCGCGGTACCCTGGGCGGAAACATGACCCAGGGCCTGCCACTGCTGGGTTTCCTGGGCCGCAAGGGAAACGAGGTTATCAAGGGACTCCCCCTGCGCTTCGTGGAACGCCTGCGCGAGCGCGGCCAGGCCACCCATCACCGCGCCTGCCCGCTGCACGTGAGCCTAACCATGATTGATCCCGAAGGCACCAAACGCCTGGCCTGGGAAATCATGGAAGAAGCCGGCGTCAAGGTGCTGATGTATGTTTTCTGTGCCGATGTCATCAAGGAGGGGAATACCGTCAAGGGCGTCATCATCGAGTCCAAGAAGGGCCGGGAAGCCATCCTGGCCAAGACGGTGGTGGACTGCACCGGAGACGGCGACGTAGCCTTCCGCGCCGGCGCCCCCATGGCCTACGGAAACGAAAAAGGCATCGCCCAACCGCCCACGCTCATGTTTTCCATGCGCGGGGTGGATTCGCGCAAACTGCGCGATGCCGTGGCCGACCATCCCGACATTTACGATATCGACTTTATCCCGAACGAGTTCTTCCGCGCCAGCGACAACTGCACGATGGTCGGTTTCCGCAACCAGATCCGGCAGGCCCGCGAACAAGGATACGACATTCCCGTGGAGCGCACCATCTTCATGACCGGTATGGCCGATGATGAATGGTGGGTGAACATGTCCCGCGTGAACGGGGTGGACGCGACCGATCCCGAGCAGTACACCCGCGGCGAGGAAATCTGCATCCGGCAGAATGCCGAGATCGCCCGCTACCTGAAAGCCTTCATTCCCGGATTCGAGCATGCGTACGTGGACCGCGTCGCGCCCTTTATGGGCATCCGCGAAAGCCGCCGCATCGTGGGCGAATACGTGCTCACCGAGCAGGACATCTTCGACTGCGCCCGTTTCCCGGACGCCATCGGCGTAGCCTCCTATCCGGTCGATCTGCATCACCCAGTAGGCGGCGACTGCACCCTGATGTGGTGTCCCGACTGCTACGATGTTCCCTACCGCAGCCTGGTTCCGAAGGCGGTGGACGGCCTGCTCTGCGCCGGCCGGAACATTTCCGCCACCCACCTGGCCCTGGCCTCGGTGCGGGTGATGGGACCGGCCATGTGCCTGGGCGAAGCGGCCGGAAAAGCCGCACAACTGTGCGTACGAACCGGAGCGCAGCCCCGGACCCTGGACGTTGGATTGCTGCAACAAGAATTGAAGGCCGAAGGCGTGTATTTCCGCCCGGCCGAAACCGAATAAAAGCATGATGCGTTTTAACAACATCCCTAAAGTCTTTCTCGTCAGCATCTTGCTGGCTTTCACCCTGTTTCCGTCCCTGGCCGCCCGCCGTCCGGAAGGACAGTACCGGGTGATGACCTGTAATATCCGCATCACCGGACTGGAAGCGGACGATCCCTATCCCGAACGGGTCTGGGAGAACCGCAAGGACCTGTGCATCAAGACCATCCGGGACGAAAAGCCCGACTTCTTCTGCCTGCAGGAGGTCATTTACGACTCCTATAACTACTTTGTAGAGAAGTTCGGGAAAGACTATTATTATTATGGTTTCGTAGGCCCCGAGATGGACCCGTGGACCGATGGCTACCACTTCATCGGAAAGAACGTCATCTTCTTCCGGAAGGATCGTTTCGATTGGGTATCGGCCGGCTGCTACTGGCTCTCCGAGACGCCCACCCTCGCCGGCAGCGTCTCGTGGGAAACCAACCGCGCTCGCCACTGCAACTGGGTCCGCATCCGCGACAAGAAAACCGGCCGGGAAATGCGGTTGGTGAACACCCACCTGGATCACAAGAGCGATGCGGCCCGCCGCGAACAGATCAAGATGATCATGGAGGAATGCGCCCTCTACCAGGCCGATATGCCACAGATTCTCTGCGGTGACTTCAACGCCGGCATCAAGAGCGCACCCATCCAGTACATCCGCACGCAGGACGGCTGGAAAGAGATGTACGAAGACATCCACGGTCCCGCCGAAGCGGGCTTTACCTGCCACAGCTTCCTCGGCGAGGGGCATAAACCCGGCCGCCGGATCGATTTCATCTTCTACCGCGGACCCCTCCGTACCCTGGATGCCGAAATCATGAAAAACCATGTTGGGGACATGTATCCCAGCGACCATTACTTTGTAAAAGCCGATTTTAAACTAGAATAAAAATGAAAAAGAACCTGCTGATTGCCGCGGCCCTGCTGATTGGAATGGCCGCATCTGCCCAAAGCTTCGTATCCATTCCCCTTTCGAAAGATACGTTCAAGGCCTCTCACCTGACCCCGCTTCCCAAAGGGAACTACCAGGGAATGGATATCTATAAGAACTATCTTCTCAGCTGCTGGCACACCGGAATTGCCACCCTGTACACCATTGATGGGAAGACCGTCACCCAGGTGGCGCACTTCCCCCTGGACAGCCACGACGAGGTGAACCACTCCAACGTGGTCTCGTTCGGCGTGGAGCGCTTTGCCAAGAAGGATCCCCTGCCCCTGGTGTATATCAGCCAGTGCCACAAGAAACCCTACAAAGGGAATAAGGACGTGCTCTTCGTGGAGCGCGTGGCGAGCGACCTGCAGTCGTCCGAGTTGGTGCAGATGATCCGCTATGACGATGTGAACAACGACTTCGGTTATGCCCTCCAGTGGGTGGTGGACCGCCAGCACAAGATGCTGTACGGATTCGGCAACACCACCAAGGACAAGGATGTGGAAGGGAACCGCCACCGGATTATCAAGTTCCGCCTGCCGCGCCTGGCCGATGGCAAGGAGGTGGTCCTCCGCCCGGAAGACGCCCTCGAGAACTATGTCGTGGAAGACTATGGCCTGCGCTATGCCACCATCGGCCAGGGCTTGTGCATCTACAAAGGCAAGCTGATGATGCCCACCGGGCTCGGGACCGATCAATATCCGAGCTACCTGTTCATCTGGGACCTGCGCAAAAAACAGCCGGTCGAGGTGCTCGACATGAGCATCGGCACCACCGGCGAACTGGAAGACCTCGCCCACTACAAGGGTAATACATTCATCGTTCAGGGCCAGGACGGCCTCTTCCTCCTTACATTATGAGCCAGTCTGAAGCCCAACGCTGCCTGCTCTGCAAGAAGCCTTTCTGCAGCCAGGCCTGTCCCGTCCATACCGACGTTCCTACCTGCATGCGCTTGTACCGCGCAGGACGGATCGAAGAGGCGGCGCGGATCCTGTTCGAGAACAATCCACTCAGTGCCATCACGTCGCAAGTATGTGACTGGCAGCACCTTTGCTATGGTCACTGCATCTTGAACCGGAAAGGTATTCCGGTCCGATGGTACGAAATCGAGCAGGAAATCTCCATGCCCTATCTGCTCCGTGCCTACATTACGCCCGGGGCCGAAAACGGCCGCAGCGTGGCCATCGTGGGCGGAGGCCCCGTGGGCATTACGGCCGCCATCAAACTGCGCGAGAAAGGCTATGCCGTTTCCGTTTTCGACGACAACGCCCGACTGGGCGGCGTGCTGCGCTACGGGATTCCCCGCTTCCGCCTGGGTGAACAGTTCATCAACGCGTACGAACGCATTTTTGAAGAGGCCGGCATCCGCTTTCAGGGGAATACCTTTATCGGGAAAGACCTTTCCCTCGCAGAACTCCGCCAGCGGTTCGATGCCGTCTGCATCGGTGGCGGCGCCTGGTCTCCCAGGCGGATGCGCATCCCCGGCGAAGACAATCCCAAGGTCATCTATGCCCTTGAGTATCTGAAGAATCCGGACGCTTTCCAGTTGGGCCGGAAGGTCATCGTCATTGGCGGCGGAAACGTCACCATGGACGCCAGCCGCACAGCCGTTCGGAGGGGACACGACACCTGGGTCTATTACCGCAAGACCTTCGGCAACATGCCGGCCAATTCCATCGAGGTTAGGGCTGCGCAGGCCGACGGCGTGAAGTTTGAACTCTTCCAGGTTCCCGTCGAGGTGAAACAAGACACCCTGGTCATCCGCCGCTGCGAAAATGTCACGGCCGATGACGGTTCGGTCATCACCCGGATGATTGACGGTACTGACTTTGAGGTTCCCTTCGACAACATGATTGTCGCCATCAGCGAAAATGTAGATTATTCCCTTTTCGGCGATACGATGCCGGAACTGGACAAACGGGGACGGATTTTTGTGGATTCCCTCCAACAGACTTCCCTCCCGGGCGTTTTCCTGGCGGGCGATTTCCTGACCGGACCGGAAACCGTCGTCGCCGCAGTAGCCTCCGCTAAAACAGCGGTGGAAGGCATAACACTAACCCATAACCAATAGCATGAGATTTGGAATTATCGGAACAGGCCGTATTAGCGAATGGGTACTCAAAGGTGCCTTTTACGACCCTCGTTTTACAGCCGTAGCCATTTGTTCCCGCACGGAAGAAAAGGCCCATTTGTTTGCCAGCCAGTATGGCATTCCCTTGACATTCACCTCGGTAGAGGACCTCGCCTCGTGCCCGTCCATCGATGCGGTCTATGTGGGCACGCCCAATAGCACGCACGCCCGGATGGCCATCACCTGCATGGAACACGGCAAACACGTGCTGGTGGAGAAGCCTTTCGCGGCCAACGCCCAGGAGGCCCGCGAGATGGCCGAATGCGCCCGCCGCAACGGCGTGGTCCTCATGGAGGCCATGATTTCTACGCTCAGCAACAATTTCCGGGAAGTCCTGAACCGGATGCCATCCCTGGGTGAAATCCGGGGCTGGTCCTCCACCTTCTGCCAGTATTCCAAGAAATTCGAGCTCCTGCGTGAGGGCATCCTGGCCACCTCGTTCAACCCGGCCTTTGCCGGCGGCGCCACCATGGACATCGGCACATATACCATTTACCCGATGGTGGTGTTGTTCGGGATGCCTACGGCGGTGGATGCCCACCTCCTGACCCTACCGGTTCCGGAAACCGGCGAACCCATTGATTACCAGGGGTCGGTCATGTTCGACTACCCCGGCATGAGCGCCTCGGTCCAGTATTCGAAGGCTATCGATTCCTTCCTGCCGACGGAGATTCGCGGCACGCAGGCCAACCTCATCCTGGACCGCATCCACATTTGCCGGAAACTCAAATATGCCCCCTACCATGAACCCACCTCGGGCCGGATGCCCCTGCCCAAGCCCCAGAAAATCACCAAGCCGCTGGAACCCGACCCGTACCTGAGCGAGTTCACGGAATTCATGGATGTCGTGTATTCCGGGCGCCGTGAATCGGAAATCAATTCACTGGACAATTCTGTGGCGGTGATGGAGATTCTGGACGAGATCCGCCGGCAGGGCGGCGTGTCCATCGAACGTTAGTTCATCCGTTTTCCGTGGCAGTGCCGGTATGACAGGCCGCTTCCGCACGGGCAGGGATCGTCCGGGTGGATGTGGGGAACCACAATCTTATCCAGATAGGCCTGCATCTGGGTGGATGCATGCGGAAGATGGAAGCGTCCGCGGGCGAATTCCGTGGCTTCCGGTACCGGATCCTCGTAGGGAGCACTTCCGCTCATATCGGCCCGGATATCCACTTTCAACACATCCAGTTCATCCGAGGACCAGCCTTTCAGGATCCATTTCGGGATGGCGTTGGCATAGTCTGCCACCACGTGCATGCACTGATCATACTCCTCGAAGGAATACATATCCTCAGCACGTTCGTTCACCCCGGCGAACAGGTCTTTGGCGCTTTCGTCCAACTGGGCGGTCTGGGCATTGAACCAGGCCTCGTGTTGTTCCATTACCAATTCATCCCCATTTACGCCCAGCGAGCGGAACATATCCGTCAGTTTCTTTCCACAAGGCTGCTCCAGCCCGAAAGAAACCATTTCCGTCCGCTGTCCGATCTGCAAGGCATCCTCCGGCTGGAAGAGCTTGTAGTCCTTTGCATCGGGATACTCGTCCCGCATATCCAGCAGCGCAGCCGGATCGAACACATACGGCGAACAGACGTAAATCGTCCCGGACTTGGGATCCTCGTACCGGCACGTCCGCAGGACGGGGCTGTCGGCCAGCATATCCATGACGGAGCGATAGTCCTGGATGCCCTTCCAGTCGCAGTAGTCCAGGATACGCTCGGTGAAGAAGTCGAACGGGACCATCCCGTACAGGTGCAGGAAGCCCAGCGCAACCTGTTCCAGCTCATACTGGCCCTTTTCTTCGCAGGCTTCGTACACGGCCTTCACGTGGGGACGGACAATGGAAAACAGTTCCGGGCTGATCCACAGCTCGCGGCTGTCAAGGTCGGCCGAATCGCTCTGCACCAGGCCCAGCACCTCCAGCACCGACGGATTGTCGGGATACGGAATCAGGATGTGCTCGCCCGGCGCCTGCGCACACAGACGCTTCAACTGGAGGATATCCCGTTGCAGCATCCGGGAAAGCCATTCGCGGGGATGGCTCCCGATATAGGCATACAGGCTATCGACCAGTGTCTGTTTCAAGGAAATGCGCGGAACCGGGGCACCGAAATAATAGAGGATGTCCACCAGGTCGGCTTTCTTGAAATTGCTCAAGGTCTTATGCAGGCTGTCCGTTTTCATCAGGGCTGCAAAGTTACGCAAAAAAACGTATATTTGTCGATATGAAACCCAACTCTTTCCTGAAATAATCCCTGGGGCTGGCTTTTGCCGCCACCGGCTGCCAGCGCCCAGATGCCCGTCATCCGATCGACGCAGACCTGCGTTCCCTGGCCCGATGAAGTCCTCCGCTAAACTGCCGTGTCGCCGAATTTGAGAATCGGCTGGCGGGCCGCCCGCGTCTCGTCGGGCCGGCGGACCGGCGTCGTGTGCGGAGCTTCCTGTAGGATCGTGGGATCCTGGGCTGCCTCGGCCGCAATCTTGTGCATGACCTCGATAAAGGCGTCCATCGTCTCTTTCGACTCCGTTTCCGTGGGCTCAATCATGATGGCCTGGTGGAACAGAAGCGGGAAATAGATGGTGGGCGCATGGAAACCGAAGTCCAGCAACCGTTTGGCAACATCCAGCGTCGTGGCGCCGTGCACCTCGTCGTGCGCGCCGTCGTTGATGAGGCCGTCGAAGACGAATTCGTGCTTGCACACCGTGGGGATGGGCAGCTTGTAGGCATCTTTCAGGCTCTCCTTGATATAGTTGGCACCCAGCACCGACAGTTTGCCGGCCAGCTTGATGTTCTCCTTTCCAAGGGCCAGGATGTAGGCATAGGCCCGGAGGATAATCCCGAAATTGCCCAGGAATCCGGACACCTGGCCGGCCGTCTTCTCGGACGCACCCACCACCTGGAAGGTACCATCCGCCTGACGGACCACCTTCGGAACGGGGATGATCTCTGCCAGACGGGCCGCCACACCCACCGGACCGCTGCCGGGACCGCCTCCGCCATGCGGCGTAGAGAAGGTCTTGTGCAGGTTCAGGTGCATGATGTCAAAGCCCATGTCTCCCGGACGGACCACACCCAGCATCGGGTTCATATTGGCCCCGTCGTAATAGAGCAGGCCGCCGCAGGCGTGTACCAGCGAGGCGATCTCCACAATCTCCTTCTCGAAGAGACCGAGGGTGTTCGGGTTGGTCATCATGATGCCGGCGATGGTATCGTCCAGCAGGGGTTTCAGATCGTTCACATCCACCAGGCCTTCCGGCGTGGATTTCACCACCACCACCTCCAGGCCGCAAACGGCCGCACTCGCGGGATTGGTACCGTGGGCGCTGTCCGGGACGATGACGCGCGTGCGCTTGACATCGCCGCGCAGCAGGTGGTACTGCCGCATGATCATCAGACCGGTCAGTTCACCGTGCGCACCCGCACAGGGGTTGAAGGTAAAGAGGGACATGCCCGTAATGGCCGCCAGGGCCTTGTTCATCTCGTAATAAACCTCCAGGGCGCCCTGGACCGAGCAGGCGGGCTGCAGCGGATGCAGGCGCTGGAAACCGGGCATGGCGGCGATTTCTTCGTTAATCTTGGGGTTGTACTTCATGGTACAGCTGCCCAGCGGATAGAAACCGGTGTCCACGCCGAAGTTCATCTGCGAAAGATTGGTATAATGGCGCACCACATCCACCTCCGACACTTGCGGCAAGGCGGCAGGGGCGCTGCGACGAAGCCCGGCAGGAAGCGTATCGGCCCCCTTGTTCCAAGGATTCGCCGGAAGCGAATAGCCGGTCCTTCCCTCCCGGGAAAGCTCGAATACCAGTTTATCGTAATATTTCATGGCTATACCTCCTTCACAGCTTCCACCAGGGCGTCGATTTCAGCCTTGGTGCGTTTTTCGGTTACACAGAAACTCACATAGCCTTCTTCCGTCTGCAAGGCGGCAAAGAAGCCTTTCTCCAACAACTTGGCCTGCAGGATGGCAGGATCCACCAGCGGTTTCAGGACAAACTCCTTCAAGAAGGGAGTGTCGAACACCTTCTGGAACTTGCCCGTGGCCAGCAGGGCGTCGTACAGGTAATGCGCACCGGCATAAGACAGGTCATTGACCTGCTGCATGCCCTTGGGTCCCATCAGCGACAGGTAAACCGTGGCCCAGAGCGCCATAAGGCTCTCGTTGGAGCAGATGTTGCTGGTGGCCTTCTCGCGACGGATATGCTGCTCGCGCGCCTGCAGGGTAAGGACGAAGGCCCGCTTTCCGTCACGGTCTTCCGTCTGGCCCACGATACGGCCGGGCAGTTTGCGCAGATACTCGGTCTTGCAGGCCATAAAGCCCACGTACGGGCCGCCGAAATTCAGCGGAATGCCCAGGGACTGGCCGTCGCCTACGGCAATGTCGGCCCCCCACTCGGCCGGGCTTTTCACCACTGCCAGGGCACTGGGGTCGCAATACTGGACCAACACGGCTTTCTGCTCGTGCAGGGCATCGGCAAAACCGGTCAGGTCCTCTACGATTCCATAACGGTTCACGGACGGGACGATCGCACCCGCCACATCACCCGCGGCAAGGGCTTCCTGCAAATCGGCCAGAGAGGTCTGTCCGCTTTCGGCGGAAAGGTATCCCAGGTCGATCCCGGCATATTTCGCATAGGTTTCCACCACATGCAACACATTCGGCAGCAAGGCTTTGGAAAGCAGGACGCGATTCTTCTTCTTGGCACTGGCCACGGCCATCTTCATGGCTTCCGCCGCAGCGGTAGGGCCATCGTACATGGAGGCGTTGCTCACATCCAATCCCGTCAGGGTGCAGATCATGCTCTGATACTCGAAAATGTACCGGAGCGTTCCCTGGGAGATCTCGCACTGATAGGGCGTATAAGCCGTCAGGAACTCGGAACGGGAGGTAAGATAAGGAATGACAGAGGGCGTATAATGGTCATAGGCCCCCGCACCCACAAAGACCTTCAGGGGCACATCCTTCGCATCCAGTGAAGCGAACCAGTCGCGCACTTCCTGTTCGGACAGGGCCGAAGGAAGGTCGTACTCCCCTTTGTATTTAACACCGTCAGGCACATCGGAGTAGAGGTCGTCCAGCGACCCCACACCAATCCGCTGCAGCATCTGACGGATATCCTCCTCCGTATGGGGGAAATAGGCAAATCCAGCCATAGGAACTTATTCGTTGATGGTTGCTTGATAGGCAGCCGCATCCAGCAGGGCGTCCACCTCGGCGGGATCGCTCATTTCCACCTTGATCAGCCAATTGGCATAGGCATCCTCGTTCACCAGTTCGGGGCTGTCCTCCAGGGCGGCGTTTACTGCCACCACCTTGCCGGAAACCGGGGCGTAGAGTTCGCTGGAAGCTTTTACGCTCTCCAGGGCGCCGAATTCCTCACCGGCCTGCACCTCATCTCCCTCTTCGGGCAGATCTACATAGGTAATGTCCCCCATTTCGGCCTGTGCGAAATCCGAAACACCGATGACGGCAATGCCGCCTTCCACCTTGACCCATTCGTGCGATTCGCTATAACGCAAACCTTCAAGTACTTTGCTCATAATGATTGCTATTTAATTGTTTACTTTTTATAATTCGTTTGATAGAAACGCTTCTTGACCACCTTCCCGGGGAAGACTTTCTTGCGGATGCGGATCCACAGCGGCGTGTCCAGCGCGCTGACTTCCGTCTTCACCAGGGCAAAGCAGATGCTCTTGTCCAGCGAGATGGAATGATAACCGGTAGTGACCACGCCCACTTCCGTACCGTCTTCCAGTTCCACGGGATAACCGGCACGCGGGATGGCCTTGTCTTCGATTTCGATACCCACCAGTTTCTGCTTCGTTCCCTCCGCCTTCTGGGCAGCCAGGGCGTCCCGGCCGATGAAGTCTTTGTCCAGCTTGCAGAACATGCCCAGGCCGGCTTCCACCGGGGAAATCTCGGCGCTGAGTTCATCCCCGTACAGGGGCAGGCCCGCCTCGAAGCGCAGGGTGTCGCGGCAACCCAGGCCGCAGGGCTCCACGCCCGCATCCAACAACTTCTGCCACAAGGCCTTCGTCTCGGCGATGCCGGAATAAACCTCGAAGCCATCCTCTCCCGTATAGCCCGTACGGCTCACGATTAGGTCGCCTTCCCGATAATAGGTATAAAAGGTAAGGTCCGCCGCCTTGGGGAAGCCCAGTTTCACCAGGGTCTCCTCCGCTTTCGGACCCTGGACGGCAATCTGGCCCCAGGCATCGCTCTGATTATCCACTTTCACATCGAATCCGGCCTTCTGCTCCAGCATCCACGCATAGTCCTTGTCGATATTGGCCGCATTGACCACCAGCAGGTAGTGGTTTTCCGCCGCCTCACGATAGACCAGCAGGTCGTCCACCACCCCACCGTCGGGATAGCACATCATGCCGTACAGGATCTTACCGGGCTCCATCCCGGCTACCTGATTCGTAAAGATATGGTTTACAAAAGCTTCTGCATCAGGGCCGGAAACGAATATTTCGCCCATGTGCGACACATCGAACATTCCCACATTCTGCCGGACGGCCAGGTGTTCCTGGGTGATACCGGCATACTGGATGGGCATGTCGAACCCGGCAAAGGGGCTCATTTTGGCTCCAAGGGCCACGTGGCTGTCATGCAGACAGGTAACTTTCAGATTCTCTTCCATTTATTTATATTATAATCAATTATTTGCGTTTCCTTATCTAAATTAAAGCGCAAGACGCAGGCCAAAGGTGGACTTGACACTTGTCGCGGGTATTTTGGAGCGGTTGCTGACCCGGCAGGCATCCCAGAGACTGGCCGCACTGCCACCCCGCATCACGCGCCATTCATCGTGGACTTCTTCTTTGCCATAGAGATGGAAACCATTGCGGCACCATTCCCAGGCATTTCCGCTCATATCGTACAATCCCAGTCCATTCGGCCGGAGACTCTTGACCGGCTTCATCCTGGCAGGCTTTTCGCTGCCATTGGGCGTATAGACGGCCACTTCGCCCAGCACCGTAGAGCCGGCATAACGAAGGTCTCCGCCCTTCTTTCCACCCCTCGCGGCATACTCCCATTCTTCCTCTTCCGGAAGACGGAACTTCCTGCCGGTCAAGGCATTCAGTTTCATGATGAACTCCTGGGCCCCGTACCACGACACATTCCCCACCGGTATTTCCGGCGTGCGGGGATTGTTCCCATAGGGCAGGCTCCCCATGACGGCCTGCCACAGGCCGACGGTCACTTCCGTCTCGCCCAGGGCAAAATCCGAAACAATCACGTCATGAGCGGGTTTCTCATCCTCCTTGGCATAATCGAAGGCCGTCTGAGAAGGCGTGGCACCCATGGTGAATGCACCGCCCTCGATGGCGATCATCTTGAAGGAAACACCGTTAACCGTAAGGGTTTCTCCCGGTTTCATGGCCTGATAATCAATGGCTTCCCGAATAGGCGGCTTGTTTTCTACGAAGGTGGAATACACCTCTGAAGGGATGGCTTTCCCAGTATTCCAAGTCAGGCGGAAACTGATATCGCCCGCCTTGGTATAGGAAGCTATCGGCGCCCGTTCCGTTTCGGTACGGACCACCGCCCCTATCTTTTCATCGTCCCACCGGGAGGTCAGTTCGCGGATACCTTTGACCGGATGGATGCCTCCATCGCCCGACCAACCCTTCCGCACGGCATATTCCCATTGGTCCTCCCATGCCACCTGGACGGGCAGGCCGGTCCATTTGGCCACCTTGGCGGCGAACTTCACGGCTTCGTCATACGAAATCTTACCGTCCTTTCCGGTGACGGCCTTCCACAGTTCGGGTGAAACCGGCTGAGCCATAATGGCATAGCCGGGAATAACGACCTGGTGGATGTCCTCCGCCCCGGTGAGTTTCCGGCCATCGGGCACGCAGCCCATGGAGAAGGTTCCCGGCTGCATTTCCACCATCTCCACCGGGATGCCTTTTACGTCCAGAACGGGCTGGAACGGTGCCTCGGCCGTCTGATTCTTCCGGCCGCACGAGAACGTTATCAGAAGCAGGATACCGACAAACAGTACGGTAACGCGATGCACAATTTTCATGAAGAAAAACGATCCTTTAATCTATCTTTCAAAGATACAAAAAGCGAACGGATTGTGCAACCCTATTTCCCCAAATTGATAAAAGGAAGGGCATTGGTTCCATTGTAGGTGGGCATTTCCCCGTTCCATTTTTCTATGGCGTATTGCTGCACCAGCAGGGCGTTCAGCGAAGCCGCCACCACGCGGTTGTAGTAGGCTTCACCATCGCCCTGGATCCGCTGCGCCTCGGCCTGGCCCTTAGCCTTGGCAATGGCGATCTTGGCTTCCGCCTCGGCTTCCTTCACTTTGTTTTCGGCCTTCAGGGCATTCTGGACCGCTTCGTTTTTCGCATTGATGGCTGCCGTCAGGGATGCCGGCGGGTCGATCTTGGTCGTAAATTCCCGTACGATGAAACCCTCCTGGTTCATCGATTCATCCAGACGGGCACGCACCTCCAACTCAAATTTGGCACGGTTCGCCATCAGTTCGTCCGACGTGTAATTGTTCGCGCAGGTACGATAAGCCTCGAAAATGCAGGTATTGATGTATCCCATCTCCAGCTCGCGGACCGGTTTGCGGTATTTGACGAAGATGTCCACCGCCTTGCTCTCATCGATCTGGTAAGCCAGCGTCGGGGTCATGGAGAAAATGGCGGCATCCTTGGGATTCACCGTAAAGGGTTCATAGGTAACGCGCTGGATATAGGTCGGATACTCGAAGATGTTCTCCGTGATGGGGTTGTACCAGACCCAGCCGCGGCAGGTTCCTTCCACGCCGCCACGCAGGTTTTCGTTGGAGGACCACTTCTTGAAACGGATTCCGACCGATGCCGAATCGATGGTGGTACAGCAGGACATCATGAGCAGGATGACGGCGATTGTTACGCCCAAAGAGCTCCAAAGGATCTTCGGAGCAGCGCTTCCCGTAGTTTTTACGTTAGCCATAATATTGATTTTTAATAAATTAGTTTATTTTATTTTTAGAAGTAATTCAATTATATTGTTTCGCAGTTCCGCATTGATCCGGAAGTCCTCGGCATGGCCGCCTTTGGCCGCCGTAATCCCGCCGCAGATATCCACACCCAGCACCCGGTTGCGGGCAAAAACCGCCTCCAGATACATCTTTAGCTGCTGCAGCGTCATACTTCCCTGGTCCCAGTTGGTCCTGGCATCCTCCGGGCGCAGGACATCCAGGTCCAGCGAGACATAAACAGGGTTGGAAAAGACCGGTTCCGGCAACTGCAGAAGGTCATCCTCGGTATAGCAATGGACCTTGAGCCCCTCCACTTCCGAGGCCAAAGCCGGATCGATCCCCACCATCGTGAAATCCTGCAAAAAAGGATCTTTTTCCAACACTTCCCGCGCCCAGCTGCCACAGCTCAAAAGCGGATCATCCACCTCCGCCATGATACCGAAAGACGGCGCCTGAACATCCGGGTGATGATCCAGCAGCAACAAGGAAAAAGGTTCTCCCAACCGGGCTGTCCAAAGGCGGGTCATATAGTGATAATCGCCCGTGTCAATCCAATGGATTCCAGCCGCCGGATAAGCGGCAATCCGAGCCTCCAACTCCGCCCTCGCATCCCCGTCGCACCAACACTCCGTACCCCCAATATTGGAGCAATCCAAGACTCGAAAACCGGTTTTTTCAGCAAAATCGGTCAACGAATCCGAAAAATTCACGATCAGAGGGTTAAAATACATAAGTACCTGATTCAGAACTAATAAAACAAAAGTGTTTAGAATTGTAACAAAAATGTTAACCTCATTTTTCGCTATAATTCGCCATTTTTCGTCATAAATATAGCCATTTTTACCGAAACAGAAAAATAGATTTTCCCCCAAGCAATTAGACGGTCCCAACACCTTCTCTAACCGCTGTCTTTCTGGGTGCATCTTGGTCCTACCCCTACCCCCATCTTTACATGTCATTTTGCCAGTTCTTCGAGCCAGCCGTCGGCGGCTCTTTCCAGCCCTTCTGCCAAGGGCGGCGTGCCGGGCAACTGCCCCTCTTTTCCGGCTCTTCTGCCAAGGGCGGCGTGCCGGGCGGCCGGAGCCGTCTCGCTGCGCTCGACCCCACCGTTCACTGCCGTTCACGGTCCCCCCTCTTACGATGCCGAGGGTGGCACGGGCTCCGGCCATCCCGCCACCTCCGCCCGCCGCTTCTTCTGCACCCTCGTCCCTTTGCCGCCGTGTGCCAGGGCGGCACCGGAGACCCCCGCCTGCCCTGCACACAAAGTCAACCGCTTCGCAGGCACCCCCTAGCCCGGGGTGGCATGTCGCCTCGTGCCGCCCCGGCACGCCTTGCCACCCAAGCCCGCTCCCACCGCCCGAACCGGCTTCGCTCGCCACTTCGCCCTTGCCATCCACCAAAAAGCCCTATTTGGTGGACGAGATGCCTTTTTGTCTCCGTCATCCACAAAAACGGCTCTTTTGGTGGATGAACCGCCATTATTAACCCTGCTATCCTCGAAAACCCCTTTATTTGTGGACGGACACCCTTTCCTAAGGGGAACCGTCCCTGCCAGAGACCCGATTCCCGGATAGTCCCACCGTTTCACAAGGGACCTGCCACGTCTGGGGCCGGTTTTGTGGCAGGTCATTCATTTTAAGAGGGACCTGCCATGCATGGGGCCATTATTGTGGCAGGTCATTCATTTTAAGAGGGACTTGCCACGCCTGGGGCCGGTTTTGTGGCAGGTCATGGGGCTGAGGGCCTGGAAGGTGGTGCTACCCTCATGATTTTTGCCGAGGAGCCAAAAACCGCCGTTTTTGAGGGTACCCACCACCTTCGTTTCACCGAAGGTACCCTCAGTATGGCCCCCAGCAGACGCCATCCGACTTCATCCCGCACCACACCCGCAACAACGCGCCGGGGAGGAGAGCCTTTTGGGTTGAGCTCCCCGGACCCGGCGCGATTGTAGCCGCCGGTAGTGCTTGATTCCGGCGGCGGTGCGGACCGTCGCGGCCGGCCAGAAGCCGCCGCTCCTGGCCGTTGAGCGGCGGCGGTGCCGGCCAAAAGGCACCAAAAGGCCCTAATTGGTGCGTTCCAGGGCAGTTTTGGCGGTAGAAAGCACCAGAAGGACCGAATCGGTGCGTTCCAGGCCGGTTTGTCAGGGAGGGGACCGTCACTGGTGGACCTGGTCCACCAGGTAAAGTTGGACCAGGTCCAGCGACCAGGGCCTGCAGGCCTTTCAGGGGCAGAAGTGCTGGACCTGGTCCAGCACAAGGAATTGGACCTGGTCCAAGGTTAGTCCCGGCCGAATAAAAAGGCAGCCCGGAAGCGAGTAACGCTTTCGGGCCATCCTTCAATTGATAGACAAGCCGTTGCTTGTCTGACCTAAAGCGATTAGTAGCTGACGACGCGGTCCAGTTTCTTCGCCTGGGCGATCATCTTCTCTACCTCGACAAGGGCGGGAACACGGCGGACCAGTTTCTTGGCCTCGTTCACCTCATTCAGCTTGGCAACCAGGTTTTCAGGTTTGCGGTTGGCCAGTTCTACAACCGTATCGACGCCGGCAGCCTCGAGCAGCTCGGAGAATTGCGGGCCAACACCGTTGATGCGGAACAGGTCGGCGTGATTCACCCAGGTCAGGATGAACTTGCCGGTAATGCCGGTCACATCCTCCAGTTCTTTACGGCCCTTCGGGGTCTTGCCTTTCTCCAGCAACTGGTCGACGGTAACGATACCGGCGGCGATTAACTTTTCGGCATACACGGGTCCAATGCCCTCGATGTCAACAATCTTGTACGACATAATAAACGTTGTTTTAGAAATAAACGATTTGATTGATAAATGTTTCCACTTTTTCTGATTCCAAAGATAACAAATTTTGGACAAAAACCAGCATTTTTTTTGAAACGTTTTATTATTCCGCATTCTCAAAGCCGAAGTACTCCCCTTTCCGGGATACGGGAATACCGGTTTTCATCCAGGCCGGAAGCGGACCGCCCTTCATGTAGTAGTCGAAGAACTGCTGCAAGCGGCGGGTCAGGTCACGCGTGTTGCGGCGATGGACCAGGTTGTGGGCCTCCCCATTGTACTGGAGCATCCAAACCTCCTTTCCGAGGCGGCGCAGGGCCGAGAAATACTCGATTCCCTGATACCACGGCACGGCACCGTCGGCGTCATTGTGCATGATCAGCAGCGGCGTATTCACCTTATCGGCCGCAAAGAGCGGAGAGTTCTCGATATACAGGTCCAGTCCGCCCGGTTCCCACATCGACTTTCCGATTCGGCTCTGGCCGTGCTCATACTGGACGGAACGGACATTGCCCGATCCCCAGCGGATGCCGCCGTACGCGCTGGTCATGTTGCTCACGGGCGCACCCGAGCCGGCGCAGCAGAACATATCGGTCCGCGTGACCAGCCAGGCCACCTGATAGCCGCCCCAGCTCTGGCCCTGGATGGCCATGCGGCTGCGATCGATAAACGGGAACTGCTCGCACATGGCTTCGGCGCCGGAGCAGATGCAATTATAGGCGCTCTGGCCGGGATGTCCGTCTTTGTACACGATGTCCGGGACGAACACCACATACCCGCGGCTGCAATAGGTGGTGATGTTGATGATGGAGCGGCTGAAAACCGGCGGGAAATAGCCATACAGCGAACGGGAATCCTTCTCGTAGAAGTACACCATCATGGGCAGTTTATCGCCCGGAGCGATGTCTTCCGGAATATAAAGTTTTCCTTTCAGTGGAGTACCATCATAAGCCTTCCACTCAACAAGTTGCACATTTCCCAATTTGTATTCAGCTTGCTGGGGATTGATGTCCGAAATCCGGGTAGCCGAAGCAATCCCGCCGCAGGCATCCCACTGGTCGTAGCAGTGGTGATAATTTCCCTTGCGGAAGAAGAGGATACCGGAATTGTCACGCGCCCGGACGATGCCCTCGAAGGTCATGGTATCCAGGACGATGGCCGGGTCGGCGGCGTTCTGCAGGCCGGAATAGGCCAGGCCGGTCTTCATGGTCTGGTCGTCGAAGGCCGTCAGCATCACCTGCTCATCCGGGCCATAAAGGTTGGTCCGGCGGTCCAGGGAACGTTCGGTACCGGAAAGATAATGGTCCACCGGATCCATCGTGCGCATCTGCACATGATGCTTCCGGCCATAGCCATTCGTCAGGTTCACCGGAGCGAATGCCCCCGTCGGAGAGAACTTCCACAGGTCGTAGCGGTCGGTCAGGACCACGGCCTCCTCCCCTTTCACCCAGCGCGGCGTATAGTCGTACGGAGCTTTCTTCGACGGATGGTCGTCATCCTCCTGCCAGAAGTTCACGCCCGCCTCGCGGGTGATGTTGCGGATCGTTCCCGTGGCGATTTCATAGGTATAGAAATGGCTGTCTTCGAAGTCGTACCAGATGAGAAAACGGCCCTCCGGCGACAGTTGGACACCGCCGTTCAAGCCTTCCGCCACCTTCCGGCGGGAACCGTCCAACAGGTTCACCAGGGCGATATCCCGCTTGTGGTTGTCGTCCCAGGTGGAGGCAATCCGGTAGCGCGTATCGTCCTGCGCCAGCGCCCACGTGCCCATTCCGCAATCCGGCAGGGCGATGCCCTCGAAATACGAGGTCGTCAGCGGGATGATGCGCAACGGCGTCCGGTTCAGGTGGATGATGGAACGATAGGTCTTGGATTTGATCCCGTTCGCCTGCAGTTTGGCCTGCGGCGGGGTAATCTGCATGTCGTGCACCCAGATATCCAGGCCCGCCTTTTCGAAATCCACCAGCGAGGTATCGTTCGGCGGCAGGCAGGGAGCCACGCCCAGGATGATCCGGTTGCCATCCGGCGTAAACAGCGGCGATGCGTTCTGGTTCACGGTCCATCCTTCCGGAAGGCCTTCCGAATAGCCCTGCGGGATGATTTCGCGGGTTTCCCCGCCTTCGAACAGAAGCAGGGAGCAATGCTTGTCACCGCTTTTCGCCGAGTCGATGGAAGCCAGAACCATCAACTTGTCGCCGGCCTCGCTGAACACCGGATTGCCATAGAATTTCTTCCCCTCGGAGACGATCGTCTTTTCACGGGAGCCCGGATTGTACAGGATCACCGCATTCTTCGACAGGGTGTCCTTCGCGTCCTTCTTCGTGGTATAGGCCATCATCTGACCGTCACGGGAAAACAGGTAATGCTCCACGTGGAGCAGGGTATCCGCCGCCAGTGTAACCGGGTCCGTCACCACCATCGCCTCGAACGCCTTCTTTCCTTTTTTATACGAGGTCTTATAGGCCACGTAAGGCTTGGCGTCGTGTCCGGTCGTAAACGAGTTCAACGAAGGCAACTTCTTCACCGTGAACGTTTTCAGGTCCAGGATACCGAGCGAATCCTTCGGCATGTCCTCTTTCTTTTTCTTGGCGATCTTCGCCTTCCGGGTAGCGGCGAAAGGAGCCTTGATGCGGAAATAGGCGAAATAGCCGTCCGGCGAAACGGAGATGCCGGTTCCGCGCGGGATCGCGATTTCACGGTTTAGTTGGGCTTTTCCACGCTTGCGCATGGGTTCGATGGCCCGGCGCACCACCAGGGTGCCGTCGCCTTCCTGCGACAGGATTTCATAAGATAGGAAAGCCCCGTCCGGGGTCAGTTTGGTCCCGTCGATGCGCTTCCACGCATCAAAAGCGGAGTATTCCAGCTCCTTTTTCTGCGCCCCCAGGCACAGCGGCAACAGGAGCGATGCCAGCAACAACCATTTTTTCATATCGATAAAGAACGTATTTCCAAGTTCATCGTCCCTCGCGGAGGTAACGATGCAAAGATTTGGGAATCATCGCCTTAAAGTGGCTCGACATTCCCGCGGGAACCCGGATCTCCCGCAACGCGTCACACCGCGAAAACGCGCCCTTCCCGATGGCTTCCAATCCGGCGTTCAGGGTCACCTTCTGCAATTCATAGCACTCGCAAAAGGCATCCGGACCGATCACACGCAGGCTCTGCGGGCAGGTCACCGTTTTCAGCGAAGCGCAAAAGGCAAAAGCGCCCGCGCCGATGGAAACCAGCGTTTTGGGCAGCCGGATACTCCGAAGATAAGCGCACCCGTCAAAAGAGCCGTCCCCGATGTGGGTAAGCCCCTCCGGAAGGGTAATCTTTTCCAGGTAGGAGGCTTCGTTTTCATCGTCCATGTACTCCTGGTAGGCGAAGGCGTCGTCGCAGATGATTTTCGTTCCTTCACGGACCACCACCTCGGAGGGAAAGGCTTCCGCCTCCAGCAGGCAGGTCCCGTCTGCGGAATAATTGCAATTGAACTCTTCGTCCCACACGTCGGCGGCACGAAGGGAATCATCAGGGAATGTATTGATTTCCAGGGCTTCCTTCCAGGTCATTTACCGAAATTATTCATATAATCGACATCCTTCTTCAGGAGTTGTTTCCGATCCATCAGAAAGACTTTCTGGAAGAGTTTAAACTGATTGATTTTGGACAGATAGACCTTGTCCTCATGTTTGAGTTTGCGCCACCATTTGTAGAAGCCCACCGGATCATTTTCAAAAGGGATGCTGGCTACCACGCCCGAAGAGGCATACCCCGGAAAATCGATCGTGACCTTCAGGCCCATGAAACGCTTGAAATAATCGGGATCCGCATGGCGGAGCTTGCTCAGCAGAGGGGTCAGGACTTCGAAGGAATCCACCTGCAGCACCTTCTCCCGCACAATCATCTTGTGAATGCGTACAGGATCGACATTCAGCCATGCCCCCATCCGCAGGGTCCGGGTCCCTTCATCCGTATCCAACGTAAGAAAATCCATCGAATAGTACACCTTCCCGCTATCGAGCGGAAAGACTTCTGCTATGACCGTATTCTCTGGCATTTTCTGCTTAAAATCGTACAAATATACAAAAAAAAGCGTACATTTGTAAACGAGAATATAAAAAAAACACGATATGCTTAAATTTTACTGCCTTACTGTGGCCTGTATGATCCTGTCTTTCGGCCTTTCCGCGCAGAACAACACGACTGCCGAAACCATAGAACAGACCCGCGCGGCCGTAGCGTCCGCCCAGCAGACGCACGAAAAGCACGCTAAGGCGGCCAAACAGACCGTCTCCGAATCCAACGAGATCATTGACAATGCGAAGGATCGGGCCAAGAAGGCGAAAGAAGCCGCCAAAACGCTGAAAGCCTCCATCCGGGAGCAGGAATCCGAACTGCATGTGCAGAAACAGAGCCTGAAGGTCCAGAAGAAATCCATGAAGATGGACGGCACGGTTTCCGCCCTGGAGAAACAGGAACTGAGCGCCCTTCAGCGAGACATCAACCAGCGGACGAAGAAGATCAAGAATGACAAGGCGATGCTCAAGCAGCACAATGCCCAGGTCCGCTCCGCCGAAAAATCCATAACCGAGGCCAAGCGCAAAGCGGCCGCGGCCAAGAAGACTGCCAAAGCCAGCCAGTCCCGGCTGAAAGAGGCCCAGAAAGCCCACAAGGCCATGGAGAAAATGGCCAAATGATCGACCAGAAGTTACTCGGTAAGAAAATATGGGTGCTGGACGGGGCGATGGATACCATGCTCCTTGCCGGAGGCGTGGAAGATCCCGATCCCGAACGCGTAAACCTGACGCACCAAGCCGTCGTCGCCGACGTGTACCGGGAGTACATCGAGGCGGGAGCAGATATCATCCGGAGCAATACCTTCGGAGCCGATCCCCTTACCCAGAAAGATTTCGGCCTTGAGAAACAGGCCGCAGACATGACCCGTGCCGGCATCAGCATCGCCCGGGAAGCCGCCGATGCCGCCGACGCCTACGCCGGCCGGCCCGTCTATGTAGCCGGCACCATCGGCCCTACCAGCCTGTCCCTCGGACTGTCCGCCCAACTCGGAAGCCAGGACGGGGAGGATGCCGTCCTCCAAGCCTTCCAGACCCAGATCCGCCTGCTCTCGGAAGGCGGAGCGGACATCTTCCATTTCTCGGCTTTCCGCGACCTGCGCAATGCGCAACTGGCGCTTCAAGCCTGGCAGGAAACGGCTCCCGACACCCCCGCCATGCTGACCTTTTTCATCAGCGGGAAATCCGGTGAAATCCTTTCCGGACACACGCTGAAAGACTGTTATGAAGCCGTCCAGGATTTCCCGCTGACCGGCTTCGGGATCGAGTCCATCGAAGAGGGCAACGTCATTCTGGCCCTTGTCAAAGACATGAACGCCTGGTGCCGGTTCCCGGTCATCTGCCTCCCGGGCGCGGGACTCCCCGGCGACGCCTCATCCCATGACCAGAAACCCATCGTCCTGGCCTGCGATTTACGAAAAGCCACCCGTCGCGGCCTGCTGAACTTCGCCGGCGGCGGGATGGGGACGGCATCCGAGCATCTGTGCGCCATCGCCACGGCCCTCCAGGACGAGAAAATCCGCAAGATACAGGTTGGTCAATGGCAGAAGAAACGCCCCCGCATGGCCATCGAGCCCGTTCTGGGCGATCTTCGTCAAACCCCGCTCCTGGTGGCCGACGCCCTCCGCAAGGCAGGCTTCGACATCCCGTCCAGAACCGGGAAAAAGGATCCCGACCTCTTCTGCATGGGCAGTCTCACCCTCCCCGGCCTGCTCCAGGCCGAAGCCTTCTGCCAGCAGCTAGCCGCCCGGAATGCCGAAGCGCCCCTGCTGCTCTGGGGCAATGCATCCTCCCCCAGCCATTGCCTCCACGTGCTGAACGCCATCTATCCGCACTGCTACTATGCCAAGGATATTCCTGCGCTGACAGACAGCGCGTTACGCTGTGCCACCGACCGGAACGCTTTTGAATCCGAGGAACAGGCTCGGTATCAGGAACTCCTGGATCAGAAAGCCCGTTCCCTCAACAACCAGAACGTCCAGGCCAATCCCTTGTTCAAGAATCGGACCTACGTCCTCACAGAAAAACGATTCCTGCACAGCAAGCCCACTTTCACCCTGCCCATCGGGAAACTGGCCGATTATTTTTCCTGGGAGGAATTTCTCTCCGATTGCGGGTGCCCGCGGACCCGGAGCCGCAGCAAGATCAAACGCGCCGCCCGGCAGGAAGTCCTTCAAGCCGGCAAGGAGCTGCTCCAGAAAATCATTGAGGCCGATGCCGTCCGCATGCGGGTTTCCGTCCGCGTGGTGGATGCCTGCAACGACAACGACTGCATCTGCTTTACCGACCGGTACAAAAACGATGAAGCCGTCCGCCTCCCCATGCTGCGGCAAGAAGAGGATTCCTCGCTGGTTACGGGACTGCGCGGCCGTTTTTCGATCGCCGATTTCGTTCCGGACAAGCTTTTTGGGAAGACGGGGCCCATCGGTTTCTTTGGCGTAACCCTGGAACTGGACCGGGAGGCCCTTCCACAAGGGGATGAAACGGAAGCCGCCCGTCTCCCGTTCATCTGGAAAGGTTTGCTGCAAGCCGCCGTCCGACGCATCCGGGATACCTACGCTTCTATCCTAAAAGAGCGGGCCGGAAGAGGCTTCAGCATCGCCCTGCCCCTGGTGGGCGAAGACGCCTGTCCCGACGTGAGCCTCCGGCGCGATATCCTGGAGCACCTTCCCGCTTCCGATGCCCTGGGCGTTACCCTGGACAAGGATTTCATGCCCACCCCGGCCGATACGGTGTTCGGGCTGATTTTGTTCCACCATCATGCCTGCTGCCCGGCCCTCGGGGAAATCAGCCCGGAGCAATGGGCCGCTTATCGGAAAAAGCGGGGTCTCTCTTGATTTTATCCATAAGTATTATTATCTTTGTGAGATTGATTATTATCAGATAATAATACTTCAAAAAAATGGATAAATTACAGGAACTGACAGACAAACTGTTTAACGAGGGTTTGTCAAAAGGCAAAGCCGAGGGTGAAGCCCTCCTCGCCAAGGCCAGGAAAGAAGCGGAAGAAATTGTCGCCCAAGCCAATAAAGAAGCGGAAGCCATCGTAGCCAAAGCCCGCCGCGAAGCCGAAGACCTTGCCACCAAGGTAAACGGAGACCTTCGCATGGCCGGTGCCCAGACGCTTCAGGCCACCCGGAAGGACATCGAAGACCTGATCATCACGAAAATCACGGATACCCAGGTCAAAGAGGCCCTCTCGGCTCCTGCATTCATCAAAGAAATCATCGAGGCCGTTGCCCGGAACTTCAACGCCGGACAGGCCGGAGACCTGGCCCTGGTGCTCCCCGAGAGCCTGCGCAACCAGCTGGAGCCCTTCGTCAAGAACGAGTTGGGAAAGATTCTGGGCAGCAACGTAGAAGCCTCCTTCTCGAAGAAAATCGCCGGCGGCTTCACCATCGGTCCCAAAGACGGCAGTTATTTTATCAGCCTCACGGATGAAACCTTCCGCGAGTTGATCGGCGAGTATCTCCGTCCCACCACCAAGAAGCTCCTGTTCGGATAATGAGCAATTTCGAATACATCATCGCCAGTCTCCCCTACCTGACGCCCGGCTACCGATATGCCGAGGGGAAGGGGTTCCAGGATGTGCTCGGTGAAATCCGACGGGACCTTTCCGCCCGGGACAATGCCACGCTGGACTTCCTGTTGAAGGGGTTCGACGCCGATTCGCTGGACGCGCCGTTCTACGAAGAGGCCCTGCACGGCGGCAACCGTTTCCTGCGGGAGTATTTCCGGTTCGACCTGAACCTGCGCAACGCCAAGGTCCGTTACCTGAACCGGCAACTGGACCGCCATGCCGAAGAGGACGTACTGGGAATTGACGGAGGCGAGTTTACCGAGGCCGCAAAAGTAGAGAGCGTGCTGGCAGAAGCCGACCTCATCGCCCGCGAAAAGGGGCTGGACGACCTGACCTGGGCCAAGGTGGATGCCCTGTCCACCTTCCATTATTTCGACCTCACCGCCGTCCTGGCCTATGTGACGAAACTCCACATCGCCGACCGCTGGCTGGCGCTGGACGAAGCCCGCGGACGGGAACTGTTCCGCAAGCTCGTGGACGAGGTGCGCGGCACCTTCAAGGGCGTACAATTCAATGAACAATAAAATAAAGGATATATGAAAACCACTGGTATCGTAACCGGAATCGTTTCCAACCTCGTGACCGTCCGCGTGGACGGCCCGGTTGCCGAGAACGAGATCTGCTACATCACCCTGGACGACACCGCGCTGATGGCGGAGGTCATCAAGGTGACGGGCAAGAACGCATCGGTGCAGGTGTTCGAGAGCACGCGCGGCCTGAAGAACGGCGACAAAGTCGAGTTCCAGGGCCGGATGCTGGAAGCCACGCTGGGACCCGGCCTGCTGACCGGCGTCTATGACGGCCTCCTGAACGACCTCACCACCATGAAGGATGTCTTCCTCAAACGCGGCGAATACACCGACCCGCTGGACCACACCAAGCTCTGGGACTTCACGCCCATCGCCACCCCCGGCGACAAGGTCGTGGCCGCAGACTGGCTGGGGGAAGTCAAGGAAGGCTGGCTGCCTCACAAAATCATGGTCCCTTTCTCCTTTAAGGGAGAATTTACCGTCAAATCCGTCGCCCCTGCCGGACAATACACCATCGACAAGGAAGTGGCCGTCCTGGTGAATGAAGAGGGAGAAGAAGTCCCTGTCTGCATGTGGCAGAAATGGCCTGTCAAGGTGGCCGTCAAGGGCTATAAGGAAAAACCGCGTCCCAACCGCATCATGGAGACGGGCGTACGCGTCATCGACACCCTCAACCCCATCGCCGAAGGCGGTACGGGCTTCATCCCCGGGCCGTTCGGCTGCGGAAAGACGGTGCTCCAGCACGCCATCGCCAAGCAGGGCGATGCCGAAGTCATCGTGATGGCGGCCTGCGGCGAGCGTGCCAACGAGGTGGTGGAAATCTTCACCGAGTTCCCGGAACTGATCGACCCGCATACCGGCCGTCACCTGATGGAACGGACCACCATCATCTGCAACACCTCCAACATGCCGGTGGCGGCGCGTGAGGCATCGGTCTATACGGCCATGACCATCTGCGAGTACTACCGGGCCATGGGGCTGAAGTGCCTGCTGCTGGCCGATTCCACCTCCCGCTGGGCCCAGGCGCTCCGTGAGATGAGTAACCGTATGGAAGAACTTCCGGGTGCGGATGCCTTCCCGGTGGACCTGTCCGCCATCATCTCCAATTTCTATGCACGCGCAGGAATGGTGGTCCTGAACAACGGGCAGACGGGTGCCGTCACCTTTATCGGGACGGTCTCCCCTGCCGGCGGCAACCTGAAGGAACCGGTGACCGAGAGCACCAAGAAGGCCGCCCGCTGTTTCTATGCCCTGGAGCAGAACCGCGCCGACCAGAAGCGCTACCCGGCCGTGAACCCCATCGATTCGTATTCCAAATACCTCGAGTACCCGGAAATCCAGGCCTACCTGGACGAGACGGTCGAACCGGGCTGGACCAACAAGGTATCCCACGCCAAAAACATCATCCGCCAGGGACGCGACGCCGCCGAACAGATCAACATCCTCGGTGACGACGGCGTGCCGATGGCCTATCACGAGACCTTCTGGAAGTCCGAACTCGTGGACTTCGTCATCCTCCAGCAGGATGCCTTCGACCCCATCGACAGCCTCTGCCCGATGGAGCGCCAGCAGTTTATGCTGGACCTGGTCCTGGACATCTGCGCGAAGGAATTCACCTTCGAGAACTTCGAGGAATGCCGCAACTACTTCAAGGAAATGATCAACCTGCTCCGGCAGATGAACTATTCCGAATTCCACGGCGAATCCTTTGAAAAATATGTGAAAGAACTCAATAACCTCCTGGAAAGCAATGGCAAATAAAGTATATCAAAGAGTCTTTACGCAGCTGGAAGCCATCACGAAAGCCACCGTGGCCCTTCGCGCGACGGGTGTTTCGAATGATGAGCTGGCCACCGTGCACGGCCGTCTGGCCCAGGTGGTGAAGACCAAGGGCGACACCGTCACCCTGCAGGTGTTCTCCGGAACGGAGGGCATCCCCACCAACGCGGAAGTCGCCTTCCTGGGCGCTCCCCCTACCCTGAAAGTCAGCGATCAGCTCTCCGGCCGTTTCTTCGACGCTTACGGCCACCCCATCGACGGCGGGCCCGAGGTGGAAGGAGAAGAGCGCCAGATCGGCGGTCCTTCCGTGAACCCGTACAAACGCCGTCAGCCCTCGCAGCTGATCCCGACGGGTATCGCGGGCATCGACCTGAACAACACCATCGTCTCCGGACAGAAGATTCCGTTCTTCGCCGATCCGGACCAGCCGTACAACGCGGTGATGGCCGACGTGGCCCTGCGGGCCGATGTGGACAAGATCATCCTGGGCGGCATGGGTCTTTCGAACGACGACTACCTGGCCTTCCGCCACGCCTTCGAAGGTGCCGGCGCCCTGGAGAAGATCATCAGCTTCGTGAACACGACGGAAGAGCCACCGGTGGAGCGTCTGCTCATCCCGGACATGGCCCTGACCGCCGCCGAATATTTTGCCGTTGACAAGAACGAGAAGGTGCTCGTCCTGCTGACGGACATGACCCTGTACGCCGATGCCCTGTCCATCGTTTCCAACCGTATGGACCAGATCCCGTCCAAGGATTCCATGCCGGGCTCGCTGTACTCCGACCTCGCCAAGATTTACGAAAAAGCCGTGCAGCTGCCCTCCGGCGGCTCCATCACCATCATCGCGGTGACCACCCTGAACGATGGTGATATCACGCACGCCATCCCCGACAATACCGGTTACATCACGGAAGGCCAGCTCTTCCTGCGGGCCGATGCGGATTCGGGCAAGGTCATCATCGACCCGTTCCGTTCCCTGTCCCGTCTGAAACAGCTGGTCCAGGGCAAGCAGACCCGCGACGACCACAGCCAGGTCATGAACGCCGGCGTACGGCTCTATGCCGACGCGCAGAACGCGAAGACCAAGTTGGAGAACGGTTTCGACCTGTCCGACTACGACCACCGCTGCCTCGCCTACGCGAAGGAGTATGCCACCCGGTTGCTCTCCATCGATGTAAACATCAAGATCGACGAGATGCTGGACACCGCGTGGGAGCTCTTCGCCAAGTACTTCTCGAAGGCCGAGACCGGTATCAAACAGACATTCATCGATAAATACTGGAAAGGATAATGGCCATCAAGTTCCAATACAACAAGACCGCCCTGAACAACCTGTCCAAGCAGCTGAAAATGCGGCAGAAGGCGCTTCCTACCTTGCAGAACAAGGAGAGTGCCCTGCGGCTGGAGGTGCGCAAGGCCAAGGAGCAGGCGGAGTCTCTGCTGAAGGATCTTGACAACGCCCTGGCCCGGTACGACTACCTGGCCGCCCTCTGGAACGAATTCGAGCCCGGCCTGATTGCCATCACGGACATCGACCTGGTAACGGTAAAGGTGGCGGGCGTGAAAACCCCGCACCTGGACGGCATCCACTACGAGCTGCGCCCCTTCAACGCCTTCGTCAAACCGGCCTGGTATGCCGACGGCGTGGCCATCCTCAAAGAACTGAGCCGCCTGGGCATCGAATCGGAAGTGTATCGCGAGAAAGCACGCATCCTGGACTGGCAGCGCAAAAAGACCACCCAGAAGGTGAACCTGTACGAAAAGGTTCAGATTCCGGGTTACCAGGAGGCCATCCGCAAGATCAAACGGTATATGGAGGACGAGGAAAACCTTTCCAAGGCTTCCCAGAAAATTGTCAAGAGCCGTCATGCGGCTGAAGAAGAGGAGGAAGAGCTATGATCGATAAAATGACCCGCTATTCCTTCATTCTGCTGAATGGAGAAGAGACCGCCTTCCTGGAGCAGCTTCAGGAGGTCGGTCTGGTAGATATTACGCGGAGCGAAAAGCCCATGAACGAAGTATCTATGGGAATCGCCGGGGAAATCGAACGCATCGACGGCCTGATCAAAGGGCTGGAGAAGGTGGACATCCCCGAAGGGACGAAACCGGTCACCTATACGGGTGAGGGTTCGGATGACCTGCTCCGGCTTGCCAACAGAACGCTCATGGACTACGCTGAGATAACCAGCAGCCTCAAGGAGCTGCAGCAGAAAGTAGAAAAAGCCCGGGTTTGGGGATCCTTTGACAAAGCCCGGCTGGAAACGCTTTCCGCCGCCGGCGTTCCTTTCCACTTCCATGTCTTGAATGCCAAGCAGTTTCAGGAACAATGGATAGAGGAGTATGCGCTGTGCCTGGTGGATCAGGAGAAAAACAACCTGTACTTCGTCGTAGCCGGAGAGGATGACCTTCCCGGTGAAGTTCCCGTCCCTACGGAAGACTGGCAGGCTGTTCAGGCAACGCTGGATGAGCAAACAGCCAAATTGCAAAGGGTCCTGGGCGAGTTGCTCACATTGAAGCATCAGCTTCCTCAGCTGAAGCAGTTACGCGCCGATGCGCTCTCCCGTCTGGACCTGAGCCTGGCCGGCTCGTCGGCTGCACCGGCAGCGGAGAATACCCTCCTCACCCTGGAAGGTTATGCCCCCACGGAGGATGACGACACGGTCACGGCCGCCCTCGACAAGGCCGGTGTCTTCTACCTGAAAGAAGCCGCCGCCGCGCCGCAGAACCCGCCCATCCGCTTCAAGAACAACAAGTTCGTGAAGATGTTCGAGGTGCTCACCGACATGTACGGCCGGCCGGCTTACGACGGATTCGACCCTACGCCCTTCATCGCGGTCTTCTTCCTGCTGTTCTTCGCCCTGTGCATGGGCGATGCCGGCTATGGACTGGTGCTGATCGGCATCGGACTGCTGCTGAAGAAGGTTCCGTCCTTCAAGGACCTGGCCCCGCTGGTGGTGACCCTGGGTGCCGGGACGGTGGTGGTGGGATTCTTCCTGCACTCCTTCTTCTCCATCGACATTGCCGAGTGGCCTGTCTTCGCTCCCATCCGGAAGGTCTTCCTCCCGGCAGAGATCGGCGGATTCGCCGGTGGAATGGTCCTGTCCATCATGATAGGTATCCTCCATATCTGTCTGGCCATGGTGGTAAAAGCCATCAATGCCGTCAAGGTAAAAGGATGGACCGCCTCGCTGGGAACGCTCGGGTGGACGCTGCTCATCGTGGGCGGCGTGCTGGTGGGTGGTTTCGCCCTGGCCGGCGTCCTGTCCCAGGAAGTAACCAAATGGATCATCATCGTCCTGGGCATTGTTTCCGCCCTGGGTATCTTTGTGTTCAATGACCCGGCGCGCAACAAACTCGCCAATATCGGAGTGGGCCTCTGGGATACCTACAACACCGCTACCGGTCTGTTGGGCGATGTCCTGAGCTACCTGCGCCTCTATGCCCTGGGCCTGGCCGGCGGCATGCTGGGCATGGCTTTCAACGACATGGGCAGGATGGTCCTCGGAGACGGCTCCAACGCCGTCCTCTGGCTCCCGTTCCTGCTGTTGGTGCTACTCGGACACACCCTCAACATCGCGATGTGCGCCCTGGGCGCCTTCGTCCATCCCCTGCGACTCAACTTCCTGGAGTTCTTCAAGAATTCCGGCTATGAGGCGGCAGGCCGCAATTATCATCCCCTGAAAAAACAATAAACAAATAAAAATCAAATCATTATGGAACAAGTACTCGGTTATCTCGGACTCGGACTCGTCCTCGCACTCGCAGGAATCGGATCCTCCATCGGAACCACCCTCGCCGGCAATGCAGCTGAAGGCGCCCTCAAGAACAAACCGGAAGCCTCCGGTAGTTATATGGTGCTTTCCGCCCTTCCGGCCACGCAGGGTATCTATGGCTTTGTGGCCTTCTTCATCATGCTGGGCAAATACACCGCCGGTACCATCAGCGGCGCCCTCTGCTTCGGCATCGGCCTGAGTGTCGGCCTGGCCTGCCTGCTTTCCGGCATCCGCCAGGGTCAGGTTTGCGCCAACGGTATCGTGGGCGTTTCCCAGGGACACGACGTATTCACCAATACCCTGATCTACGCCGCCCTTCCGGAGTTCTACGCGATTCTGGGTCTGGTGGGCGCCATCATGGCCAAATAAGGTTATGACACTGATCAAATCCATCTCCGGTATCCGGGGAACCATCGGTGGGGAGCCGGGCCAGGCCCTGACCCCCATCGATATCGTTAAATTCACGGCCGCCTATGCGGCGACCCTGCCCCAGCGGAAGAGCGCCCCGAACGGGGATCGCTACAAAATCGTGGTGGGCAAGGACGCCCGCATCAGCGGTGACATGGTGGAGCAACTGGTCGTGGGCACCCTGGTGGGCTGCGGCATGGACGTGGTCAAATGCGGCTTCGCCTCTACCCCCACCACGGAAATGGCCGTCCTCTTTGCCGAGGCCGACGGCGGTATCATCTTGACCGCCAGCCACAACCCGCGCCAGTGGAATGCCCTTAAACTCCTGAACGACAAGGGAGAATTCCTTACCGCAGCCGAGGGACAGGCTGTCCTGGATCTCGCGGAGAAGGAAGATTTCTCCTTTGCAGAGGTGGACAACCTGGGCACGATCGAGGAAGAAGACTTCACGGACAAACACCTGGACGCCGTCCTGGCGCTTCCGGCCGTGGATGTGGATGCCGTCAAGGCTGCCAAATTCACGGTGGTGGTGGATGCCGTCAACAGCGTGGGCGGCATCATCATGCCCCGCCTGCTGAAACGGCTGGGCGTGAAATGCATCGGCCTCAACTGCAATCCCACCGGCGATTTCGCCCACAATCCCGAGCCCCTTCCCGCCAACCTGACGGACCTCTGCCAGACCGTGGTAAAGGAAAAGGCCGACCTGGGCGTGAGCGTAGATCCGGATGTAGACCGACTGGCCTTCATCTGCGAGAACGGGGAGCCCTTCGTGGAAGAATATACCCTTGTCAGCGTGGCCGACTACCTCTGTGAACTCGCTGAAAAGGAAGGCAAGCCCATCGCAACCGTCTCCAACCTCTCCTCTACCCGCGCCCTGCGGGATGTAACGGAAAAGCACGGAGGCAAGTATTACGCTGCTGCCGTGGGCGAGGTGAACGTAACCACCAAGATGCACGAGGTGAACGCACTTATCGGCGGCGAAGGCAACGGCGGCGTCATCTATCCCGCCATCCACGCCGGACGCGATGCCATGGTGGGTGTAGCCCTCTTCCTGAGCAATCTCGCCCATAAGAAGATGAAGGTGAGCGAGTTGAAGCAGACCTACCCGCAGTATTTCATTGCCAAGAACAAGATCCAGCTCAGTGACAGCGCCCTCATCGGGAAAATCCTGGAACAGCTGAAGGTCATCTACGCCAAAGAAGATGTCAATACCCTCGACGGCGTCAAGATCAGTTTCGAGCAGAAAAAACAGTGGGTCCATTTGCGTAAATCCAACACCGAACCCATCATCCGCATCTATGCCGAGGCCGGAACCATGGCTGAAGCGGAAGCCCTCGCCAACGAGGTGATCGGAGTGGCCAACCGGATCATCGGCTGATGTTCTCGTTCCGCACCACACCGCTGGAGGACCAGCTGGACAGGGCCCTGATGGACGGCAGGGTGGGCTGTTTCTGCACCCAGAACTGCTGGGACACCGCACGGGGACGTTACCTGTACGACCTGTTCCGGCAGCGCGGCAACCTCTCTGCCCTGTTCATGCCCCAGGGTGCCGAGCTTACACCCGGCACCAACCACATCGTCTTCGAGGTCGACCAGCTGAAAGACCTGCATGCCGTCGTCGTGGAAATCCAGGATGCCGGCGCCCGGTATTTTAACTACACCAAGGATGTCTTCCGGCTGATGGAAGGCCTTTGTTCGATGGGAGAAGCCTCCCCTGCCCTCTACGTGGTAGATCATATCAATCCGGCCGGACGCTATGTGGAAGGCACCATGCCTGCGGGCCCCGTTGAGCCGCACACGCCCAAAGTGGCCCACCGGCACGGCCTTACGCTGGGAGAATTGGTGACACTGTATTACAACGAGATCGGCGCCCGCTTTCCCCTGCACATCGTATCGGCCCTGGCGGGAGCCCAGGCCCGGCAGATCCTGCCGTGGACCATCGCCCCCGCATCGGACATCCCCGGGATGTTCACGTGCGAGATGTATAGCGGCGGCGGCCTGTGGAACAACACCACCATCACCCCGGGCATCGGCACGGCACGGCCGTACGAGTATTTCGGCGCCCCGTTCATCAAACCGAACGCGCTGGAAACCGTTCCCGCCCCGCAGGGCGTGCTGATGCGTCCGTGCACCTTCACACCGGCTGCCGGACGATACCAGGGCGAGCGTTGCGCGGGCTGGCAGATCATGCTGGAACCGGGAGCCGAGTACCACTCGCTCCTGCACACCCTCCAGCTGATGCGCTTCCTTTCGGAACGATACTCGCAGTTCGAGTACACGGAAGGCTTCCGTGCCAAGCTGGCCGATCCAGTCCTGGAGACCTACCTTCGGGGCGACATCTCTTTCCAGGAAGCGCGTGAACACGTCAAACTGGAAGAGCAGAAATGGATCCGCAAGGCCAAACGTTTCTCCCTGTACGACGACCAGCCCTACCGAATCAAATAAAATTGCGGGAAAGAGTTGGAAATGCCGAAAAATGTGCGTATATTTGCGGCCCGATTTAGAAACAAAGTTTAATTATTATAGCAATGAAAAAAGGAATTCATCCCGAAACCTACCGTCTTGTAGCTTTCAAGGATATGTCCAATGAAACGGTGTTCATCACCCGTTCCTGCGCCGAAACCAAAGAGACCCTTATGGTTGACGGTGTTGAGTACCCGGTTGTCAAGGTGGAAATTTCCAACACTTCCCACCCCTTCTATACGGGCAAGGTCAAGCTCGTGGATACCGCCGGTCGCGTGGACAAATTCTACCAGCGATACAAGAGCCGTCAGAAATAAAACTGACAGACACGGTTACAAAAGCGGCTACCCCAGGCGGGCAGTCGCTTTTTCATAGAAAAAACATGAAAGCAATCGGTACCATCCTCCTTCTGATCTGTTCCAACGTTCTCATGACGCTGGCCTGGTACGGCCACCTAAAACTGCAGCAGATGAAGATCACGGACAACTGGCCCCTTATCGGCGTCATCCTCTTTTCCTGGGGCATTGCCTTTTTTGAATACACGTTTATGGTGCCCGCCAACCGGATGGGCTTCGCGGAGAACGGAGGTCCGTTCTCGCTCATCCAGCTCAAGGTCATTCAGGAAGTCATTACGCTGACGGTATTTACCGTCGTCGCCCACTTCCTGTTCCAGGGACAGACCTTCCACTGGAATCACTTTGTGGCTTTCGGCCTGCTGGTTTTGGCCGTTTTCTTTGCTTTTTTGAAGTAGCGTGCCCAGAAATATTTGGAGATACGGATTTTTTTCGTACCTTTGCAATCCAAACCTAACGCTCGGTTCGTATAACGGTTAGTACTCAAGATTCTCAATCTTGCAATAGGAGTTCGATTCTCCTACCGAGTACCAGAAACGGTGGCCTTCCGGTCACCGTTTTTTTATGCCGAAATAACCCCGCTGGCGAGGACCTCGTCCCCGTCGTATAGGGCGGCGAACTGGCCGGGGGTGATGCCCCGCTGGGGCTCGTCAAAGAGGACGAACAGGCCATTTTCACGGCAGAAGACCCAGGCGTCCTGAAGGGGCTGGCGATACCGGATCCGGACCCGGTAACGGCGCAGCCCCCCAAGGGCCGGAAGGCCGCCGGGACGGACTTCGTGAATCTCTTCCGGCAATATCCGCAAACAGCTGCGGGATAGGCCTTTATGCGTATGGCCTTCTCCAACGTAGATGCGGTTGGAAGGGATGTCGGTAGCCAGGACGAAGAGGCTGTCCTTGTGCCCGCCGATATTGAGGCCTTTGCGCTGCCCCACGGTGTAGAACTGAGCGCCGTCGTGCTCCCCTACGATCTTTCCGAAGGGGTTCTCTTTCCACCGGGTCTTGCGCACATGTTTCTTGCCGCTGCGATAGGTCTCCGTTTCAAAGGCAATTTCATAATGCAGCGGGGTGGCCAGCAAGGCCAGGTCTTCGTCCGTCAGGGCAGCCAGCCGCGTGGGATCGAACTGGTTCCGGGCAACGGCAGAAGTGGATTTATCTTCTGAAATATAGCTGGTTACGGGATGGAATTCGGTTCCCTCAACAACCAGCGAGGAGAGCAAGGCAAGCTGCCGGGTATAGAGCGGATCGGCATCGTAATAGGCGTCATAGACCTCCACCACCTCGCCGGCTACGCTCTTGAGTTTCTGCTGCAGGAAAACCGGCAGGTCCACCTTCCCCACAAAGCAGATTCCCTGGGAGTCTTTTTTGTCGGCCGACGGCAGGTCGGCTTCGGCAGCCAGGGCCCGTACCTCCTTCTTGAGCAGGTGGCCGATGGGAAACATCGCCCGGGAAAGCTGGTCCTGGTTGAGCTGGCACAGGAAATAGCTCTGGTCCTTGCCCGGGTCCACCCCCGCCAACAGACGGTAGGAGCCGTCCGCAGCCTGCTCCCGGCGGCAGTAGTGGCCGGTGGCCACGCAATCGGCCCCCAGGCGGGTAGCGGCCAGCAAAAAGGCATCGAACTTGATTTCCCGGTTGCAGAGGACATCGGGATTGGGCGTACGGCCACGGGCATATTCATCGAACATGTAATCCACCACGCGGGCCCGGTACTCCTTGCTCAAGTCCACGAAATAGAACGGAATGCCGATTTTGCGGGCCACCATCTCGGCCACGAAGCGGTCTTCTTCCCACTCGCAGTCACCGTGCAGGGTCCCTTCCGTGTCGTGCCAGTTCTGCATGAACATGGCAAAAACATCGTAGCCCTGCTGCTTAAGCAGCAAAGCCGCGACGGAAGAATCCACACCTCCGGATAAACCAACGCATATTTTCATCAGGATTCCGTTCCTTATTTTGGTGCAAATATAGATAAAAAACACTATATTTGTAAGAATTCAATAACGGAAAAAGAAGATGAGAAACACGAATTGGGTTATCAACTACCGCGAATACGATTCCTTGGAAGAACTCGATCCGAAAGACAGTGCCCTGACCGAGGCGGCCATCGAGGCACAGAAAACCTCGTATGCTCCCTATTCTCACTTTAATGTCGGTGCCGCTGTCCGGCTGGAAGACGGGACGGTGGTGAAAGGGTCCAACCAGGAAAATGCCGCCTCTCCGGCCGGTTTGTGCGCCGAGCGGACCGCCATGTTTGCCGCCAGCGCCCAGCATCCGGGGCTGGCCATGGAAAGCATCGCCATTGCGGGAGGCCATCGCTATACCATTACCGAACAACCCGTGAGTCCGTGCGGTTCCTGCCGCCAGGTAATGTCTGAGTATCAACGGAAATCGGGCGTTCCCATGTCCATCATCCTGTACGGGAAAGACAAGATCAAGGTATTTGATCGCGTGGAGGATATTCTCCCCTTCATTTTTGATTCGTTGGAAACGGAAAAGTAGCTTATGAAGGAATTCTGGCAAATCATGCTGCGCTATGTGGCGCCTTACAAACGGTTCCTGGGCGGTGCCGTCATCATGAATATTCTGTCGGCGGTCTTGAACATTTTCTCGTTCGCCCTCATCATCCCGATGCTCAAAATCCTGTTCGGCCTGGAGCAGGGAGCCTATGAGTTCATCCCCTGGGATGCCGCCGGAACGGACCTGATGGCGAAACTTACCAACAACTCGTATTACTATGTGACCGAGTTCTCACAGACCATCGGCGCCTCCAAAGTCCTCCTGCTGCTCTGCCTCTTCGTGAGCGTGACCACCATCCTCAAGACTGCCTGCTATTTCGGCGCGTCGGCCGTGATGATTCCCATCCGCACCGGTGTTGTGAAGGATATCCGCATGGAGATTTACAACAAGATCCTGAGCCTGCCCATCGGCTTTTTCTCCGAAGAGAAGAAGGGCGACATCATCGCCCGCATGAGCGGTGACGTGCAGGAAGTGGAGAATTCCATCACCAGTTCCATCGAGGTCCTGATCAAGAACCCCATCCTGATTATCTTCTATTTCGGCACCCTGCTCTTTATCAGCTGGCAACTGACGCTGTTCACCATCCTCTTCGTTCCCGTCATGGGCTGGATCATGGGCGTCATCGGCAAACAGCTCAAGCGCGGCTCGCTGGAAGCCCAGTCGCTCTGGAGCGACACCATGTCGCAGGTAGAGGAGACCCTGGGCGGCCTGCGCATCATCAAGGCCTTCAACGCCGAGAAAGGCATGTCCGGCCGCTTCGACGGGGTTACCGGGGCCATGCGGCGCAAGTTGAACCGCGTCACCATCCGCCAGGCTTCTGCTCACCCGGTGAGCGAGTGCCTCGGCACCATCATGATCTGCATCGTGCTGTGGTTCGGCGGCACCCTCATCCTTTCGGACAACGCCCCCATCGACGCACCGACCTTTATCTACTACATGGTCATCCTGTACAGCGTCATCAACCCGCTCAAGGAATTCTCCAAAGCCAGCTACGCCATCCCGAAAGGACTCGCTTCCATGGAACGCATCAACAAGATCCTCGAAGCCGACAATTCCATCCAGGAACCCGTGCAGCCGGCCAAACTGGATGGTTTCCGCGAGAAAATCAGCTTCCGCGATGTCAGTTTCCGCTACAACGACAGCCGGCAGATCCTGTTCGATATCGATCTGGATATCGAAAAAGGGAAAACCATCGCGATCGTGGGCGAATCGGGTGCCGGCAAATCCACGCTGGTGGACCTGATTCCGCGGTTCTATGATCCCTCGAAGGGAAAGATTACCATCGACGGAACCGATATCCGCAACCTCCGTTCGGCCGACCTGCGGTCCATGATGGGCATCGTGAACCAGGAGCCCATCCTCTTTAACGATACCATTTTCAACAACATTGCCTTCGGCGTGGAGGATGCCACCATGGAACAGGTGGTAGAGGCGGCCAAGGTTGCCAACGCGCACGAATTCATCATGGAGAAGGAGGAAGGCTACCAGACCAACATCGGCGACCGGGGCGTCAAGCTTTCGGGAGGCCAGCGGCAGCGGCTTTCCATTGCACGCGCCATCCTCAAAAACCCGCCCATTCTCATCCTGGACGAGGCTACGGCTTCGCTGGATACGGAATCGGAACGCATCGTGCAGGAAGCGCTGGACCACCTGATGTCCACCCGCACCACCATCGCCATTGCCCACCGGCTTTCCACCATCAAGAATGCCGACGAGATCATCGTCATGAAAGAGGGCCGCATCGTGGAACGCGGCCGCCACGACGAGCTGCTGGCACTGGATGGCTATTACAAGAAACTTCACGACATGCAAGCCCTGTAAGATGAATACCGTCAAACGCATCAAGATTCCCTACATCGAAGGGCTGGAACAACTTTCCCTCGCGGAGCTGGACCTGGCCCTGGAGCGCTCCGGCAGCAAATTCGCCGTGTCCGAGAACAATTGGCCCGCCGCCTTCCCCTATGGCCCGGACTGCAACGGCGTCATAGCCCGTAGCCAGGAGCACCTGGCCATTGCCTTCCATGTGCGCGGGCTGGATATCCGGGGCACTGAACTGGAAGACAACGGGAATACCTGGGAGGATAGCTGCTGCGAATTTTTCGTCACGCATCCCTTCGACGGAACGTATTACAATTTTGAATTGAACTGCATCGGTACCCTGCTGGCCGCCAAACGGACCAGCCGGACGGAGAAAGTGATGTTCACCCCCGACCAGCTGGCGCAGGTAACACGGTTCACCTCCTTCCCCCACCAGGCCGTGGAATCCTCCGGAAAGATCTTCAGCTGGACCGCAGCCCTGCTCATTCCCTTCCGCCTGATTGGCATCGACCCGGCCGCCCTGCCGGTCAGCCTGCGCGGGAATTTCTACAAATGCGGAGACCGGACGGCCCATCCTCACTACCTGAGCTGGAATCCCATCAAGACCCCGAAGCCGGATTTCCATCGGCCAGAATTCTTTGGAGAATTGCTTATTCACTGATTCCATGGACCACAACAACCGCATTCTGGCTCGGATCTTTCTGGTCGTTTATCTCGGCTTGATTGCTTTCGCCTGCTTCGGACATTTTGACAAACTGCCCGAGATGAATCCCTATTTCCTGGGCATCCCCAAAGACAAGGTGGTTCATTTCATCATGTTCTTTCCCCTGCCCTTCCTGATGTGGCTGGCTTTTGACAAATATACCACCAAGACATGGCATTCCCTGCTGTTCATCATCGGCGCCTTCCTGACCGGATGCGTGATTGCCGCAGCCACAGAAGTAGGCCAGTACTATACCGGATACCGGTCGGCCGACTCCCTGGACTTCTTTGCCGATGCCCTGGCCATGGCCATCTGTTCCCTTTTGGTTTTTATACTCGACATTTCCAAACAAAAATGAGATATCTTGTTTCCTGCTTTCTGCTGCTGGCAGGCACAGTCCTTTCCGCCCAAAGTCCCCGCGAATTCAACGCCACCTGCGATACCCTGCAAGTCCGCTTGCAAGAACGGACCACCGTATTGAGCCGCATCAAGCTGGAAAAGGTTTCACAGCACGGAGGCGATATCCTGAATTTCCGTTTCTCCCGCGAACTGGCCGACTATCCCTGGCGGGCCGAAGACCTGGACTGGTTCCGCTCCCAGCTGGCCTCCGCCCTGCCCGAAGCCTATAAGGATCACACGGTCGGACGCATCCTCTGCAAGGATATGCCGCTGGAAGACCTGGTGGTAAAGGTTGAGCGGAAAGCCGACTATCGGTCTTCCGAACATCCCTTTGTGGAAGAAGAAGGCGGCATGATATTCCGCAAAGGCCTTACTGGGCGCAACATCGCCCTCTGGCAGAGCCATGGCCGGTATTACGAGCAGAAAACCGCCCGTTGGGAGTGGCAGCGTGCCCCGGTTCTGCGGACGGTAGAAGATATGTACACCCAAAGCTACGTGGTTCCCCTCCTGATGCCCATGCTGGAAAATGCCGGCGCCTATGTCATGACGCCCCGCGAGCGGGATCCGCAAGTGTACGAATGTGTAACCGATAACGACCCGGCTTTTGACGAGCCGCGGGAAGGCCTGCTGCGCCGCAGCGGTACCTATTCCGAGACCGGTCGTTGGGAGGATGCCGGAGAGGGCTTTGCCGATGTGAAGCCGTTCTATGTCCTGGACGAGAACCCCTTTACGATGGGGACAGCCCGCCAGGCAGCCTGCGAGCGCAAAGGCGAAGCATCCGCCACGGCCCGATGGACCGCCGTCATTCCCGAACGCGGCGAATATGCCGTCTATGTTTCCTATAAAACCACGCCGTACAGCACACCTTCGGCCCACTATACCGTCCATCACCTGGGCGGAGAGCAATCCTTCATCGTCAACCAGCAAAAAGGCGGCGGAACCTGGATTTATCTGGGCACATTCCCCTTCGATCCCAATCACGAGGGTTATGTAGAACTGGACAACGCCGTTCCCGCCGGGCGCCACTTCGACCGGCATTACATGGTTTCCGCCGATGCCGTCCGCTTTGGCGGCGGAATGGGGAAAATTGCCCGCGGCCAGGCCGATGCCGACATCTCCACCTATGAAACATCGGGCCTCCCCTCTTTCACGGAAGGAGCCCTGTACTGGATGCAATGGGCCGGTGTGGATACCACGGTTACCCGGACCCATGAACGGGACGATTATGTAGAGGATTACGGGGACCGCGGCGCATGGGTGCAGATGATGTCCGGTGGATCCCGGGTGAACCCGAAGATGGAAGGAAAAGGCATCCCGTTCGATCTTACCCTTGCTTTCCACACCGATGCCGGAACCACCCCGAACGATTCCATCATCGGCACCCTTTCCATCTACACCCACTTGTGTGACGGAGAGAAAAAGTATCCCAACGGTGAAGACCGTATGCTGGGCCGTGTACTGGCCGATGATGTCCAGACCGCCATCGTGGACGATATCCGCCGCAACCACGAACCCAACTGGAGCCGTCGCCAGCTATGGGACCGTTCCTATAGCGAGTCCCGCACCACCGGCGTGCCCGGCATGCTGCTGGAGTTGCTTTCCCACCAGAATTTTGCCGATATGAAATACGGCCTGGACCCGATGTTCCGCTTCACCGTTAGCCGTGCCATTTATAAAGGAATGCTGAAGTTCCTGAGCAAACGCTACGGCTTTGACTACGTGGTCCAACCCCTCCCGATACGAGATTTCGCCGCCGAGCTGGACAGCAACATCGTCACCCTTCGCTGGCGGCCCACGGACGATCCGGCCGAACCGACAGCCAAACCGACCGGCTACTTGCTGCAGACGCGTCTGGGCGACGGTGCCTTCGACAACGGCATCGTCATCGACCCGTACGAGAGCAACGGCTTCCAGAACGTTTGTTTCTCCATCCAGCCCGGACAGCTGTACAGCTGGCGGATCATCGCCTTCAACGAGGGCGGAAAGAGTTTCCCGTCCGAGGTGCTCTGCGCCGGCCGGCCCGTGAACAGCAATGGCTTCCTGGTAACGGTGGTGAACGATTTCGACCGCGTCGGTCCGCCGGCCTGGTTCGACAGCCCGGACTATGCCGGCTTTGACGGCAAACTGGACAACGGCGTTCCCTACCAATATGACATCAGCTATATCGGCGAGCAATACCAGATCCGGCGCGACCTGCCCTGGCTGGACGATGACAATCCCGGTTTCGGGGCCTCCTACACGGACAAGGCGGGTATCGTAGTGCCCGGCAACACATTTGACTTCGTCCGCATCCACGGACAGGCCCTGATGGCCGCCGGTTACCCCTTCTGCTCGGCCAGCCGCGACGCTTTCAGCGCCGGATATGCCCGGAACGCCAAGGTTCTGGATATCCTTTGCGGCAAACAGGCAACAACGCCCGCAGGCCGTCCGGGGGCAGTTCCCTCCAAGTATCAGGTTTTCCCCGAGGACTTCCAAAAGGCCATCCGATCCTTCACGAAGGACGGCGGTCACGTGCTGGTTTCGGGTTCCAACATCGGAACCGATCTGTGGGATCAGGTTTATCCCGGCGGGGCCGACAGCCTGTATCAGGCCCAGGCGCGCCAGTTTGCCAAAGAAGTCCTTGGCTACCAATGGCTTACGAATTATGCCGATGTTAAAGGCGGCGTCCGCTTCCTCCCGGGCGGTCCCCTTGCCGGGAAGGCCTTTACCTACCTGCGTGGTGACGACGGCATTTCCTGGGGCGCCGGAACCGTGGACGGCCTCTCCCCCGCCTCCGACAAGGCGCAGATCTTCCTGCGCTTCACCCAGAACAGCATCCCGGCCGGTATCATCTTTGACGGTAACGGATACAAGGCCGCCAGCATCGGTTTTCCTCTTGAGACGATTGACAATGAGCGAGATATGCAGCGTGTATTTACTACAATCTTAACGTATTTCCGCCGCGAAGCGGCACAATAGCCAATCTTATGATGCTCTCAGAAAGAGCCCGGGTGATGCCCAACTCGCCCATCCGCAAACTGGTCCCCTTTGCCGATGACGCCAAGCGCCGGGGCATCCAGGTTTTCCACCTGAATATCGGCCAGCCGGACATCCCTACCCCCCAATGTGCCCTGGATGCGTTGCACCGCATCGACCGGACCATCCTGGACTATAGTCCATCGCAGGGGATCCTCTCCCTCCGGGAAGCCCTGGTCCGGTATTATGCCGGTTTCGGCATCCACCTGACACCGGAAGAGATTCTGGTAACGACAGGCGGCTCCGAAGCCGTGCTGTTCGCCTTCCTGTGCCTGCTGGATCCGGGCGACGAGATCATCGTCACCGAGCCCTTCTATGCCAACTACAAGACCATGACCCAGGCCTGCGGCGCGACGGTAAAAACCATTCATACCGATATCCGGGAAGGATTCCGCCTGCCGGATGTGGAAGCATTCGAGGCTCTGGTCTCCCCGCGCACCAAGGCCATCCTTATCTGCAATCCGAACAACCCGACCGGTTACCTGTATACGAAGGAGGAGATGCTGCGTCTGCGCGATATTGTCAAGCGGCACAACCTGATGCTTATCTCGGATGAGGTTTACCGGGAGTTTGTCTATAGCGACGAGCCGTACCTCTCCGCGATGAACCTGGAAGGGATTGAAGATCAGGTCATTCTGGTCGATTCCGTATCCAAGCGATACTCCGAGTGCGGCATTCGGATCGGGGCCCTGGTAACGCATAACAAGGAGTTCTATGCAGCTGCGATGAAACTTGCTCAGGCGCGCCTGAGCCCGCCCCTGCTGGGCCAGCTCGTGGCCGAAGCGTCCGTCGATGTTCCCAAGAGCTATCTGAAAGGCGTGTATGACGAGTACCTCGCCCGACGTGATTTCCTCATGGAAGGGCTCCGTCAGATTCCCGGCGTGGTGGCCCCCACCCCTGGCGGTGCCTTCTATGCCATGGTGGAACTCCCGGTAGAGGATGCAGAAGATTTCTGCAAATGGTGTCTGACGGATTTCTCCTGGGAAGGGAAGACGGTGATGATGGCGCCCGGCGCCGGTTTCTACGCCACTCCCGGTTACGGACGCAACCAGGTCCGCCTGGCCTACGTCCTGGAGAAAAAAGAACTTGCCGAGGCACTGGTCGTGCTCGGCAAAGCCCTCCAGGCGTACAACGCCCGCTAGAGCGGAATACGAGGTTCGAACTCGCGACCTTCGGCTTGGGAAGCCAACGCTCTACCAACTGAGCTAATTCCGCATGACACAAAGGTACGAATACTAATTTTGATTTCCAAGAATATATTCATATATTTGTGAGTTATGAGTGCATTAGACCCGCATTGTGAAGCGATTATGGACGAATACCGGAGCCAGTTGCCCCGGTTCGAAGAAGTTCGAAAAACCGTCCATCGTACCATCAAACAGACCCTCGACGACGCGGGCCTGTTGGTTGCTGCCATTGAATCCCGCGTCAAGACGGAATCCTCGCTGGAAGGGAAACTTGAACTGAAAGGGTCCAAATATCAGAGCCTAAAGGATCTGACCGATATCTTGGGCCTACGCGTCATCACCTTCTATATCGATGATGTGGACAAAGTGGCTTCCGCACTGGAACGGCTGTTCGTCATTGACTGGGATAACTCCATCGACAAACGCAAGGCACATGAAATCGACAGCTTCGGTTACCTTTCCCTGCACTACATCTGTTCTCTTCCGGACTTCCCGTATCGCTTCGAAGTCCAGATGCGCACCCTGCTGCAACACGCCTGGGCCAATATGAACCACGATACCGGCTACAAGAGCGGCGTGGAGATTCCCCTCCGGTACAGACGGTCCATGAGCCGGTTGGCCGGCATGCTGGAACTGGTGGATGAAGAATTCAGCAAGATGCGCACGGAACTGACGGATTACCGGCGGCAGGTCCAGGCCCTCGTGGCCTCCGGCAACCTGGACGAGGTCCCGCTGGATGGTGACACCTTCCGCAGTTACCTGGAACTGAAGCCCTTCCTGGCCCTTAACAGACGGATCGCCGCTGTTAACCAGGCAGAAATACAGGATGTTCCGCTCATGCCTTACCTGGTCGTACTCAAAGGCCTTGGATTCAAGACGCTGGGCGACATCAACCGCTTCATCAAAGACTATGGCGACGCCGCCTACCAGATAGCCACCTACCAGATTGGCCTGACCGACCTGGATATCATTTCCTCTTCCCTTGCACCTCAGGACCTTTGCATCGCCTATATCCTGAAGAGCGGCGGCGGAAAGGCCGGTGTCCGCATGATGTTTGACGCCCTGGGAGGCACACACGAAGCCAACGAAGCCATGGCCGAATTCCTGGTGGAACAGGCCAAATCACTTCCCTTTATGAACCAATAACACTATGGCCAATAAACCACTTGATACCCAACTTGTTGACCGCGCCATCCTGTTCGCGGTAAAAGCCCATTCCGGCACCGAACGCCGGGGCAAGGGTTTCCCGTATGTTATCCATCCCATGGAGGCGATGGCCATCGTCGCCACCATTACTCCGGACCCTGAGTTGCTGGCTGCAGCGGCCCTGCACGATACCGTAGAAGACACGGATATCACGCTGGATGTCCTGCGCGCCGAATTCGGCGAACGTGTGGCCAAGCTGGTGGCCGATGAGAGCGATGTCTTTACCGAGGGGAAAAGCGAGGAAGAGACCTGGCATCAACGCAAAAAGGCAGCCATCGACCGGCTGGCCCGCGCACCGCACGATGCCAAGATTGTAGCACTCGGCGACAAGTTGTCTAATATGCGGGCCATCGCCCGGGACTATGCGGCCCAGGGAGATGCGCTTTGGAACATTTTCCACGCGAAAGATCCCAAAGATCATGAGTGGCATTACCGTGGCCTGGCCGACGCCTTGCGGGAATTGCAGGACACACCGGCTTTCCAGGAATTCGAACAATTAATTAACCAAGTTTTTGCATAATGGAAGCCATTAAAATATCTCTGGACGATTACGTCCTTTCCGGCGGTGGAGCCAACGGAGAAAGTTTTGACCACAAGACCGACCCGTCGGTCATGCTGAAACTCTATTTCCCCGGGAAAATCCAGCAGCCGCTGGACGAGATGATGGTTGCCCGCAAGGTTTATGCAGCCGGCATCCCTACCCCGGAACCGGGCGAATACGTCGTTACCGAGGACGGACGTTACGGCATCCGTTTCAAACGAATCATAGGCAAGAAATCCTATGCCCGCGCTACTTCAGACAATCCGGAGAAGGTGCAGGAATATGCCGAAGAATTTGCCCAGATGTGCCGGGATCTGCACCAGATCCATGTGGACACCACCCAGTTTGAAAATGTCAAGGACCGCTACTTCCGTCTCTTGAAGGAGAGTCCCTTCTTCACCCCGACGGAAAAGGAGCACCTGGCCCGCTTTATCGCAGACGTACCCGATTCCGATACGGCTATCCACGGTGACCTGCAATACGGGAACGCCATTTTCACTGGCGACCAAAAATATTTCATCGACCTGGGCGATTTCTGCTACGGGAATCCCCTCTTCGACGTTGCGATGGTGTATTTGTGCTGCGTGCTTTCTAATGAAGCCTTCATCCAGGAAGCCTTCCACATGCCCAAATCCCTGTCCACCAAATTCTGGCAGTGTTTTGCGCCGGCCTATTTCGGGAAAGACAAGACGCTGGCCGAAATTGAAGAGCTGATTGCTCCGTATGCCGGTCTGAAGACCCTTATCGTTGAGCGCGATACCCTCTGTCCGATGCCGGAATTCCGCGCATGCCTCACCCATATTCTGTAAGCCGATGATCCTGTCCATCTTCTCCATACCGCTGCTGGCAGACAACCTGATCCTTCCGATTTCAATTCTGCTGGTCATTGCCATCCTCTTTACCAAGGTTGGCACGCGGTTTGGTGTCCCCGTCATGCTCATCTTCCTCTTGCTGGGCATGCTGGCGGGACCGGATGGTATTGGATTATCCGTCAAAAACCTGCACCTGGCCGAATTCCTCGGGCATCTGGCCATAACAATCATCCTGCTGACCGGCGGTCTGGAGACTTCTCTTGAAGAGACCCGGCCGGTTCAGAAACCGGCCATCGTCCTTTCTTCTCTGGGCGTTCTGATTACCATCATGGCCCTGGGATTTTTCTCATTCTATGTCCTGGGTCCCAAGATTGGCGGCGTAGGGGCCACCCTCATTGGATGTATCCTGCTGGGTGCGGTGCTTTCTTCGACCGATTCCGCCAGCATTTTCTCCATTCTCCGAAGCCGCCGTCTGCAGTTGCGGGAGAATCTGGGACCGATGCTGGAGTTCGAATCCGGTAGTAATGACCCGATGGCTTACGTGGTTACCCTCATGCTGGTTAAGACCATCGCAGACAGCGCATCCCTCGGACTCGGCTTGCTCTACCTGTTGCTGCAGGTTGCCCTGGGCGCTTTCATCGGGTATGGCGTAGGGAAAATCAGCGTCAAACTGCTGGAGAAGGTAAAACTTACGAATAGTTCCCTCTATGCCATCTTGATTCTGAGCCTGGCCTTTTTGTCCGACGGCCTGGCATCAGCCTTCAATGGCAACGGCCTCCTGGCCCTTTACCTTACCGCCATCATCATTGGTAACTCCTCCATGCCAGCCAAACGGGATGTGCTGAAGTTTTTTGACAGCATCACCTGGTTGTGCCAGTTGCTCATGTTCTTGATGCTGGGCCTGCTGGCCCGGCCTTCTGAAATGGGCGATGTCTTCCTTCCCGCCCTAATGGTCGGCCTATTCTTGATTTTTGTCGCCCGTCCGTTGGGTGTCTTCCTGAGCCTCCTCCCGTTCAAGGGATTTTCTACTCGTGCCAAGCTGTTTACTTCCTGGGTGGGCCTGAAAGGAGCCGGTCCCATCCTCTTCGCCCTGGCCCCCGTACTGGCCGGTCTGGAAGGATCCAACACGATTTTCAACATCGTGTTCCTGGTAACGATTCTATCCCTTGTCATACAGGGAAGTTCCCTGTCCTGGGTTGCCAGGAAGCTGAACCTCAGCATCGATGAAGATCCCGTTGTGGAGACCTTCGGCATGGAGATTCCGGAAGAGATGGGTCTGCTGCGGGACCACATCGTCTCGGAAGACGACCTGGTCATGGGAAGAACCCTCCGTGACCTGCGCCTCCCCCACGGTATCCGGGTTATCATGGTCCGGCGTGCCGAGAAATATATCGTCCCCCACGGGAGCCTGGAACTCAAATCGGGCGACCGGCTGGTCATTATCATGGGAGACACTGAAGAAGATTAACGCTTTATTTTTATAGCGATATGACAGAACGACATTTATTACTTCAGAACGACGTTCGACAAATTCCGCAACTGGCCGATTTTGTCGAGACCATCGCACAGGAGAGCAATCTGGATCAGGCATTGGCCATGACCCTGAATCTGGCGTTGGAAGAAGCCGTCACCAATGTAATTATGTACGCTTATCCGAAAGGGTCTCAAGGTCTGGTTGATCTGGAAGCCATTGTGCGGAAAGACAGCCTGGTGTTCATCCTTTCCGATAGCGGCAAACCCTTTGACCCGACTGCAGCACCCAAGGCGGATATTTCGCTGGATGTTGAAGAACGTCCCATTGGCGGACTCGGCATCTACATGGTCATGAATATCATGGACAGCGTAGCTTACCGTCGGGAAAATGACAGAAACATCCTCACCATGACAAAAAAAATCTAACGATATGGAAATCAAGCTTACCCAACAAGACAACATCACGACGGCCCATCTGATTGGCCGCCTGGACACCCCTGCTTCCCAGGAAATCAGTCAGAATATGGATGAATTACAGGCTGCAGCAGCCCATACACTCATTCTGGACTGCTCCGAACTGGAGTATATTTCCAGCTCGGGTCTGCGTATTTTCCTTACCCTCCGCAAGACCGCTGCTTCGAAGGGCGGGAAAGTCATCATCAAGAGCATCTCACCGGTAATCCGGCAAGTCTTCATGATGACGGGGTTCTTAAACCTGTTTGAAATCCAGAACTAACCCAGCAGTGTACGCTCCGCTTCTTCTACGCGGGCGAAGGTAAACCCAGACACAATCGCTTCCATCCTGGAGGCGATTGCGTCGTTACAGAGATTCCCCAACGAACCTTCGTGCGTGTGGTGAAGGGTACCGTGGTACGCAAATGTGCCATTCTGGACGGCGGCACCCACCTGCCGGTATGCATCCCGGAAGGGAACGCCTTGGGAGACCAGGTGGTTCACTTCCTCCACGGTAAAGGCCAACTTGTACTTGGGATCCTCCATCAGACCTTCTGTAACCTTCATATTCTCAATGGCATAGGCCGTGATATCCAGCACCTCGTCCATCTCGTCGAAGAGCGGGAGGAAGACTTCCTTGATGAGTTGCATGTCGCGGAAATAGCCGGACGGCAGATTCCCTGTAATAAGCCGGATGCTGTTCGGAACGCCCTGGATCTTGTTGCAGTGGGCGCGGATCAGTTCGAACACATCGGGATTCTTCTTATGCGGCATGATGCTGGAGCCCGTGGTCAGGGAATCCGGCAACTTGATGAAACCGAAGTTCTGGCTGTTGTACAGGCAGGCGTCCATGGCCAGGCGGCCGATGGTCTCGGCCAGGGAAGCATAGGCGAAGGAAATGGCCCGTTCCGTTTTGCCGCGGCCCATCTGGGCGTAAACACTGTTGTAATTGAGTCCGTCAAAGCCCAGCAGGCGCGTAGTCATGGACCGGTCCAGCGGAGCGGAAGACCCATATCCGGCAGCCGCTCCCAGCGGATTGCGGTTGGCCACTTTCCAGGCGGCCTGCATCAGTTCCATGTCGTCGGTCAGGCTCTCGGCATAAGCGCCCATCCACAGGCCGAAAGACGAAGGCATGGCCACCTGCAGGTGGGTATAACCCGGCATCAGGACATTCTTGTATCGCTCACTCCCCTGCTGCAAGACAGCAAAGAGGTGCTGCATCTTTTCCACCGTCCGGCGAATCCGTGCGCGGGAGAAAAGTTTCACATCCACCATCACCTGGTCGTTGCGCGAGCGGCCCGTATGCACCTTTTTCCCCAGATCGCCCAAAGCGCGGGTCAGCAGGAATTCCACCTGCGAATGCACGTCTTCCACATCCGGATCGATGGTGAAACGGCCCTCGGCCGCCTCGCGGTAAATCTTCCGCAATTCCGCCAGCAGCACCGGAAGCTCGTCCGATCCCAGCAAGCCTACCTTTTCCAGCATGGTGATGTGCGCCATCGTTCCCAACACGTCGAAGGGTGCCAGATACAAATCCATCTCCCGATCGTGTCCGACCGTGAATTTTTCGATTTTCGCATCGATGGAAAATCCTTTGTCCCAGAGTTTATTTGCCATAATAACCGATCAGTTTTACAGGACCCAGCAGGCCGGACGGAAGGAGTTTGTCGCCGGCATTGTAGAAACGCCGTACACGGGTCACAGGAGCCGTTCCCGGCTGTCTGTCGCCAATCATCCGGTTCACCCAGAGGTTCGTAACATTTACTTCTATTGTATTTTCGCCTTCTTTCAGCCAGGGCAGCAGGTCCGGGCTCTCGAAGGGGGCGCGCCATAGCACGCCGGCATTGTGTCCATTCACAATCAATTCCGCCATCACATGCACCGTTCCCAGGTGGATCCGGGCCTCTTTCAACGCGTCCAGGGTCCCTGCCGGCACCGTAAAGGCCGAGCGATAATGCGCGGTACCCGAGAAATAGCGAACCACCGGATCGCTGTTGGTGGTCCAGTCGTTCAACTGCGAGAAGGTCTCCAAGGCCTTTTCGCCGCCTTTCTGGTCAAAGGCAACATCCCACCATCGATCCAGGGTCAGCACCGCTGCGGACCGATAGGCCGGTTTCGCTTCCGGAATGGGCAGGGGTTCATCGGTCAGCACAAAGAAGCAGGCATCACCCGCATTCATTGACACTTCCACTTCCTTGCCTCCACCCGGCAACCGGACCATTTCGCCCGTTTCGGCATTGAAGAGGGCGGCGTGGCGCGCCCCTTCACGGAAGGTAGCCGTTCCCTGCCAGGCCTTCCCGGTGAAATTGGCCAGCCAATAGATCTGGCCCTCCGGAACGGTCCTGTGCACAAACTGGATGCCTGTCAGGGTTGCGTCGTGGCCCCGCTTGTTGCGTGCCACCTGTCCACCGAAAAGGAAGCCCTCATCGCCGGTTGAAGGGCCGGTCAGACACAGGTCCGGCCCCATCCCGCGTTCCTTCAGCAAGCCCGGGAGGTCTTCTTCATAGCAGACCGGAATCCCCTGCCCCTTCAGGGCTTCGATGCGCGAGCGCATCTGCACGGAGAGAGATCGCTTGCAGTTCCCGCCCAGAACCAACACCCGGTAGCGTTGGCCGCTATCCGTCACCAGGACGCCTCCTTCCGGACGAACCTGGTTCAAAACCACATCCGGATTGGCATAATCGAAACTATAGCCTGCCGGTATCTTCGGCAGGAAGGAAAGATATTCGCCGCCATACTCGGCGGTAGCATTGGTATCTTCCCCATAGAATAGCAAGATATCCGCCACATTGCGGCCCGCCTGCATCATCGCACAACTGCGGGCAAGATAGTCCGTCCACAGGCGGGCATAAGGGGCCCAGGTTTCGTTCCGGTGGAACCACTGTCCGTAACGGAACAGGCCCAGTCCGGGAAGATAATCGTCCGATGGCTGAGATGCGCTGTCGTGGATCACAAAGCGGTTCAATCCACTGGCCAGCGCGATATCCGCAATCCGCTTGATATTGCCCGGATGGTAGGTATAGGCACACTTGTCATCTCCATTGACGGTAAAAGACTCCGCCGCTACCAGGTTCTGGCCGTAAATGTGGGCCACGGAGGCACTCTCACGGATATCGGACAGGGCTGAGCCCAGCATCGAACCGGAGGGGCTGTCCGTCATCCAGATGGCCGACATGGGCACCGTCGCTTTCTTTTTCACGTCCATGCCGTCCGCCACCATGGCGCGTCCGGACTCGTGAGATTCGATATAGGTGCCCTTCATGCCATAGGCGGCGATCAACTCGTTGAGGCGCTGGTAATTTTCTGCAAAAAGTTCTCCCAGGGTCTGGCGCCAGTCGGCGAGGAAGCGTTCACTCCGCTCGGCACTGTCGATGATTTCACCGGCCAGCACCGGCAGCCAGGGCTGCAAGGCGTAACCGCGACGGGCCAGGAACTCCTCCGGCAGATGGGCCGACCAAGTAGCGGGTCCGGCTTCATAACTATCCACCAGCATGTGCGTGATGCCCCGCTCGCCCAGCAGTCCGCCGGCGGCTTCCTTATACAAGTTTATATATTGCCGGAAATACCGCTCCCATGCGCCCTTATCCATTTTATCGACCTCCAATCCGGTCGCATTGGGGGAAGCGGGATGATTCATTTTCCCGGTCAGCGAAGCGCCGAAACGGTAGATGCGCCAACGGCCGGCCGGCAGGGAGCAGACCAATCTTCCGTCAGGTGTAAGATTGTCACTCAGGTCCAGCACGTCTCCGGGAGCCGCAAACGAATCGGAGGCAGCCGTCTCGGTCGGATAACGGTTGAAGTCGTAGCACAGGGCGAATTCAGCCTTTTCCTCGACATGCTCCACCTTGCAGATGGTATGGAGAGAAAGATCCTGCACATGGGGCCCGCAAACCCGGAAATAACGCGCCTTGGTGGACGGGATGTTCATCGTCGTAAAGTCCTGGGGCGATTTCGGGATGCGCAGAAGGGTTGTCCAGTCCTTCCCGTTGTCACTGACTTGTAATTCATTGGGGCCATCCGGCGATCCCGTACGCGGGCGGATGCCGGTGGGAAGACTGCGGAGAGTAAAGGAACGGATCAGGGTCTTGCGCGGGAACGCCACGGTAACCGACTGCTCCCCTTCGCGGGAAACAACGGCGCCCAGTTCTTCCCGGGTTTTCTCCGCCTCCGGTAATTTAACCGCGATTACCGCCACGTCATAGCCATAAGAAGGAGCCGGAAGCGGCTCGTGACGGACAGGGATATCCTGATACGGGCCGGTCACCAGCGTGAGCGCGGGCAGGGAAAGATTTATCGAACCGCCTTGAACTTCAACCGTTTGCCATTCCAGTTTTTTCATGGCATCTTCGGGGCTTACCCACGGACCGCCTGTACTGCTCCAGCCCGGAGCGCTGGCCACCGTCATCTCCATTCCCAACGAATCGGCCAATTGAACCGCATAGCGGAAGGCTTCTTTCCAGGAATCGGACAGATAGGGCCGCTTGAACGGGGCGGCTTTGGGCATGTTCACCCCGCCGGCATCGAACTGATGGAAACCCGCGATGCCCATTTCATCCATCCAAAGCAGGTCTTTCCGGATGCCGTCCAGGGTCACTTCCCCGTCCATCCAATGCCACCAGACATAGGGACGGGCAGTCCGGGCCGGTTCCCGGAAATCGTTGACCAGTTTGGAACCATCATCCGGAGAGGCCGTCATGAGCACGGCCAGCAGAGAAATCAATAAAGTCGCGTTCATGACCCAAAAATAAGAAAAAACCGCCTATAATGCAAGCCCGTCCAACAGGGCGACGTAGGTCTTGATACCCGCCTCGATCTCACTGATACGGATGTATTCGTCGGCCGTATGGGAACGGGCCGAATCGCCGGGACCGATCTTCAGCGTCGTGAACGGACAGAGTGCCTGGTTGCTGGTTGTGGGTGAATTGAAGCAGGTCAGTCCCAGGGCAAGTCCCCGCTGCACCACCGGGTGCGTCTGCGGAATGAACGAAGCATTGATGTGGGTGGAACGTTCCTTCACATCGCTTTTCAGGCCCGCTTTCACCCTCTCCAGGACTTCCAAATTGGAATACCGGCCCTTGGAACGGACATCCACCACAAAGGTGCAGGTGTCCGGAACCACGTTGTGCTGGGTGCCGGCCGAAATCATGGTTACACTCAGTTTTACCTGATCCAGCGGCTGGCTGCGAAGCCATTCAATGTCTTCCATCGCCTTGTACAAGGCATTCACGCCTTCTTCGCGGGCCGCGTGGCCACTTACGCCGTGGGCCGTGCAGTCCAAGACCATCAGACCGGTTTCGGAAACCGCCATCTGCATTTTCGTCGGTTCCCCGATGATGCCCAGATCCACCTTTCCCAGTTCCGGGAGCAGGAGGTCGAGCCCGCCTCCTTTTCCGCATATCTCTTCCTCGGCCGTAGCGCTGAAAATGAGCCGATAAGGCTGCGGTTTAGCCGCCAATAGGCGGTAAGCTGCCAGCAGGGCTACAAGCGAGCCGCCATCGTCATTCGACCCCAGCCCATAGAGGGTATCGCCCTCCAATGTGGGACAGAACGGATCACGGGTATAGCCAGAAGACGGTTTTACCGTATCGATATGGGCATTCAGCAGAAGTGTTTTCTCCGTGGTTCCGGGGGTCTCGCACCAGAGGTTGTTCCCCAACCGGTGCACCGGCAGACCCTGGCCGCGCATCCACGCTTCCAGGAGATCGGCAGCGGGACCTTCCTCGCGACTGAACGAAGGAGTCGCGATGAGTTGTTTCAGCAGGTCTATCATTGAATCAGGGTTCCGGGGTTCTTAAGGTCGTATTTGGCGATGCGAACCGCGCCCACACCGGCTTTCACGGCCGCCAGGGCATTGGTAATCTTCGGGAGGATACCGCCGGTCAGGGCACCGGTCGTCTTCAAGGTTTCGAACGAGGCGGCGTCGATTTGCGGAATCACCGTTCCGGAAGCGTCCAGCACGCCTTCCAGGTCGAAGCAGAAGGTCAGCGTCACGTCAAATTGTCCGGCCAGTGCTGTTGCAACGGTCGAGGCGATGGTATCGGCATTGGTATTCAGCAGGCTGCCCTTTCCATCATAGGTAAGCGGGCTTACCACCGGCACGAAGCCGGAAGACAGCAGCGAAGCGAGCAAGTCGGCATTCACGCCGTCCACATCGCCCACAAAACCGTAGTCGATGCCGTTCACGGGGGGACGTTTGTGCGAGCGGACCAGGGCGCCGTCGGCCCCGCATAGGCCGATGGCATTTACGCCCAGGGCCTGCAACTGCGCCACCAGGCGCTTGTTTACCAGACCGGCATAGACCATGGTCACCACTTCCAGGGTGGCCGCATCGGTAATCCGGCGGCCTTCCACCATCTGGACAGGGATCCCCAGCTTGCCGGCCAGGGCCGTCGCTTCCCGACCGCCACCGTGTACCAGAACCTTGGGCCCTTCCATCGCGGCAAAGCCCTTCAGCAGGGCCTGCAGCTGGACGGGGTCCTCGGCCACCTGGCCACCCACCTTGACTACCTGTACTTTCATAAGCTTTCCAGCATGCGTTTCAGCACCACCTGGGCCGACACCACGCGGTTGGCGGCTTCGGGGATGACGATACTCTGCGGCGAATCAATGACCTCGTCCGCAACAATCATATTGCGCCGGACGGGCAGGCAATGCATGAAATAGGCATTGTCGGTTACGGCCATCTGGCGGGCGGAAACCGTCCAGGAACGGTCCTTGGACAGAATTTTCCCATATTCTTTATAGGAAGACCAGTTCTTGGCGTAGATGAAATCGGCGCCTTCGAAGGCCTTCATCTGATCGTACTCGACCCGGGCGTTCCCTACGAATTCGGGAGCCAGTTCATAGCCTTCCGGCTGCGTGATGACGAAGTCCACGTCGGCGGCATTCATCCACTCGGCGAAGGAGTTCGGGACGGCCTGAGGAAGGGCGTTCGGATGCGGAGCCCAGCTCAGAACCACCTTCGGACGCTTCTTGGAAGATGCTTTCTTCTGCCAGTACTCGTCGATGGTGATGAGGTCCGCAAACGCCTGGCAAGGGTGCACCGTGGCCGATTCCAGGGAGATAACCGGCTTGCCGGAATACTCGATGAACTGCTTCAGGATGGTCTCGCCATAGTCAAATTCGCGGTTTTCGAAACGCGCAAAGGAGCGCACGCCGATGATGTCGCAGTAGCTGCCGATCACCGGGATGGCTTCGCGCAAGTGTTCGGGCTTGTCACCGTCCATGATGACACCCATCTCCGTTTCCAGTTTCCAGCTGTCGGCACCCACATTCAGGACGATGGCGTTCATGCCCAGGTTCAGGGCCGCCTTCTGGCTGCTCAACCGGGTGCGCAGGCTGCTGTTGAAGAAAATAAAGATGGCCGTCTTGTTCTTGCCCAGTTCCTGGTTGGCAAAGGGAGCGGCCTTGACCTGGCGGGCCTCGGCGAGGGCCGCTTTCAGGTCACCGATATCGGATACGTGAAGAAATTGTTTCATAATGGATTACGCGTTCAATACCTCTTTCAGGGCCTGTACAAAGATGGCAGCATCGTCCACGCTCAGCACCAGTGGCGCCAGCAGGCGGATCATCGACGTACCCGATACGCCCGTAAAGATGTGTTTTTCAAAGAGCAGCTTTTTGCGGATATCCGCCACCGGCTGCGTAAATTCGATGCCCAGCATGAGACCCTCGCCGCGCACCTCTTTGATCAGCGGGGAAGCGGGGATGTTGGCTTTCAGCCAGGCTCCGGTGCGGCTTACATTCTCCAGCAGGTTCTCTTTCCGGATGATGTCCAGCACCGCATGCGCCCCTGCCATGGCCAGATAATTCCCGCCGAAGGTCGTTCCCAGCATGCCTTTGGTAGCCTGGAACTGCGGTGAGATGAGCACACCGCCAATCGGGAAACCGTTGGCCATGCCCTTCGCCACCGATACCAGATCGGGAACGATCCCGGATTTCTGGTGGGCAAAGAACCAGCCCGTACGGCCATAGCCGCACTGTACCTCGTCCATGATGAGGACGGTACCGTATTTCGTGCACAGGGTACGCAGGCCCTGCAGGAATTCATCCGTCGCGATGCGGATGCCGCCCACGCCCTGGATCGCCTCCAGAATGACAGCGGCCACATCGCCCCCGCGAAGCTCCTGCTCTACGCTGTCCAGATCGTTCAGCGTGGCAAAAGCCACCTTGTGGTGGGCATTGAAGGGAGCCTGGATCTTGGGGTTGTCCGTCACGGCAACGGCGCCCGAGGTGCGGCCGTGGAAGGCTCCGTGGAAGGCCACAACCTTGTCCCGTCCGGTATGGAAGGAAGCCAGTTTGAGGGCGTTTTCGTTGGCCTCGGCGCCGGAATTCACCAGGAAGAGGCTCCAGTCCTCGTAGCCGCAGGCTTCGCCCAATTTACGGGCCAGGCCCTCCTGCAAGGGGTTGCGGACACTGTTGGAATAGAACCCGATCTTGTCCAGCTGGTCTTTCAGGGCTGCCACATAGTCGGGATGGGCATGACCGACGGAAATCACCGCGTGACCACCGTACAGGTCCAGGTATTCCTGCCCCTTATCGTCCCACACCCGGCATCCTTTCGCGCGCACGGGCGTAACATCGAATAAAGAATATACGTCAAATAAATTCATGGTTTCTATCTCTTAAAAAGCCGAAGCCTTCAACTGGAGTCCGGTCCTTTCCGGGAGTCCGAACAGCAGGTTCATGTTCTGCACCGCCTGGCCGGACGCTCCCTTCAGCAAGTTATCGATGACGGAGCAGATCAGCAGCCGTCCGCCATGCTTCTCCAGCGACAAAAGGCACTTGTTGGTGTTCACGACCTGCTTCAGGTCCACGGCCCCCGGGTACACGAAGGTAAACGCGGCATCCTTGTAAAAGTCTTGATACAAGGCGAATGCCTCTTCCTGCGCAAGGGCGCAATCAAGGTGGGCGGTGGCCAGGATGCCCCGGGCAAAATCGCCCCGGACCGGCACAAAGTCCAGTGTCTCGGCATAAGAAGGCTGCAGGGCCTTCAGATTGCGGTTAATTTCCAGCAGGTGCTGATGCTCAAAGGCTTTATAGACTGAAAGATTATCGTTTCTCCAGCTGAAATGGGTCGTGGGACCGGGTTTGACACCGGCTCCCGTAGAGCCCGTCACAGCCGTTACGCTGATTTCGCCGTTCAACAGACCGGCGGCAGCCAGCGGCAAAAGCGCCAGTTGGATGGCCGTGGCGAAGCAGCCCGGATTGGCAATAAGGTCGGCCCCGGCGATGCGGCTGCGCTGCCACTCGGGCAGGCCGTACACATAGCCCTGGCTCTGGTCCCGGAAATCCTGGGCCAAATCGATGACCTTCAGTCCGGCCGGACGCGGATGCTCCGCCCAGAAAGCGCTGCTTTTCCCATGACCGGAGCAGAGGAATACCACATCGACCGCTGTCAAATCCGCTTCTTCGCAGAAAACCAGGTCCGTTTCCCCGAACAGGCCGGAATGCACGGCCCAGACCGGATTCCCGGCGTTGCTGGAACTCTGGGCAAAGACGATCTGCACCTGCGGATGGTTGATCAGCAAGCGAATCAGTTCACCGGCCGTATAGCCGGCCGCACCGATGATTCCGACCCGGATCATAGGGCGTTCTCTATTTCATTGCCTTCTTCGGTATGGTTGGCGTAATAGACGCGCAGCGGCGTGCTCATGACCTTGATGAAGCCCTTGGCATCCTCGCTGGTCCAGCCCTTCTGCATCTCGCCATACTCGCCCAGTTTGGTCTTCACGAGGTCGTCCTTGCTGTCCACACCCACGGTTTCAAAGCCGTAAGGCCGCAGCTGCAGGGTCACGGTACCGTTCACGTTGCGCTGGCTCTCCTCGAGCATCGCCTCGATATCGCGCATAACCGGCTCCAGGTACTGGCTCTCGTGCAGGAACATGCCGTACCAGTTGGCCACCTGGTCTTTCCAGTACTGCTGCCACTTGCTCAGGGTAAATTTCTCCAGGAACTTGTGGGCGGCGATGATCAGCATCGGGGCGGCCGCCTCGAAGCCCACGCGGCCCTTGATGCCGATGATGGTATCGCCCACGTGCATGTCGCGCCCGATTCCGTACGGAGCGGCAAGGGATTCGATTTTGCGGATGGCCGCCACCTTATCGGTAAAGGCTTCCCCGTTCACAGCCGTGATTTCTCCTTTCTGGAAGGTGATGGCAAGGGTTTCGCTCCCCTGCTTGGTCACCTGCTTCAGGTACGCGCTTTCCGGAAGTCCCTGCTTGGAATCCAGGATTTCGCCACCGCAGATGGACGTACCCCACAGACCTACATTATAGGAATATTTCAGTTTGGTAAAATCAGCAAAATAGCCGTGCTGGTTCAGGTAATCCACCTCGTACTGGCGAGTCAGTGCCATGTCGCGGGTAAGCGTGATGATCTCCATGTCCGGAGCCATCACCAGGAAGGTCATATCGAAACGGACCTGGTCGTTGCCGGCACCCGTAGAACCGTGTGCGATAGCGTTCGCACCCACTTTCTTGGCATAGCGGACAATCGCCATCGCCTGGAAAATCCGTTCGCTGGAAACCGAAATCGGATAGGTTCCATTCCGCAGGACATTGCCCGCAATCATGTATTTGAGGCTCTTGGAATAGTACTCCTGGGTTACGTCCAGGGTCACATACTCCTTGGCGCCCAGCTTGTACGCATTTTCTTCGTTGGCCTTCAGCTGTTCCTTGCTGAAGCCGCCCGTATCGGCACATGCCGCATATACTTCATAACCTTTTTCTTTCGCCAGGTACATCACCGTGAAAGAGGTATCCAGTCCGCCGCTGAATGCGACTACTACTTTTTTTGCCATATCTATTTCTTTTTATTTTTCGGGATGATGAACAAGGGACCGCAGTTTCATCCAGAGGTTCAGCGGCTGATCGTGAATCTCGGACTCGGTGGCCTCATGATGCTTAGCGGGATCGTAGAGCATGCCCGTGCAAAGGCAGCGCGTATAATTGTTGCGCAGCAGCACATCGTAATTCACGCAGCTCTCGCAACCCTTCCAGAAGGTCGGATCGTCCGTCAGTTCGGAGAAAGTCACGGGCACATAGCCCAGTTCCGTATTGATTTTCATCACCGCCAGTCCCGTGGTGAGACCGAAAATCTTTGCATTGGGGAAACGTTGGCGGGACAACTCGAAAGCTTTGTGTTTGATTTTCTTGGCCAGGCCTCGCTGACGATATTCGGGTTTTACGATCAGGCCGGAATTGGCAACAAACTCTTCATGTCCCCAACTCTCGATGTAACAGAAACCCGCGAAATCGTCACCGCACATGGCGATAACGGCCTTCCCCTCCTGTATCTTGCTCGCCACATACTCCGGACGGCGCTTGGCAATGCCGGTTCCGCGTACCTTCGCTGCATCCTCAATGGTCTTTAAGATCTCATCCACATACTTAAGGTGCTTTTCCGTTGCCACCTCAACCGTAATAATCTCTTCTTCCATAATATAATAAGATGTTTAATCCTTATAAAAAATTACCGGATGTATTTGCTCCGGATATCGGGAAACAGGGAAGCAAGCCCGTTCAGGACGGCATCCTGAGGCGTCCTTTCCCGCAGGATAGCCAGGACCGTATCGTCGCCGGCAATGGTGCCGATAATCTGAACCACGGCGCCCGAATCCAGGAAAGAGGCCACCATACTGGCATGACCGGGATGGGTCTTCAACACCGCCAGGTTACCGGAGAACTGCACGCTGAGAACACTGGAAGTCATATTGATCTGCGTCGTCGGGGCGGGGTTCGCCGATGCATGGAGGCGGAACAGATAATCGGTTCCATCATGCACTTTGATAATGCCCAGCTCTTTCAAATCACGGGACAGCGTGGCTTGAGCCACGATAAAGCCTTCTTTTTCCAACAGGGATTGCAATTCCTCCTGATTGGCAATGTTTTCGCGTCGGACCAAACTCCGGATGACACTCTGTCTTTCCGATTTCCCTTTCATCTGCTCTTGTATTTTTATTCAATTTTTCGCTGCAAAGATAGGGGATTTTTGAATAAATATCAAATATTTTTTAAAAAAAAGTAGGCAGTCGTCTCCCGACGGCCGCCTACCCACTTAACCTAAACTTAAACTATGAAAAACTTCAAAGGCAAATATAGCAATTATTTCGAAAAATACAAAATATTTTCAAGATTCTTGCCCGGATGCACGACAACTTCCTGTGGACGACCGGCCTGTTTGTCCGAACCGGGCCGTCATAGCTCCGTTTCCGGACAAGATAAGTCGTTTTTTGTCCCATGAGCTTCATAATTGCAGAATTTGGACAAAAATAGCCGTTCTGTGTCCCAAGGTTACCCTTTCCAGTATTTCCCGAAGATGCAACGTTCCAGAACGCTACCGACCTTGTCCAGCACTACCCGCATAGAATCAGACTCATTTAATCTTCTATCCGCATTTTGGCGTATTTGAGCAGGAGGATTTTCTCGCCATATTTTTCAAAGACGATGCGGGCCTTGGACTCCAGGACGGTAGCACCATTGATTTCCAAAATCTTACCGCGGCCGAAGCGGTCGTGCGTGATGGTCTGGCCGGCGCGGAACTTATCAGGCGAGTCCGGGACGAAGTTCTCCTCCTTGGGCGGAAGCGGACGGGCTGAAGGGGCCGCCATCGGCCGGGCTGAAGGGGCTGCCGTCGGACGGACGGGCATGACGGAAGACGGGCGCCGTTCGGTACGGACTTCGCCGGAGGCGCCCCACGGCGAAGAGCCAACGGGCTTTGCCTTGGTGCGGTAGCCGAAGCCGCCGAACCCGCCGAAGCCGCCAAAGGCGGGGGCGTCGTCGTCCTCGTCCTCCTCTTCCCTGCGCCGGAGCGGATTGGCCACATACTGCGCATCGATTTCCCGCAGGAAACGGCTGGGGGCATTGTTCTCGTGCTTGCCGTTGCGCATCCGGGTCTGGGCATAGGAAAGGTCCACCGTTTTCTTGGCCCGCGTGATGGCCACGTAGAACAGCCGGCGTTCCTCTTCCAGTTCGGCCGGTCCCAGCATCATGCCCCCGGACGGGAAAAGGTTTTCCTCCATGCCCGCCACGAACACGTACGGGAATTCCAGGCCCTTGGCGGAATGGACGGTCATCAAGGTAATCTTGTTGGACGCATCTTTCTCTTCATCTTCCGAAAGATCCACATTGCTCAGCAGCGAGATATCTTCCAGGAAGACATCCAGCGTAACCACCGGCAGATCCTCGTCGCTTACCTCCGTCACGTTTTCATCGGCGAGCATCTCCTCGCGGATTTCCTCGCGTCGGTCTTCCACGAACACCGCCACGCTGTTCAGCAATTCCTCCACGTTGGCGGCGCGGGCCTGTCCTTCGATGGACGTGTCGGACTTGAAAGAGGCCAGCAGGGCGGACTGGTCCGCCAGCCTGCGTGCCAGCACATCGGCCGGGTCCGATTTTACCCGCTGCGCAACGGCATCGATCATCGTGCAGAATGCCTTCAGGTGTTCTACAGCCGCGTTTTTCAGCCCGAAGGCCTCCAGACCGTCGTGATAGACCGCTTTAAATAGAGAGGTATCGAAGGCACGGGCGGCCGCTTCGAGGGCCGTCATCGTGGTACCGCCGATTCCGCGGGCAGGTTTGTTGACGATGCGTTTGAAGGACTCGTCATCGTTCACGTTCACCGCCAGCTTGAAATAGGCCATCATGTCCTTCACCTCGGCCCGGTCGAAGAAGGCGTTGCCCGAATAGATCCGGTACGGCAGGTTGCGTTTGCGCAGCGCCTCTTCCAGGGCGCGCGATTGAGAGTTGGTCCGGTACAGAATGGCAAAATCCTGATACTGGGCACGTTCCTCCTGCATCCGCGCAATGATTTTGGAGACGATGAGCAGGGCCTCCTCCGATTCGGTATAAGCCCGGATCAGATGGAGTTTCTCGCCCTCCTCCCCTACCGCATAGCACTTCTTCGGGATGCGTCCTTCGTTCTTGGCAATCAGCGAGTTGGCAGCATTCACGATGTTTTGGGTAGAGCGGTAGTTCCGCTCCAGGCGAAACACCTTGCAGCCGGGATAGTCCCGCTTAAAATTGAGGATATTCTCGATCTTGGCCCCGCGGAAGGCGTAGATGGACTGGCTGTCGTCGCCCACCACGCAGATGTTGTCGTGTCCCTTCGGATTCGTCTTTTCGTTGCGCGTCAGGCGCCGCAGGATGATGTACTGGGCGTAATTCGTATCCTGGTACTCATCCACGAGGATATGGTCGAACCGGCCGGCGATTTCCAGGCAATGCTGCGGAAACCTGGCCAGCAGGATGTTCATATTCAGCAGGATATCGTCAAAATCCATCACCCCGGCCTGCTTGCACTTGGTGCAGTACAGGGCGTAGATTTCATGCAGCCTCGGCCGTTTGGCATGCAGGTCCTTCATCATCACGTCTGCATTGGCCCGGTAGGCATCGGGCGTGACCAGGTTGTTCTTGGCCATGGAGATGCGTCCCTGCACTTCTTTGGGTTTATAGACCTTGTCGTCCAGATTCAGTTCCTTGATGCAGGCTTTCACCGCGCTCACCGAATCCGACTGGTCATAGATGGTGAAGGAGGACGGATACCCCAGGTCCTGGGCATATTCACGCAGGAACCTTATAAATATAGAATGGAAGGTGCCCATATAGAGCCGCCGGGCCTTGCGTTCCCCGACCATGGCGGCAATACGTTCCTTCATTTCCGTGGCTGCCTTTTTGGTAAAAGTCAGGGCCATGACCCTTCCCGGATCACCGCCTTTTTCCAGCAGGTAGGCAATCCGGCTGGTCAAAACCCGTGTCTTTCCCGATCCGGCCCCGGCTACAATCAGTACCGGCCCGTCCAGGCAGGAGACAGCATCTTGCTGTTCACTGTTCAATCCCTCTAAAATCGCACTAATGTTTGCCATAACATGCAAAAATACGGAAAAAAATCACTATCTTCGCGCGGTATTTTTAAAGTACTCTAAATATTTTTAAATATAATGTCAAACAGCATCCATCTTAAACGAGGTCTGGACATCCCCATCAGCGGAATTGCCAGCCTCAAAGCCAGTCCGGTTGCCGCAGACGTTATCGCCATCAAACCCACTGATTTCAAGGGACTTCTCCCGCGTCTGCTGGTGAAGGAAGGCGACCGCGTCCTGGCGGGTTCTCCGGTCCTGGCCGACAAGAACTGCCCCGACATCCTGGTCTGCTCACCCGTGAGCGGTACGGTCCAGGCTGTTGTCCGGGGCGAAAAGAGAAAACTGCTTGCCGTGGTCGTGAAAGCGGACGAGCAGCGGGAGTATGTGGACTTCGGCGTGAAGAATGTGGAGACATTGAGCACCGACGAGGTGCGCGAGGCCATCCTCGCCAGCGGCCTGTGGCCGTCCCTCATCCAGCGCCCCTACGGCATCATCGCCAATCCGTCCCTGAAGCCGAAGGCCATTTTCATGTCGGCTTTCAACACCGCCCCGCTTGCTGCCGATACCGACTTCGTCCTCGGAAGCGAGATGTCCGCCATCCAGGCCGGTCTCATCGCTCTCGGTAAACTGACCGAAGGCGGTGTCCACGTCTGCATCGATGGCGACAAGGCCGCCAGCACCCCTTTCCACAAATTGGAAGGCGTCACCCTCTATGAGGTTACGGGCAAACACCCCGCTGGCAACGTCGGTGTCCAGATCAGCCACATCTCCCCCATCCGCAAGGGCGAGACCGTCTGGACCATCTCCCCGCTGATGGCCGCCGCCATCGGCAAACTTTTCCTCACCGGCAAGGTCCAGCTGGACCGCAAGGTGGCCGTCACCGGTCCCGTTGCCGTGAATCCGGCTTATGTCGAGGCGCTTCCGGGCATTCCGATGAAGGCGCTTTCCGCATTCTATGACAATTCCAAGGCGGATGTCCGCTTTGTCAGCGGCGATGCCCTCAGCGGCACCTCCGTGGGCGAAGACGGCTATCTGGGCTGGTTCGACAACCAGGTCACCCTCCTGCACGAAGGTACGGAGCGCGAGATCCTGGGCTGGGCCAAACCGTTCCGCTTCAACCAGTTCTCTTCTTCACGCGCCTATTTCTCCTGGCTGTGCCCGAAGAAACAATATGCGATGGATACCAACTTCCACGGCGGCCCGCGCGCCTTCGTCGTTTCCGACGTTTATGGCAAGGTGCTCCCGATGGACATCTTCCCGGTCTATCTGGCCAAGGCCTGCCTGGCCGGTGACATCGACAAGATGGAGAAGTTCGGCATCTACGAAGTCCTTCCCGAGGACCTGGCCCTGTGCGAGTTCGTCGATCCGTCGAAGAATGAAATCCAGGACATGATCCAGAAGGGTATCAACCTGATGATCAAAGAAATGGCATAAAACAGACAATCGTTATGGAAGAAAATAAACAGAAATTCGGATTCCTTCACTCGACTGTCGATGCCTTCGACACCTTCCTTCGCGTCCCGGGCACCGTTACCCGCAAGGGTGCGCATGTGCGCGATGCGATCGACCTGAAAAGGGTGATGATCCTTGTCGTGATCGCCCTCGTCCCCGCCGCCCTGTTCGGCATGTGGAACGTCGGCTATCAGCACAACCTGGCCACCGGCACCGAAGCCGGCTTCCTGGCCACCTTCTTCTACGGCTTCCTGCGGGTTCTTCCGCTCTTCGTCGTATCGTATGTAGTGGGACTCGCCATCGAGTTCGCCGGCGCCCAGATCAAGGGCGAGGAAGTGAACGAGGGTTACCTTGTATCCGGCTTCCTCATCCCGCTGATCGTCCCCGTGGACACGCCGCTGTGGATGCTGGCCATCGCAGTTGCCTTCGCCGTGGTTTTCGGCAAGGAGGTCTTCGGCGGTACCGGCATGAACTTCCTGAACCCGGCCCTGCTGACCCGCGCCTTCCTGTTCTTCTCCTATCCTTCCAAGATGTCCGGTTCCGAAACCTGGATCCATCTGGGCAAGGATACGATGATTGACGGCGCCACCGGCGCTACGCCGCTTTCCTTCATCGGTGACGGCTTCAACGCCCTCACGGATGCCGGCGTGCAATATGGTACCTCCTTTATGGACTTCTTCCTGGGCACCATTCCGGGCAGCGTGGGTGAGACTTCCGTCGTGGCCATCCTCATCGGTGCGGTGATCCTGATCTGGACCGGCGTGGCCAGCTGGAAAATCATGTGCTCCTCCGTGCTGGGCGCCCTGCTGGTGGGCTGGATTGCCAACCTGACCGGTGCCTGCGATATTCCGGCTTACTATCATCTGGTACTGGGCGGCTTCGCCTTCGGTACCGTCTTCATGGCCACCGACCCCGTCACCTCGGCCCAGACCGAAACCGGCAAGTGGATCTACGGCTTCCTGATTGGCGCCCTCTGCGTGACCGTGCGTCTGTGGAATCCGGGTTATCCGGAAGGCATGATGCTCGCCATCCTGCTCATGAACTGCTTCGCCCCGCTCATCGACCACTATGTCACCGACATCGCCGTGAGCCGCCGGGCCAGGAAATTCAACGTCGCTTAAATAGAAAGAGGTATGAATACGAACAATAACCTTTATACGGTCATTTATACGGCCATCATCGTAGCGGTGGTGGCGGCGATTCTCGCCTTCGTTTCCCAGTCCCTCAAGAGCAAGCAGCAAGCCAACGAAAAGGCCGACACCATCTCCCAGATGATGACTGCCTCCGGGTTCGGTACCAAAGCCGATTTCCAGAAAATGGGCAACGCTGCCGTGCTGCAGAAGTATGCGGAAGAGATTGAAAAAGCCTATACCGTCAATGTCCAGGGCGACAAGGTCACCGACCTTCCCTTGGACAAAGTGTACAGCCCTTCCGAACTGAAGAAGCAGAACTACAATATCAAGGGCTCCGCCGAGCCGGAACTTCCCGTCTTTGTGTTCAAGAACGGCATTACCGTCGTTCCCGTCTATGGAGCGGGCCTCTGGGGTCCCATCTGGGGCTATATTGCTTTTGAAATCGGCCAGGACGGTACTCCCGTCATCAAAGGCGCCTATTTCGACCACGAAAGCGAAACGGCCGGCCTGGGCTCCCGCATCAAGGATGATCCTGCCTTCCAGGCCAAGTTCCAGGGCGAGATTCCCTGCTTCGGTGCCGAGAACGTCTTCGCCATCGTCAAGGGTGGCTCGCCGAAGAACGCCGACGGCACAGAGGTCATGGACAACCAGATCGATGCCATTACCGGTGCCACGATGACCTCCCAGGGTCTGGACGCCGCCATCGACACCTGGCTGGGTGCCTATTCCAATCATTTCCTGAAGTTTAGCGCAGAGGAGGAATAAGCCATGGATGCAAAATTGAAAGAAACCATTCTGAACCCTATTTTCAAGGGGAACCCCATCACCGTCCTGGTGCTGGGTATCTGCTCCTCGCTGGCCGTTACGGTCACGCTGAAAGGAGCGCTGGTCATGGCCCTCTCTGTCATTGCAGTCTGCGGCATTTCCAGCCTGATTCTCTCCCTGCTCCGGAATACCATTCCGGGCCGGGTCCGCATCATCGTCCAGCTCGTCGTCGTGGCCATGATGGTGATTCTGGTGGATCAGATCCTGAAATCCTTCGAGGCTACGTACGCCATTGACAAGCAGTTGAGCGTGTACATCGGCCTTATCATCACCAACTGTATCGTCATGGGCCGCATCGAGGCCTTCGCTCTGGGCAACAAGCCCTGGCCTTCGTTCCTCGACGGCGTCGCCAACGGTGCCGGTTATGGGATGATCCTCATCATCGTCGCGTTCTTCCGCGAGCTGCTGGGAAGCGGCACCCTTTTCGGTGTCGATATCCTGGGCCGCCTGGGCTACGTGACCAACAACCTCGTTATCCTGCCCCCGTTCGCCCTCATCCTGCTGGGATGCATCGTTTGGGTGCAGCGTTCCATCCAGAAAGACCTTCAGGAAAAATAAAAGACACGCCCTATGGAATATCTTAGCTTATTCGTCAAGTCCATCTTTGTGGACAATATGATTTTCGCTTACTTCCTGGGAATGTGTTCGTTCCTGGCGGTATCGAAAAATGTGAAGACGGCTTCCGGCCTGGGCGTCGCGGTCATCTTCGTACTTCTGGTTACCCTTCCCATCAACTACCTGCTCAACGAATATGTCCTGAAGCCGGATGCCCTGATCCCGGGTGTGGACTTGAGTTTCCTCAGTTTCATCATCTTCATTGCGGTTATCGCCGCCATCGTGCAGGTCGTGGAAATGGTGGTGGAGAAGTTCTCCCCCTCCCTCTACGCATCCCTGGGTATCTTCCTGCCGCTGATTGCGGTGAATTGTGCCATTCTGGGCGGTTCCCTCTTCATGCAGCAGAAAGATTTCGCCAACGTAGGTGAGGCCACCGTTTACGCCCTGGGCAGCGGCCTGGGCTGGTTCCTGGCCATCGTAGGCCTGGCAGCCATCCGCGAGCGGCTCCAGTACGCCAACGTTCCCGCCCCGCTGAAAGGCCTGGGTATTACGTTCATCACTGTCGGTCTGATGGGTATCGCCTTCATGACCTTCATGGGTATTACCTTATAATAGAGGAGGAAGCACTATGGTAAATACTATTTTCAGCGCGGTTGCGACCATTCTTGTCGTCACGCTTATCCTGGTTGCCCTCCTGCTGGTAATCAAGGCCAAACTTACCCCGTCCGGGAATGTTACCCTGGACATCAACAATGGCAAGAAGATGCTGGACGTCCCGCAGGGCGGTGACCTGATGCACACCCTGGCCGACCAGGGCATCTTCCTTCCCTCCGCTTGCGGCGGCAAGGCCAACTGCGGCCAGTGCAAGGTCCGCGTCCTGGAAGGCGGCGGCGAAATCCTCCCCACCGAGACCGGTTTCTTCTCCCGCAAACAAATCAAGGACAACTGGCGCCTCGGCTGCCAGGTCAAGATCAAGGACAACCTCAAGGTCGAGGTTCCCGAGTCTGCCCTGAGCGTGAAGAAACTGGAATGCGAAGTCATCTCCAACAAGAACGTGGCTACCTTCATCAAGGAATTCACGGTCAAGCTCCCCGAGGGCGAGGACATCGAATTCAAGTCCGGCGAATACATCCAGATCGACATTCCCGAGTATGATATCGACTTCCACGACATCGATGTGGATCCCATCTACAAGGCCGACTGGGAGAAATACGGTTTCTTCGACATCAAGTACAAGAATACCGTTCCTACGGTCCGTGCCTACTCGATGGCTTCCTATCCGGCCGAGAAGAACGTCATCAAACTCAACGTCCGTATCGCCACGCCTCCGTTCGACCGCAGCCAGCCGAAGGGCGTCTTCAAAATGCTGCCGGTTCCTCCGGGCATCTCCTCGTCCTACGTCTTCACCCGCAAGCCGGGCGACAAGGTGACCATTTCCGGCCCTTACGGCGAGTTCCTCCTCCCGGAGAACGATCCCGAGGATATGGAATACGTATTCGTGGGCGGCGGCGCCGGTATGGCTCCGCTCCGCAGCCACATCATGCACCTGTTCAAGACGCTCAAAACCAAGCGGCAGGTTCACTTCTTCTATGGCGCCCGCGCCCTGGTAGAAGCCTTCTACCTCGAAGACTTTGCCGAAATCGAGAAGGAGTTCCCGAACTTCCACTTCGTCCTGGCCCTGGACCGTCCGGATCCGGCAGCCGATGCCGCCGGCGTCAAGTACACCCCCGGCTTCGTACACAATGTCATGAACGAGACCTACCTCAAGAACCACGAGGCTCCCGAGGACATCAAGTACTTCATGTGCGGTCCTCCGATGATGGTAGCTTCCGTCAACAACCTGCTCGACAGCCTCGGCGTAGCTCCTGAGAGCATTCTGTACGATAACTTCGGTGCGTAATTTCCTATGAAGATTGTCTGTATCATCCAGGCCCTGGTGATGGGCGGTGCGGAACGGCAGCTCTTCGGTCTTGCCGTCCAGCTGAAAGAAAAAGGCCACGACGTTTCCGTCATGACCTACCGCAAGGGCGACTTTTTCCGGTCCTATCTGGAAGAAAACCACGTTCCTGTCATCAGCCTGGAAGGTACGGGCAGTAATCTCAAGCTGGTTAAGGCAATGGCGGCATATTTCCGCGACGAGCGGGTCGATGCCGTCATTTCCTTTGTAACCGGTCCCAATACCAAGACCTGCATGGCCAAGATGCTATATCCGGGCTTCAAACTGGTGGTTTCGGAACGTAATTTCAACACCTCCTATCACCTGCACGACCGGTGGCGTTTTCTCTTCTACCGAAAAGCCGACCGCATCATCACCAACAGCTATGCACAGGCCGATTTTATCCGCCGCCACTTCCCCGCCCAGGCAGCAAAACTGGGAACCATCGTCAATTTTGTCGATTTGGAGAAATACCATCCGGCGGCCGATTCCGGTTCCGGTCCGCAGACCTACCGGATTGTATCCACAGCCCGCGTGTCCAAGCGGAAAAACCTGTCAGCCCTCATTTATGCCGTCGCACATGCCCGCCAGGCAGGTTACGATGTACGGGCCGATTGGTACGGCTGTGTAAAAGACGCCAAATACCTGGCTTTCTGCCAGGCGGAGATTTCCCGTCTGGGCCTGAACGGGCTGGTGGAAGTCCATCCGGAAACCCAGGACGTTGCTTCGGCCTACCGCAAGGCGGATATCTGCTGTCTGCCCAGTTATTACGAAGGAACGCCCAACGCGCTTATTGAGGCCATGGCCTGCGGCCTGCCCGCCTTCGTCAGCGATGTCAGCGACAATGCCCGTTACTGTATCGACGGACGGAACGGCTTCACCTTTAACCCGGCCGACAACGATTCCGTGGCTGCCGCCCTTATGAAACTATTAGCCCTGGGCAAAGACGGGCTCAAGGCGTTTGGCGCAGAAAGCCGCCGCATCGCCGAAGAAAAGCTCAGCAAGGAGCGCTTCATCGGCGAATGGCTGGATGTTCTGGAAAAACTGTAATTCCTACTCGTTATACCGGAGAAGAATCCGGCGAACCGTATCGGATACGACCTTGGCATTGTCCGTGGACGTTTCCAATACTTCTGCAATATTCTTATACTTAATCAGTTCCCGGACATCTTCCTCGTGCTGGAAGATATAGCCCACATAGTCTTCATAGGCGTCGTCCGCCGCGTGTTCCAGTTCGGTTACCCGCTCACACTGGAGGGAAATGGCTGAATAATGCTTGGGGATATCGGCCAGGTAATTCATCATCTCACGCAAAGCGTCCGCCTGGTATTTCACCAATTGGGATAGTTCCCGCAACTGAGGGTCGATTTTGTGCGGAAGGTAAATCAGAATGGCCTTCGCCACGTCTTTGACCACATCCAGGCAGTCATCCATCTCTATTGCCAGCGACTGGAGGTCCGCCTTGCTCGTCCGGACCATCCAGCCATCGGCCAGCTGCCCCAGAAATTCGGTCAGCAGGGCATCTCCCTGTACTTCGCATGCTTTGATTTCGCGTTCAGCCCGCTTCCAATCTTCTTCCGACTCATACTTCATCATCTCTACCAGAGCCGCAGATGTCTGACACAAGAAGGCGGCTTGCTGCGAGAAGATTGGAATCAGTTTTTTTCTCTTTAAAAAAAACATAACCCTAAATAATTAGCGTTCAAATTTAACGCCTTTTTTGGGACATTTCACCACATAATCAAAAAAAAGATATAATCTTTTCGCAAGATTTTTTCGAACCCGCGGATATACGGCACCGGGACGCTAGTTTTGCATTCGGAAACCTGTTGATATCAAAACATGCGACAGCTTTACTACCTCATCCACTGCACCGGGAAGGGAAAACAGATTCCTTTCACCCTTTCTGTTACACCCATCCACTCTGGACGGGACAGGCGGCGTCTGCCTCCGACTATTGTGCTTTCTTTATTCCTGTTCTTCCTTCCCGGATGCTCGGATGAAAAGGTCCCCGATTCTCCTGTAGAAACGGTTTCCCTCCATTTGAAAAGCGCCGGCGGCCTGCCGATCCGCCACCTGGATATCTTCTTTTTCAACGACGATGCGCTCGCGCGTCTGGATGCGTACCAACACATCCCCTGGACCGGCGAGTCAACCGTCCGCTGCGCTTCTACGGCCGGTGCCAAGCGGATTGTCGTCCTGGCCAACGAGGCATCGGACAAGCTGGTCTGGTCCGATGTACATTCCTACGAAGGACTCCGCAACCACCTGTCCGACTTGCGGAAAGAAGATCCGGAGCATCCACTGATGAGCGGCGCGGCGAGCCTTCCCGTCGGATATGACCGGAAAGCGTCCATTGTGCTGGAGCCTCTGTTGAGCCGCGTGGAACTCCGTTCCCTTCGCTGTGACTTTTCCGGCCGATCCTATGAAGGGGAGACACTGAAAGAGGTCAAAGTCTATCTGATCAATGTCAGTGGCTCCTGCGAGACGACACGGGAAGACAGTTTTCCTTTGACGGATGTGCTGAACCAGGGACGGCTGGATGACCGTCTGAACGAAGAGATGGTGCATCCGGAGATGCTGCAGCAATCCCTTCCCTCAGAAGTGGGGACGAACGTCACGACACCCGGCATCAGCCTGTACTGCTACCCGAACGGGACCCTCCGGGAAGGTACCGGGCGGCCCTTTACCCGCCTGGTGGTGGAAGGAAAGATTATGGGGAAGACCTATTATTATCCGGTGAACCTGCCGGGAATGGAACGGAATACCCGCTACCAGATAGACCTGACCCTCACGCGCCTGGGCACCACCGATCCGGATGTGGCGGCCGAAGGCGGAATGGTCACGGTCCGGTGTGAAGCCGCTCCCTGGACGGAAAAGAAACCCGCCACCATTCTGTTTCAGATGGGGAACGGTGTCACCAAGGCACTCAACCCGAAAGAAGACGTCGTTAACGATATCAACCTCTTCGTTTTCAATCAATACGGGGTATTGGAGGCCTGTACCTATTCCCCCTCTGCCGAAGCGGAAGTGGATCTTTTCCCGGGAGAGAAGTACGATGTTTACGCAACCGGGAATATCGGTTACGCCATCAGCGGCATCCGCACCATCGATGATCTGTTCGAAAAGCGGTATTACCTGATCTATCCGGACGAATACCGGACCGGCATCCCCATGAGCACGCATCTGGACGGCTTCCAGATAGACAGTACCCGCACGTGCACGCTCCCCCTTGAGCGGATGATGGGGAAAATCACCCTGGAAATGGACCGCACCGGCCTGGACAAAGACGTGCGCATCCTGGTACGGCAGGTCAGCATCGGGAACAGCCCGCGGTCGGCCACCCTTTTCGGGCGCAGCAAGGCCCGTACGCGCCAGGACGTGTTCCCGAAAGGATTCACGCGAGGGGTCTATGAGTCCGATGCCCTGAACATCGACAAAGAACTGGGGCACAGCTGGGACCTGTCCCTATACCTGTTGGAAAACATGCAGGGAGACGAACTGAACGAACTCTGCCCCTACGTGGAATGGCAAGCGGAGTACTACTCCCCCACCTGGCATACCAAAGCCGGGAAGTACCTGATTTACAGGTTCTATCTGCAAGACGAAGGAGAATACAGCATTGAGCGGAACTGCCACTACCACTATACCATCCGTCCCAAGGGAGACGGCCTTCAGGCCCGGGACAACTGGCAGCTGGACCGCAGTGCCCTGGAAAGCGGTCCTTGATTCCCTAGGCAAACAAGGCATCCAGGGTGGCCTGGGTCGCGCCCCGGTTTTCCTCGCAATAGGAACGGGCAAGGTCGCTTACCTGCTTCAGATAAGCCGGATCGGTGGTCAGGCGGTCATACCAGGCCCCGATTTCCGCCTCGGTGGCAAAAGCGAATCCGGCGCCCCGTTCCACCAAGATGACACAATGGGGATTGTGTTTGATGCGCGGACCCGTCGCAACCGGAAGGCCGTAAGCCGCCGGCTCAATGACCGAATGCGGTTCGTCCGTGGTAAAACCGGCCCCCACATAGGCTGCAAATCCGTATCGATAGAGTTTGGAAAGGGTTCCCACCTTATCCACAATCAGCACAGAAGCAGCCTGGAGCGCTTCTTCGCTGACTTGGCCGGCCTCTACCTGGGTGTACTGGACGCAGGGGACCCGCAAGAGGGAACGGATGGTCCGGATCTGCTCCGGAGCCGGTTCATGCGGGACCAGCAGGAACTTGTCGGCAGGATGCGCATTGGCCAGCGAGACCACCATTTCGTCATCGCGCCCCGGAGCCGTACTGCCCGCCACAAAGACCTTGCGGCCCTGGGCCCATCGCTCCACAATCTCATCCTTCCACGGGGTTGCCGCCAGGTCGCAGACCCGGTCGATTCGCGGGTTGCCGGTCCGGATGACATTCGGCACGCCGATGCGTTTCATCACGCTGGCAGACAATTCGTTCTGGACCATAATCGCCCGGTAGGTCGTCCGGAGGGCTTTCCGGTACGGACGGGCATACCATTTCAAATAGGGCGTATCGGCCGGAATACGGGCCGAAATTACATAGGTATCCACCTTGCGGCGACGCAAGGCCGCCAGGAAGCAAAGCCAATACTCGCCCATGGAGAAAATGGCTTTTTCCGGGTGCACGGCCTTGACGAAACGGCGGGCGTTACCCGGCGTATCCAGGGGCAGATAGAAGACCCAGTCCGCCAAAGGCGTATCTTTCAGGGCCTCATAGCCCGAGGGCGAAAAAAACGTCAGCAGAATCTTTTTCTGCGGATAGCGTCCGCGGACCTGCTCCACGACCGGACGGATCTCCTCGAACTCTCCATAGGAGGCCGTATGGAACCACAGGATTTCCTCCACACCCTTGCAGGCTTCCCGAATCCTGCGCATCTGACCCCGTCGTCCGAGGATGAACTTTTTCGCTTTTTCTACTGCATACATGGCTTCAAATATTCTGCTGTAAAGGTGTTTCCCCTGGCCACCAGTTCCTCCGGCGTCCCCGCAAAGACCAGCTCCCCACCCCGGTCACCCGCATCCGGGCCCAAGTCCAGGATCCAGTCGGCATTGCGGATCACATCCAGGTTATGCTCTACCACCACGACGGTATGGCCCTTCGCCAGCAGCACGTCAAAGGCCTTCAGCAGTTTCTCCACGTCGTAGAAATGCAGGCCTGTGGTGGGTTCATCGAACAGGAAGAGAATGTTTCCGCGACGGGAACCATCCTCCCCGCTCATTGCCAGGAAATAAGCCAGTTTGATGCGCTGGCTTTCCCCACCGGACAAGGTGCTGCTGCTCTGTCCCAGTTTGATATAGGAAAGTCCCACATCCACCAGCGGTTGCAGGCGGGCCGCCACTTCGCGGGCCGCCGCCTCCTCCTGCGAGCCAAAGAAGGCGATCGCCTCTTCTACGCTCATATCCAGGATATCGTCGATGTTCTTTCCCTTGTATCGGACCTCCAGGATGTCACTTTTGAACCGTTTTCCCCCACAGGCCTCGCAGACCATGGTCACATCGGCCATGAACTGCATGCCGATGTGCACGACGCCCTCTCCCTGGCATTCCGGGCAGCGCCCGCCATCCTGGTTGAACGAGAAAAACGAGGGGGTATAGCCGTTCATGCGCGCATAGGGCTGGTCGGAGAGCAACTTGCGGATGCTGTCATACACCTTCAAGTAGGTGACGGCATTGGAACGCGAACTCTTGCCGATGGGACTTTGATCTACGTATTCCACCCGGCGGATGCGGTCCAGGTTACCGGAAAGCTTGCGGAACACGCCGGGCACATCGCCGGTTTCTTCCAGCTTGCGCCGGAGGGCCGGATAGAGGATATCCCCCACCAGGGACGATTTCCCGCTGCCGCTCACGCCGCTCACCACCGTCAGCACCCCCAGGGGGAACTGAACGTCGATATCCTTGAGGTTGTGCTCCATGGCACCTTCTATCTTGATGGCATAGTTCCACCCGCGACGCTGGCGGACAAAACGCGGCCGTGCACCCGTAAGATATTGCAGGGTAAGGGATTCCTTCAACTCCGGCACCCCGTTCTGCAGGTTTCCGCGGAAGACCACCCGTCCCCCTTCAGCACCCGCTTTCGGTCCCATGTCGATCAGCAGGTCGGCCGCCCGCATCATCTCCTCGTCGTGTTCCACCACCACCACGGTGTTGCCGATATCGCGCAGCCGCCGGAGCACTTCGATCAGGCGGGCGGTGTCCCGCGGATGCAGGCCGATGCTGGGTTCGTCCAGGATATAGAGCGATCCCACCAGGGAACTTCCCAGGGCCGTCACCAGACTGATCCGCTGGCTTTCCCCGCCGGAAAGCGTGTTGCAAGGCCGGCTGAGGGTCAGGTACGACAGGCCCACATCGCGGATATACTGCAATCGGGAAACCACCTCTTCGATGGCCTTCCCCGCAATGGTCCGCTCGGCATCGGTCAGCGACACTGAAGAGAAAAATGCCAGCAGTTCATCCACGTTCATATCCAGCAATTCTCCCAGGTTCCGTCCGCCCACCTTGACGTACAGGGCCTCCGCGCGCAGACGTGTCCCGTGACAGGCATGGCAGGTGGTCCGGCCGGAGAACCGGCTCAACATATATTTGTACTGGATTTTGTAGCGATTCGATTCCACCCACTCGAAGAACTCGGCAATCCCGACCAGGGAGTCATCATCCCCGGGCACGCTGTGGGCGTTCCAGATGGTATCGCGCTCCTGCTGCGTAAGGTTGCAGTAAGGTTCGAACGGGCGGATGCCATATTTCGGTGCCAGTCGGATCATGTGGTCGCGGAACCAACTCATCTTCTCTCCCCGCCAGCAGGCGATGGCGCCGTCGTACAGGCTCTTGGATTTATCGGGCACCACCAGATCTTCGCTCACGCCGATGATCTTTCCCAGGCCGCCGCACACCGGGCAGGCTCCCAGGGGGCTATTGAAGCTGAAGAGGTATTCATCGGGCTGTTTGAAGGCCATCCCGTCCATTTCCATGCGGTTCACGAAGGTAGATCGGTCCGTCTCCCCTTCCCGCTGGACATAGACTTTCCCGTTTCCGCGGGAATAGGCATCGGCCACGGAGGCCAGCACGCGGGCGCGCAAATCGTCCCATTCCTGGCCTTCCCGCACCTCGGGGACGCGGACGCGGTCGATCAGCAGGCAGACCCCGGCCGGATAGTCTCCGGTTTCGGCACGCTGCATCACTTCCTCGATGCGAAGCGGACCGGACGGTCCCATCAGACGGGTATAGCCCTCCTCTTTCAAGGAGAGCATGAGTTTCACCTTGTCGGTCCGGTTGTCCCAGTCCAGGTCGGCCAGCAGGTAGGCCGTTCCGACGGGAGCCGCAGGCCCCAGCAGGCAGTCCACCACGTCCGAGAGGGTGTTGCATCGCACCTCCCGGCCACTTACCGGCGAATAGGTCCGGCCGATGCGGGCGAAGATAATGCGCAGATAATCATATATTTCCGTCGTAGTTGCAACGGTCGAGCGCGGATTGCGCACGTTCACTTTCTGTTCGATGGCGATGGCCGGCGGGATTCCCTCGATGGACTCTACATCGGGTTTGGTCATCCGTCCGAGGAACTGGCGCGCATACGAAGAAAGGCTCTCCGCGAACCGGCGCTGCCCCTCGGCGAAAAGGGTATCAAAGGCCAGCGAGGATTTTCCCGATCCGGAGATGCCGGTGATTACCACCAGCTTCCCGCGGGGAATCTCCACGGTTATGTCTTTCAGGTTGTTTACTTTCGCACCCCGGATCACAATATTGCCTTCAGTATCCATTCCATTCAGAATAATGTGCAAAGATAAGGATTTTTAGCCGAATACCAAGGCTCAGCCATTTTGACCCCAAAAGCGACAATTTGTCATAAATCATTGACTATTTGACAGTTACAGGTGACATTTTGTCGCCATTCCACCCCGTTATCGGCAAGCGGCACAACCCTTGCCATATTCAAAAGCGTCCTCCGGGATTCCGGAAGACCCGAAAGGGGCCGGCAGCCCTCGCGTTAGAAGTATAATTAATTAATATAGGAGATTTGATTATGGTACCTACATGCAGAAACAACCAGTCTTGGTTACCCGATGTGTTCAACGATTTGTTCGACCGCAACTGGATGGAACGTGCCTCCGCCACCGCTCCGGCCATCAATGTGATGGAGAATGAAAACGGTTACGAACTGGAGCTGGCCGCTCCGGGCATGACCAAAGAAGACTTCAAGGTACGCCTCAACGACAACGGCGACCTGGTCATCGACATGGAGCACAAGACCAACAAGGAAGAGAAGAAAGACGGCCGCTACCTGCGCCGCGAGTTCCACTATGGCAAATTCGAGCAGACCATGCTGCTGCCGGACGACGCTGAACGGGAGCAGATCAACGCCAAGGTCGAAAACGGCATCCTGACCGTCGAGATTCCCAAGGTGAAGAAAGTTCACGTAGATGAGGAGAAAAAATTCATCGAAGTGAAATAAAATTAAGCAAAAAATGTTTGCAGGTTTCGAAATTATGCCTATCTTTGCACTCGCAATCGACGGAAACGTCACCTGCAACACTGGTGCGGTAGTTCAGTTTGGTTAGAATACCGGCCTGTCACGCCGGGGGTCGCGAGTTCGAGCCTCGTCCGCACCGCTTAAGGATGCCTTACAAGCAATTGTAGGGCATCTTTTTGTTTCCGTTATTCCGGAAAAAGTCGTAACTTTGTAAAGATTCTTTACAGTGGTGTAAGGAGTCTTTACGTTTTTGCGGTGGCGGAGGATTCCGTAAATGATTGATTTGACAATGGCTTCAAAAGTAGGGAAAATTCTTGTAGTCGATGATAACCTTGGCATCCGCAGGGCGCTGGAAATCTTGTTGCCTCTTCACTTCGCAGAGGTGAAGACAATCCCCTCGCCGGCAACGCTTGTGAGTTCGCTTGAGCAGTTCCGGCCGGATGTGGTGCTGCTGGATATGAACTTCAATACTTCTATCAATACTGGCAACGAGGGGCTGTATTGGGCCGGGGAGATTAAGAAAATGGTGCCGGAGGTGGAAGTGGTGTTGTTCACTGCCTATGCCGATATCGCCCTAGCGGTGGAAGGAATGAAGAGAGGAGCGTTTGATTTCATCGTGAAGCCGTGGGATAATGAGAAGCTGATTGAGGTTCTCACTGCAGCCCGGGATAAGGCCAGGAAGGCAATGAAACGGGATGCCCGATCGGAGCAGGCCATAACGGCGGAGAGTCCGATGTTCTGGGGTTCCTCTTCTGCCATGAAGGCCATCCGCAAAACCCTGGATAAGATAGCGCCCACCGATGCCACTGTGTTGATTACCGGTGAAAATGGTACCGGCAAGGATGTGTTGGCGCGGGAAATCCACGCACACAGCCTCCGGAGCGGGAAACCCATGGTGGCGGTGGACGCCGGCGCCATCACGGAGACTCTCTTTGAGAGCGAGCTCTTCGGCCATGTCAAAGGCGCCTTCACGGATGCGCACACCGACCACGTCGGCAAATTCGAGCAGGCCGATGGCGGAACGCTATTCCTGGATGAAATCGGCAATATTCCTTTGCATCTGCAGGCAAAGCTGCTGCGTGCTATCCAAAGCCGTAGTGTTGTTCGCGTTGGTGGATCACAAGCGATTCCGGTAAATATCCGGCTGATCTGCGCCACAAATATGGATTTGGAACAATTGGTGCAGGAAGGCCGGTTCCGGGAGGATCTGTATTATCGCATCAATACCGTGCATATCGCTCTGCCGGCACTCCGGGAGCGGAAGGAGGACATCGTTCCTTTGGCACAGATGTTCTTGGAGCGGTTTGCCGAGAAGTATCATCGGCCTTTGACGGGGATTGCTTCGGATGCGGCTCAGATGCTGACGGAGGGCCGATGGAGTGGGAATATCCGCGAGCTGCAGAACTGCATCGAGAAAGCGGTGATCCTTTCTGATGGCAATGAACTGACGGCGAAAGACATCCAATTGGAGCAGGCGGCCAAACCGATCGGGACCACCATCAAGGCTGTCAATGAGGCCGAGGAGGAAAGGCTAGTCCGCGAGGCGATGGACCGCACGGATGGCAATATTTCAGCTGCAGCGAAGATGCTGGGCGTAAGCCGGCCGACGCTTTATGCCAAACTCAAGAAATACGGCCTATGACCTTCACAGTGTGGCATATCATCGGGGCCTGCGCCATCGTCGCAATCATTGCGGCGGTGATTGCTACGCTCCGTACCAGGCATAAGGACATCAAGAAGGTGGCCTATATGATGGATGCGCTGGAAGACGGCGAACTGAACTTCCGCTTCCAGGAGAAAAACAAGTTCAACCGCACGCTGAACCGTATCCGGACCATCTTCGAGAAGCAGCGGCAGGCCCACGAGCAGGATTCCTGGACAAAACTCATCCGTGTACTCACGCACGAGATTATGAATACGGTGTCACCGATTGCATCCCTCTCTGACGCAATGGCCAAGTCGGTCGATGAGAACGGCCACAGTGAACTGGATATCAAGGCCGGGCTGGAGACCATCTCCGACTCCTCCAAGAACCTGATTGGCTTCGTTCAGACCTACCGGCAACTCTCCGGCGTGGCGAAGCCCATCCGCAAGGCGCTGGACCTGCGGGAACTGATGGATAGCGTCATTGGATTGAACAGTGAGTTTGCCGCCTGCTGTGGTGCCACCTGCAAGTATCGGCCAGAGGAGGATGATCTGATGATTTATGCCGATGAAGGGCAAATCTCGCAGATCCTCATCAACCTCATCAAAAATGCCCTGCAGGCGGGCGCGAAGCACATCGACATCACTGCCAAGATGGGCAAGGATGACGATGTGATTATCCAGGTGGCCAATGATGGCGAACCGATTCCGGTTTCTGCTCAGGAGCAGATATTTATTCCGTTCTACACCACCAAAAAGGAGGGCTCCGGCATCGGCCTCTCGATTTCCCGGCAGATTTTGCGGAATCACAACGGCAGCATTGAGCTGGTGAGGAGTGATGCCCAGCAGACCGTATTTGAACTCAGATTCCAGTAGTTTTTCCATTTCCGGTATTGTGTTTTCAGATTTAAGCATTATCTTTGCAGTACGTATTTAAGTACTTATTGCGTTATGATTACTGCTACATATACAGACCTGAGGTCAAATTTAAAGGACTACCTTGACAGGGTTGTCAAGGATTCCGACAACGTCATAGTGAACCGAGGAGCCGGCTCTGCTGTGGTGATTATGTCCTTGGAAGAGTATGAGTCCATGGTGGAGACGGCGTACGTCATGTCCCAGCCGGATCTGGTAGAGGCCATTCGCCAGGGTGATGAAGACGTGAAGCGGGGGAACTATGAAGTCGTGAACATCGATGAGCTATAAGATTGCCTTCCTTCCCCGCGCCCGGAAAGACTTCGACGAGTGGAAGAAGACCGACGGGAAGACGGTCGAAAAGATAAAGGAAATCCTCAGGGACATCGCAGAACATCCATACTCCGGCATAGGAAAGCCGGAGCCACTTAGGCACAACCTCACCGGCAAATGGTCCCGCCGCATCAACAAGGCAGACCGGATTATCTACTCCGTGGACGGCGAGACCGTGCTGGTCTATATCTTCTCCATGAAGGGACATTATCAGAAGAAGTAGAACAAAGGACAAAATGTCAGAGGCTGAGAATCTTTTGGCAGGCATCTGTGACGTGGTCAATCCCATAAAGAAGCCCAGGGCCGTCTATGTCCATCCAGCTGAAAAGCTGCAAGATGCGCTGATATTCAACCTGAGCATATGAGACGGACTTGACCGGAAGCCCCGCAGCAAAACAGATAGGCTCATGATGGGCAATCCTGTTGCGAAGTTGATTGATATGGTCCAGCTCATTGAAAATGTACTTGTTGTCAATGCGGAGTACAGGAGTGGATTTTGGCTTGGATGGAAAAACGGACAACAGTTTCTGGCCGGTTGCAGCATACTGAGGACCGGAATACATATATTTCCATATGCCGAACTCCATCTCCGCCATCAGTTTGGTTTGGTCAAGAATTTGCTATATTTGCAATGTTTATTCCCGGTAACCTCTGGAGAAATCCAAGTTATCGGGTTTCGCATTTCTTATGCAAAGATAGCACAATCTGTCGATAAAGTCCCATTTCTACTTGTAGAATTCATTCGCGTAGTCGATGATCCCCCTGACGTGGAGGTCGATGATGGCCTGGCGGCCGGGGGCGGATTCGAGGAAGGCGAGGTACTGTAAAGGCAAGTGTAAAGTGTAATGTAAAGCTTTACACTTTTTCCTTATTGAGAGATGGGTAGAAGCTGTTGAAAATCAGACGATTACTACTTTTGGCACAGGGTATGCTTGTGTTTGGCATGGTTAAACATAAGTATTGATATGAGAAACCTTTTCATTAGTTGTGTAGTTATGGGCCTGGCGTTCGCAGGGAGTGTGCGCGCCAGCGCTCAAACTACTTTAACCCTGAAAGACTGCATGGAGTATGCCATCTCCAACTCCACCAAAATCCGCATCCAGCAGGCGGCCATCGGCGATGCGCAGATTGACCGGCGGGATGCCGCCCTGGCGCTGTTTACCCCGCAGATCAGTACGCAGACTTACGCGTACTACAACTTCGGCCGAAGCATTGATCCGCAGACCAATACCTATTTCAATACGAAGTCGTTCCATAACAACTATGGCGTGAGTGCAAGTTACGACCTCTTCGACGGCTTCAAGGCGGTAAATAATTACAAGATTTCCAAGACGGGAATGCTGATTGCCGATTCCCAGGAGAAGCAGGTGGAAGCTGATATTTGCCTGGCTGTTATGGAGGCGTACTACAACGTGGTGTACTACAAGCGCCTCTGCGACGTTTATGAGGAGCAGGTGGCGGTGGCCGAGCAGGCGCTGACCAAAGCCCGCCGCCAGGAAGAACTGGGTCAGAAAGGACATGCCGACGTAATACAGATGGAGGCTGAACTGGCCGACCGGAATTACGAACTTATCAATACCCGCAACATGTACGAACAGCAGCGCATGACACTGGCCGACCTTATGTTCTGGCCTATGGATGAGGAGTTGGCCGTTGATACGTCCATCCCGGAGTTGCAGGAAGAGCCCGTTGCCGCGAATGCAGTGGTCGACTTCGCCCTGGAGCACAACCCGGAAGTCCGGATTGCCGGTTGGCAACAGCTCAATGCCAAGCGTCAGCTCAACACAGCCAAGTGGCAGCTGCTGCCAAGCATCGGCCTATATGCCGGCTGGAGCACCAGCTACTATACCTACCAAGGCTCAGAAACGGCAAGTTTTGCAAACCAGTTCAAAAACAATGGCGGCGAATACGTGGAGGTCTCACTCCAAATCCCTATCTGGAACCGCCTGAGCAGGCATTCGGCCATCAAACGCCGGGAGCATGCCCTCGACAAGGCCACGGCCGAACTGGACCAGAAACGCCGGGAGGTGGAAAGCGAGGTGCGCCGGGCCATCCAGGACCGCGACGGCAGCGCCACGGCCTATCAGCAGGCCCAGCGCAAGGCCGAAGTCCAGGCCGAGGCCTACACCCTGAACCTCAAGAAACTGGAACAGGGTCTCATTTCTCCGCTGGATTTCCAGACTGCTAACAACAATTTTCTGAAGGCCCAGGCCGACGAAATGAGCAGCTTGTTCAAATACCTTATCAAGCAGGCGGTAGTCCGCTACTACAATGGAGTTGAATACGTAAATCAGTAAGAAACGATGGATAAGATTATCGAAAATAAGACCGGATGGCGGGTGGCGTTTACCAAAAAGGCACTCCCCTATTGGCTGGGTGCGCTGCTGCTGGCGTTTATCGTGTACTTGATTGCCAGGCCGAACAACAAGACCCTGCGGGTGGACAAGGATACGATTACCGTGTCGAGTGCCGTGAAGGGCGAGTTCAACGACTATATCCGAATCAGCGGCCGCGTGCAGCCTATGACGACCATCCAGTTGAGTCCGCAGGAGGGCGGCATCGTGGAGAAAATCCTCATCGAGGAAGGCTCCCCGGTGAAGGCCGGCGATGCCATCCTTGTCCTCAATAACGACAATCTGGACCTACAGATCCTGAACTCCGAGGCCGAGCTGGCGGAGAAGGAAAACATCCTGCGCAACACCCAGATCCAGATGGAGCAGCAGAAGTTGGACGTGCGCCAGAATGTACTGGAATACGGTATGCAGGTGGATCGCCTGAGGCGTGCGTATGAGCAGCAAAAGGCCCTCTACGAGGATAAGCTCATCGCCAAAGAGGAATACCTCAAGGCCGAAGAAGACTATCGGCTGGCCAAGCAGAAATACGATCTGATGGCCGAACGCTCCAAGCAGGACAGTCTCTACCGCGGCACCCAGATTGACCGTATGGAAGAATCTCTGGAGAATATGCAACTGAATATGTCGATGATCCGCAGGCGCAAATCCAACCTTATTGTGAAAGCGCCCATCGACGGTGAACTGGGCCTGCTGGACGTGGTGCTGGGACAATCCATCGCTGCCGGAACGAAGATTGGCCAGATCAACAGCGTTGGCCTCTATAAGGTTGAGGCGCAGATTGACGAGCACTATATCGACCGCGTCATTGCCGGCCTGGAGGCCACTTTCGAGCGCCAGGGCGAGACCTATTCCACTGTGATCCGAAAAGTCTATCCCGAGGTCCGCGACGGCAAGTTCAAGGCCGATTTCAAGTTCGACGGCGAGCAGCCGGAGAATATCCGCAGCGGCCAGACCTACTACCTGAACCTCCAACTGGGCCAGCCTGAGGAGGCTGTCATCATCCCCAGAGGCACCTTCTACCAGAAGACCGGCGGCAAATGGATTTACGTTGTTAACAAAGACGGCAACAAGGCCGTCAAGAGAGAAATCCGCATCGGCCGCCAGAACCCGCAGTACTACGAAGTGCTCGAAGGACTGGAGCCCGGCGAAAGGGTGATTACCTCCGGGTATGATACGTATGGTGATAGTGATGTATTAGTTTTCTAAGTGATGAAAGTATTCAGAAAAACAGGCGTTTCGACGCTGATCAATATCCTGGGAATGAGCGTCGCGTTTGCGGCGGCGATGATTCTGATGGTGCAGGTGCGCTGGGACACGACCTATGACGCCAACTTCGAAGGGCACGAGCAGGTGTTCCGGGTGGAGAACAACTGGATTGATGACGGACTGTTCTCTTCCCATTTCTGCCGGCCGATGATTGAAAGAATCAGGTTGTCCAGCCCCAACATTGAGGCAGTTGGCACGATGATGGGATTGGGAAATCAGGTTTACTATCGGGAGGGAGACAAGGAATCAGCCGTCACCGTTCCAGCCATTCTGGTGGACAGTACCATGTTCTCAGTCTTTCCTTTCGAGTGGGTAGAAGGTTCGGCCAGGGAATTCACGGCTGCAGGCACTGCGGTCATAAACGAGGCCTTTGCCGAATTGTTCTTCGGCGATGAAAGCGCCATTGGCAAGATTCTTCAGACTGGGGACGGAACCACGGCCCGTATCGTAGGTGTTTTCAAGAATTCTCCGCGCAACTACAGCATGCACTACGGCATCTTCGAAAATCTTGGCGACAAATGGATAGACAAAACCGATGAATGGTCTTTCCCTGCGTTCGTGAAGCTGAAGGACCCGTCTCAGGCAAAAGAGACTGCATCGGCTATGCTGGATGAACTTATAGCGTTTTTTGGGGATAATATCGATGCGGACGAAGTTGACAGTGTCCGCAAGGGATTCCGCCTGAGCAATTTGCATGATGCACATTTCGAGAGGGATGTACGGGCTTCTGAAGCTGCGGCGAACAAGGCTGTCATGGTCACGCTGGCCATTATCGCTATCCTGCTGATTCTCATCGCTATCATCAATTTCATCAACTTTGCTTTCGCGGAGATTCCTTTCCGCATCAAGAGCATCAACACCCGCAAGGTGCTGGGAGAAGGGCGCGGCTCTTTGATCGGACGCCAGCTTCTGCATGCCGGATTGATTGCTTTGGTGGCTTTCGCCATTGCGACTCTCATGATGCATGTCATCGCCGGTACTTCCTGGGCATCGTATGTCTCAGATAGTATTGCGCTGAAGGATAATATCGGCATCTTGATCCTGATGCTTGGCATTGCACTTCTCTCTGCCGTGGTCGCCGGTATCGCCCCTGCGCTCTATTCCACGGCCCAGCCCGCTGCGCTTGTACTGAAGGGTTCTTACGCAATGAGCGTGAAGGGAAAGATGTTGCGCAATATCCTGGTAGGTCTTCAATTCGTGCTGTCGTTCCTCTTCATCCTGATGGCGCTGTACGTGAGTGTGCAGACCAAGTTCATGATGAACAAGGACATGGGTTTTCCGCAGGAGAATATCCTGCAGGTATGGTGTGGCTATTATGCCGGTGCCGCGCATGAGCCGCTGAAGGACAAACTGCTGCAGAACCCGTCCATTACGGATGTGACCTTCTCTGACAATCTCATCGTTTCAGACCAGAAGATGGGTTGGGGACGCACCGGCGATGACGGGAAACAGATATTCATGGAAGTGCTGCCGGTAACTGATGAATTTGTGCGCTTCTTCAACCTTCAGATTATTGAAGGACGGGATTTCCGAGAGTCTGACAACCAGAGCGAGACAGGTGTTTTTATCGCCAATGAGACTTTCATCAATATGTTCCCGCAATACCATGTCGGCAGCCAGGTGGGCGGCCATGTAGACAATACGCCGATAGTGGGCATCATGAAGGACTTCAATTTCAAGTCCTTGCAGCATGCAATGGGCCCTCTTGTACTTCTCGTTTGGGGCAAGACTCAATGGAGAAATTTCAGCGTGATGTACGTCAAGACGGCTCCCGGTGCAAACTTCAAGGAAGTGTCGGACTATATCAAAGAGGCTGTATGTCATTTCGATCCAACAAGGGAGCCTGACCAGGTAGCAGTGCGTCATCTGGACGAATGGATTGAGAATATGTACCAGAGCGAGCAATCTCTCGGCAAGCTCATCACCATCGCTTCCTTCGTAGCCCTGTTGATTGCCATCATCGGTATCATCGGCCTGGTGTTCTTTGAGACGCAGTTCATCCGCAAAGAGATTGCCGTAAGGCGTGTGAATGGCGCTACTGTGGGCAGCATCCTGAAGATGATCAACAAAAAGTACTTGATCATGGCGGGTGCCAGCTTCGTGATTGCAGCGCCCGTTGCTTACTGGCTGATGACCGCCTGGCGGAAGGGATTTGCCTATCAGGCTCCTGTGCCGGTATGGATCTTCCTCGTGGCGCTGCTCGCCGTTGCTGCCATTACCCTGACCGTCGTTACCCTCCAGAGCTGGAGATCCGCCAGTGCGAATCCAGTTGAATCGTTAAAGAATGAATAAACAATTAAATAACAACTCATTATGATTAAAGTTACCAACCTTTCCAAGATCTTCCGCACGGAAGAAATCGAGACCACTGCCCTCAATGGCGTATCGTTCGAAATCAAGGACGGCGAGTTCGTCGCCATCATGGGCCCTTCGGGCTGCGGCAAGTCCACGCTGCTGAACATCCTGGGCCTGCTGGACAACCCCACCGGCGGCAGTTATGAATTGCTCGGCACCGAGGTGGCGAACCTCAAGGAAAAGGAGCGCACCAAGTTCCGCAAGGGCAACATCGGCTTTGTGTTCCAGAGTTTCAACCTGATTGACGAACTGAATGTGTATGAGAACATTGAACTGCCGCTGCGGTATCTGAACATATCGGCCTCCGAACGCAAGCAGAAGGTCACGGACATCATGAAGCGGATGAACATCAGCCACCGCGCTGGCCATTTCCCGCAGCAGCTCTCCGGCGGTCAGCAGCAGAGGGTAGCCATCGCCCGTGCTGTTGTGGCCGATCCGAAGCTAATCCTCGCCGATGAACCTACCGGTAACCTCGACTCCAAGAACGGCAAGGAAGTGATGGACCTGCTGAAAGAGCTCAATGCCGAGGGGACGACCATTGTGATGGTGACCCACTCCCAGAAGGACGCGGCACAGGCTCAGAGGACGATTGACCTCTTCGACGGCCAGATTGTAAGTGATGTCAAGAACGAGCTTTAATGAAATCATACTTAAAATTCCTATCCCGCAACAAGTTATACACTGCCATCGAGGCGGTGGGACTCATCGTCAGTCTGGCTTTCGTGCTGCTCACGGGACATTATGTCTGGAAGCAGAGACAGATGACGAGAAATGTTCCGGACTACAAGGACGTCTATTCTTTCTACAGGACCACGAGCGGACAGTCCGGCATCGGCCAGTCGTGGGGATTCGCATACCAAGCCAAGGAAAGCATTCCTGAGATTGAGAAGGCAGCGATGTTCTGGAGTGCAGTCACACAGAATGAGGAGACGATTGACATGAACGGCCAGAAACTCCACGTCAAAAGTTTCATGGTCGGCGGGGACTTCTTCGACATTTTCCCGGCCAGTTTTGAAAGCGGCGGGCCGGAAGTGATGTCTGACATTTCGAACGTGATCGTCAGCCGGTCATTCGTCAATCGCCTGGGAGGAGAATCAAAGGCCATCGGAAGCGTCATCGACGGTCGATATACGATTGCCGCCATCATCAAGGAAACCCCCAACCCCATTTTCGGTGACGTGGATGTCATCTATAACATCGAGAACCTTACCACCCGGAAGAACGCGCCTTTCAGTCTGGATGTCATCCCTTTTGTCAAAGTCCGGAAAGAAACGGACCGGGACGCACTTGAAGTGAAAGCGGACACGCTGGTCGCCAAGGCATTCGACGCGTTCGGAGGAAGGGCTTTCTTGGAAGACAGCGGCTTAGTCCGCTATGACGAGATCTGGTTTTCACCGGCCAACAATCAGTCTCTCAAGAAGGGAAGCCGGACATACACGGGCATCATTCTCCTCGTCACCATCATCCTCCTTCTGTCGGCTATTTTCAACTATATCAATCTGAATGTCGCCCTCTCCGGGAAACGCACCAAGGAGATGGCGACCCGGAAAATACTTGGAGCCGGGAACGAGTCCCTGTTTGCCAGCCGTTTGTTGGAATCGCTCGCGTTCACCTCGGTTTGTTTCCTATTGGCTGTCGTCCTGGCCGAAGCGCTTACTCCCTGGTTCAACCGCATTGCGGGCGGAGACGGCGTCCCCGTCAAGGTCCTGTTCTCTCCAGGGTGGATAGGAATCTATGTCTTATTTATTGTCCTGACATCCTTGATCCAGGGATATTTGCCGGCCTGGATCGGCACCCGGATCCCGGCGATCTCGGTTGTGAAGGGGGAGTTCCGGTCCAAGAGAAAACACGTGTTCAGCAAAGTGTTCATCGTATTGCAGCAGATGTTCTCCATCGTCCTTCTGGCGCTTGCCATCGTCTTGGGCCTTCAGACATCCCATATGTTGAACAGGCCGCTGGGAGCCGATGTCGATGGGGACTTTTACGTGCAACTTCATGATAAAAAACTGCAGAATCGCTTCGCTGAAAAAGCCCTCTCCTTACCCAGTGTGGCAAGAATCGGGCATAGTACCTATTTCCCCGGAATGGCCGAGGAAATGATCGCGGAAGACAAGGAAAAAGGGTTGATCCGGATGGCTGTGCTCAATTGCGACCGTACGGCTTTCGATATTTTCGGTTTCCAGGTGGAGGAGAAATATGAAGAGCCGGAAAACGGAACCGTTTGGATTTCGAGGCGGGAGATGACGCGTTTCGGCGTCGACCGGAACACGGAGAATCTTCGGTATCACTATGTCGCCGGCAATACAATCGGAGGAATCGTGAATGATTTCGCGCCGAACGACGTTCTCAACTATGATTCAAGCGTTGGCAGTTATCTCGTCATCGGGCCCTCCGAGAAGCAGTACGGCCTGCTTATCGAGACGGTCGGGGATCGGCGACAAGTCCAAAAAGAATTGAAGTCACTTTATTCGGAACTCAGCATGGAGATGAATGGAATTGAGGATAAACCCTATATGTTCGGTTTCATTACGGACATTCTCTCGGAACGCCTGGCGAAAGTGAAGGAACAATTGTCCCTTGTCCGGATTTTCATGATTCTCAGTCTGCTATTGTCCATTCTCGGACTGATAGCCATGAGCAGCTACTATGCGGACGAGAGTTCCAAAGACATTGCCATCAGAAAGGTTTTCGGAAGCACCATGGAGAATGAGATATGGAAGACCGTTCTGGATTATCTTAGCCTGCTGGGAGTGGCTGCCGCTATTGCAATTCCCATAGCCATTCGCCTGGCTTCCCGACTTCTGGAACAGTACGCCTACCGGATCTCTGGATATGGATGGGTGTTTGTCGTAACTATCCTCATCACCACGATTGTCGCATTCTTCTCCGTCCTCTGGCAAACCCTCAAGGCCGCCCGGACCAACCCGGCAGTTGAATTGAAAAAAGAATAGATTCTTCGCTATCGCTCAATGACAGATCAATCCTCCATATTCTGCTGGAAACCGATTTTCCTCCGGGGTTCGGCTGATACTGTAGAAGCGGCAAGCAAGTATTCACGGACTTGTACAAAGGCCCGCATGATAGCGATATTGGCAGCGATGGCCACATCACTTTTCAATAAACCGGAAAGCATGGCAACACCCTGTTCGGTAAACGCATACGGCAGAGCGGATTTGGGCCTGTTTGATGTCATCACAATTTGTGATGAGTTCGTAAGCCATTCTTCTTCAGTTAATTGGAACATAAAATCTGACGGAAACCTCTTGATGTTCCTCTTAACAGATTGGTTTAGCACTCGTGTTTCCACCTGGTATAGCCTTGCCAAATCAAAATCCAACATTACCTTTTTTCCCCGAAACTCATGGATGAGGTTTTGTACAAGAATCAATTCGTCGCTCATAGCCTTCAAATATTAGATCCGCACAAATATAAACAATTGTTGAAAGTCATACAAGCCCGATATGAAAAGTTACCTGAAATTCCTATCCCGTAATAAGTTATACACCGCCATCGAGGCGGTGGGACTGGCCGTGAGCCTGGCGTTTGTGATTCTGATTGGCAGCTACGTGGTACAGCAGTATGAGGTGGCGCACGAGTCACCGCAGTGGAAGCGCACGTTTGTCTTGGGGACCAGTGAGTACCTGGGCCTGACCTATTGGGATAAAGAAGAGCTGGAGATGAATATCCCGGAAGTCCACGCGGCAACCCATGTGGCCATGCTGTGGCAGCCGCTCATCCGCCAGGGTGACCAATTGCTCCAGTGCTCCGGCATGGAGGCCGATGCCGACTTCTTCAAGGTGTTTCCGCAGTACCATCTGGTAGAAGGAAGTGCGGACGATTTTGTCGGGAAGGAGGACATCCTCATCAGTGAATCTCTGGCGAGGAAACTATCCGTGGATGGCGATAACCTCATTGGGAAAGTCATCAACGTGGATCAATCGGACCGCACCATCAAGGGCATCTTTGCCGATTTTGACGGCACCTTCTTCATGCCCTACGACATCATTACGCACATTTCGGGAACTTGGGCCGCCGAGCAGGAGCGGAGCTTCGGCAGCATCGGCAACTACACCACCTGGTTCCGCGTACGCGAAGATGCCGACCCCGCCGATGTGCGGAACAAAGTGAGTGCACTGCTGCACAAGAATTATGACCCCATTTGGAGCGCGGAAAAGGTGAACGCGTGGAAAGCGTACCGCATGGACGAAGCATTCTTTGCATCGGGAAACAGCAACGGGCTCACCCGTCAGGGCAACGCCCAGATGCTCAGGCTCCTGACGGTCGTCGTGCTTCTTCTCTTGCTCTCTGCCATCTTCAATTATGTGAACCTGAGTCTCGCACTTACGGGCAAACGGTCCAAGGAAATGGCTACCCGGCGCCTGTTGGGGGCTGATAAGACCGGCATTCTGTGGAAGTACATCGGCGAATCCGTTGCCTTCACCGCCGTCTGCTTTGGCGCGGCGCTGCTGTTGGCCGATTTGCTGGCGCCTATGATGAACAGCCTGGTTTCCACAGGCGACCCGGACGAGCTGATGCTGGGCATCGATACAAGCGTACGGCTTTCCTTTATGTTGACGCCCGGGTATATCCTGGCGTACATTGCCGGCATCCTGCTGCTGGGCACCCTCTGCGGCCTGCTACCGGCTATTGTCGCCTCGCGCTACGAGCCAATTGACGTGATCAAAGGCACGCTCCGGCGCCGCAACAAGATGGTCCTGAGCAAGGTGTTCATCGTGGTGCAGAACGTCCTGTCGGTGTTCCTGATTGCCCTGGCGCTGGTGATGGAAGTGCAGATGCGCCACATGCTCACCCGGCCGATGCACGCCGCCACGGAGAATCTTTACTATATTGAGTACTCCGCCCAGAACTACGACATGATGAAGCTCTTCAAGGACAAGGTGGAGCAGCTGCCCTTTGTGACAAAGGCAGGCGTGGGACGCGGTATCCCGGGGCTCATCAATATGACGATGGGTATCAAGGTGGATGAGGAGCATCGCGTGGATATGCCTGTCATTCTTTGTGACTCCACCTATTTCAAGTTGCTGGGGCTGGAGGTGGAGGAAGATTTCGGCCATCCGCTCACGCATTCGCTCTGGATGAGCCGGAGCGCCTTCAATGCCGCCGCGGTATCGGATACGTCCACCGTATTTCCCCGGAGAATCAATATGAACGGTGCCCAGCCGGAGTTCATCGGCGGCGTGGTGACGGATTTCCCCGCACGCCCGGCCTCCGAAAGCAGTCAGAACCCCAATGGCGGCGTCATCGTAACGCGGGCCGAAGAACTCCGGTATACCAACTGCATGCTCATCGGCACCACGGGGGAGGACGACTCTTACGACAAGGCCATCCGGCAGGCATACCGGGAATATCGGCTGGAAACCTCCGGTGTGGAAGAACCCGCCTGGCGATACGGCTTTGTGCGTGACATCAACAGGAAGACGCTGGCCCCTGTCAAGAGGACTCTCCGTTTGGTGGAACTATTTGCGGTTCTGGCAGTGCTGATTTCCCTCCTGGGCCTGCTGGCTATGAGTACTTACTTCGCCGATGAGAACACCAAACAGATCGCCGTGCGGAAGGTTTTTGGCTCTGATGTAACGCACGAGACATGGAGGAACGTCCGTAGCTATATGGTTTTGACCGGCATTGCTTGCGCCATCGGTATCCCGCTAGCCGTCTGGGCCGCAAGGGTGTATCTGGAGCGGTTTGCGTACCGTGTTGAGAACTACGGCTGGGTCTTTGTGGTGGCGGTCATCATTTCACTGGCCATCGCCTTTGGTACCGTGCTATGGCAAACGCTGAAGGCGGCGAAGACCAATCCGGCGATAGAACTGAAAAAAGAGTAGTCAGTCTTTATCTATGTTTTGCTGGAATCCAATACGCCGCTGCGGCTCCCGCTTCTTCTCCTCTATGCGGGAAGATAGTTCGCCGATGGCCAGATACAGGTTGTCGATGTCCTTCCGGACATCCTCGGAGAGGTCGTTGACGGCCGTGAGGTTCTCTTCCTGCTGCATGGCCAGAAGGTCCACCTTGGCCCGAAGTTCCTTTACTTCGACAGAGACGGTAGAGGCGGCCATCAGATACTGTCGTACTTGGGAGAAAGCACGCATGATGCCAATGTTCGCCTGGATGGCTGTTTCGCTTTTAAGAACGGAGGATAACATAGCCACCCCTAGCTCTGTGAAAACAAATGGCTTATATTTGACATTGGAGCCCCTGCCTTTTTTGTCCAAGGTCACAATTTGTGATCTTGAACAGGCTATCATGGCATTGTACTCTTCAATATCAAGTTCTAACATGAAATCGGCCGGGAATCGTTTGATATTGCGACGAACCGCTTGTTTGAGTTCCCTCGTTTCAATTCCATACAATTTTGCCAGATCAGAATCCAGCATCACTTTCTGCCCACGAATCTCATAAATCAGATTTTGGACGATAACCAAATCTTCGCTCATAACCCAACATTTTATCGTTCGGTACAAAGATAAGCAATAAGAGGTTCCCGGTCAAGCCGGGAATGACGAAAAAAGAAGCAGAATGAAAAGTTACCTGAAGTTCCTGTCCCGCAACAAGCTATACACCGCCATCGAGGCGGTGGGGCTCATCGTGAGCCTGGCGTTCATCGTGATTATTTCCTGCTATACGTGGCAGCAGTTTGCCGTGACGCGGGAGGTGCCTGACTATGAGCGGGTGTATGCGCTTACGATGGGAGACGATTACCTGGCGGCCCATCCGGGTGAGATGTCACTCGTACAGGAACGGGTTCCGGATGTGGAAGCGGCAGCCAGGTTGAAGAACTATGGAACAGCCGTCTACTACAACGGCCGACAGATATCCGGCAATCCGGATGTATTTGAAGTGGATCCTGTATTCTTCGAGTTTTTTCCGCTTGAGTTCCTGGAAGGATCGGCGGAAGTGATCCAGGATAAGAGCCAGGTGCTGCTCGGAGAGGCCTTCGCCCGGAAAGTATCTCCGGACAGGAGTCCTGTTGGAAGCAATATCGTCGTCAAAAGCGATACATGCACAGTTGGTGGTATCATCAAGGACCATCCCCGGTCGTTACTGAAAGAGTCGGACATTGTCAGAGTGCTCAAGGAGCCGGACGCCCCTACCAACTCCTCCGGCTTCATCATTCCGATGGACATGGTGCTGCTCCGTTTTCGGGAAGGAACCGACCTGAAAGCAACCCGGGCGTTGATCGATACCGTGCTCGTCCATGAATACGAGTCCACTTATCTCAAAGTCAACAAGCCCAAGCGCTCATTTACCGTTCCGATCAAGGAACTGTATTTCTCCGAAATGTCAAAGAACAGCGGGGAAATCCGTCATGGGAACTCGACTCTTGTGTATGTGCTGATTGCAGTCGGGATCCTCCTGCTACTGTCGGCGTTGTTCAATTACATCAATCTCAGCGTCGCCTTGACCGGGAAAAGGGCCCGGGAAATGGCTATCCGCATGGCCTTGGGAGAGTCGCGAGGCAGGATTGCGGGTCGATATGTAGGTGAGGCTATCGCCTTTGTGACGGTGTGCTTGATCCTGGCGGTATTGCTGGCAAAGGCGCTGGAGCCTGTTTTCAACAGCTATGTGGCGGGGGACATCGGCCTGAACGTGGCATATTCCGCACCATACCTAGCTGCATATGTCCTGCTGGCCCTGGTGGTCGGCGCGATTTCCGGCCTGGTGCCGGCCTGGATGACCTTCCGGTACGATCCCGTGGCCATCATCAAAGGTGAACAGCGTCGACAGACCAAGATGGTTTTTTCTAAGGTGTTCATCATCGTCCAGAACGCAATTACGGTCGCCCTCATCTCGCTTGCGCTGGTGATGGAGCTGCAGTATCACCATCTCCTGACAATGCCGATGGGGGCTGACGTCTCGAACCTCTACTATATCTCCTGCGGTACCGTGGGGCGGGACGAACTGGCCCGAAGACCTTATGTGGACGGGATAGGAATCTGTCAGGGTTTTCCGAGTTATGCCAATATGAAAATGCGCACGACGAAAGATGACCGGATGCTCGAAATCGGCATTGTACAATGCGAACGGGAGGCTTTCGACCTGTTCGGACTCGAGGTCGTGAAAGATTTTGGTGTGGCCGGTGACGGGGTATGGATGACCGAGTCGTTGGCCCAGGCTTATTCGTTGGACGAGGCGGAACCGAAAGCCCCGGAATTTGTCAGCATGTTCTGGGGAGACATGGAAGTCTGCGGCATCATCCGGGATTTTGCTACTACCAATCCGGGTGACATGAATGGAAATAGCATGGGTATGGTCATGGTCGCCCCTTTGAAGGGCCAGTCGACTTGTGTCTTGAAACTCAATCGGTTCGATGCCGATGTTCGCGCCGACCTCCGGGAAATCGCCCGGCAGGAAAGTATCCGTCTCACCGGTGAAGAGGAGTACGGGGAGAAGGTCTATGGCTATATCCCCGAGTTGATCGAGCAGGCGATGCAGGAAAAGCGTCGGTTCATCAGCCTGATTGAACTGTTCATGCTGCTGGCCACGCTGATTTCCCTGCTGGGTCTTACAGCCATGAGCGCCTATTACGCCGGTATCCAGACCCGTGACATCGCCGTCCGCAAGGTTTTCGGCGGCACGGTTGGCTCGGAAACGCGACGTGCTGTTGGGGAATACCTCATTCTCGTAGGCATCGCCATCCTGATCGGCATACCTGTTTCCATCTATCTGGCAGGTAAATACTTGGAGCAGTTCTGGTACAGAATCGAAGGCTATAACTGGGTCTTTGTCGTAGCGGCAATGATTGCGCTGGCCATATCCTTCCTCTCCGTCCTCCTTCAAACGCTGAAGGCTGCGAAGACCAATCCGGCGATAGAACTGAAAAAAGAATAATGTTGATAATCCCGGTCCAACTGGGATGACGAATGTGATATGATACTACGAAACTTAAAGAGCCTCATCCGCCGCTATCCGGTGGCGGTGGTCCTGAACTTCACGGGACTGGTGGCGGCGCTGCTTGCCTTTGCCCTGATATTCCTGCAGGCGGATTATGAGCTGTCTTTTGACAAATGCCATCCGACGGCCGACCGGGTGTTCCGGGCCGATAAGAAAGGCGATGAATCGCTGTTCAGGAATATCCTGCCGAGGGGCTTTGCCGATGATATCATCGGTTCATCGGCCCACATCGAGGCGGGATGTACGATCATGCCGTTCCTGGGAGAAATCTATTATTCCGTGGCGGAGGACGGAAAGGACCCCGTTGGCTACAAGCGGGATCTGGTCTTCGTGTCGGAGAGGTTCATCGATGTATTCTGCATCAAGATGATAGAGGGCGATTCCCACGCGCTGGAGGGGCCGAATTCCGTCATCATCCCTCGGTCGCTGGCGGAGAACCTGTTCCCGGGAGAACGGGCGATTGGCAAGCTGCTGAAGACGGATGCCAAATATATGGAGATTCCGCGCGAGATCACCGTGACCGGCGTGTATGAGGACTTCCCTACGAACACACAGCTTGGGAATGACCTGTACCTGACCGTCGGAGATGTCCAGAAAGGGCAATACGGTGGGGCCAACTTTGTCTGCTATTTGCTGCTGGATGACACCGATAATGCGCAGGCTGTGGCCGATGAGTTCAACGCCCATTTCGATTTCGCGCCGCATGGAGACTGGCTTACGCCTATCGAACTGGTACCGCTTACCAGCATCTATTTCCGGAACGAAGGCGATGTGTATAAGAGCGGCAGCCGGTCGCAGTTGCTTCTGCTCATTGCCATCGCTATCTTGATCCTGGGCATCGGCCTGATCAACTTCACCAATTTCTACGTGGCGCTGACACCGCTGCGCATCCGGAGCGTGAACCTGCAGAAGATCCTGGGTTCATCAACCTGGCGGCTGCGTGCTCTGGTTGTGGCCGAGGCCATTATCTGGTGCATTTGCGCCTTTACCGTGGCCGCCCTGTTGCTGGGGCCGGTTTCCGATGCGCTGCTGACCCGGGGCGTGCTGATGCAGGAGTTTAGCTTCGGGAAGCACTGGGGGCTGCTTCTGTTCGTCGGGACGGTTGCAGTGGCTACCGGTATTATTGCCGGTATCTGGCCGGGCATCTATTCCACGAGTGGCCAGCCGGCGATGATCCTCAAGGGTAATTATGGACTTTCAGCGTCCGGAAAGACGCTGCGGAGTGTCCTTGTGGGCGTCCAGTTCGTGATTTCTACGGCGCTGCTCATCTTCGTGCTGTTCGTCCAGCGTCAGAGCAAGTTCATGCAGGAGTATCCCTGCGGCTACAACAAGAATAACCTGGCGGTCGTGTATATCGGCGGCGAGAACGGCCGAGCGAAGTCCGACTGGCTGAGGGAACAGCTGTGTGGGTTGCCGGAGGTGAAGGACGTGGCCTACGCGAATGACCTCATCGGCGGGTCGGATACTTATATGACGGAGGGTGCGGATTTCGGAGACGGCCAGGTGTCGATGAGCATGATTTACTGTAGCTGGAATTTGCCGCAGGTGCTGGGGCTGGAACTCATTGAAGGAAGAGATTTCAATGAAGGCGAGTTCGGCCCGATTCTGTTCACGCAGAATCTCAAGGCGCACGGCGCCGAAATGGAGGTATATGCCGATGAATTCGGTGACGGCGCACCGATTGTTGGGTTTATCAAGAATGTGAACATCACTTCCATGCGCAAGGCCGATTCTCCGGTGGCGTTCCAGGTGCATACCGGGAAGGGGCACACCATGCCGTTCGCCTATCTACGGCTGACGGAGGGCTCTGACCGCCTGGCGGCTACCGAGAAAATCCAGACCATCCTCCGGGATATGGACCCGACGATGCCGTTTGAGGTGCAGTTCTACGATGCCATCGGCAAGAACCTGTACAGCGGCGAGGAGCGCCTGCGGCTCGCCGTGTGGCTGTTCTCCCTGCTGGCGGTTCTGCTGTCGTTGGTGGGCATCTGGGGTCAGGTGCTGATGGACGTGCAGTACAAGCGGATGGAGATTTCCGTAAAGCGGGTGTTCGGGGCCGATATGGGGCAGATCACATCGGAGGGCCTGATGCTGTATCTGCGGACGGTGGCCATCTGTTATGTGATTGCGGCGCCCGTGGGCTGGCTGGTGGTACGATACTATCTGCAGCAGTTCGCGCACCGGGTGGGCTTCATGCCGTCGGTGTTCCTGCTGGCACTGGTGATTGTGGGGGCGTTGTGTTCGGCCGTGGTTCTGTATCACTATCTCAAGACCGCCCGGATGAATCCGGCAGAGACGCTTAAGAATGAATAATCGCCATTCAGATGAAAAAAAGACCCTGAAGGGCCTTCTACCAAAAAAAATCGAAAAATTTGCTGTCAAACTCCCGAATATAAAAAATTTTCCGTAAATTTGCATTCCGGGAAAGCCGCCACACCGCTTTAGCCCCCTGTCAGGATACTAACCAATTAGATTATTGCCGATATGATAAAAAAACCTCTGAATCCCGCACCCCGGTCTTATCGGATACCGGTTTGCGAGCTTCTGGGCGCTGCTCCGGAAGAGCTTTTCTGCGTAAGCGGAAACGGTACCATCGAAGATGTTGCCGAAGAAGAGTGGGGAAACTTTTAAACCGACGCACGTTATGAAAAAGTTATTCCGCTCCCTGGTTGCCGTGGCCGCTGCCGCCGCAATGACTTCCTGCGCCAAAGATATGCAGGAAATATCCGCCGGAACCGGCGCATCCTTTCATGTCACCCTGCAGTCCGCCGGGACCAAAGCCGTTTTCGGTACGGCCGACGGCTCCGGGTATCCTGTATCCTGGCAGGAAGGGGACGAGGTAAAAGTCCTGGCCCTCAAAACGCCCGGGTCAGAAAACGTACAATCCGTCACGGAAGGGAAGAAATATGCCGTTGCCATAGCAGACGGAGGCAAAACGGCTTCTTTCCTGGCCGAAGTTCCTGCCGGGGCGACGGCTCCCTATCAATTCTTTGTTCTCTCGCCCGCCGGCGCGTTCGCCAGTTGCGGTGACGATGCCGCGGACAAGGATTATATCCAGTACACGATTCCCGCTTCCCAGACTCCGACGGCCACCTCCGTGGATCCGGCCGCCATCGTTACGATGGGTGTTTCCTCCGTGACGCCGGATGTTCCGTCTTCGGTCAGCCTGACTTTCAATCACCTTGCCGCCTACGGTTTGCTTACCCTCAGCAACCTTGACACGGGAGGAAAGGCCATCCGCTCCGTCACGCTTACCTTCGACGAGAGCCTGGGCGTTTCCGGCCGCTGGATGTATCATCCTTCCACGGCCTCCTCCGCGGCCAAAAGCAAAGGCAATATCATCACCGTCAATACGGACAGGACCGAAAACATCTTTTTTGCCTGCGGTCCCGCGGATATTTCCGGCACCACCCTCAAGGTTGCCGTTGCCGTCGAGGGCGGAAGCCTGAGCCGGGAAGTCACCATTCCCGCCGGCAAGGAATTCAAGGCCGGCATCATATCCCGGTTTGCGATAGACATGACCGGCATCACGGTAGAAGACGGCCTTGCCCCCTTCAAGGGAAAGGGTACCGATGCCGAGCCTTTCCTGATAGAGACCTCCGGCGACCTTGTCCGCCTTGCGGAGCTTTGCAACGGTCCGGAATCCGCCGGTTTCCTGAACAAGTCGTACAGACAAATCGCCGACATTGACATGAACCAGGTGGACCTGCAGGCCATCGGTTCCGTCAAGGCCAAAGCCTTCCAGGGCAAATATGACGGCGGCGGTTATACCCTTTCCAACCTCGCGCCCGTACCCGCAGGGAGTGCGGCCGGACTTTTCAGCTACGTTGACGGAGCAGAAATCAGCCGACTCAGGATAGACGGCTACACCAATGCCGGAAAGACGGGCGAGCAGGGCGTGGTTGCCGGCAATGCGGTGAATGCCACATTCAGCGATATCGCGGTCAAAGCCCATGTCCGCTTTGCCCAATGCGCTACCGGAGGCGTCGTGGGTTTCATGGAAGGCGGAAACGTGGAGAACTGCCATTTTGAAGGCAGGATCCAAAATGAAGAAACGGGCACGTTCCAGGGGGTTACGGTTGTCTCCTGCGTCGGCGGCATGGTGGGTTATGCCAGCCGGGCCACCATCAAGGACTGCTCGTTCAAGGGCAACGTGACGGCCAAAGGGGAACAGCTCGGCGGCATTGCCGGACAGGTTTCCGAATCCACCATTGACAACTGCCGGGTTCTGCCCGGATCGACCGTTGTCGGCGACAACTATTATGTCGGGGGCATTGCCGGAGAAATGCTCAAGGGCGGCGTGATATCCAACTGCGAGGTCCAGGCCCACGTGGTTTGCTGGTATCCGGGCGCAGCGGGAATCGTGGCCTGGGTCCAGAGCGGCGACATCCTGAACTGCACCGTGGGCAGGAACGCCCTCGTCCGGACAGGACAACACCAGGCCGGCGGCATCGTTGCCTACATTTATCATAAGGATACGGCCCAGACGGTCAATATCGGAAACTGTACGGTTCTCTGCGATGTCGCGGCTTCCTACATCGTCGGCGGTATCGTGGGTGAATGCAATCCGTCCCATTCCGACACAAAGGTAAACCTGTGGAACTGCGCCTATATGGGCGGAGAACTCATCGACGCCGGGTACGCCGTTTCGAAGTGGACCATGGTCGGAGGAATCATGGGCTGGGCCCGCATGGGAAATACTTCCGCCACGCTCAACATCGTTAACTGCTTCAGCGATCCCTCCGTCATCCGCTGCGATTTTCCCCATGCCGCCGAGGTGGATATGGGAGGCTTGATCGGCGAGCAGGGCGGGGCGAATGCCAGCGTCAACATCCAGGGCTGCTACAATACCCTGGCCCCCGGGCGCGTCGTCATCAACGGCAAGCAGGACATTCCTTCCCAATACTATAATTATGCGGCCCTCATCGGTCTGCCGAACACCGCCCATTTGGACCACGTCTATTACATCAACGGATTACCCGCTTTCGGAAAGGCCAATGCGGGGACTGCCGTCGAATGCAGGGGACTGGCCATCGCCCAGATGACGGACGGGACCCTTTTGGAGGCCCTCAACGAGTTTGTTACCGGTTATAAAGGAGACCTGACTTTGAGGAGGTGGACAGCCGGGGCCAACGGCTATCCGGTGCTGGAAGGCATGGATACGGGTTCCGCGGAAGGGAAAAAGAGGCCGCTCCGCGTCAGCCTTATCGGCGACTCGCTTTCGTCTTTCGACGGATATGCACCCCATGGATACCAGGGATCCCGCGCCCCCAACGGCTATCGCTGCCATTACCCGACTTCCGACGGCGATGTTACCACGGCGGCCCAGACATACTGGTACATGCTCACGTACGACTACCTCAAAAACGCCGTATGGGATACCAACCTCGCCTTTTCCGGAACGGCTGTGACCCGTTGTACGGACAGTTCCAAATCCGGCCAGTACTGGTACGGCCAGGATTTCTGTGCCCGCTACATCGAGAACGGAGGCATGGGCTCCCCCGACATTATCATCATCAACGGGGGTGCGAACGACTGGGCCCATAACTGCTACAACATCCTGGGTAACCAAAAGCTGGAGCGATATCCGTCCGGAACGCCCCGCTGTCCCGACGATGCGGCGATGAACGCCGTCTATGCGGTTGCGGATGCCTGCAAGACCCTTGACGAGGCCAGAGCCCTGCCTGACGCGACATTCGTGGAAGCGTATGTCAAGCTGGTGAAGATGATGACGCTCCAGTATCCTTACGTCAAGATTGTCGTGCTCATCCACGATACCCTCACCCCGGATGTGGAAGAAGCCATGCTCCACATTGCCCGGCACTACGCCAGCCATTGCCGCGCCGTCGATCTTTACCAGGTCAACGGCTTCAACGACCTCGGCTGGAATTTCGAATACCTGGACAAGGGATTCCAGCCCAACATGCCGAAACACGACTTCGACTGGTCCAAGAAAATTACGACCGGAGACCTGAGGAAGAACTGCAGCGACCATTATTCTGCGGTAGCGATGAAGTTTATCGCCGAGAAGATTTACAACGAGGTCGGTTCCTGGCTGGAAGAATCCGCCGTCTATAACGAGAACGGCTCCGGTTCCATCAGCGATTTTGAAAATGTAAACGGTAATTGGTAATGAAAACACACAAATATATCGCGGCCCTGCTCATCGGCACCGCCGCCCTTTCGCTTTCCTGTACCAAAGAAAAGCAGGATCCGGCAGAGGAGACCGCCTATGAAATCGTCACCTTGGAAGCATGCTTTGCGGAACCGGCCGCGACCCGGGTTCACTTCACCGGAGAGACCGGGCTGACTACCTTGACAGGCTGGGAGAACGGCGACTGCCTCTGGGTCCGCAGCGATACGCAGCCCATGTGGGAGCGGGGAGAATGTTTCCGCGCCGAAAATATCAGCCCGGACGGCCACACGGCCTCCTTTACCGGGCGCACCCGCAAGGACGGCCGACTGGCGGCCATATATCCTTTCGGAAGCGTTCTGGACGGCTCCAACAATGACCTTGTCAAAATAGACGTTCCCCAAATACGGACGCTCCGCGACGGCGACTGCCCGGCGGCTTCGCTCGTGGCGGCCGGTTTCCTGACCGACGGCGGGACAGCCCTGTCAATGGAATTCGCCGTAGGGGCCGTGAAATTTGCCATCAGAGGCAACGGAGAGGAAGTTTCTTCCTTCGAACTCACCGACGAAGACGCGAACCAGGCGCTTTGGGGAACCCTTTCGATAACGCCCGATGACCAGGCAAAAGCCATTGCCGGGGCCGTCATGGCCAATGTACATCCTGCCCGTAACCGCGTCTTTCTTGAACTGGAAACGGCGCGGACGCTCGGCCCCGCGGCAACGGTGTTTTATTTTGTCCTTCCGGAGGGCAGTCTCTCCCGGGGATTGACCCTCAAGGCCTATGGCCCGGACGGAAGCCTTGTCGGCAGTGTGATCAGCGATAAGGACAACCGCATATCCCGCGGCAAGGTGGTGCGGATGCCAGAGACGGCGCTGCAATCCGTCTCCGGAGGCGCCGCTTTTGAAGGAAGCGGCATCGACTCGGATCCTTTCCTGATCAAGAATGCCGACAACCTTGCTTATCTTGCCCGGGTGCTGGCTTCCGAGACGGACTATCCGAACTATGCCGGGAAGTATTATGTCCAGACAGCAGACATAGATATGACGGGCAAGGAGCTGGCTCCCCTCGGAACGGCTGCCCGCCCGTTTACGGGCCACTACGACGGAGGCGGCAAGTCCATCGCAAATCTTGCAACCGGCGGCATCAACGAGGAGAATCCCGCCAGCGGCCTCTTCGGTTATGCCGAAAACGCGACCATCACAGGTCTGACCCTTGTCAACCGCTCCGTTACCGAAGCGTACGGCAAGACCGGCGGGCTGGCAGGTTTTGCCCGCAACTGCACCATCTCCGGCTGCCATATCTCCGGCGGGGAGCTGGCCGCGACGGTAAATATCTCCGGCGGTATCGTGGCCGAAATGGCAGGCGGTTCCCTGACCGGCTGCTCGGCTTCCGCCGTCAAAATCAGCAATACCAATAACTATCCCGGCGGACTTGTGGGCTATGCGCATGACGGTGCCGTCATCAGGGACTGCAGCCTGGGAGCAGGAACCGAGGTGAGCGGCGCCAACGAGGTGGGCGGCATTGTGGGCAAGATGGAAGGCGGTGAAATCACGAACTGCACCGTCTCCGAAAGCACTGTCAGTTCTTCCTCCGAGGATGTCGGGGCCATCGGCGGCTGGGTCGTGGCATCCTGCAGCATCCAACAGTGCACCGTATCCGGCAGTACGATCCGATGCGGAAGCAATTACGGCGGCGGCATCGCGGGCCTGCTGGAAAAATCGACGGTCAGCGGCTGCCGTGTCACCGGCGGGACGGTTGTCACCGGGACAAAGAGCGGCATGGGCGGTATCATCGGCTATATGAAGAAAGCCGATGCCTCCCTGCTCAGGAACTGTACTGTTGACGGGGCCGCGGAGATTTCCGGTAAAGCGAACGTGGGCGGCATGGTGGGCTGGCTTGACGCCGGCACCCTGAACGGCTGCGTCGTCGAAGGCAAGGTGAAGGTGAGCGGCACAGCTGACGGCGTAGGAGGCCTGGTCGGACGCGCCATTTCCAAGAGCGGCAGCGACAACATCATTGACCGTTGCGCGGTACGGGGCGAAACCCTTATTACCGGTGCCTACAGCCTGGCCGGCCTGGTCGGTTATGCCTATCCTGATCAAAACGGCTGCCTTTATATCCTGAACAGCGGTGTAACCGAAACCACCATCCACGGCCGTTCCTGTGACACGAACGGCGATCCGGCCAAAGGGGATTGCATGGACGGGGGTATCATCGGCTGGGCCCGCCTGTCCGATGCCGGCAGCAAGGCCTGGATCGTGAACTGCTATGCTTATCTGAATGCCATCCAACTCGATCTCCAGATGGCCCATCCGTCGGTCGGCGGTATTGTCGGATATGGTTCGCTCAATACAACCGGCGTATTGGAAATCCTCAACTGCACCAGCACGCTGACCCCTGGCCGGATTACGCTGGCGGGCTCTCCCGTCCAGCCGAAAACGCCCCAGGCCGGGACCCTGTTCGGCTCCCTTCCGGACAGGGCCGGAGTCCGCGTGGGCTCTAACCACTATGTCGCGGACGGGGAACTATCTGTCGGAACCGCAGGAACGGACGCTGTCATCGAGTCCTCCAATGCAGGGCATCCCGAATCGGTGTTCAAGGACGGGACAACCGTAAAGACCGCGTTGAACAGTTTCGTTGTCTCCTGCACCGAATGGCAGCTCGGCAGCTGGACCGCCGCTTCGGGCGGGTATCCTTTCCCGGAGTGACGGAGGTAGTTTTGTTTCCCGGTGAATCTCTAATCGGGAACTTAATGGCCGGAACGACATCAACGATACACCTGCAGGATGCAGGAGTTTACGGAGAGACAAGGCTGTTTTGCCGGCAACGGCGGCAGCCTTCTCTTTTTGTACGGATGAGAAGTCACCGATTTTTCGGTGACTTCTTTTGTTATTTTCCCTGCTTTTTTGTAAATTCGTGCCGATAACCATTTTGGACATTATGAACCTCAAAGAACCCTTTGTCATTACCATCAGCCGTGAGATTGGCTCCGGCGGACATACCGTGGGCCAGATGCTGGCCGAAAAACTGGACACGCGTTTTTGCGACAAAGACCTCATCCGGTCTTTGGAAAAGAAGTTCAACCTCTCCATGAGCGCCATTGAGAAACTCAAAGGGGAAAAGAAGAACTGGCTGACGGACATTATCAACTTCCTCAAACCGGTCCCCTCTGCCAAGGCCCTGGGTGTGGACCCGAAGTTTACGCAGGAATTTCTGTTAGATGTTACCAGCGACGATATTTACAAGGCAGAGACGGAAATCCTCCAGGAGATTGCCAACGAAGGCTCCTGCATCATTGCCGGCCGATCAGGCTTCCATGTGTTCCGGAATCATCCCAATCACTTGAACGTATTTATCACCGCATCCAATGCCTATCGGGTGGCTCGTGTCATGCGGAAACAGGGACTGCCGGAAGAATCGGCCCAGGTTCTGGTTAAAGATATTGATCAGGCGCGTGAGAACTATATCAAGCGTTACACCGGCACCAGCCGTTACGATGCCCGCAACTACGATCTGACCGTCAACGCAGAAGGTCATACCGAAGAGCAGCTGGTTAAATTAATCCTGGCCTATATCAACAATTAATCCCTTATAGCAGGAGCCTCACCCGGTACCCCCGGGCAGTAGGCTCCTCTACTACTTTCTCACACAGAGACTTCGCCTTTTCAAAGCCCGCCGCATTATCCTGCAGCGGAAAAGCTTGTGCGCCCTCCATCATGAAATCCAGGGAGGTCTCTCCCGACAATTCACTATAGGTAAGACGAATGGTCAGCGGATGTCCCGTTTCCAGGAAGACAGGCATGAGCGCTTGACACAACTGCTGGGTCTTGTCCTTCTTATCGGCAATATTGTACTTGATACAGAACTGATTGATACGGGTATCCATTCCCAGGAAATCGAAGTCATCCTGATCAACCTCAAACACTTCCATCCGGATCCGCTGTGAGAACGCTTTGGTAGCGCTGTGCTTCGGATGGCAGAAAATCTGCTCCGGCGTGCCATCTTCGTGGATGTAACCGTCGTACATGAAGAAAACCCGGGTGCTTACGTCGCGGGCGAATTTCATCTCGTGCGTCACGATGAGCATCGTCATCCCCTCCTTCGCCAACTGCCGCATCACGCTCAGCACCTCTCCTACCATGGTGGGGTCCAGGGCCGATGTCGGTTCATCGAACAAAATCACTTCCGGATTCATGGCCAGGCAACGGGCGATGGCAACGCGTTGCTTCTGCCCGCCGGAAAGGCTGGACGGGTACACGTCCGCCTTATCGGCTACGCCCACCTTGCGCAGCAGCGTCATCGCCGCCTCCCGCGCCTCTTCCTTGCTTTTTCCCAGGATCTTGACCGGAGAGAACATCACGTTCTCCAGCACCGTCATGTGGTCGAAAAGGTTAAAACTCTGGAACACCATTCCCATCTTCTGGCGAAGCTTGTGGACGGGATAACCTTTCGCCAGGATATTCTCCCCCTGGAACAGGATTTCGCCGCCGGTGGGCGGGTCCAGCAGGTTGAGCGCACGCAGCAGGGTGCTTTTTCCGGTACCGGAAGGACCGATGATGCTGATCACTTCCCCTTTCTCGATGGTACAATTGATATCTTTGAGGACCGTCAGGACACTTCCATCCGGATTGATGTATTTTTTGCTCAGATGGTTTACCGTAATCATAAGACGCGCGTTTTAGGGGTGGCGAGTTTCACAAGCGTACCCAGCAGCCAGGCCAGGACAAAATAAATGACCGTTACCATCAGGAGGGGTACAAAGGCATCGAAGGTACGGCTGCGGATCATATCGCCCGCACGCGTAAGGTCCTGGATGGCGATGTAACCCACAATGGAGGTTCCCTTCAGCAACGACACGCACTGGCTCTGGAAGAGCGGGATACCCCGCTTCAACGCCTGCGGAAGGACAATATAGCAGAAGGTCTTCAGACGGGTAAAGCCCAGGGCCAGGCCGCCTTCGGTCTGTCCGCGCGGGATGGCGTCCAGGGAGGTCCCGTACACATCGCTCGCTCCGGAGGCAAAGTTCAGGGAGAAGGCGATCACGGCCACGAGGGTGGGATCCAGCCCGCTCTTGGCAAATACCACGTAAAAGAGGATCAGCAGGAGAACCAGCATGGGGATACCGGCCATGAGCCAGTTATAGAACCAAGCCGTGACGCGCAGCCACTTCCGGCGGCTCCGGGTCATCGCGCAAAGGCCCACGCCCAAAATGCCGCCCAGCAGGATGGACAGCAGGGTGATTTTGATGGTTTCCCAAAGACCATTCGTGATATACTTCCAGCGGTCTTCCTTGAGGAGGTTGCTCTCCAGGCTTTTTTTCAAGCTCTTCCAGAACGATCCCTTCGCCGCTTGTCCATCGTGGTCAATGACATAATAGGCAGATCCATAAGCATGGTACGGATTCGCAAAGAGGTATTCCTCCTGCCGTTCCGGGGTGATGAAGATACCGCCCAGCATCACATCGGCCATCCCCGTCTTGAGGGACATCATGCCCGATGCCGAATCATACAATTTGAATTCAATCTTCCGATGGAGCGCCCTGGCCAGTTCCCGGGCCAAGTCCACCTCAATCCCATACCATTCGGCACCCACCATGAACGACAACGGAGCCATGTTGGTGACGCAGGCCACCCGGAGCGGTTCTCCGGACGCTTCTTCCGGAATATGGGTATAATCCTTCTTCTGAAGGTAAACCTCGTCCAGCCAGTAATGCTTGAGGCTGTCCATCCTTCCATCCTGGATCATGCGCTCCTGGATGGCATTCAGGGTATCGATAATGGCCGCTTCGTCCTTCCGGAACACGAGTGCAGTGGGGAAACGTTCCTTCCCCTTGAAAGCGATCTTGATGCCATGCTCCGCCCGGAGTTCGCTGTTCAGGATGGTCTCGTCATGAACCATCACGTCCGCCTTTCCATTCAGGAGGGCCTGCAGGACGTCGGCGTCAAAGGAGTACAGCAACAGCTCGATATCGTTCCGCTTGGACAGGCTCAGATCATAGCAGCATCCGGCGACGGTTGCCACGCGAAGGCCGGCCAGGTCGTCCTCGCTGGAAAACGTCAACGTTCGGGACTCCTGTCGCGCGCAGGAAGCGAGGGCCAGACAGGCCCCCAGAAACAACATTTGTAAGATACGATTCATAGTTTGCAAATATACATATTTTTATTTTTAATCCGACATCAAACATTGCTTATTGGAAGTTTTTCCCTACCTTTGCAGGGATGATCCGGAAGATTGCCATAGTCCCCAATCTGCTGGCCATGATGATGGTCCTGTTCGCGATGTTCGTACCGCACCATCACCATCAGACCATGATTTGCCTGGTACACCAGATTTGTGTACTGGACGGATGCTGCGACGATGAACATACTTCCCACTCGGACGCCCATCAAGAAGAAGATGAGGGCAAGTGCGTCTCGCAGGAGAAATTCTGCCCTTCCGACCAGTCTCTTCCGGACGTCACGCCCCTGTCTGCTGTTCTTCTGAAGATACCCGTTCCTGTTTTGTCTGGCTCTTTCACTTTCCGGCAGTATCCCCTGGGCAAATCCCTCCTTCATGCTCCTCCCCTCCTAACCTGGCGAATCAATTGCTGATACCCTCTCAAATGCCTGATGTATTTGAGAGATAAACAGTTATATTGATTCAACATGAAAAAAACAGCTATTTTACTGGCACTATGTGCCCTTGTTTCCGCTTGTCACCACCATGGTGTCAAACATGTTCACGACCACGAAGAAGTGTCGGAAGCGCATCATCACGAAGACGGAGGGATTGAGATCTCTCCGGAACGGCAGGAGAAACTCGGCATCCTCGTGGAGCCGGTTTGCCGCGAAGCATTCAGCCAGGTCATCCGCACCAGCGGCCAGATCGAATCATCCGCCGGCGATGAAATGACCGTCGTTGCCAAGGCCGACGGGATTGTCCGTCTCGGTCACTTGAACGAGGGTTCCGCCGTCGGGAAAGGGAGCCGTATCGCCCTCATTTCCACGAAAGAAATCGGTTCGGGCGATATCCTGGCAAAGGCGGCCATCACCCTGGAAACAGCCCGGAAAGAATATGAGCGAGACCGGCAGCTGAGCCAGGAAAACATTGTGAGCGAGAGCCATCTGGACCAGAGCCGGCTGGCTTATGAACATGCGCGTGCCGCCTATGAGGCCCTGGTGTCCGGTGGCGCCGAAGAAGACGGCCTGGTCGTTGCCAGTCCCCTCTCCGGCTACATCAAAAACCTGCTGGTCAAAAGCGGAGATTATGTCCAGACCGGCACCCCCTTGGCCACGGTGTCCTGCAACCGCCGGCTGCGCCTGCGGGCCGACGTCCCGGAGAAGTACTATCCCCTGCTCACCCAGGTGCGTGACGCCACTTTCACGCCCTCTTATGGAGACAAGAGCTACCGTTTGAGCGAATTGAACGGCCGGCTCGTCAGTTACGGCCGCGCTTCGGACGGGGATTGCTTCATCCCGGTCATTTTCGAATTTGACAACAAAGGAACCTTTCTCAGCGGCTCTTTCGTAGAGGTGTACCTGAAAACTGCCGCCGCTTCCCCTTGTATCACAGTTCCGTTAGAGGCCGTCGTGGAAGACCAGGGCGTCCGCTATGTCTTTGTCCGGGAAGAAGATGACGACGATTGCTTCGAAAAGCGGGAGGTGCGGATCGGGCAATCAGATGGTCAGCGGGTCCCGGTGCTGGACGGCCTGTGCGAAGGCGAAAAGGTGGTCGTGAGTGGAGCCGTCCACGTTAAACTGGCAGGCGTTTCTGCCGTCCCCGCAGGTCATACCCATTCCCATTAAGCCATGATCAAGTTTTCACTAAACAACCGGGCCGCCATCCTCGTAATGGCCGCCCTCTGCATGGTAGCGGGCATTTATTCTACGCTTCATTCCGAAGTAGATGTTTTCCCCGACCTCAATGCGCCCACCGTGGTGGTGATGACCGAGGCGGAAGGCATGGCGTCGGAAGAAGTGGAGCGGCTGGTCACCTTCCCCATCGAAACGGCTGTCAACGGTGCCACCAACGTACGCCGCGTCCGCTCCTCATCATCCACCGGCTTTTCCATCGTCAACATCGAATTCGACTGGGGAACCGATATTTATCGTGCGCGGCAGATTGTGAGCGAGAAAATCGCGATGGTGGGAGAATCGCTTCCCTCCAACGTGGGAAACCCCACCCTGGGTCCGCAGGCGTCCATTTTGGGAGAGTTGATGATCATCGGCCTCACCGCAGACACCACTTCCATGCAGGACCTGCGGACGCTGGCCGACTGGACCCTTCGTCCGCGCCTGCTTTCTACCGGCGGCGTAGCCCAGGTATCGGTTATCGGAGGCGATATCAAAGAATACCAGATCCTGCTGGATCCCGGCCGCATGCGGCATTACGGCGTATCGCTGGACGAGGTTATCTATGCCGTCAAGGACATGAACCGGAATGCTCCCGGCGGGACCCTCTACCAGTATGGAAACGAGTATATTGTACGGGGGGTCCTGGCTACCGGGGACATCTGCGCGCTGCAAAAGGCCGTGGTCAAGACGACAGCCAGGGGTCTGCCGGTTACGCTGGAAGCCATTGCCGACGTCAAAATCGGAGCCAAGACCCCCATTCTGGGCGTAGCCTCGAACGACGGCAAACCTGCCGTTCTCCTGACCGTAACCAAACAGCCCAATACCAACTCCCTGGAGCTCACGCGCAAACTGGACCGGGAACTGGCCGAAATCGGCTCCACCCTGCCCGCCGACGTCCACATCAACACGGAGATCTTCCGCCAGTCGCGTTTCATCGAAGCTTCTATCGGGAACGTCAAAAAATCGCTGCTGGAAGGCGGTCTGTTCGTGGTCCTGGTGCTTTTCATCTTCCTGATGAACTGGCGCACCACCCTCATCTCCCTGGTTTCCATCCCGCTCTCCATCCTGATCACCCTGCTGGTAACCCGCTGGATGGGCCTCACCATCAATACCATGAGCCTGGGAGGCATTGCCATCGCCATCGGCTCGCTGGTAGATGATTCCATCGTGGATGTGGAAAATGTTTTCAAACGGCTGCGGCAGGCGCGCGAACGCGGAGACCGGGATGTCCTGAAGGTCGTTTACGAGGCCTCCCGGGAGGTCCGGATGCCCATGCTGAACTCGACCCTGATCATCATCGCCTGTTTCCTGCCGCTGTTTTTCCTGTCCGGCATGGAAGGACGGATGCTGAAACCGCTGGGCATTTCCTTCATCATTTCGCTGCTCACCTCTACCCTCGTAGCCTTGACGGTAACCCCGGTTCTGGGTTCCACCCTCCTGGGCGGTGAAACAAAGGAAACGCGCGAATCGCCCCTGGTCCGATGGCTGCAGAAAATATATTCCCGCGCCCTCTCCTGGGCCATCGGTCACCGGAAAAGCGTGCTGGCAGCCGTGGGGATCCTGCTGATCGCGGCGGTCATGATGTTCCTCTCGCTGGGCCGCAGTTTCCTGCCGGCCTTTAACGAAGGTTCCTTCACCATTGCCATGAGTTCGGTGCCAGGCATTTCTCTCGAGGAATCCAACCGGCTTGGCCTCCAGGCGGAACAGATTCTGATGAGCATCCCCGAAATCCGGACCGTCGGCCGGAAGACCGGACGTGCCGAGCTGGACGAACACGCCTTCGGGGTTAACTGCTCGGAATTCGAATGTCCTTTCGTGCTGAAAGACAGGAGCAAACGCGAGCTTGTCGCAGAAATCCGCGAAAAACTGGCGGTGCTGCCGGGCGTGAATCTGGAAATCGGCGGTCCCATCTCGCACCGCATCGATGCCATGCTTTCGGGGACCCAGTCCAACATCGCCATCAAGGTATTCGGGACCGATCTGAACAAGATGTATACCATCGGCCGGCAGATCAAATCCGCCATCGCAGACGTGGAGGGCATTGCCGATATCAACGTAGAACAGCAGGTGGAGCGACCGGAACTGAACATCGTTCCCAAACGCGAGCTGCTGGCGCGATTCGGCATTTCCCTCCCGGAATTCGCGGAATGCATCAAGGTAAGCCTCGAGGGCGAACCGGTTTCTACCGTCTATGAAGGCAATCGCTCTTTCGACCTGACACTCAAGGTGAAGGAGGACGCGAAAGCCACAATGGACGCCCTGGGAGACCTGTTGATTGACACCCCGGCCGGGAACAAGGTTCCCCTCGCATCCGTGGCCGATATCGTTTCCTCGGCGGGTCCCAACACCATCAACCGGGAGAACCTCAACCGCAAACTCGTGGTCTCGTGCAACGCGACCGGCGGCGAACTCGCCAATGCCGTCGCTGCCATCAAAGAACGCATCGCGGAGCAGGTCAGCCTGCCGGAAGACTACCGGATTGAATTCGGCGGCCAGTTTGAGAGCGAGGAACGGGCCTCCCGGACCATCGCCCTGGTGAGCATCTTCAGCATTTTCATCATCTTTATGCTACTGTATGGAGAATTCAAAAACGCTTCCCAATCGCTCATCGTGCTGCTGAACCTGCCCCTCGCGCTGATCGGCGGGGTGATGACGGTCTTCCTGACTGGAGGGGTACTGAGCATCCCGGCCATCATCGGCTTCATTTCCCTCTTCGGCATCGCCACCCGCAACGGGATGCTGCTGATCGATCGGTATAATGCGCTCGCAGCGGAGGGACTGTCCCCCATCGAAACGGTTACCCGCGGATCGCTGGACCGGCTGAACCCCATTTTGATGACAGCGGTTACCTCGGCCCTGGCCCTCCTTCCCCTTGCCCTGGGCGGCGACCTGCCGGGAAACGAAATCCAGTCCCCCATGGCCAAGGTTATCCTGGGCGGTCTGCTCTCCTCGACCCTGCTGAACGGCTTTGTCATTCCGGTCATGTACCTGTTTAGCCATAAGAATTAATCGATTATGAAAAATAGTTGTTTACTGATCTGCACCTTATTCCTCGCGGTGACCGGCTACGCCCAGTCCTCTCTGGAAACAGCCCTCAAAGAAATCGAACGGAACAATCCGGACCTGAAGGCGGCCGTCGCCGGCTTGGATGAGGACCGGCTGGCCAACCGTTCGGAGACCCTGCTGGCCAACCCGGAAATCGAATTCAATTATCTCTGGGGGGCCGATGATATCGGTGGGCGGCGCGACGTACGCATTTCCCAGACCGTTGATCTGGCCACCTTGAGCGGCCTCAAATCCGAGAAAGGCGTTTGCCTGGATGAACTGGCCGCCCTGAAGTATGAGGCTCGCCGGCTGGAAATCCTGCAGGAAGCCCGGGACTTGTGCATCGAACTGGTTTATTTCAATACCCTGATGGAGGAGCTGGACGACCACCTGGCCCGCTCCACTTCCCTGGTGGAAGCCTACGAAAAACGGATGGTGGCCGGCGGAGCGACCATTTTGGACCTGAACAAGGCAAAGCTGCATCTGGCCGCGGTCCAAGGACAGGTAAATCGCTCCGAAAACGAGCGGGAATCGGTGCGGTCCCGCCTTCGCACCCTGAACGGCGGAAACGATTTCCGGTTCGATGCCACCGGCTACGACCTTTCCGACAACCTTCCCGCCGACTTTGAAACATGGTTCTCCGAAGCATCCGACAAGAACCCCATGCTGGCCTATGTCCGCAAGGAAGTCACACTCGGACAGAAACAGCTTGCCATCGACCGGATGTCCGCCGCACCCGAACTGTCGGTCGGATACATGAGCGAGATCCGGACGGAAGAAAAATTCCGCGGCGTTACGGTCGGCGTGAGCATTCCGCTTTGGAGCAGTTCCAACCGGATCAAACGAGCCCGTGCAGGAGTGGCCGCCGCCACATCCCGCCAGCACGCTGCCGAACAGGCGTTTTACCAGCGGCTCAAAGACCTGTACCGGCAGGCATCCGCATTGAAAACGAACGCCGTCCAGATGCGGGCTTCGCTGGCCGATACCGATTATCGCGACTACCTGCTCTCCGCCCTCACCCGGGGAGAGATTTCCATGATTGATTTCCTGGTGGAAAACGATCTCTACTACGATGCCCTGCAGCAAACCCTGGATGCCGAGCGGGATTATTACCATGCCCTCGCCGCGCTGAAGGTCTTTTAAGATAATATTGTTATATTTGTATGATTATTTTGCACCAAACAAGTTAACCATATGGCACAGAATCTCTTTGACATTAACGGCAAGGTCACCGTCATGACCGGCGCCTGCGGTGTGCTCGGCGCCACCATCGTAAAATATTTTGCCTCCCAGGGCAGCAAGGTGGTCCTGCTGGACCTGGAACGTGCCCGTGAGACAGGAGAAAGAATCGTTGCGGAAATCAAGGCTGACGGAGGCGAGGCCATGTTCCTCCCCACCAACGTCCTGGACGAGGCCACCGTGGAGCAGAACTGCAAGGACATCGTCGCAGCCTACGGTTCCGTGGACATTCTGCTGAACGGAGCCGGCGGGAACATGGGACCGGCCAACGTCGCACCCGACCAAACCATCTTCGATATGGACCTGGATGCCACCCGCAAGGTATTTGAACTGAATATCATCGGCGCCATCATCCCCACCAAGGTCTTCGCAAAAGTCATGGTAGCCAACAAGAAAGGCTCCATCGTGAACTTCTGTTCCATGTCTTCTTTCCGGCCGCTGACCCGCGTTGCCGGGTACGGCATGGCCAAATCGGCCCTTGCCAGCTGGACACAGTGGCTGGCCGGTGAACTCGCCACCAAATTCGGCGCCGGCCTGCGCGTAAACGCCATCGCCCCGGGCTTCCTGCTCACCAACCAGAACCGCAGTCTGCTCACCAACCCGGACGGTTCGCTGACCGACCGTTCCCACAAGATCATCGGCCATACGCCGTTTGGACGGTTCCTGGAGCCGGACGAGCTGGTGGGTGCATTACACTACCTGGCCAGCGACGCCTCCAAAGGCGTCACCGGCACCATCGCAGTTGTGGACGGAGGCTTTAACAGCTTCAGTATCTAATTATTTCCTCAGCTTTTTGAAGAGGAAGCGAAGGACAGGGATGATCCAGGATGTCCAACGGAATCCGTTGAACAAGAGATTGGAGATCCCTGCCTTTTCTTTCCGGATACGGGATTCGGTACGGTCGATGGCCTTGTCCAAGCTATCCATGCTATCCAGGCCGGCCGGCCAGGCTGCTTCCGGGAAGAAGACATCGGCGTACATGGAAACGAAGCTATTCCGGAACAAACGACCCCGCAGCAGGAACAGCAAGACCAGGATCACCAGCAGCACACCGGCCACCAACAGCGAGGCCAGGGCATAACTGTCCAGGATCTCCCCCAGCCACAGGACGAGGGCCAGCAGCAGGACAGTCATCAGGGCACCGGCAATGATGAAAATGAACAGCAGCCCTATAATCGCCGACGTTCCCTGGGACAGGCCCTTAATCGAACGCAGCTTGACAAGATCCAGCTGCGAATCGATATAACCTTTGGTCTCCTGACCCAAGGAATCGGTTGAATGGGCAAGCCTACTCATCTTCTTCTACAACTTCCCCACCCCTCACGGCGGAGACGAAATCATCTAACTGCTCCTGAACTTTGTCCAGGCAGGTTTTTGCCGCCTTCTTAACTTTCTTCCGGCTTTCCTCACCTGTTTCAGGAGCGAAGAGAAGACCCAAAACGGCACCGGCGGCCATGCCGGTAAGCAATGCAAATACAGAACTTGTTTTCATACGCGATTATCTTTAAGATATTGATTCATTCATTTCGTGAACATCTTTCTCCAGGTCCGGCATCAGGCGTCGGACCGCTTTGTGGTTATAGAAGAAGCGGCCGGCCACTACCCGGATAACCGTATAAATCGGGATGGCGGCCAACATACCCAGAATCCCTCCGACGTGTCCCGAAACGAGCAGGACGATAAAGATTTCCAGCGGAGTGGATTGGATACTGGTCGAATAAATGATGGGTTGCAGGACAAAGTTATCGATAAACTGCACCGACAGCATGATGGCAAATACAATCACGGCAAACACCATGATATTGACGTCCAGGCCGATGCCGGCCCCATATTTGAGCACCAGACAAAGGGCTACGCCCAGGACTTCCCCAATGAGGGGCCCCACATACGGGAGGATGTTGAGGATGCCGGCGATAAAGGCGATACCCAAGGCATAAGTAGGACCGATGCGGGCAATCAGCCACAAGCCCAGGAAATTGAAAAAAGCAACGGCAATCATCTCCAGGGTCAGTCCCACGAAATAGCGGGAAAGCAGGTGTTCAATATCGCCGATGGCTTCCATCACCGAGTCCTCAATCCTGTCCGGAACCAGGGCGGCGGCAACTTTGGCAACCAATTTCGGATCCTTGACAAGGAAGAAAGATATGAAAACCACCGAGAAGAGTCCGATGACCAGGTTCACCATAGCAGAGGCCATAGATCCCAGGATTCCGGTGATGGAGATATCGGAAAAAGTGCCTTTGAAATAATCCAGCAAGACGCTGATGGCATCGAAATCCTTCCCAAGAGAAGGGAAGATGCTGATGGCCCATCCATTGACCGTATCGGCGATGGTTCCGTCAAACAAGCTGAGATTGCTGAAGAACGAAGCCTCCTTGATGATGCCGGTTACCACCGGGATCACCTGCGTGACGATCAGGATGAAACCACCCAAGACACAAAGGATGGACAGGAGGGATGAGAGCCAGTCCGGAACGTACCGATTCTTGATACGGACTTTCCCCAGGAAACGGGCCAGCGGACGGCTGAGCAGCGAAACCACAATGGCTAAGACAATGTAAATAAGCACATTGCGGAAGTACCAGCACAGCAAGCCTACAACAGCCAAGAAACTCGCCCAGAGGACGAATCCCGCTAGTTTCTCCACCTTGCTTTGTTTATTCTGTTCCATTCTCTTAAACCAAAACCTTAAAAATTTCCTCAGGATCGCTCGTGACCGATAGCCTTTCCAGGACCTCCTCATCATCCAGGGAAGAACTGATCTTCGCCAGGATATCAAGATGAGCGTCTCCTACTCCGGCAATACCAATGACAAGGCGGGCTTTCTCCTCGCCGAAATCTACACCGTCAGGATATTGTAGCACGACAATTCCGGAGTTCCGGACCAATGCTTTGGTCTCAGCGGTGCCATGAGGAATGGCGAGTCCCATTCCTATATATGTGGTTACGATCTTCTCCCTTTCCAGCATCGACTCGGCGTATCCGGGATCGACATACCCAGCCGTCTCCAGCAGATGTCCGGCCCGGAGGATGGCCTCCTCCTTCGATTCAGAGGAGAGCCCGGTAAGGATGTTCTTGATTTGCAGGACTTCCGGTCCTTTCTTCAACCGATCCAAAAGCGAATCGAGAGCCGGATCGGAGATGAAATTCGTGATCCGCACAATCTCGTGCCCCTGGACCCGGTCGGCCAGCGTACTCTGGCACACGACAAGGTCGGCGTCACCCGGAATGGCATCAACCGCACTATTCACGCAAACGATGGAGCCAAGTCCGTTCTTCATCAAGCGGGCCTTGAAGCGGGTGGCACCCAAGGCGCTGGACCCCATCCCGGCGTCACAGGCAAAGACAATCTTGCGGATGGACCCGGGAAGCGGATTAACCGGGACGCTCTCCCCGGTCGAAGGTGTCTGCTCACTTTCTCCCTGGAAATCCGGACGCGACTTGATGATCGGGATGGAAAGCAGGAACGAGATCGCAGTAGCGATGAACACGCCCAATATTCCGATCAAGGTCCTTCCCCTCGGGGACATCAGGATGATGGAAATCAGGCTTCCCGGAGAGGCCGGGGCGACAAGCCCGAAGTCTGTCAACGTGAAGAAAGAGAGCGCGCAGACGTTGCCGATCATAATCGGCAGAAGCAACATCGGACGAGCCAGGACATAGGGGAAATAAATCTCATGGATTCCACCGAAAAGCTGGATGACAGCCGCGCCCGGAGCCGATTGCTTGGTCATGCCCTTTCCGAACACCCAGCAGGCCAATAGGATTCCCAGACCGGGACCCGGGTTGGGATCTACCAGGAAAAGCATCGAGTGCCCCATCTCGGCGGCTTGTTGGATGCCCAAGGGAGTCATGATGCCATGATTCACGGCGTTGTTCAGGAAGACTACTTTTGCGGGATCGACAATCAGGGAGAGGAGCGGATTCAACTTATGTTTCAGCATCCAGTTCACCCCCGCGCCAAGGGCATCTGACAGTCCTTCTACGATTCCACCAATGAGAAGATATCCCGCGATGGCCAGCAGAAGCGCAATGATGCCCAGGGAAAAATTATCGACGAGCATCTCAAATCCGGCCCCGACCTTCCCTTTAACCATACTGTCGAACTTCTTGATGCACCAACCTGCCAGAGGTCCCATAATCATGGCTCCGAGGAACATCGGAGTATCCGTCCCGATAATCACGCCCATCGCAGCCACCGCTCCGGCGACCCCGCCTCGATACCCGCTGATATTCTTTCCCGCCGTGAAGGCAATCAATGTGGGAAGCAGATACTTGAGCATGGGCGAAACCATGATCGCCAGATGCTCATTCGGGAACCACCCGCCGGGGATGAACATCGCGGTAATGAGTCCCCACGCGATGAACGCGCCGATATTCGGCATCACCATCGCGCTAAGACTTCTCCCGAATTGTTGTATCGACTTCCTCATAGAAACCTCCATCATCACAAAGTTAGGATTTATTCATAAATAAACAAAGGGACAGGTTGTCAAGGTTGCATCATTACCCATAAAAAGGCTTTGGCGGTGCGTTTGTCGGCATCCACAAAATGGTTGCCCGGATTCCATTCCAACGTGGTCTCTACGGAGTCCGATGCAGAAAGGATATCGGCATAGGCCCGGATACAATCTTCGACCGTTGCCATCGTCTTGTTTTTAGACTTGTACTCCTTGTCTCCCAGGCTCAGGTAGATCTTCCCGGCACGGGGTGTGTGCGTCCGGACGAAATCCATCCAGCCGGGATACCAGACCGAGGGAGATGCCGCCGCGATCCCGGTAAAGGAAGGACTCTCATACGCGCACCAAAGTGCGAAAAGAGCGGCAAGCGAATACCCGCCAAGTATCTTTTCAGCGCCCTTCAGCGTGGGAAACAGGGCTTCCATTTCCGGGACCAAATCCCCTTCTATAAGCCGTAGGGTTTCGGGGGCTCCATCGCCAAAAGGATCTTTCCCGAAGACGGGGTCCGATGCCCAGGGAGCCAGTTCCTTGTTCCAATCTTCGATGATCAGCGTGGCCAGGGCAAACGCGCGGGCGGTCCCGGCCTTCAGCGTTTCGATCTCCTTGTCCAGAAAGTCCAGGTCACGCAGATCCATCGGCTCCACAAGCAGCACTTCCGGTTCCTCGTCCGCAAAAACAAAGCACCGTTTTCCAGCGATCGTTATCTCTTTCTTTATCATAACTCCCGGCCCACGTACTTAAAACATACCGCTAAGTTACCACTTTTGCTTGATAATGCCTAACGGGGGTTGGAATTATGCGGCAAACTCTTTAATTTTGGAATATGGAAAAAATCCTTATCGCTTTAACCGGCATGCTGGCCGCCATCGGCTGCAGCATCCACCCCGCAGAAAAATGGAGTGAAGAAAAAGCCTGGCAGTGGTACGATTCCCAGCCGTGGCCGGTAGGCTGTGTATACATGCCTTCTTATGGCGGAACGCCTGTCGAAATCTGGGGCAAGGAGTTTTTCCGCCCGGATGTGGTCGATGCCGAACTGGCCCTGGCCCAGGATCTGGGCTTCAATGCCATCCGGCTCTTCCTCTGTGACATTGTCTGGCAGGAAGATCCCCAAGGATTTATGGACCGGCTGGAAGAGACCGTCCGCCTGGCCGACAAACACGGCCTGCGCATCCTGATGACCATTTTCACCAATGGAGGCACCATCAAGAACCCCTACACGGGTCCGCAGCCTCAGCCCGTACCGGGCGTGCATAATTCCGTATGGATGGCATCTCCCGGGAAAGACATCGTCAATGATCCGGAGAAATGGCCCCTGATGGAACGCTACGTTAAACAGATCTTGAAAAAGTACCGGAAAGATCCACGCATCCTCGCCTGGTGCCTGTACAATGAGCCGGAGAACACCAAAGGATTCGAAACCCTCCCCTTCCTGAAGGCCGTTTACCGCTGGGCCCGCGAAGTGAATCCCTCCCAGCCCCTCACCTCGCCGATGTGGGCCACCCCGGACTCGCGTTCCTATCAGAAAGAGATTTCCGAATTCGTCTGCTCCGCCAGCGACATCATCTCGTTCCATAGTTATAACGACCTCCCGCGCTGCACCGAATTCGTCAACTACTGCCAGCAGTTCAACCGGCCGATTCTATGCTCTGAATGGATGGCCCGGTCAAGAGGGTCGGACTATTTCTCCATCCTTCCCCTCTTTAAGAAGTATAAGATCGGCTCCTTCAGCTATGGCCCGGTCAACGGGAAAAAGCAGTGCCACTATCCCTGGAACCCCATCGCAGATGGCAAACCGGTCCCCTTTGAAGAAGAACCGGCCGTCTGGTTCCACGACCTGTTCTATCCCGACCATACCCCCTACAGCGAAGACGAGATTCGCTTCATAAAAGAGATGACCCGCTGTCTTTCCACTCGAATCTCACCTTCTCAGGCACAAGGTATTTGACAATCTTGTAGTCGATATTTGCCTTGTGAGCCTGACTTAGTTGATAGCGACGTCTCACGTAGTACTTTTTCCCGTCCTTGATGAAATGAGCGCCCGTCTGATGGAAACGGAAGGGAATGCCTTTGGCAATACACTGCTCACGAATGGCGAGAACCCAGTCGTAGTCACAGGGACGAGCGTCAACTCCAGATTCACCTCCCACAGAGACTTCCTCTATCTGCTCGTCCAAATAGGGAGACAAGTCTATGGCAGAGATAAGCGGTGATGCAATGATGCTCTTGTGCTTGATGGGGAGGGATAGGAAAATGGGAAGCCGATAATCGGCCATGGCCTGGTTTTCTACCGTACACCCAACAATTACATTGTCATAGCCTTCGCCCCAGTCTTCCGGGATGCACTCCATGAACCGGTCTATCCGCTTTGTGAAAAAATAGAAATATAGGTCGTCCCGCCGCTTCATCATTTCCCAGCATTCAGGCCGCCACGGGTCGGCGTCTTTCAACAGGAAATCCGAAGTGAAGCAAGTGAACACAATCTTCCCGCTTTCTATCTTCCAGGATTTGTCGCGCCTTTTCTTGACAGGGAGATAGAAGTTGCCGGTCTTTCTGCATTCGCGGCTGGAAATCTCGCTGCCATACATCTCATCCTGCCTGTAAACATAGCAGTATTTGCAACCGGGGCTTATCTTGGTGCAACCATGCCACGGATTCCAGTCAGCATATACTTCCCAGTTCTCTGTCATTGTTCTTTTGATATGGTCAATGGCCTAATCAATGCTTCGCTCCGGGTCGATGGTCTGATTGATCCGCTCCGCTGCAACCTGGGCCATCCATTGCTTGAACGGCTCTGCCTTTTTGGAGGGAATGGACTGGATAATGCGGAACATTCCTTCCAGATTGGCGAAATTCTCTTTCTGAGGGCCTCCAGGGGTGCGTACAACAAGGGGGGTGGACAATTTGTCCCCACCCTTTGGCAAGTTCCGGTTCGCGGCGTCGCATCTTTGAAAGGTAATCTTTTGGATCCTTTGCTTCGGCGAGTATCAAGATTACATCTTTTATAGAGAAATACCATTTCTCGTCGCTCTCAACCCATATTGTCCAGACTTTCTGGTCCTCAAACAACTGTATTTTCTCTATATCAGACATAGCCTTAGCATTTTCTGCAAAGATAATTCAAACGGAGGCCTAATGCAAATCTTTGCAAGGTTAAATAGATTGTTTCATTTCGCAAATTGCGAAACAATATGGGAAGTCTGAGGGTAATAAACAGACAGAAAAAGCCAAGGCAGAAACCTTGGCTTATATCTGTAACTTATTGATTATCGAATCAATACTCTTCCTCGTTAAAAAAATCGAGTAGCTTCATCATTATTATCAATCACTTACCTCTGTGTTCAAAAACTTGGGATAGTCACAGGGATAGTTTGAGGCTGGCTGAGATGCCAATATTTGACAGAATAAAGACCTGATAACTATCCCAACTTAATTACTCTATCCAATAATCGAAATGAACCAACTCTTTGGCTGTGTCATAGGGGACAAATACTGTTTCTCCTGAACACCACGATGTCCGAAGAAAGGCACATATTCCATCATCATATAAACAGAGGTAATAAATCTTCGGCATAGAGTTTAATATCCAATAGCCACCCCAATGACCATAGTGTACATAAAAGATTCTACTGAGATAAGCCACCCTACTCTTGTTGATATTAGTCACCAAGCTTCCAAATTCATAAACACCACCAAGATACTGTGAAAGGAGTTTTTCAATCTCAGGAGTCATATACAGAATGACCTTCTCTGAATCAAAACCAGGGACATATGCAAAGCGTTCAAGGGCCTGTTGTTTCTCCTCATAACGAGGTCTGTACTCATCACTAACATCAATTGGAGGATAACTACCTTGATACCGCCTAATCTCAATGCAACAAGGCATTGAATAGAATATCGAGTTATCAGGTTGATTCTTGTCAGAGTACTCGGACATAATTCTGTTTATTGCTTGATTCACCACAGAATCTGTTGAGAAAGTCCGGAGTTCAAGAGACCATCCTTTCCAGTCTTGTATAAAAGCGTCGATGTTCTTCTTATTTAAACGGTGATACTTCTTATCCTTGACAAAGGTTGGTTCAACAGGAGGAGATAACGATAGCGTATC